>WBZP01001329.1_pt1 | contig 30854 bp, 24 predicted proteins | sample 5204301 | NCBI WGS metagenome assembly WBZP01 (sample SAMN12412401, study PRJNA552823) | activated sludge metagenome | isolation source: activated sludge from nitrification reactor of wastewater treatment plant... | place: USA: Pennsylvania | collected 2017 | reverse complement strand
ACTTATTAATAAAAGCGATGCGCGGGACACGGTAACGCCGCATCTGGCGATCAACGGTGAGCGACTGACTCTGGACACCGGCCACCGAACACAGCACGAGGATGGCACCATCGAGAACTCGCAGTGCGCGCTCGACTTCAATTGTGAAGTCGACGTGTCCCGGGGTGTCGATGATGTTGACGTGGTGGTTCTTCCACGAGCAGTAAGTCGCCGCGCTCTGGATGGTGATGCCGCGCTCACGCTCCAAATCCATACTGTCCATCTTCGCGCCGACACCATCCTTGCCTTTGACTTCATGGATGGCGTGGATGCGCTTGGTATAGAAGAGGATTCGTTCGGTGAGCGTGGTCTTACCGCTGTCGATGTGCGCGGAGATCCCGATGTTACGGACGCGAGAGAGATCGGAAATCACGATATTGGCTCCACAGGCCACATCCAGCCACAGGGATGGGCCGGAGGGATTTTCTTCGGAAGCAGAATAGACGCAAGCGAAAAATTCCCGATCGCCGCTGACTCACCGCGTGATTTTGTGGCTTTGCCGCCTGACAATATCTGCTAAGCATCCCCCACACTGCGCTGATTACCAAATCGGCGTGCAAGGAGCGTCCCATGCGAACTACGCGTTTTTCGCGGCTTTGGGCTCTGGCCTCGCTTTCGCTTTGGATTCCAATGTCCTGCCCGGATGCGCTGGCTGCGGCCACCTCTGGGTCTGGTGTTCCGCCAAGCGCTGGTAAGTCTGTGCTTTCACGAGCTACCGATGGGACGCCCCGATTGCTGATCGGTGCACTGTCCTCACCGTCTCCTGGTACCGATCCGTTGACGGTTGCCGAGCGCTATCTCATCGAGCTACGTCGCACCGATCCCAACTTGGTTCCTAGCGATCTGGCCCCGGCAGAGTTGGTTCCGGTTGGAAGTGGCCATGTGGTTCGCTACGCACAACGACACCTCGGGTTGACGGTGTGGGCGAGCGATCTGGTATTGCGAATTTCTGCGGAAGGCCAGGTGGTGCGACTGGCCCGCGACGTGGTTCCCAGCGAGGTGCTGGCAAGAATCAATCCGATTCCGTCGCTCACTCCGGAGGATGCGCAGCGAGCGGTGCGGGCTCTGGGAGCAGGCACTGTCGGTGAGCCTCAGCTAGTCATCGACAATCAGAGCGGACGATTGGCCTATGTGGTGTCACGAATCGATTTGTCGGCACTGGAGCACGCCCAATACCTGGTCGATGCACACACCGGTGAGTTGATTCGGCGCGTCGAGCGGCTCAAGTTTCTGAACCAGTTTGGCGTCTATCGCTACAACCCCGCAACGACCAGCAACGTCGATGCGTCCGGCATCCCGAGCGGCGACACCGGACCTTTTTCTCCACCGGGAAGTGGCGCACGAGCACTGACCAGCACCCTGCTGCGCGGCCTCAACTGCATCGACAACATGACGTTGCGGATTCCCGGCGGAGGCACCACCCCGATTCACCTGTGCGAGCCGATGCAGAGCCTGGCGACCGCCGCTGGCGACTACAACCAGTTCTCGCCACTCATCGGTGCCAGCGATGGTCGCTGCCCAACGAAGAACGATGCCAACAAGAACTCGTTCGGCGAAGCGCACATGTACTGGCACAGCGCCAACATCTACACGCGCTTCCGCACACTGTTCGCCGGCATCGGCGTGAATGACTTTCGGCTCAGAATCTCGACGGGAGGTGCCCCTCGACCATTCCCGCTGCTGACCAACCTGTGCATGCCGAACTTGAACAACAGCGCCCAGGCCACAAACCCCGCGTTCCCCCTCAGTCCCTTCGAGAACGCGTTCTTTTCTCCGGGTGACGTCGGCGGTGGCTACAGCAGTTTCATTCTCGGTGTGCCCGGCGACATGATCGCGTTTGGCATGGGTGCCAAAGCCAACTACTCGATGGACGCAGACGTCATCTATCACGAGTTTACGCACGCGATGATTTCGTCGCGGAACAAGCTGACCATCTCGGTTGGCCTCGATGGATTCGGCATCAGCGATGATCCCGGGGCAATGAACGAAGGCCTGGCCGACTATTTTTCTTCCGCGCTGACCGGCAACAGCCCTGTCGGTGAATACGCGAAGAACAACTTTACGGGCCTGCCGGGCGCGGGCCTCCGCGATCTCGATAACACGCTGCACTGTAGCAACGACCGCGTTGGCGAGGTCCATGAGGACGCCAACCCGTTTTCTGGCGCTCTGTGGCGGGCGCGCAAAGCCGTCACCGGCGATCCGCTCGACGCAAGTGCCGCAGCGGTCCAGAAGCGAACCGCGTTCGACCAGGCGGTACTCACTGCGCTCGAAGGCACGATCGCGGGACCGTCGATGACCGAATTGGCCCAGATCTTCGTCGATGAAATCACAAGACAAGCGGCAACCCTCGGGGCCGATGCTGCGCAGAAGACCACCGACGCCCTGACCCTTCATGGCGTGCTCAGCCAATGCGATCGCGTCATCAAGGTACAGACTCCTCATCGCATGCTCTGCCTCGACTCGGATGCGAAGAAAATCTGGCCGGGCCATGCCCAGTGGCGCTTCGACATGCCAGCGTCGGCGGACACGGTGACCTTCTCGTTCACCACCCTGCCTGCGGGAGCGGTCTGTAACAGCATCGACCCCAACGCAACCTCGCTCGCGCCCAAACTCCAGCTCGCGGTTCGATCCGGAGGAATGCCGGTCACGTGGGACACCAAAGGGAACGGTACCTACGATCGGCTCGTCGACGTACAGCTAGGCATGACCAATAGCAGTTGGACGGCGACAGTGTCACTTGCTCGCAACCAGAGCCATCACGTGATGCTAGTGAACGCGGGCGGCCCACGGATCGCTCAAAACATCACGCTGGCCTTGTCATGCGCAGCGGCGGATGGCTGTCCGGTGGCCGTCGATCCAAACGGTCCAGGGGGCTCGATGTCGTTTACACCGACGGGATGTGGCTGCGTTGTGGGCGGTTCGCCTGGACCGGGCTCGCTGCTGGGGCTGCTACCCGTGGTCGGCTTGACGGGGCGGCTACTTCAACGATGGCTGCGACGACGGAAACGGAATGCGTGAACGATGACGCTGGCACCAATCCTTCCCGTGGGTCCGGAGTCTCTCGAGCGTGCGGTGCTGCTGCTGCGGGCGGGAGAGGTCTGCGCGTTTCCCACCGAAACCGTCTATGGTCTCGGTGCCGATGCGACGAATGAACAGGCGGTATTGCGCATCTATGAGCAGAAAGGTCGACCTCGACACAATCCGCTGATTGTTCACGTTCCCGACATCGCTTCGGCCAAGCGGATCTCCGCAAGCTGGTCCCCTCGGGCCGAGCAACTGGCACAACGCTTTTGGCCGGGTCCGCTGTCGATCGTGATGCCGCGTGGAGCACTGATTCCGTCGGTGGTCAGTGCGGGACTCGATTCGGTCGCGATTCGCGTCCCGGCTCATCCGGTGGCGCTCGCGCTGCTGCACGCGGTACAGCTCCCGCTGGCCGCCCCAAGTGCCAACCGCAGCGAATCGGTGTCGCCCACGACGGCCCAGCACGTCCAGCACAGCCTGCCTCAACTCCCAATGATCCTCGATGGAGGACCATGCCGACTCGGGATCGAATCGACGGTGGTGGACCTAACCCATAGTCCGCCGCGTCTGCTGCGACCGGGTGCTCTGCCGCTGCGGCTTCTCCTCGAAGAGCTACCCGATTTGCAGCTCCCGAGCTGGTCGAAGGAAACCCCGGGAGGACCACTGCCGTCGCCAGGAATGCTCAGCCGCCACTATGCGCCGTCCGCCCCGCTGTACCTCGTCCGCGAGGATGATGCCCGAGCGGTGGCCCACCTGCCCGAGCCCCGTGGGCTGATTACTCACCAAGCGCTGCCGTCGGTGGCGACCTTATGTCAGCACGTCGAGGTTCTTCCGTCGGCACCGGATGCGTACGCCGTCGATCTCTATGCGGCACTACACCGTCTCGATGACAAACAGGTGCGCAGCATCGTTGTACTACGTCCAAATCAAGACAACGACTGGCGAGCCGTAATCGACCGACTTGACCGCGCCGCCATCGGCTAACCTCGCTACGGCTGAAACAGCATCAGCATCGTGTAGGTCAGCGCGGGACGCTCTTGTCCGACGACCGCTATCTCGATTTCCTCGGTGACCAACGTACCCTTCGGCTTGGCATCCACCGCGACAACCCGACAGCGTGCATGAAGGACACTGCCCGCTGGTACCGGGCTAATGAAGCGAAGTTTGTCGGCACCGTAATTTAGGACATTGCGATAACCGACGACCTGCATGTCGGAGCGCTGACGAAGGTGTGGCACCAAGCTCAACACGAAAAAACCGTGGGCGATGGTGGTCTTGAGCGGGCTTTCTTTCTGGGCCCGCTCGACGTCGATATGAATCCACTGGTGATCGAACGTCACATCGGCAAAGCGGTTGATCATGTCTTGGGAGACCGTGACTTCGGTACCCCACGGACTCCATGGCTCACCCACACGCTGCTGAAGGGTTGTCACATCGTCGAAACGAATCTCTTGCATGACAGAGGCTCCTTGGTTTTCTGGCGCGGCACGATAGCCCGAGCATGGCCTTGACCGGAAGACCTCGACCGATTTTTCGGCGCGTGCTAAGCGTTGGCATCGTGCGACGATCGACTCTCGCGTTTTGTCTGCTGGTGTTTTCAGCAAGCTGCGACCAAGGCTCGGCGGACAAGCGGCCCGGGCGTCCGCCACCGCTGGTGATGGTGTCCCAACCCACGGTGCGAGACGTTGCGGTCGAGATTCGTGCTCCGGTCGATTTGCGACCTCGGGAACAGGCCGACTTGATGTCCAAGCAGGTCGGCTACCTCAGCACCGTCTTGGTCGACCGAGGTGATGTGGTCAAAAAGGGACAACTTCTCGCGCTGGTGAGGCCGAGCGAGCTTCCGGATCAGCTCCAGGCAGCGCGGGGACAGCTTCAGCAAGCCGAAGCGGCGGTCGAGCAAGCAAAACTCAATCGCACACGGATCGGCGCGCTGGCACCAGCGGGAGTCGTTTCCACGCAGGAATTGCAGCAGAGCGCCACTGCGCTGACGCAAGCGGAAGCACACGAGTCAGCGGCGCGAGCGCAACTTCAGGCGGTGGCAGTGCGTCTGGGGGAAACCAGGCTCGACGCGCCCTTCGATGGGGTGGTGATGCAGCGCCGATTTGATACCGGGGCGCTCGTTGGGCCACAGAACGGTGCGATCCTCACCGTCGGTAGGGTCGATACTCTGCGCCTGTTCATCCCAGTCCGTGAGCAGGAGTCATCGCAGGTGGCTGTGAATCAAAAAGTCCTCGTCGAAGTCGATGCTCGGCCCGGGGATCATTGGAGTGGCACGGTGGTTCGGCTGTCACCCGGCTTCGATCCGTTGACCCGCACGCTCGATGCCGAGGTGCATCTACCCAATCTCGACGGAAAGCTCCGCCCCGGAATGTATGGACGAGCGCGCATCCAGGTCGGTCTGCACGAACAAAGCCTGACGGTACCGGAGTCGGCGGTGCAGCTCTCCGGTGCCCAACGATTCCTCTTCGTCGTCGAGGGAGGCAAGGCCCAACGCCGCAGCGTCACGATTGGGGTCGATGGCGGCACTTATCTGGAAATCCTGACCGGTCTCAAAGCCAGTGATCAACTCGTCGTCGCTGGAATCGATGCCTTGGCTGACGGTTCACCGGTGCGCACTCAAGTCGGGACCGCCCCTTGGCAGGCAGCGGGTACTACCCCCAAAGTCCCGACGATGCCACCGTCCCACTAAGTTGCCGCTTTCGCTCGTCGAGAAGCCTACGATAGGTCGCTTCGATGCGCGCTGCTATCTGGGACCACCCAAACTGAGCAACCCGCTGCTGCGCTGCGTTCGCCAGGTTCTGACGTAGCGTCGCTGACTGCCCGAGTACACGGAGCGCTCTGGCATAACCGGCCACATCCCCCAGCGGCACCAATAGGCCATCCACTCCGTCGCGAATCAGTTCCCGAACACCGGAGATCGGATGCGCGATGATCGGTAGACCTGCGGCCATCCCTTCGAGCAACGACATTGGATGCGAGGCGATCTCGGCGGTAAAACAAAACACATCTGCCGACGCTGCATAGTCTGCGCGTGCTCCAACCACTGCGCCGGCAAAGACGGTGTCCAGTCCAGCCGCCTGGAGGGTAAGTTCCCGTCGGCGAGGCCCCTCCCCAAGGATCTGAAACCGCAGCTTGTGACCGAGATCGTGAAGCGTGCGCTGGGCGGCAATCACCGTCTCGATGCGGTTGCGTGGTTCGAGTCGGGCTTGACAAAGTAACACCAGGTCCGCTTGGCCTCGCAGCGACGGTATTCGACGGCCTCTACGCCAGCCGTCCAGATCCACACCATTTGGAATGATCTCGGCCTCACAACGAAAGCCGATCCGCTGCATGCTGTCGAGCGCCGTGTCACTGACCGCGATGAGTCCGTCGAGCGCGTCGAGATAGCGCTGGAGTGGCTGCCGAAAAAAGCGCAGCACCGACGAATCGACAAAGTGCGTATGAAGCGTACCGACCAACGCTGCATCCGACGGAGCACAGGCGATCGCAAGCAGTGCCAGCGTCGGAAATATTGGAGCGTGGACATGAATGACGTCGAAGCGTCGCTCGGCAAACAAGCGCCTAAGACGCCGCCGGAGACCCCATCCGACCGCAGCGAGCGACAGTGACCCGTTGGTGATCAGCGGCGGGCTGGCACGGCCGAGTCGCACGACCTCGAACGGTGTCTCTAATGGCAGTTCAACCTGCCCCGGAAACTCCGTTGTGATCAGGGTGACCGAGTGTCCGCGTGCGACGAGCGACCGGCCTAGCTGATGAACATGCTCGGGCATCCCGCCAATGTCGGGATAGTAGTACTCGCTCACCAGCGCCACCCGCAGTGCGTCGGTTCGGAAAGGCGCTCCTCGTTCCATGGCGCACGCAAAATAGCAAGGCCGACGAAGTTTGGTTAAGCTCTCAAAATATGGCTTCTTGTTTTGCTGCTCTGCGCTCGTCTCGGTTTACCGGGCGGTCGACTGTGCGTCGCCAAGGATCGCTGCTGCTCGCGGCATGTGGTCTGCTAGCGTTTTCGTCGCTTGCTCGAGGTGAGGGAGAGATCGCGCCACCACCTCCCGCGACGAGCGAAATCAAAGCGGCATCGCAAGCTCTGCTTGGAGCGGTCGACGAGATCACCCGCAAGGTGGTGGCAATCCGTGGTCTACAGAGCAAGAGCAGCTTCGCACGCGGCGTCCTCAGTCGGCAGGAGATCACACTACGACTCAAGGAGCGCATCCACAACGACTACTCTCCCGACGAGGTCAAAGGCGAGGCGCTGGTCCTCAAACGTATGGGCCTGCTTCCCGTCGATGCTGATTACGAAAAGCTGCTGTTCGATCTGCTATCGGAACAGGTCGCTGGATTTTACGATCCCTACCGCAAGACGCTCTACATTGCCGACTGGTTACCCGTCGATATGCAGCGTCCGGCCTTGGCGCACGAGATCCAGCACGCCCTACAAGATCAACACTTTGACCTAAAAAAGCTGGCGCGGCCGCTCAAGAGCGAAGGTGATCGGCAGCTCGCGCAAGCGGCGGTGGTCGAAGGCGATGGCACCGCCGTGATGATGGAGTTCGCAGCGCGGGGGATGGGGGCCGAGTCGGCGCAGCTACCCACGGTGCTCGCTCGGCTCGGACGGCAGATGATGCAGCTAGCACTGTCCACGACGCCATCGCTTCAGCAAGCCCCACCGGTTCTTCGCGAGAGCCTGATGTTTCCGTATGCAGCCGGTCTGGAGTTTGTCGCAGCCGTGCGCAGCGATAAGCCGTGGTCGCGGATTGATGCCGTGTTCCGTGATCCCCCGGTCTCGACGGAGCAAGTCATGCATCCCGACAAATACCTGAGCGGGGAAAAGCCGTGGCGCATCACTGCTACTCCGCTCGCCAGCCTGCCTCTGTATAAGGAGCAGCGACGGGACGTGCTCGGCGAGCTGATGTGGAAGGTCTGGTTTGCCCGAGCCCAATCGGAACGGGATGCCGAGCAAGCCGCCGCAGGCTGGGGAGGCGATCTGCTCGTCTCTTGGTCACAACCGGGCGAGACCCTGCCGCTCGTAGCTGTGTTGTCAGGCTGGGATACGGAAAAGGATGCTGATGAAGCCGAACAAGCCGCTCAGAAGCTCATCCTGAGTCTCACCGGTAAGACCGGCGACAAACTGCCGCAGCCCGGCAAGACGCAGCTATTCGAGCGTACAAGTGGCGACCGAACCTTCGCGGTCGCCCGACGTGGCCAGAAGCTGCTCATCCTGTGTGGAGTGCCAGCCGCCAGCACCAGCGCGGTCGTCGCAGAGATATTTCGCACTTGGACCGTCAGCCCGCCGGGCCCGAGCGCCCAGTAACCGATTGCTGAGAACCGCCGCCTTCGCGACCGCTGCTGGGCGCTACACGACGGTAACGACCACCGAGTCGGCCATAACCGTCGCCGTATATTTCTTCAGCGCCGTCGGAGCGGGGCCACCCGTGACCGCACCCGCCAGCGTGAACGAAGACTGATGACACGGACAAAACAGACCGCTCTTGCTGGCATTTAAACCAACCAGACAGCGCTGGTGGGTACAGATCGCAGACAATGCCAACGCTACGGTCGCGCTCTGCCGAAACACAATCAGGGTATCGCCAAGTCCCTGTGGGGCCCCTGTCCACGAGCCACCGACTGTCATCAGGTCGGGAATGCTCACAAACGGCAGGGTCACTTTTCCGCCGCTCACCGTCGGGGTGAAGCTGCCACAACTGGGAGAAGAGCGAAGGTCGATATAGACCGTCTGGCTCGCTTTATCCAGGGTCACCAAGAATGCCTGCACGCTGCTCTTGGCGGGTCCGCGTTGCAACGCACCAATGCACTCGGTCGCCGAGCCAACCGCCAAAAACGTCGACCCGTGACACGGACAAGCAATCACGTCGTCCTGTTTCGCATAACCAAGTGGGCATCCCGCGTGCGGACATAGTGCGTCAACGGCCACAAAGTCATCCGAACTATTGCTCTCCGTCCGTCGCAGGAGCAGCACACCGCCCGATGGAACCATAAATGGCCGATTGCCCGCAGATACGGTCACGATCAGTGCACCACCCGCCGACAGCAGCGCCGGGTTTTCCGCGAGAGAAACAGCGATCTTGGCGTAGTTGGCCGAAGCAGGATTTTCGTCGAGTTTGCCGGTAATGCTCGGCGGAGCATCGACGTTAATTCCACAGCCACCGCACAGGCCGGCGGCCGTCGTCGCGGCAATTCCTAACAGGACGGACCGTCGAGAACAAGACATCAGCTACCCCTTAGAACACGTAGGCGATCACGCCCGTTGCCATAAATCCCCACGTCGCATATCCGACGATAAGGTGCCCGAGCGCCATATCGCGCTGCTGCAGCGATCCCTCTTTCCAGGTCGTCAGCGGACCGAGGATCAGCTGCGTCACCATTCCCGCCGTTGCCAGCGACATCGCCACCTTGTGAATCATCGCGGTGTCGAGCCGGACCGGCTTCGGGTAGGGATTCGGTGCCGCCCAACCCAGTGCCCCGAGCGTCGCGAAGAGCAGCGTGCTACTGATTCCCAAACCCAAATGGGCGGGCGCAAAGCGATCGTAATCGTTGCCGTTGTGAAAGCCGTTATAGCGCGCCTGATAGTTCACCTGCCCGACTGCGAGCGTCGCGGCCATCACCGCCAGGGTCGTAAACCCGAGTGCTTGGTGCGTCACGAGCATAGCGCGACGGACCTTCCCGGTCTTTTCGATCTGAGCCACCCGCGCCGCCTCTTTGGCTGCTGCTGCGGCGGCAACCGCAGGATCTTGGGCTTTTCCATCGGCCCCCTTCGACCCTTCATCGAACAGGTCGAAATTCAGAGCGTCACCACTTGTGGCCGCAGAAGACGTCTCCTGGGCAGCACCCGAGGCGGTCGGAGCAGCAGTGGATGGAGGTACAGGCTCGGCTGCATGGACAACGCCGCCGAGTGCGATCGCAACAGTGAGTGTTAGGAAAAACCGCTTCACGCGTCGATTAAACCACAGAGTTCCGAAAGACGGCAGATGAACCCCGGGAGACGAGGGCCCTCGCCTCGACTAGCTACCACTCTTCCCGGGACGTGCGAACTCTTGGGTGTGCTCATTGGAAAACGACTTGGGCGGCTCTTCCTCAATGGTCCGATGGTGTACCGATCCTGCCGTCGCAGGAGGCAGCGTCTTCGCCGAAGGATTGGTTGCGTCTATGGTCGCTGTCACCACTTCCCCGGTCTTGTCTGCTTCGCTATCAAAGCCCGTGTTGCCGAGGTGCAGTTGCGCCGTCCTCGGTAACGCCAGCTCTCCGGACGGAGCGCCTCCATCTATCGAATAGCGAGCGACTCGCACCAGATCCGTCAGCAGCTCTCGCGCTGTTGGACGCAGCGCCGGATCCTTTTCGAGCGTCCGCATGACCACTTGGGTCAAAAATCCGGGTATTGGCGAGGCCCCACCAACGAGCGGAGGCACCGGCTGGTTGAGGTGTCCAAGCACGATCTCAACGTAGCTTTCCTTGTCGCTGTTAAATGGCAGCCGCCCGGAAAGCATCTGATACATCATCACACCGACGCTGTAGACATCGCTCCGACCATCATAGGTTCCCTGACGAAGCCGCTCGGGTGCCATGTACGTCGGAGTACCAATGATCCCACCACCACCGGTCATCAGCTTCCGATCCAGTTCATTGCCATCGCCCAGCATCTTGGCGATGCCAAAGTCGAGGATCTTGATGACTTCCCCTGACCGAGTCCGGTGCAAAAACACGTTCTCGGGCTTGATGTCGCGGTGAACCAACGTCGCAGCGTGTGCCTCGATCAGCACATCGCAGACGGGCAGAATGATCTGGATCGTGCGCTGCAGGCTGAGCACTCGGCGCTCTTTGAGCTCCTCGGCGAGCGTTCGCCCAATGAGCAACTCCATCGCCAGATAGGGAATGCCACCCAGCGCCACGCCAGAGTCGAGCACCGTGACCGCATTGGGGTGCTGAAGCCGACTGGCCGAGGCTCCCTCATGACGAAACCGACGCAGCGAATCCTCGGTGCTGAGATTGGTCAGCGGTCTGAACACTTTGACCGCGACCTGGCGCTGAAGCTGGATGTGCGTCGCCCGGTAGACCACGCCAAAACCACCAGTGCCGATCAAGCTCTCGAGCCGATACTTGTTGTCGAGAACAAAGCCGCTCGGCAGCTCCGCCAGGTTGGTGTAGATCGGCAGCGGAGCAATTTGCTTGTCGCGCTCTTTTTTCAGCTCGCGCAACTCCCGATGGAGTTCGCTTTTTTCGCGCTCCATCTCGCGCAGCCTGCGACCGCCTCGGATGTGGTACTCGATCCGCACCAGCAGCTCCGAAAAATCCAGTTCCTCATCGAGGTAATCACTCGCCCCAACGCGAAACGCCCGAATCTTGGCATCGACTTCGCACCGCGTCGACAGAAACAGAACCGGAATGAGACGAGTCTGCGGTGGCACCTTGAGCTGACGACACAGCTCGAAGCTGTCCATATCGGCCCGCTTCAGATCGACCAGCACCAAATCGACCGGCTCACGCATCAGCTTTTGCTTGGCAGCCGGACCGCTATCCGCCACCAGCACCTTGAGCCCCGCTTCGGTCAGCGCGATCAGCAGGTCTTCCGCTTCCCGAGGTGTATCGTCGACCAGCAGCACCACAGCCTCGCGAAGATCCACCGCAAGCGCCAACTGCGAGCGCGCAGAGTCACTGAGGCTCACTGCTCACCTGCTGGCGATCTGCACTGTCTATCGCTGGTCGGCATGTCCCCCCTCAACCTTGGCCACGCGGTCTGCCATCGCTTCCGATTCAGATCGGAATCGCCCCAATAACCATTTTATCAGCCCAGCACTTTTGCCGTTGGTGGCATTTTCCAAAAAGGTTAGTTTGCCTCGGCGAGGGGAGACCATGAGCCAGCAACCCACAGCTCGACCATCGCGGCCACACGACCCGACACGACCTCACGGTCACAACGGTTCGACGCATCGCGCCAGGACCGAAGACACCGCCGAACTCACCGTGCAAAGCCACCGATTCTGTCCCGGCTGCGGCACCGAGCTGGTCGATCGGGGATGCAAGATGCGCTGCACCCGCTGTGGCTTCTTTCTCGATTGTTCAGATGGCTAAGTAGGAAAAACTTGAGGGGTCTCTGGTGGGGTCGTATCTTACATCTGCCCTACATATCGGGCAGATGTAGGTTTCCAAGAGGAAGCGACCATGAAGAACGATCAGCGACAAAACCCGCGCAGACCGATCGACATCCTGCTCAACAAGTACATTGATGGACAGCCGCATGTCTGCCGAGGCGTGAACATCAGCCGGGGCGGCATGCTGGTCCATCGCGTCTTGGAACCCGATGTGCCTCATCTCTCTGTAACGGTGGAACTAGAGCTGCCCGGGAGCCCAGAGGTGCTGTGCTTAGAAGGAGTGGTGCTCGGTGCCGGTCGTTACTCGCGGGCCATGGCGATTCGGTTTCTGCGGATGCCACCCCGGATCGCTGTGCTGATCGAGCGATTCATCAGCGGCCAGACCCTCTCCGAACCCGTCCAGGCCACGGTCTGATCGCCCAAGTCCGCGACTGCTGCCGCCTACAGATGCGGCAGTCGGCCGGACTGCCACGACGCCAGCAGATCCATCGACAACGCCACCGATATGTGAAGCAGCACTCCCGACCACAGCGATCCCGTACACAGCGCCAGTGTTCCAAGCAGCAGTCCCGCAAAGATCGATCCGATGGCTTCGGGGGCAGGCTTTAGCACGTGGATCAAGCAGTACGGAACCATCGAGACAAACAACGCCAGACTCCCTAGGTACCGACGGAGTCCGAACAGCAGATAGCCTCGGAAGAAGTATTCGACGGCAACAAAGGTCGACAGGTACTCCACTTCCCAGACCACAAAGTCCAGCAGACTGCGACTGGCCTTTTGATAAAAGGGATAATTTTGCTGGAAGGTCTGAGTAAAGCTCGCCAAAAACACGAGCGGCAGAATTCCGGCAAGCAAGATGAGATACATCCTCGCCCACGGCAGCCTGACTCGTTCCTCCACCACCGCAGAGCCGCCTACAGACAGTCCATACTCTCTGAGCCTTTCACCGCGCAGCAGCAGATGCAGCGCCGGAAAGATCCCGTAACCGAGCAGCTTGGCGCAGCTCCAGTAGGTGAAGCTGAGCAGCTCATGGAAGTGTTCGAGTCGTGGTCGCTTCGCCACGGCCGGACCGAACACTTGCTCGAAAAAAGGACGATCGCCGATCGAATAGCCGAGCGTGAGGAAGATCGCACCGACCAGCAAAATCTCGCGAATCCGACGGACCTCCGCAGCATCTTGCGATGGGGTCAGAGTCGCTCGATAGGCCGCCGCTTGCCGATCAAAGGACTCCCAAGCAGTCAGCAAAAAGCCGAGCAGAGGAATCCTACGCAGCAATTCCACCTCTCTTTTGCGCTCTGTGTTCATACGCGGTTAGGAGGTCTTGTTAGGCTTTGCGGGAGGCGGACTCTTCGTCGCAGGTGTGGCAGCAGGAGTCCCTGCGGGCACCGGAGCAGAATAGGTAAGGAGTGCCTGCGCAGCGAGTCGCAGCCGCCGTCGGGTCAGGTCTTTGCCAATCGCCACCATCGTTTCGAACAGCGGAGGCGAGGCAGCGCGTCCCGTCACTGCGATCCGGATCGGCATAAACAGTTCTTTGGTCTTCCAGCCGGTCTTTTCACAGAAATCCCGACAGGCCTTTTCGAGCGCCTCATGGGTCCAGCCGTGACGAACTTGCTCTTCCAAAAAGTCGGTCAAATCGGACAGCGCCTGGCTGGTCTGTAGCTGATCTCGATTCTTGGGAATGAGCGAGGAAATGATTCCGGTGTAGTCGAGATCCCCGGTTAGGAAGAAACTCGCAGCCGGAATGAACTGATCCATGCGCTCAATCCGCTCCTTTTCGAGCGGAATCAGCTTGAGCAAATACTCGTCGGAAAGACGCCACGCACGCAGCCGCGTCAGCAGGGTCTCGGGCGTCATTTCGTGCAGGTACAGACCGTTCAGCCAGGTGAGCTTTTGCAGATCAAATACTGGCTCCCCCGCCGATACTTTGGTCCAGTCAAAGACCTCGATCATTTCAGCCAGCGTGAACTTCTCGCGATCCCCACCGAACGCAAATCCCATCAGCGAAAGGAAGTTCAGGAGTGCTTCCGGGAAGAAGCCCGCGTCGCGGTAGTAGTCGAGCGACACCGGATTCTTTCGCTTGCTGATCTTGGAACGATCGGGATTGCGAAGCAGCGGCATATGAAGAAACGCTGGCGGTTCCCAACCAAACGCCAAATAGAGCTGGATGTGCTTGGGAGTGCTGATGATCCACTCCTCTGCCCGAATCACATGGCTGACCTGCATCAGGTGATCGTCGACGACGTTTGCCAAGTGATAGGTCGGAAAACCATCCGACTTGAGCAGCACTTGATCATCGATCGTAGCGTTGTCGATCACGATGTCGCCACGCAGACCGTCAAAGAAGCGCGTCTCTCCGGTCAGCGGCATCGCCAAGCGGATCACGTACTTGTCGCCAGCAGCGAGCCGCGCAGAGACTTCCTCTTTGGTCAGATACCGGCAGAGTCGATCGTACCCGGGAGACTTGCCCTCGGCCATTCGAGCCCGCCGCGACGCTTCCAATCGTTCAGCGGAACAAAAACAACGATAGGCTGCGCCTTTGTCGACCAGTGCTTGGGAGTGCTGCTGATAGATCGCGGTGCGCTCCGACTGACGATACGGTCCGAACGGACCCCCGCAGTCGGGGCCCTCATCCCACTGCAAGCCGACCCAGCGCAGTGCGCGCAGAATCGCTTCCTCGCTAGCCAGCGTCGAGCGGGTCTGATCCGTATCCTCAATCCGCAGGATAAACTGCCCCCCGTGTTTCTTGGCAAACACGTAGTTAAACAGCGCAATGTACGCGGTTCCTACGTGCGGATCTCCGGTCGGTGACGGAGCGATGCGAACGCGAACGGGGCGACGGTCACGACCGGGCCAACGAGCCGCGTGAGAGTTGTTACCTAAGGTGGTGTCAGACGTCGAAGCGGGTGCAGTCACGGCCCGGATGTGTAGCAGTTGGACGCCTCGCGGGCAAGCGGGGTTTTCGCGGTGGAGGGCCCCGGCCTGTTCACCTCGTTCAGTGTGGGTCGGGCATGAAGTTCGTTGACAGTCAACAAGGGGTCGCTTCAATCTCTGCGGCACCTTCGATGACAGAGAATGATTCGCGGCACACCATGGACGGCGCGACGCAGCGACACCCCCGGCGGGAGCGCCTAGTCGGCTGGTTGCGCAGCATCGACTGGTCGGTGTGGCTGGTGTGGATCGTCCTGGTCATTCACTACCGAGCGACACGCGGCATTTTTCAAGGCAAAGGCTCGGGGGATGGATTCCTTGGCTTTATGTATCTGCCGGGACTGGTGCTGCATCACTCGTTCGATCTGGCCAAGCCTGCCGCAGAATGGATCACGCCGCTCGGTCGCGAAATCACCGGGCTCGTGGCAAATCCTTGTCCCGTCGGTCCGGTGGTGTTTTGGTTGCCCTTCTATCTGTTAGGACTTCTGCTGCACAAGTTGGCCGCGATTCCTGGGATTGGATTCCTACTCTCTTTGCTTGTTCCCGCCATTGATGGGAAACAACCCTTCACCGGCCGTACAGAGGCCGATCTGTACATGGCAGGGGTCGGGAGTCTGGCCGCAGGAATGTGGGGAATCCGGACTCTGTTTGTGCTGCTTCATCGTCACGTTGGACTGGGCGGAGCGCGCTTCGCGATCGTCGGTGCGGTGCTGGCTTCACCCCTGCTGTGGTATCTGACCACGCAGCCGCTCTACCAACATGCAACCGCCTTCTTTGCAGTCACCCAACTGGTCGATGCTTGGGATCGATACCGGGACAATTTGACGCTGAAACGCTGCGTGATCCTGGGATTCTGGTCGGGCTTTGCTGCGCTGCAGAGACCACAGGAAGCGATCTGGATGTTGCCGATCGCGCTGACTTTGTTTTCCCAATTGCTGTTCATATTCCGTCGAGGGCCGCGCAAAAATCTGCTCCCAATTTTCGGAAAGGGAATCGTAACCGTTGGCATCGCGGCGCTGACGTTCTTGCCCCAGGTTCTGCTGTGGATTCACTACTACGGCAGCTTCCGCGCCCCGCAGCAGTCCGGACACTTTCTGTGGTCGAGCCCCGCGATCGTCGAGTCCCTGTTTTCGATGCGGACCGGTATCTTTCCATGGGTTCCCGCGATGTACCTCGCGGTGGCCGGAATGATGGTCGCTCTGCGACGCTGGATCGGGTTTACGTTACCACTCGTGCTGACGGCTCTGGTGGAACTGTATGTGAACTCGAGCGCATGGGATTTCCATGGAAGCTGGTCGTTTGGGCCACGACGCTACACCGATGCGATCGTGATGTTGGCGCTGGGACTCGGGGCTCTGTATGCCGTGCTGGAACACCAAGGGAGCCGTAGACTTTTTCCCAAGCTCTTGTGGGGGGTGCTGGCTCTGCTCGTCATCCAAAACTTCATCTTGGTTGAGTGGGTGCGCACGCGACGAACCAAATCGTCAAGCGGTGGCGCATACTCTGCGGCAACCTGGATTCGCTGGGCAAAGGGGCCCGAGTGGCTGGCTCGTACGTTAGAACAGACGGGCTATCCGTTTTTGCAACCGGCGTCTACTGTCTACGCATTGGTCTATCGAACCCCGCTCGTTGGCGTGGAAAATATTCTGGGTAATTTCCTAAATGAGCGCGACTGGCGAATCCGCGATTTTGTGCTCGTTCCGCAGTTTGTCGTCGCAGATCGACCCGCCCAGATCGTGGAAGGACTGCTCCCAAAAGATCAGCCGGCATCGCTTGGAAATGTGGCACGCAAGGTCCGGGTGGTGGTGCCGCTGGTGATGTCAGAGCCGCTTCGGCTGGTGGTGGAGGGTGACTTCAGGGGGCAAGACGCTGCCGTGGTCGTCCGCTGGAACGGACGACGTCTACTGCCCGAACAGAGCCCCCCAACACGGCTGTCCTTCCTGCTGGATCGTAGCGAGGTCAAGTCACGGCCACGCTGGAATGAACTGTTGCTCGAAGACCTCCCGGAAGGGACGCAGCTCCAAAGGATTTCGGTGCAATCGAGGTCGCGATGGTGGAAGTAGTGGCCGCCAAGGTACACTCCAAGCGGAGGTATCTATGTCGCGTATCAATCTTCAGTCCTATCGATGGATCGGCGCATTCCTAAGTATTCTGTATTGCAGTGGAATGTCGGGCTGCGACTCTTCTTCGGTCACAATGATGGATCTCGGAAGCGAGCCTGTCAGCGATCTGGGGCCGCTGCCAACTAGCACTCCTGCGGCGGGAAATCCCGACGGCAAATGTGCGATTCCAGCCGAGGCCCAGGCCGAGTCGATCACCACCCCCACCACCGTCATCGGCACCGGTACTCCGGCTAGCTGCACCTCGGATGCGGTGGTTGGCGCAGTCGCCAAAGGTGGAGTGATCACGTTTCACTGCGGTCCCGATCCGATCACCATCACGATGACCCAAACCGCGAAAATCTTTAACGACAAGGGACCGAAGATCGTGATCGACGGCGGTGGCAAGGTCACGCTGAGCGGCGGCGGCAAGGTTCGCATTCTGTACCAGAACACCTGCGACCAGGCACAGAAGTGGACGACCAATCACTGCAATGATCAGGATCATCCGTTACTCACGGTTCAGAATTTGACGTTTGTGGATGGAAACGCGAAAGGTCTGAATCCAGGTGGTGGTGGTGCCATCTTTGCCAGCGGCGGACGCCTGAAGGTCGTCAATTCCCGCTTCTTCCGCAACGTGGTGGATGACACCGGACCCGACGTGGGCGGCGCGGCCATTCGCTCTCTCAACCAGTCCATGGGACTCCCTGTGTACGTGGTAAATAGTACGTTTGGCGGCGATTCCGGACTGGGCAACAGCGGCTCCAATGGCAGCGGCCTATCGAGCATCGGCGTTTCACACACCGTCATCAATAGTCTGTTCGTACAAAACGCGGCGATCGGCGTGGGTGCCAATCCTCCGAAGTCTGGAACTCCGGGTGGAGGCAGTGGGGGTGCGATCTACTGTGACGGCAATTTGTTCACGCTGAGCCTGTGCGGGGTCAAGATGACCGGCAACACCGCGAAAGAGGGTGGCGGCGCGATCTTCTTTGTCAGCAACAATCGCACCGGATCGCTCATCATCAAAGACTCTTTCCTAAGCGGCAATCCGAGCCTGGGTTTCGAGACCGCGGGCTACAAGGGAATCTTCTTCCTTGGTAGTGGTACCCCACAGGTCACAAACTCGACCATTCAGTAGCGTGGCCACAGCACGCTTGTGATCGACTCTGTTCTGTGCTCCCTTGATTGTCGGACATTTGGCTCCGAAGAAAAAAGGCAAAGCTCATGCGGGTACGGTTTTTGGGGGCGGCACAAGAAGTCACAGGGTCGATGTACCTATTGGAACTGGCACAGGGAACGATTCTCATCGACTGTGGTTTTTTCCAAGGGCGGCGTGAGGAATCGCGGCAACGCAACCGCAGATTGCCTCCTAATGTGGTCTCCGCAGATGCGGCGATCCTCACGCACGCCCACATCGATCACTCCGGAAACATTCCTACGCTGGTGAAGTCAGGATTCCTGGGCTCGATCTATACGACTCCGGCAACCCGCGACTTGTGCGCGTACATGCTGCGCGACTCCGCCCGAATTCAGGAAAGTGACGCGACGTACCTGAATCGCAAGTATCAGGATGATCCCGACTTCACTCCGATCGCTCCGATCTACGATGAAGAAGATGTGGTACGGGCGCTCGGTCAGTTCATCGGGATTCCCTACCACCGTCCGTTTCAGCCACTCAAAGGAGTGACGGCGCGGCTGATCAACTCCGGTCACATCTTGGGCTCCGCAGAAGTCATTCTGGATGTGGAGGAAAATGGCCAGACGCGTCGCCTGGTATTTTCCGGCGATCTCGGACGCAAAGGTCTCCCAATCATTCGCGACCCAGAGTTTCCGCCGACTCCTATCGATTACGTGATCATGGAGAGTACGTACGGAAATCGCGTCCACGCCTCTGTGGAACAAATGCACGATGACCTAGAACGCGTCATCCGTGAAACGATTCACAGAGGCGGCAAAGTGATCGTGCCAGCGTTTGCGGTCGGACGAACCCAGGAGCTGATCTACGCGCTCAACTCACTGACCAAACAGGGACGGCTGCCGCCCATACCAGTGTATATCGACTCACCGCTCGCAATCAGTGTCACCGAGGTCTTTAAGCTGCACCCGGAGTGTTTTGATGCAGAGACTCGAGTGTTCCTGGAAGAGCACGGTGAGGTATTCGGTTTTGCGGGAGCGCATTTTGTCAGCTCTCGCGAGGAGTCGCTGCGCCTCAACGATCTGAAGGGGCCTGCGATCATTATCTCAGCCTCGGGAATGGCGGAAGCGGGACGCATCCTTCACCACCTGCGCAACCATATCGAAGACGAGCGGAACACGATCCTGATCGTTGGATTCATGGCGCAGCACACGCTCGGCAGACGGATCATGGAGAGACGGTCACACGTCAAGATCTGGGGTGTCGAACGCGATCTGCGGGCTCACGTCGAGGTGCTCACTGAGTTTAGCGCTCACGCCGATCGCAACGATCTGCTGGCGTTCGCGAAGGCTTGCGGCACCACCCGGCGGATCTTCCTCGTTCACGGCGAGCCCGAAGCACAGCACCCGCTCAAAGAAGCGATCACCGCGCTCGGCCACGACGTCTACATTCCAAGCCGTGGTGAGGCCGTGGAGCTTCTACAAAAAGACGTCGTTGACACGTTTCCCGTCGGTAACCTACGATAGGTAGATATCCCTTGTCTGCGTATGAGGAGGGAAGTGGAGGACCATGCCTCGCGATCTACCGATTGGGAACGGACAGCTCCTTATCAACTTCGACTCCGAGTACCGGATTCGCGATATCTACTATCCCTTTGTCGGAAAGGAAAACCACGCCGGTGGACACGTATTCCGCTTCGGAGTGATGGTCAATCAGAAGTTCCGCTGGGTCGGTCTACGCGAAGGCTGGGACATCAAGCTCGGTTACGAAGCGGACACTCTGCTCACGCAGGTGACGCTGTCCCATCAAGAGCTAGGGGTCACGCTGCACCTGTCGGACTGTGTCGATTTTCACGAGTCGCTGATGGTACGTCGGATCGACATCGACAACCTCAACCCGATCGCCTCCGAAGTGCGGCTGTTCTTCCATCAGGATTTTCGCATCAGTGAGTCCGAGATCGGCGACACCGCAGCGTTCGATCCGCGCAACAACACCGTTGTGCATTACAAAGGCGAGCGCTACTTCCTGATCAACCTGATGTGCGATGGGGAGGTCGGCGTCCAGCACTATGCGATCGGACAAAAGGGATTCCCTGGTCGAGAAGGAACCTGGCGCGATGCCGAGGATGACGGAGTCCTATCGGGCAATCCGATCGCGCAAGGAACCGTCGATTCGGTGGTCGCCGCCCACACCTGGATTCCGACAGGAAAGAGCAAAACCGTTTACTTTTGGATGATCGCCGCGCACGCCTGGGCCGGACGCTGGGATGGACTTCACGAGGTCAATGCCAAAGTAAAGGAACGGGGTCCGCAGTCCTTTCTCGAACGGACCCGCGCCTACTGGCGTTTGTGGGTACGGAAGGAGCCGATCGACTTCGCGGAGCTGTCTGCACCGCTGGTGGATCTCTATCGGCGCTCGTTGCTGATCCTGCGCACGCAGATCGACAACCATGGCGCGATCATTGCGGCGAATGACAGCGATGTGACGCAGTTCAACCGCGATACCTACAGCTATCTGTGGCCTCGCGATGGAGCGTTGGTCGCCCATGCGCTCGATCTTTCCGGCTATCCCGAAGTGTCGCTGCGCTTCTTCCAGTTTTGTGCGGACGTACTCACCCAGGATGGATTCCTGCTTCATAAGTACAACCCCGACAAGTCGCTGGCCTCCTCGTGGCATCCATGGATTGTGGGTGGGGTACCGCAGATTCCGATTCAGGAAGATGAAACCGCACTGGTGGTATGGGCGCTGTGGAAGCACTTCCAGCGTTATCGGGATCTCGAGTCGGTGAAGCCTCTGTACGGGCGACTGATTCGCAAGGCCGCCGATTTCATGGTGCGCTACAGAGAGCCGCTCACCAAGCTTCCGGCTCCCAGCTATGATCTGTGGGAGGAGCGACGCGGCATTCTGTCCTTTACCTGTGCTGCGGTATACGCGGGTCTGCAAGCGGCAGCAGAGTTTGCCAGAACGTTTGGAGAGGAAGACAACGCACGACGCTACAGCCAGGCCGCACTCGAGATTCGCGAAGGAATGGATGCATTCTTGTTCCGCCCCGAGTTGGGTCGCTTTGCACGGATGATCAACGTCACTCCTTCGCGTTCCATCGAAGTGGACGGAGCGCTCGATGCCTCGCTGTGGGGTCTGTTCTACTTTGGCGCGTACGCGGCGGATGACCCACGAGTGGTCGCAACTCAGACACAAGTAACCGCTGGCTTGACCTGCAAGACCGATGTAGGCGGTGTAGCGCGCTATCCGGGGGACTACTACCACCAGATTTCTTCGGATGTGGACAAGGTGCCAGGGAATCCGTGGATCATCTGCACGCTGTGGCAAGCGGACTACTTGATCGCAAAGGCGCGCAGTCTGGACGAGCTGCAGGAAGCACAGGCCGTGCTGCGCTGGACGGATGCACACAAGCTGCCATCGGGAGTCCTGGCCGAGCAGGTCCATCCCTATAACGGAGCGCCGCTGTCGGTGTCCCCGCTCACATGGTCGCATGCCACGTATGTTTCGACGGTGCAGGCATATCTGGAAAAGCGTGAGCAACTCTCCCGACGCGGCCTCGCCCCCGAGTATCGCAAGATGCAAGCCCTCGACCTTCCCGGCTTCGGACACGTCCATCAGCCTTCCCCTCCAGAAGTAGCGGTGACAGCCAGTCCCGACGGTTTGGAGTGACGTTCATCTCAAACGGGGCGACGGTTGCGCTCGCAAATCCGCGACCTTAGAACGAAATTTCGAGAACGGATCTTGACTTGTACCCCACCCGCCCTGCCATGATCACCCTTGGAGGAATCTTGTGATCATCCGTGATGCTAAGCGTACGTCGTGGGTGGCGCGAAGTCGGCTGTGGCTGGCTTCGCTGCTTGGACTAGCGCTCCTGGCCCTGCCACTCGTCTCACACGCCAAGGAAAAGATCCTGCTCTTGTCGGTACTCAAGGAGGGCAAGCCGGATCCACGTTTGCTACGGGTCGCTCAAGATCGGATGGCGAAGTCGGGCGAACAGCTCATCCCCAGCACCGATCTCTCGAACAGCGAGCGCAAATGTATGCAGCAGGAATGCCTGATGGCGCTGGCTGCGACGAAGGGTTCGGATCTGGTACTCGCTGGCACGGTGCAGAAGGTCAAGGGCGGTGGTCAGTCACTCGGCGTGCTGCTGTATGACTTCTCGAAGATGAAAGCCTCGGAGCTATCCAGCGACTGCGATCGCTGTACGCCTGATTTGCTTTCGCAGCGACTGAGCGAGCTGTTTTCGCGAGCGCTGGCTGAATTCCGAGGCACGGCACCTGCGACCCAAGCCCCTGTCGTGGCCAAGGTCGACAAGCCACCCATCACACTCGGCAGCGATCCAGCCAAACCAGCGGCGGCACCGGCTCAGACCCAGGCTCAGACCCAGGCAGCGGGCACGCTCAAGCAACCGTGGCCGACGGCGCAGGCTCCCGTCGATGAGCCGTTGGCGGTGGTCACGGGCGGTCCGGTGCCCACGCAAGCAAAGCCGCCGGAACCGATTCTCAAGCCAACCCCCGCGATCGAAGTGGTCCAAAAGCCGCAGCTCGCGCCGACCTCACATGGGCCAGGACTCAGTCCAAAACGCAAGATCTTGGCTGGAGTGCTCGGTGGGCTGGCGCTCGGTTCGCTGATCGGTGCGGTCGCGCTGACGGCCACTGATGGCAACCCGACTACGATGGACTGCTCGGCATCGCCGGGAGTAACCAAGATTTGCGTCCTCGACAACAAGATTCCATCGTCGGTGGGCTATGTGATGGCGGGCGCGTTCACGGTGGGTACGGTTCTGACGCTGCTGTGGCCGGAATCGAAGCCCCAGCCGAAGGAAAGCGCGTCGGCGGAGGCGGCAAAATGACGATCACAAGGCTTGGGCTTGCATTGTTTGGGCTGACCATGGCGCTGTCCTCGTGCGCGGTGAGCCTGTGCGACAAAGATCCGACGGACCCACGCTGCGACCAGAGCCCGGTACCATCCGACAAACTCCAGGTTCTGCCTATCCGAATCCCGGTCGATGGCGCACACGTCACCGTTCGACTTGGCAACGGCCCGGGCACGGTGGTACTTCGCCAGGGTACAAAAGAAGTCTCGGTGGGTGCGCTCAGCGATGGTGTGCTGGAAGTTCACATCACCGGACAGATGCTAGCGGGTGCCATGATCTCACTTGGCGAGGCCAAGGTCGTGGTCAGTCGCCCGGGCAAGGCCGACGAAACGGCCGCCATCCGCATCTATGCCGAGCCAATGTTTGACCCGGCGGTGTCCTACGATAACAAGCAGGACGGCGAGACCCCCGAAGGGATCGTGGTCAAGCCAACCGGCGGAATCTGGGCCTTTACCTCTTATCCCCGCAGTGGCAGTCGAGCGCAACACTTCGTCGAGTTTTTGCTCTCGTCGGGGCAGCTCATGTCTCGCGGCGCGGCGTTTGGCAACATCAACTTTGCCGCGTGGAGCGATCGCCCAGCGCTCACGGTTCGACAGGGCAGTCGGTTGGTGACGTTTAGTCGCGACCTGTTTGCCACATCGACCCCCGACGCGATCCAGCTCGACCTATGTATGCTCAGCCCTGAGCAGTGTTCACCGCTGTCGATCACGCCCGATTTTGCCAAGGTCATGGGTCTGGCCACCGATTCCAAGGGCACGATGCTGGCGGTCCAATCCGACCAAGAGGTGTACGTTTATCAATCGAGCGACCAGAGCCCCATCGATCGTCGCCAACAGCTCCAAGGGGGCAGCAGCGCTCGCACCGGCCAAAAGGTGGCGCTCGGCGATCTCAACGGGGATGGCCGCGTTGATTTGGTAACCATCTCCGACACAGGTGCCAACGTCTTCCTTGGACAGCAGAGCGGCACGTTCACGTTGGACGCCACCCTGAGCACCAAGCTGACCGGTGCTCTCGCGGGCAGCGTCCCGACCGCGATCACCATGGCCGATATGGATGTCGACGGCATCGATGACGTGATCGTCGCCAGTGGCACCAGCCTGCAAGTCGTCTATCCACTGGCCAATGGCACTTTCACGGTGTCCTCGGCGATTGGCGGACTCGACAGTACCGACACCATCATGGTTGGTGCCGTGGACGGCAAGACCAACTCCGGCCCAGACATTGCCATTTCTTCCCAAAAAGCGCAGCGTATCGCCGTAATCGTCAATCAGTCCTCGTACTAAGGCACTCGATGTTCGTCCCTGGCCAGACTCTATCTGGCACGTATGTAATCGAACGTCCGCTCGGATCGGGCGGTATGGCCGACGTGTATCTGGTCCGCCACACCCGCCTGCCTCGGCATTTCGCGCTCAAGGTCTTAAAGCTAGAGCTCTCGACCCGCCCGGAGTTGATCGAGCGATTTCGTCGAGAGGCCGAGGTCTTGGCACGGCTACGCAGCCCGCACATCGTCAGCGTGGTGGACATGAACCAGACCGAGGACGGCTGGCCGTATCTGGTGATGGACTACCTTGCAGGCGAGACGCTGGCCTCTCGACTTCGGCGCTGCGGACCATTTGCGGTTGGTGAAGCGAGCGAGCTATTTGGACAGATGTGCGAGGGCGTGCTGGCCGCGCACGAACAAGGTGTGATCCACCGAGATCTAAAACCAAATAACCTGTTTTTGGTGCCTGGGCCTCGCGGTGATCTGGTGCAGATCCTGGATTTTGGCATCGCCAAGCTGTGCGAGGAAGGTCGCACGCCGCTCACTCGCGACTCGGTGCTGATGGGCACCCCGGGCTACATGGCCCCAGAACAGGCGCTCGGCCAAAAGAGCGTCAGCGACTTTCGCATCGACCAGTTTGCTCTCGGAGCGGTTCTGTACGAGATGCTGGCAGGCCGTCCGGCGTTCCTCATTCCCGGCGAGCCGATGATGCGCACCATGCAGCGCCTGGTGTACGAAGACCCGAAGCCGCTGCCCGAGACGATGCTGTCCCCGATTCTCAGGCGAGCACTGGCCAAAGAGCCCAAGGAACGCTATCCGTCGCTGCGTGAGCTTCTGTCCGAGCTGCGCAGTTTGCCGACCAACCCACGTCGTCAAGCGCCATCGGAAGTGTCACCAACGGCGTACGAGCGCGAACCTCTGGCGGCACGACGCCGTCGGCTGTGGCCGGTCGCTGTCATCGCCTCGCTGGCTGGTTTCGGGGCCGTGGGTGCGCTCGTCTCGCAGCGCAGCAGCCTGCGTTCACCGTCCCCCATCGAGACGGCTGTCCCAACGAAATCCCCGTCTGTAACCCCACCGTACCGTGCTGCACCACCCATCACGTCATCGATGATCGCGGCAACGCCGACGGCACCCGTGCCGACCAGCGCGCAGGCTGCTCCCGCCGCTGCTCCCGTCCCGAACGACGTCAAGGCTGCGACCAGCCCGCCGCTTCCCGCCAAGTCCCGCATCGGACTTAAGCTGACCCGGAGCTTCGTGGTCGTGGGTGCAACCTCCGCCCAGGAAAAACTGTTGCGCCTGTGCGCCGAAAAAGAGCTGAGCGATCTGCCGGGACTGTATCCGACGTCGCTACGGCTCGAGCGAAGCGGGGCCTTACAGCTTACCCAGGCCCCCGAGGTCGTTTATCGCTCGGGCTTCGATGCGTGTCTGCGCCAAGTCTTCACTGCAACCCGAACACCGCTCCCCAAGCAGGTCACGGTGCGAGTACAGTTTCAGCGCCAGAAGCCGTAGCACAGCGAGCCGGATCGCCACCGCCCGACTCGGCAATGAAGCCGCCCCCGAGCACGCGATCCCCATCGTAAAAGACCGCCGCCTGACCCGGGGTCACCGCCAACTCGGGCGCATCAAACAGCACCTCCACCGAGCGGTCGTCTACTCGTCGAAGTGTCGCCATCTGAGGCACCCTCCGGTAGCGAATCTGCACCCCACAGCGGAGCTGCGAACCGGGCGACTCACCAAGCCAACGCACATCCGTTACCCGCGCCCGATCGGCGTACAGCGACTCTTTGGGGCCGATCCGTACCCGTCGCTTGAGCGCATCGATCGCCACGACGTACTGCGGTGTACCCAGTCCAAAGCCCAGGCCTCGGCGCTGACCGATCGTGTAGCGATGCACGCCGTCATGATGACCCAGCACCCGGTCCTGTTCATCAACGATGTCGCCGTCGGCCCGCGCCACCACGCCTTGTCGTTCGACAAAGCCCGCGTAGTCGCCATCGGGCACGAAACAGATCTCTTGCGACTCAGGCTTTTCCGACACAGGCAACGCCAGCCGCCGCGCATGTCCGCGAACCTCGTCTTTGGTCATGCCACCAAGGGGAAACCGCACAAAATCGAGCGCCGATCGCGGCATCCCAAACAGAAAGTACGACTGATCCTTGCGCGAATCGACCCCTCGCCGCAGTCGCCGCTCCCCCGGTTCTCCATCGAGCTGGGCATAGTGTCCCGTCGCAAGCGCCGCCGCCCCGAGCGCCCGTGCGCGATGCAAAAGCGGTAGAAACTTCACCTGTTCATTGCAGCGCACACACGGATTCGGCGTCTCGCCGCGCTGATAGGTCGCGACAAAGTCATCGATGACCGTGCGCTGAAATTCCTCTTCGTAGTTGGCGACGAAGAACGGGATTCCCAGGTGCGCGCACACCACACGAGCGTCTTCCAGGTCACGCGGGCCGCAGCAGCGACCTCCGGACGCGCTGACCGTGCCTTTGGCGTTGTAAAGCCGCATCGAAATGCCAACCACTTCATGGCCCTGCTCGACGAGGAGTCCGGCACAAGTTGCACTATCTACCCCGCCCGATAGAGCGACGACGATCCGCTCGCGCTTCATCATTTCGCGCAGCATAGGTTTCTTCCTAGCCACCATGCAAGTCGGCGTATAGTCCGCGCCATCATGCGAAAGACAGTGCTTCCTCTCGCTGTGATGTCGCTCTCGATGCTTGGTTTCGGCTGCGAAAAGAAGTCGTCTCCCGACGAGCAGCCCACCCCTCCGCCTCGAATCACCTGGCAAAAGACGCAAATTGCGACGGACCGCATCGACTTTCCAGCGCGCAAGCGCGGTCTGCGAGCGGTTCGCGGAATCATCCACCTGCACTCGGTCTATTCGCACGATGCGTGCGATGGCAACCCACAGCCCGGGGGTCAGCCAAACTCGCCCTGTCTGCGCAACCTCCGTCGAGGGCTTTGTGCTTCAGGGCAGGACTTCGCCATGCTCACCGACCATGCGACCCACATGGGCGAGGCAGCGTGGGACAAGCTATTTCTGACCGATCGGACGCTTTCCGACGAAACCGTGATGGATGGAAGCGATCTGGTCGGTGGTCGAATGCGCTGCCTCGACGAGCAAGGGAAACCGACCGACCAACAGGTGCTACTGACCGTTGGTGGCGAAAATGATCTGATGCCGGTCGGACTGCACCGTCACCTGGGCGACACCGTGGCCGCACGCAAACAAGCGATGGGGGCCGATACGCCCGACGCGGTGCGCGCCTTCCACGCCGCCCAAGGGCTCGTGCTCCAGGCCCACGGCGAGTCACGCGATATGACCAAGCTGTGTACGCTGGCAGCGGCGGGTCTCGATGGGATGGAGGTCTACAACTTACACGCCAACCTCGACCCAAAGATTCGCGAAAACTATCTCGGACTTGATGGGCTGGCGGCCTTTGCAGGCGTGGCACCTTGGCTGGAAGCCCGTCCGGTGGAACAAGGTGGGCCCGAACCAGACCTCGCGCTGCTGGGCTTTCTCGAAGACAACAGCAAAGAGCGGCTCTACTACAACTCGCTGCTCGGCGCGGGCTATCGACTGGCACCGACGTTTGGCTCGGACATCCACGAAAACACCTTCAAAACCGCGATGGCTGATGGCGAGCGCGGTGATTCGTATCGACGATTGATGCGCTGGTTTGCCAACTACTTGCTGGTTCAGGCAGGCAAACCACTCCTACCGAGCGATCTGTCGGCGGCTCTGCAAAAGGGTCGAGGCTTCGGCGTCTTCGAGGCCATCGGCCCACCGACCGGCTTCGACTTCTCCGCCGAAAAGAAGGATGGCAGCCGCGCCGAGATTGGTGATGCCATCGAGCCAGGTGCAAAGCTGGTCGTACGCGCCCCGCAGCCTCTCCCCGTAGGATATGGGACGGACGAAGTGGTGGAGACGCTACGCCTCCTGTTCGTCGCGGCGGGCAGTACGCAGGCAGAGGTCGTCAGCGAGCAAAAACTCACCGCCCAGCAACTTCAACAAGGTGCCGGGCTAACCTTCGATACGTCGCTGCGCGGAGCCGGAGCGTACCGGGTCGAAGCACGCGTCACTCCGAAACACCTATTGCACCTTCTCGGAGACGAACCCGCCCGCTACGATAAAGAGTATCCATACCTGTTTTCGGGATCGATCTACGCAGGCACAGTGCCTCGTCACGGCGGTTCGTGTCAGAGCGTGCCGCTGCCCCCGTAAGCAGCATTCCCCATGGAGTCACCGATGCACAATCGACATGCCACGTTGCTCTGCGGATTTGTAGGCCTGCTCGTCGTAGCTGGCTGTCAAAAAAACGATCACACCGGCCCAGCGGCTAGCATCCCTGCGCAGGCGGCCAGCCCGATTGAAGCCAAGGAAGCCTTTGGTCGGCTCACCGTGGATGAACTAGCGGCCAAGATGGCCGATGCGAAGGCTGGCAAGCTCAAGCTGGCTGTGTTTGACAACAACGGCCTCGACACCTGGAAGGAAGGCCACCTACCCGGTGCCACCTGGGTCCAGTACGACGACATCAAGCCGACCGATCTGCCCGCTGACAAGGACACCTCGCTCGTCTTCTACTGTTACAACGAGCATTGACACGCCTGTCACATTGGTGCCGTGAGCGCCATCAAGCTTGGTTACAAGAACGTGTTTGTCCTACCAGTAGGACTCATGGGCTGGAAAAAGGCCGGCAAGCTGATCGAAAAAAGTGGGTAAGGACATGCGCTGTCGAACCGTCAAAGATCGGGGTGTGCCCACACTCATCTGGAGGTCCAACATGAACGCAATTCTCCGTCTCGCTCTGTTCACCGTCGCGCTCATACCCTTGTTCTCAGTCGCGAGCGCCCGTGCTGATGGCTGTTACATCTGCGGCAGCGGTAGCAGCGAGCAGTGCAAGAACTACTGTCGCTACTCCGGCTCGGACACCTTCAACGCCCGCAAGGACTGCGAAAAGCGCGGCTGCAAAGTGTCGGGCACCGCTTCTTGTCCAACGGCCGTGAACTACAAGGTGTGCATGATTCCCGTCGAGGATTCGACGAAGACGGTAGCCTCGCTGCTGCAGTGCAGCTCGCCGCGAAGCTAACCAACCCCGCCGCTTCCGGCGACGGAGCTGGTAGTTGGTGGGAAATTCCTAGAAGTAGACCGCCGCGCCGAGACGCGCTTGAAGTCCGTATTGGTTGCTCATCGGGTTTAGGATCGCTCCATTCACCTTGAGCGTCGACTGCGTCGTCGCGTCTGGATCGTTGAGCCGATAGCGACCATCGCCTCGCAGATCGGCATTGAGAACGAAGTGCTGACCAAGCCGCAGCTCCAGTCCGCCACCGAGCTGACCATCGAGGAACCACGCCTTGTCCTGGCTCCGGACGTAGTCGAGCTTCGAGTACGTGCCACCCACGGCACCGACGAAATACGGCGAAACCACCCAGTCCGGCGCGCCGATATGAAGCCGCATCCCCAGCGTCACCGGCACGTCGTAACGATCGAAGCCGTTGTTCATGCGCTTCTGATACTCGCCAGCTAGCTCCAGCACGATCCGTCGACTGGCTCGATACAGCAGCTCTCCGCCAAAGCCGAGCTGCGTAAAGCGATCGGCGAATTCCTGGTTTTCCGTGCTCACCGCGCCGACGAAACGAGCACCGATGCCGAATCGCGACTTCCACTGTGGCTGCGGCGGACGCTGCGGAACAACGACCGTGGTAACCGGGGCTGGCGGGGGAGACGGCTGCTGCAGTTGAACCGGCGGCGCATAGACCGGCGCAGGCTGGGCATAGACCGGGGCCGGCGGGGGCTGCATGTACACCGGAGGTGGAGGCAGCGGCGCATCTTGCATCGGAGCAGGCTGCTCGTAGACCGGTTGGGGCGCGGGCTGCACGTACACCTGCTGGGGCGGCGCGGGCTGCACGTACACCGGTGGCGGCGGGGGCGGATAATAATAGGTCTGCGGGTATGGCTGGACGTAGACCTGCGGCCCCATCATCACGGGTGGCGCAGCCACCGGCAAGATCACGCGAGGTGGCATAAACACCACACGCGGCCGAAACCAAGGACGCCACAAAACCTGCGCCTCGGCGCTTTGGGGGGACGCACAGAGCAGCGTAGCGGTGGTCAGGGCAGCAGCGACTAGGGTGCGCATCGGATGTTCTCCCAGTGAAGTAGCCATTGAAGCGGTTGCTTGCCCCAAGAATCAGCAAGCCCCGGGCCATGAACGGCCCAGCCAATTTTCCTCACGGAGACGTTTTTTCACGAGGCAGAACATGAACGACTGTTCACACCCGGCCCGTGAACGCCGCGACAACTCCTTGTCGATGCTTGACAGTGCGCGCCTGTGCTCCGTAGGATTTAGCAATTCCTGACACGGTTTCAGCTCGTGTACACCGACGGATGGCA
>WBZP01001327.1_pt1 | contig 30920 bp, 30 predicted proteins | sample 5204301 | NCBI WGS metagenome assembly WBZP01 (sample SAMN12412401, study PRJNA552823) | activated sludge metagenome | isolation source: activated sludge from nitrification reactor of wastewater treatment plant... | place: USA: Pennsylvania | collected 2017 | reverse complement strand
TATGCTTAAAATGATTTTTTATTTCTACCCCATTTTTACCCCCTATTTTAGCAAATAATTCATTAAAATTCAATTATTTGGTTTTTAGACAGCTTCTTAAGTGTTTTGCTGTTTCTCTTGAAAAATGCAGCCAGATCGTAGCCGACAATATCTCGCATGAAGTCGTATGTAGAAATATGTGGATTCTTGGCCCCCTCTATACCAGTGAGAACAGTCCATTTTTCAGCACGGTAACGCAACAGGATGTCGCCATCGATCTGTGCTGACAAAATGACGGCGCAGGGGAGATATGCTTTAGTATAGGCGGTTACTGCGTTTGCAATGTCCGCATTTTGACGTTTTGAATCTTTGCTTTTGTAACCTTGACGTACCTCGAACACGGCTCCCGTCAATGAGTTAAAGACCTTCCGGTCCACGCCAAGAGAATCAGCCGACTCCCTCATCCATGCTTGAACTCGATCCCGCTTGACCTTGTCCGTAATTTTCTCAAGCGGGACGCGCCCGTCTAGGTGGAGTTTTTTGGTCTTGCCGTTTGGAAGTGGAATTTCGTAGGACCATGTCACATCAGATACGGACAGGCCAAGCGAATCCTTAAGAATGGTTCGAAAGAGCTTCTCGCACCCTATGCCGATTTGGCGATAAATGCTCGTCATTCCACCAGCCGCTTTGTGGGCGGCGTACATCATTGGGTTGTCAAGACCGAACCAGCTATAAAAGGAATCGTCTTGGTAAAGTGTTTGAAACTGCGCTAGGGTAAGACCATCGCCAGTGGCACCTTGGCCGAATTTCGGTTTGTACTGGGCACAGACCCTTATAGGGTTCAGGACAAGATCAAGATACTGGCCGTCGTTCTGCTTCAATTGAAATGACTCCTGCTCGACATTTGGCAATCGTAACGGCCAATGGCCATGGCATCCATCAGTAACGGCTAACGAGGAGATGAGCAGCAGAGCGAAGCGGAGTCCGCTCGATCTCCTGGTTCATCCGCAGCCTGTGGAATTTTATCCTTGAACAATTTTCATTAGCTTATCCATAGGCTGTCGGAATGAACATAAGTATGGCTTTCAGCAAACGGACAAAGTTCTCCTGCTTCTCACGAGAAGCTACGACAGGTTTATCACGCGGTGCTTTTATTATGAAACGGTTTTTTCCGATAAGAATACCGAGCGAAGGATTTAGATTTTGCCATGATGATGTTGACCATGCACGATGCCCTGGGGCGTTGACTACGAACCGATCCAGCCGGTGAGCGTCCACGATAAAAAGGTATAACCGAGCGCGTACAGCGCGCCGACCCAGACCGGGATGTCGAGGGCATGGCGCAGGATGTGGGCCATGATGGCAACGCTCCAGGCCATCAGCCCCAACAACAGCAGCGCCGGTAGTTGAGTGTCGCCCTCGGAGCCTTGCCGAATGATCCAGCCCATCAGTGGCAGCACCAGCAGGCCCATCAGCGTGCCGGTTCCGGTCAGGGCGCTCAAGGTCTGTTCGAAGCGCCGGGGATGCCGGCGCACCAGCAGCGCCAGATACAACGGCCCGGCCAGCAGCGCCAGATCCAGCAGGACTTGCAGGAGAGCGACCGGCGCCGACGTGCTCGGCAGCAGCGCCAGCAGCCCGGATAGTCCGTAGCCCAGCAGGCACAGTTTCAGCAGCGCCATCCCGGCGGGCACGTCTTGCGGACCCTTGCGAAACAGGCAGATATCGAGGAACAGCTCGAACAGAGCGTGCATGGCGTCAGTGCGGTTTCCGATCCAGTTGCGCGGTCAGCTCCCGCAACTCGGGCGCGATGTCCACCGGGTAGATCAACGCGGTTTCGCCAGCGCGCAAGGCGGCGGGCAGGGCCGCCAGTTGCACCCGAACCCGCTCGCGGATCGCGTTCAGTGGCTCCGGTGCTTGCAGCCGCCGCCCGTCGCGCATGACCGGCTGAAGCAGCGGTTCGCCCGGCTTAGGATAGAGTTCCAGCCCCAGGCAATCGCCGGCGAAGGTTCCATCCATCGCGCCACGCCGGTAAACCTGCTTACGGCCCGGCCAGGTGGCCTTGCCCTCGGAGCGCTTGCGCCGGGGCTGACCGGCGTACTCTTGCAGCTTGTAAACCATGTCCAGCGTGGGCGCGTCGGTGGAGGCGTCCAGCCGGGTGCCAACGCCAAAACCGTCGAACGGCGCTCCGCTGGCCAGCAGTTCGCGGATGCGGTGTTCGTCGAGATCGCCGCTGCCGAGGATAGTAGCCTGGCGCAGACCACCGTCGTCGAGAATGCGCCGCACTCGCCGGGCGTGTTCGGCTAGGTCGCCGCTGTCGATCCGCACCCCCTTGATGGCGATGCCGCGTTCGCGCAGGCGGGGCGCGAGACTCACCAGCGTGTGGGCGGCGGTCTCGGTATCGTAGGTGTCGAGCAACAGGGTTACGTTGCCGGGCTGGGCGGCGGCGAACCGTTCGAAGGCGTCTTCCTCGCGGTCGTGGGCCTGAATCAGCGAGTGGGCCATGGTGCCGAACAGCGGGATGCCAAATTGCATCCCGGCCAGCACGGTGGCGGTGCCGGCGAATCCGGCCAGATACGCGGCCCGCGCGGCCAGCAGCGCCGCCTCGCCGCCGTGGGCGCGGCGCATGCCGAAATCCACCAGCAGCTTACCGGACGCGGCCAGCACGCAGCGGGCGGCCTTGGCGGCGATCAGCGTCTGGTAATGCAGCAGATTGATCAGCCGGCTTTCCACCAACTGGGCCTGCGGCAACGGCGCGGTGATCCGCAGGATCGGCTCGTCGGCGAAGAACGCGGTTCCTTCCGGCAGCGCGTGGACCGTGCCGGTGAAGCGGAAGTCGGCCAGCGCCGCCATGAAGTCGGGGCTGAAGCGACCGGTGCTCGTCAGCCAGCTCCGCTCTTCGGCGGTGAAATGCAGGTTCTCTAGATAGTCCAGCGCCTGTTCCAGGCCGGCGGCGAGCAGGAAACCGCGCTGCGGCGGCAGACGGCGGACGAACAACTCGAACACGGCCGTTTCATTCATGCGTTCGGCATGGTAAGTCTGGAGCATGGTGAGCTGATACAGATCGGTCAGCAACGCGCTGTGGGCAATGGTCATGGCGACGCCTGATGACAGTGGCGGGCGAATAGCGCTCCCGCTCCCATGGGGCCGATGCCTCGTCGTCTGGCCAGCGAGCTGGCGGTGCGAGGCTTCGGGCGATTACCGTTAATACTAGAGAGGAAATCGGGATGAGTACGTCAGAGATTTTAACCGAACGGGAAGAAGGGGTCTTGCGGGTTTGCATCCAGCGTCCCGACAAGAAGAACGCCTTGACGCTGGCGATGTATGCGGCGCTGACCGCTGCCTTGGACGAGGCGGCCCGGGATTCCACCATCCGGGTGGTGGTGCTCACCGGCGGCGGCGACAGCTTTACCAGCGGCAACGATATCGCCGATTTCCTGGCCGCGCCGCCGAATAGCCAGGACAGCCCGGTGTTTCAATTCCTGGTGGCGTTGCGTCAGTTTGAAAAACCACTGGTCGCGGCGGTGAATGGCATGGCGGTTGGCATCGGGGTCACCCTGTTGCTGCACTGCGATCTGGTCTATGTCCGGGCCGGGGCAACCTTGCTGATGCCGTTCGTGAATCTCGGGTTGTGCCCGGAGGCGGGATCGAGCCTGTTGCTGCCGCGCCTGATCGGCTACCCGCGAGCGGCGGAACTGTTGCTGCTGGGCGAACCGTTCAGCGCCGAACAGGCCCTGGAATGGGGGTTGATCAACGGCATCGGCGCCGATGCGGACGCGACGCTGGAACTGGCGTTGGCCAGGGCGCGGCGGCTGGCCCGGCAACCAGCAGCGGCGGTGCGCCTGGCCAAGAAGTTGCTGAAGCGCGGCGAGGCCGAGGCGGTGCGGGAAACGATAGCGGTGGAGAGCCAGCATTTCATCAATCTGCTGGGTTCGCCGGAAGCGATGGCGGCGTTGCGGGCTTTCGTGGATCGCCGCCGTTCGTAAGGGGGCAACCCGCAATCACGCTATTCTCCATCGTTCAACAAGGCCAGCGTTCGGATCAGATCCGAGAGCGACTCGGCCTGAAGCTTTTCCATCACCCGCTTGCGGTGGATTTCCACGGTGGACAGGCTGATCCCGAGTTCGGCGGCAATGACCTTGTTGTACTGCCCGGCCACTACCCGATCCAGCACCTCCCGCTCCCGCGCCGACAGCAGGGCCAGGCGTGCTGCTGCTTCGGCGCGGCGGGCCTGACAACCGCGTTGTCGGGCGTCGAGGGTCAGCGCCTCCCGGACCCGTTCCAGCAGCGTTTTGCCCTGGAACGGCTTTTCCAGGAAGTCGAAGGCGCCGGCCTTCATCGCCCGGATCGCCATCGGCACGTCGCCGTGGCCAGTCATGAACAGAATCGGAGTGCGGCAGCCCCGCGTCCGAAGCTGTTTTTGCAAGTCCAAGCCACTCATGCCCGGCATCCGTACATCCAGCACCAGGCAACCGGGCTGCTGGGCGGCGGTGGATTCCAGGAACGCGGCGGCGCTGGCGAAGGTGGCTATGGCCAGGCCGTCGGCCCGCAGCAACAGGCTGATGGCGTCGCGCACGGCCTGATCGTCGTCAATGATGAAAATTGTGGGGGTAGCGTCGTTCATGCGGCAGGCGGCGGAGTAGGGGCGATTCGCGAATCGCCCTGGGCGGAATGGACGGGCAGGGTGAAATGGAACGACATGCCGCGCTCGGGATTCGACGTGGCCCAGAGCTGTCCACCCTGGGACTCGATGATCGAGCGGCTGACCGACAGGCTCAGGCCCACGCCGCCAGGTTTGGTGGTGAAAAAGGGCTGGAACAGCCGCGCGGCCGCGTCCGGGTCGAGACCCCGACCGGTATCGCACACTGTGGCCAGCACGGTGTCCGCATCGGTTAGCGTGGTGCGCAGGGTCAGCGCGCGAGGTCCAGCGCCGGCTTCATGCATCGCCTCGATGGCGTTGCGGATCAGATAGAGCACCACCAGTTGTACCTGAATATCGTCGGCCAGAACCGCCGGCAGGGATTCCGCCAGATCCATGCGTGGTGTTACCCCAGCTTGGCGCAATTCCAGTTGCGCGTAGTGGACCACGGCATGGATCAGAGTGTTGAGATGAATGGTGGTCTGGGTGGCCGGATGCTTGCGCACCAGCTCGCGCAGGTGACGGATGATGCCGCCGGCCCGCAGTCCCTGATTGACCACTTCCTCGATCACGCTGGTCAGTTCCCGGGGGTCGGTCCGATCCTGCCGCAGCAGGCTCAGACAGGCCTGGGCATAAGCGACAATCGCCGCCAGCGGCTGGTTGATTTCGTGGGCCAGACTGGACGCCATCTCGACCGCCAGGCTGAGCCGCGAGGTCTTGGCCAGTTCCACTTGCTGCCGGCGCAACTGGTCCTCGGCCAGCTTGCGCGTGGTGATGTCCTCGGCCAGACCGGCGATGCGATAGACGTGGCCGGTGGCGTCGCGGACGGGGAAACCACGGTCCCAGATCCAGCGTACCGCGCCATCCGGGCGGATGATCCGATACACTTGGTCGAACATGCCCGACTCGAGTTTTTCGATGTGGGCCGCGTGGACTCGCGGCTGGTCGTCGGGATGCACGGCCTCGACCCATTCCAGCGGCCGGTCCAGCAGACTTTGTACGGGATGTCCCCAGAGATCCTCGTAGGTTGGGCTCACGTAAAGCAACCGTTCCTCCGCGATCCCATATACCCAGAACACCTCCCGGATATGCTCGGCCAGTTGGCGAAACCGTTCCTCGCTGTCGCGCAAGGCGCATTCCGCCTGGACGCGGGCGGTGATCTGGTCTTCCAAGACCCGGTTGATGGCCGTCAATTCCGCAGTGCGGGTCTGGACCCGCGCTTCCAGTTCGTCATTGGCTCGCCGCGGGTGCTCCCTGGTTCGTTTCGGCGCGGTGCTCTCGCGGGCGATGCCGATGACGCCGACCAGTCGAGCAAGGGCGGATTTGAAACGATTCATGGTGGCGCTGATCCGCTAATCCGCATCAAGGGACAGAGCCTCGTCCGCGTGCTCGGGGACGGCGGCGGGAGTGGCGAAGGGCAGGGTAAAGTGGAAGGTGAGGCCGGGACCGGAATTGGGCGTCGCCCACAGCCGGCCGCCGTGCGCCTCCACGATGGCTTGGCTGATCGGCAGTCCCAAGCCCAGTCCGTCGGGCTTGGTGGTGAAGAACGGGTTCAGCAATTGGCTGATGACCTCTGGATCGAGGCCGGGACCGGTATCCTGGACCATGATTTCGACGGTTTCCCGGGCGGGGCGGGCGTATAGGGTAATGGCGCGGCAACCCTCGCCGGCGCCCGTGGCGTCCACCGCGTTATGAACCAGATTGAGGATCACCTGTTGGACTTGTAGCGCGTCGGCCCGCACCCGTGGCAACTCCGGCGCGATGTCGTAGCGGAGGTCGAGTTGGCGACGACGGGCTTCCAGATTCAGGAAATCGGTGATGTCCTCCAACACGTCGTTGATCTGGATCGTGGCGTACTGAGGTTTCCCCTGGCGGGCGAAATGGCGAATATGCTGGATGATGGAATGGGCGCGGGCGGTTTGGGCGGTGATCTTTTCCAGGGTTTCCCGCGCCTCGGCGGATCCTAGCGCGTCGTTGCGCGCCTGGTTCAGGCCCGCTTCGGCATACAGGGTGATGGCGGTGATGGGCTGGTTGATCTCGTGGACCAGTCCGGACGCCATTTCACCCAGAGTGTTGAGGCGGGAGGCGTGAGCCAGCAGGGTCTGCTGGCGTTGCGCGGCCTCGGCCATGCGTTCCTGCTCCAGCGCGCCGCCCACCCACTGGGCCATGAGCTGGATCAGTTCGCGGTCCACGGTGGTGAACGGTGCGGCCCGCGGTTTGAAGTCGGAGAAGTTCAGCGTCCCGTACACCTGGCCACCGACCCGCACCGGAACGCCCAGATAGGCTTCCAGCCCGAATTTTTGATAGCAGGGATGCTGGCGCCAGGGACCGGCCGAGGCTTGCTCGAAGCCCAGAGGCACCCGGGCGCGCAGGGTGTCGTGGCAGTAGGTGTCAGCCAGGGCGAACGTGTCGCCTTGGGTGACTTCGCCGCCGGGAGCGATGACGTGGGCGACCGCGTAGCGTTCGCCGTCGATGTGGCACAGGATGCCGATGGCCATGCCGAAGCGCTGGCAGCCCATCGCCAGCATGGCCTGGATTTGGGCGCTGGCGTGGCGTGGCGGCGTGGAGATCGCCTCGTACAGTTCCCGCATTGCCGTCACGCTGTCGTGCAAGGCCGCCTGCTGTTCGGCTAGTTGCCGGTTACTGGCCTCGGCCTGTTCCTTGGCTTTGGCAAAGGAACAGGCCAGGCTCAGGTTTTCCGCCGCCAGCCGCAGCGAGCGGGTGAGCGTCTGGTGAAAGCGCTGGGCGGTGGCTAGCGCCAGCAGGAGGTAGAGCACGCCACTGGCGCCCATGGCGGCGCGCGGCGGGTCATCTTGCAGCAACAGCCAGAGCACCGGCGGCAGGCCGAGGGGTAGAGCATAGGCGACGTAGCTGTTCAGAATCGGGCTCATGGTGAAGACGCCGCCCATGAGCACGCCGCCGAGCATCAGGGCGATGAAGGTGTCGTAGGCCAGCGATGGCGACAGGGCCAGCAGGAGGACACAGCTACCCCAGCAGACGCCGCTGGCGGCGCAGGCCCAGGTGTAGCGGGCCGCCCAGCGTTCTGTATCGGTATCCGGTTCCGGGCGACGCTGGAAGGCGACGGTCAGCCCCAGCCGGACCAGGACGGTCGTTTCCAACAACACCAGCCAGGTCACCAGGATCGCGCGCGGCAGGGCGTCCCACACGACGAGTACCAGCATCGGGGCGATAAGCAGGCTGGCGACGGCGCCCAGTGGGGCTTGCGCGTACAGCAGTCGGACCTGCTCGGCCTGGATGCGCTGGGTATTCAGCTCAGCGGTGGGATCGGGATGCACGGCGGTTTTTACGAGTCGTGGCGCGGTGGCGGGGCGGAGAGCGGATTCCGGCTGGACGAGTGCTGATCTTCCAGCGCGAGGTACTCGGGCACGACCGTATATTCGCCTTCGATAACGCCGGGGGCGGTACTTTGCGCCCGCCGCGCCAGCCGGCGGAATTGCCACCACAGCCAGCCGCCGACCGCCAGTCCGGCCACCAGCAGGATGGTGAGCAGCAGCGAGGCGATGGCAAAACCGGCCACCACCACCAGCGCCGAGGTGACGGCCAGTCCCAGCCGGCTTAGCCAGGACGGTTTGGGGAGCGGCGGCAAGGTCATGGGCGGACGATCCAAAACCACCAGACGATCAGGGCGATCAGGCCCAGTCCGGCAAGGTTGACGATGAGCGTGGTCATACTTGGGCTACCTTGATGCTGGAGTAACCGTTGGCTCCCCTCTCTCCTGGAGAGAGATGGGTCGGAGGTGAGGGGGCCGAAAACCGCGCAGCCGGTTCGCGTTGCTGACCACGGTGAAGGACGACAACGCCATCGCCGCGCCGGCCAGCATCGGGTTAAGCAGCAGCCCGGTCGCGGGGTAGAGCGCACCCGCCGCGAGCGGGATTCCCAGAATATTGTAAAGGAAAGCGCCGACCAGATTCTGCCGAATGTTGCTTAGCGTGGCGCGGGAAATGGCGATAGCGTCGGCGATGCCATGCAGGGAGCCGCGCACCAGGGTGATGCCAGCGCTTTCGATAGCGATGTCCGTACCCGTACCCATGGCCAGGCCGACATCGGCCCGAGCCAGCGCCGGGGCGTCGTTGATACCGTCGCCGACCATGCCGATCACCGCGCCGCCGGCTTGCAACTCGGCGATGACGTCGGCCTTGGCGGTGGGTGGGACTTCGGCGAACACCATCTCGATGCCGACCTGAGCGGCAATCGCCCGGGCAGTGGCGGCGTGGTCGCCGGTCAGCAGCGCCAACCGCAGCCCTAGGTCTTGTAGGCGGGCGATGGCGGCGGCGGAGTCCGGCTTGAGCGGATCCGCGACCGTAACGAGGCCAGCCAGCCGACCGTCCACCGCCACGAATACCGGCGTTTGGCCTTGGGTGGCCAATCGTTCGGCTTCGTCACGCAGTGGCGCGGCGTCGATGCCGCGTTCTTCCAGCAACCGGCGGTTGCCGACGAGCAGCGCCCGGCCCTCGACCTGTCCCGTCGCGCCCTGTCCAGCGATAGCCTCGAACCGTTCCACTGGAGGAATGGGGATGCCACGCTGGCGGGTGGCGTCCAGAATCGCCCGCGCCAGCGGATGCTCGGAACCAGCTTCCAGTCCGGCCGCCAAGCGGAATACCTCGGTCTCGTCGAAACCGGGCGCGGCGACCACGGTGGTGACGGTCGGCCGACCGATGGTGATGGTGCCGGTCTTGTCCAGCACGATGGTGGTCAATTGGCCGGCCCGTTGCAGCGCCGCGCCGTCGCGGATCAGGATGCCATACTCGGCGGCCTTGCCGACGCCGACCATGATCGAAATCGGTGTAGCCAGTCCCAGCGCGCAGGGACAGGCGATGATCAGCACCGTCAGGCTGGCGACCAACATGTAGCTTAAGCGCGGTTCGGGACCGAAGTTGAACCAGGCCAGCGCGGTGAGTACGGCGACGATCAGCACCGAGGGCACGAACACTGCGGCGACCCGGTCGGCCAGCCGCGCAATCGGCGGTTTGCTGGCCTGTGCCTGGCGCACGCTGGCGATGATGTGCGCCAGCACCGTGGCTTCCCCGACCCGGGTGGCGCGAAACACGAAAGTGCCGGTCTGGTTCAACGTGCCGCCGGTGACTGGATCGCCGGCGAGTTTAGTCGTGGGCAGCGGTTCGCCGGTTAGCATGGCCTCATCTACGGTGGATTGGCCGTCGGTGATTTCACCATCGACCGGGATTTTCTCGCCGGGTCGCACCCGGATCAGGGCGCCGAGGCCGAGAGTTTCAATCGGGACGTCTCGCTCCTGGTCGCCCTCAATGATCCGGGCGGTTTTCGGTTGCAGACCGAGCAGGCGCTGGATGGCGGCCGAGGCCTTGCCGCGCGCCCGGCTTTCCAGGGCGGAACCGAGATTGATCAGGGCGATGATGGTGACCGCCGCCTCGAAGTAGGCATGGCGGGCCAAGCTCGGCACGCTGGCGGGAAACAGCGCCACCAGCATGGAATAGAACCAGGCCGAACCCGTGCCCAGCGCGATCAGGGTGTCCATGTTGGCGTTGTGGTGGCGGAACTGCCGCCAGGCACCGGTAAAAAAGTGACCGCCGCTGTAGACCATCACCGCCAGGGTCAGCAGGCCGGTTGCGATCCAAAAAGTCTGACCCGCCGGCGTCGCCAGCGCTGGCAGCCAGCCAGCCATTTCGGCGATCATCAGCGGCGCGGCCAGGACACCGGCGACAACCGTATTACGGATCAGCCGCCGGTAATGGGCCTGTTCGGCGGCGTCGCGCTCGGTCTCGGCGGCGGCGTCGCGCAATTCGGCGGCGTCGTAACCCGCGTCCCGAACTGCGTGAATCAGCGTTGCGGCCGGAACGCCGCCCGTCACCATGGCGGTGCGGTCAGCGAAGCTGACTTGGGCCTCGGCGACACCGGGCACCCCGCGTAGGGCGGTTTCCACGGCGGCGACGCAGCCAGCGCAGCTCATGCCGGTGATCGCCAAGCGGTGCTGCTCGGCTGGAGTGGCGACCGTCATTGCTCGTGCTCTCCGGGACGCGGCCGGGACGACGGGAATCATGTCGTCGTCCACCGACAGGTTATGGTGTGAATGCAAATGCATAGGGTGTGAATGCAAGGGTGTGAATGCATGTGATAAGCGCTAGAATCGAACCATTATGACTCAGACCCATCCACTTTTATTCATCTCGGAGTCGGATCGCATCTCGCGGGTAGCCCGATGAACATGCGCATTCTGGTGGTGGACGACGATCCGAGCCTGCCGCGGATCATTGCCGCGACGTTGGGTCGCTGAAATTACGATGTGATTGAAATCAACCATACTCTATCCGACGCCTACGCCACCATCCGCCACGACTTGGAGTCGGCGGCGGCAGGGCTTCTCGCATGACCGCCGCCACCCTTGCGGGCGCCGGGCATCGCGGTAACTTGGCTGTTCCAGCCCTGTTCCTTCGTGGTGGGCGACATGTTCGACTACTTTGTCATCGGCGGGCAACAGTTGAGTTTCTATCAACTGGACGTGGCTGGACACGAGGTGCCAGCGGCGCTGGCCCGGCTGCGCTAGGCGGCATGGGGTGGCGCATTTCATTCCATGTCGCGCGGATCCATCTAATCGCCCATTCCGAACCAGCTGGGGGGTGCGCTGGTTGCGATTTGCGCGAGTGCTGGATCTGGAAGAAACCGTGTATTTTTTCCGCGCGCGAATACTGTTAATCTGTATAAAAAGCCAGGAGGGTTTATGCCAATCCGACACGTCCTTGTGGTAGATGACTCAAAATCCGCGCGATTGATGTTGCGCAAGATTCTGCAAAATCTCGGTATGACCGTGGACACGGCAGATTCCGCCGAGGAGGCGCTGGCCTATCTGCGCAGCCAGAAACCGGATGTCATCTTTATGGATCATACCATGCCTGGTATGGATGGGTTAACGGCGTTACGTCAGATCAGGAGCGAGCCGGCCACCGCCGCGATTCCGGCGGCGATGTACACCTCCAAGGACGAACCAGCGTATCGAAACGAGGCTCACGCTGCGGGCGCGGTGGATGTGCTGAGCAAACCCGCGACGCCGGCGGCGCTCAGCGCGCTCCTCGAACGAATGAACACGCTACTCGATGCCGCCGTTGGTCCACCCGCAGCGCCAGCGCTGGCCGGCGAGGGGGTGACGGCCGAATGGGTCGAGAAGCTTGTCCTCGAAAAGTCCGAGCGGATTTTCTACGATGCGGTCGAGTCGCAGGTGCTGCCACTGATCAACGACGTGATCGCCAAGCTGCGGCTGGAATTGGATCTGAACCAGGAAGAAGCCAGCAGCAGGATCGCCGCCCAGGTGGTCGAGGCGCGACTGGCGAGCTGGCAGTCGCCACCGCCAGTGGTGGACGCGCGGGAGACGGTCGAAACCGCGCTGCGGAGCCAGTTGCCGCCGCTGGTGGAGGAACGGTTTGAGACCTTCCAACGCGAGAAGCGGGCAGAAACCGAACGGCTTGTCCGGGAGATCGCCGCGCAGGTTTGCCAGAGTCAGTTGCGCGCATTCGTTGATCAACTAATGCCGCAATTGAGTACGCGGGTTGCCGAGGCGGTGCGGAAGGGGGGGATCGTCGCCCAAGAGTCGGCGGTCGTCGCCGCCCGCGAAGTTGCCCTTGCCAGCGCGCGGGATACTGCCTTGCGGGCGGTGGCCGAGGCCCATGCCGCCAGCGTCGAGGAAAGCCCGGCTGCGGTGGCTACGCAGGTGGTGCGACAATTATGGGCGGAGACTCAGCGCGATTTATGGTGGCGCATTTATCTGGCGGCGGGCGGGGCGGCGGCGGCTGGTATCGGCGCGGCGCTGCTAGTCTACGGTTTGAGTTGAAGACGGACAGTCCAACGATGAGCGGGGCTGAAGCCAAGGTTAAAATACCAGTGGATCCTAAATTATGATAGATATCACGTCGTTATTAATCATGTTGACCGCCGGCGCGGTGGCGGGCGGCATCGTGGTCTATCTGCTGCCCTATCAGATGCTGCGGCGCGAACATGGGGCGGCGCAGACGGAACTCGCGGAAGTGCAGGCCAAACACAACGAACTTCAAGCGACCCTGCTCGATGCGCAGTCCGCGGCCTATCAGAGTCGCCAGATGGCGTTGAAGCAACAAAAGCGGCTTGAAGACGAACTGGAGGCGGCAAGCAGTCAGTACGCTGAACTGGAAAAACGGCTTGCCGATCTGGAAGCGCAACGCGAGCAGGAACAGCAGACTTTCCTGCGCGAGGCGACCCGGTTGCGTGGCGCGGTCTCGCGGTTGGAACAGGAACAGGTGGCGCTGCAGGATCGCTATGCCCAGGCAAGCACGCAGTGGGATCGGGAACGGCAGAGCCTGGGGTTGCAAAGCGCACATATGGAAGAGCAGTTCCGGGCGCTGCAGCAGAACAAGCTGGGGCTGGACGACCGGTTGGAACAGCAGCGTGAGGCGTGGGAGCGCGAGCGTCTGGCGTTGCAGATCCAGATGAATACCCTGGAGGATAATCTGGCGTTGCAGAAAGCGCGCTCCAGCAGTGCTCCAGTTTTGGGGTCGGACGGCGCGGTCCTGGTGGAGAGGTTGCAAGCGGAAGCGGCCGCGGAACTGAGCCGGCGGCAGGCGGCTTGGGACGAGGAGCGCCAGACGTTGCAGGAGCAGATGGAACGGTTGCAGGCCGAGCGGCGGTCGCTGCGGGAGCATGCGGCGACAACGGGCCTGGACGTCCAATCGATTCGCCCCGCCGATTCGGGCGAGCCGGGGGCGCCGGATTTGCGCCAGCAACTGGAACAGGCCCAGCGCGACCGCCAGGCGCTGGAGGAAAAGCTGGTCGCGCGCGACCGCCAGGCGGAACAGGAACGCGGCGCTCTGGAAGCCGAAATCGAACAGTTGATGGAACGTCTGCTGCGCATGCAGCGCGAGTACGACGGCTAACAAATCGGCGGGTTGGCGGCGGCGCCGAAGAAGAACCGAATCCGAGCCCGTTCCATCTCTTCGCGCACTGCGGGGTAGATGCCGTTTTAACGCGGTGTGACGTGGGAACGCGCCTAATTAATCACGAGGAACAACCCCCATGCACGTACTCGTCGTCGGCGGAGCGGGCTACATCGGCTCCCACATGGTCAAGCTGCTGTGCCAGCGCGGGTTCGAGGTGACCGTGCTGGACAATCTGTCCGCTGGTTACCGGGACGCGGTGGTGGGCGGGCGGTTCGTGCTAGGCGATCTGGGCGAACTGGATGTGCTGGAGGATCTGTTCCAATCCAACCGGTTTGATGGGGTGATGCATTTTGCCTCCCATATCCAAGTCGGCGAGTCGGTGCGAGAACCGGCCAAGTACTACCGCAACAACGTGTTCAAGACCCAGCATCTGCTGGATGCCATGGTGGCGCACCGGGTGCGCAGCTTTATCTTTTCTTCCACCGCAGCGATTTTCGGCGAGCCGATCCGCGTTCCGATCGACGAGGCGCATCCCAAGCAGCCCATCAACCCCTACGGCCGTGGCAAATGGATGGTCGAGCAGATATTGCAAGACTACGACGTGGCGTATGGGATGAAATCGACCTGTCTGCGCTATTTCAACGCCGCCGGCGCCGATCCGGACGGCGATCTGGGCGAGCGCCACGAGCCGGAGACGCATCTGATTCCACTGGTGCTGCGGGCTGCCGCCGGTCGCCAGCCGCACATCACAGTGTTCGGAACCGGCTACGACACGCCGGACGGCACCTGCATCCGCGACTACATCCACGTCGCCGATCTGTGCGAGGTCCATCTGCTGGCGCTGCAACGCCTGTGGGCGGGCGGTGACAGCGTGGCGTATAACCTCGGCAACGGCAACGGTTTCTCGGTGCGGGAGGTGATCGACACCGCCCGCGCCGTCGCCGGCCGCGACATTTCCGTGCAATACGGCCCGCGCCGGCCGGGCGATCCGGCGCGGTTGGTGGCCGATTCGCGGCGGGCGCGGACGGAACTGGGCTGGACGCCGCGCTACGCCGATCTGGCGACGATCATCGCCCACGCCTGGCGCTGGGAGACGCGGCGCCAAGCGTGAACCGTCAGGTTTCCGCCCGCGCGTTCCTATTCCACCATCCGCTCCATCGCTGCCCGCAACTCGCCGTCCAGCAGCACCGCCTTTTCGGCCTGGGTATCGACGATGACGAAGGTGACGTCGGCGTCGGCGACCACGGTGTCGGTATCCTTGAGGGTGACGAGTTGATGCATCACGCACCGACGGACGCCGATGGATTTTATCGTAGTGATGATTCTCAGGATTTCGCCCATGTAGGCGGCGCGCCGGTAATTGATGTTGATGTTGACCACGGCGAAGGCATAGCCCTGTTTTTCGAGTATATCCAGGTTGTTGGTGGTTTCCAGGAGGTTCCAGCGCGCTTCCTCCAGAAACTCCAGATAGCGGGCGTTGTTGACGTGGCGGAACAGGTCGAGATGGTAGCCCCGGACCTTGATTTCGATGGCATGGCTCATGGGAGCGCTCCGTGGGTGGCTGGGTCAGTGTTGGCGGGATGGACGATGGGCGACCGGGCTGGGCGGAGCGACGGCGGGCGACATGGCGGTAGTGTAGGGAACCGCCAGGCAGCATGCATGGATGTTTCGGTTGAGGGAGCAGCCCGTCGCCGGGTTCGGATGTCGCATGCGTGGATGAATGGTTCGTCGGGCCGCTGTACCGGTTGGCCGCGCAGGTGATGAACGAGCGGAAATCAGGACGTGGGGAGCAGAGCGTGGGAGCCAATGGGTTGGGACCGGATGCCTGGCCGGCTTTGCCCGCTGACGAGGTTCATCTGTGGCGGGCAGATCTGGAACCGTCGCGGGAACGGTTGATGGAACTGACGGCGACGCTGGCGGTGGATGAGCGGGAGCGGGCAGTGCGGTTCCGCTTTCCCGAGCATCAGGACTGCTTCATCGCCGGGCGCGGCTTGCTGCGGGAGCTGCTGAGTCGGTATCTGGACCGGCCAGCGGCGGCGCTGCGTTTCGGTCAGGGCGCGCACGGCAAACCGGTGCTGGCCGGCACGGATGCTGGGGCCGGATTGCATTTCAATCTCTCGCACAGTGGCAACCAGGTGCTGTACGCAGTGGCTCGCCGCGAGGTGGGCGTGGATTTGGAGCGCCTGGATCGAACCGTAAGCTATGCGTTGGTGGCCGAGCGCATCTGTACGCCGCGCGAGTGGGAGGCGTTCCGAACGTTGCCAGCGGAACGGTTGCGGGAAGCGTTTTTCGCCTGCTGGACCCGCAAGGAGGCCATCGCCAAGGCGCTGGGCGGTGGTTTGGCCAGCGGACTGCGGACCCTGGATGTGTGTTGCCGCGAGGATATCCTATCGGACGGGCGCGCGAGCTTGCGGGATGGGCAAGGATGCGAATGGAGCGTGCTGAACCTGGAACTGGGGTCTGGCTGGATCGGAGCGCTAGCGGCAATGGGTGCGGATTGGCGGTGGCGAAAAACTCCACTATCGTAGATTTTTCTGCGATGACAATGTCCCGTGGCATGGGCCAGATCGTTGAACATAACTTAACCAATTGATTTTTATGATTGATGTATGCTTTGCTCGCTCGACCCATAGTTCGGATCACGGGAAAATCCACAGTAGGAACTTTGTGATGGCGATCCGAAGGATAGTGTAGTACACCAGCGCCCACGCCACCCACTGCTCGGCACGCGGCTTGTCCATCGCGCGGTTCGTTTCCGCCAGGTCGAACCACGGCCGGGCGGCACGCGCCAACCCCTGTCATCGCCAGCCGGCATGTTACAATGCGCGCCTTATTTCAAGGCGGGTATGTGGACAGCGAGCGGCGGCGTTTCATGAGCATCGAACAAGCCATTATCGAGGGATGCGAAGGGCTGGATATTCAGTTGCCGGATGGGGCCTGCGCGCGCTTGGCGGCCTATCTGGCCCTGCTGGAGCGCTGGAACCGCGCCTATAACCTCACCGCCGTGCGCGAGCCGGAAGCGATGGTGATCCGGCACCTGCTGGACAGTCTGTCCATCCAGCCCTGGCTGGAGGGGCCACGAGTGCTGGATGTAGGTAGCGGCGCCGGCCTGCCGGGCATCCCTCTGGCCATCGTCCGGCCAGACGATGCCTTCTGCCTGCTGGACAGCAATGGCAAGCGCACCCGGTTTCTGACGCAGGCCACCGCCGAGTTGCAACTGACGAATGTCAGCGTGGTGCGCAGCCGGGTCGAGGATTATCGGCCGGCCACTCCGTTTAACAGTGTAGTGTCGCGCGCATTCGCGACTTTGGCGGATCTGGTGGCGGATGCTGGGCGGCTGTGCGCGCCGACGGGACGGCTGCTGGCGATGAAGGGCGTCTTCCCCGACGATGAATTGGCCCGCCTGCCGCCCGCTTACCGGGTGGTCGGTGTTTACCCCTTGCAGGTACCCCATCTGGACGCCGAACGCCATCTGGTGCATCTGGCGCCCGTGCCCGCTTTCCGAGATTGAACTCATGGCTGCCATCATTGCGATCACCAATCAGAAGGGCGGGGTGGGCAAGACCACCACCGCTGTCAATTTGGCGGCCTGCCTGTCGGCGTTGCGGCAAAATGTGTTGCTGATCGATCTCGACCCGCAGGGCAACGCCACCATGGGCTGCGGCGTGGATAAACATACTGTCGCCGCCACCAGCTATGACGTGCTGCTGGGGGAGGCGACTCTGACCGATGCTCTGCGGTGGGTCGAAAAAGCTCAGATGCAACTGTTGCCTGCTAACGGCGATCTAACCGCCGCCGAGGTCAATCTGCTGAAGAAGGACAACGCGCCGGGCCGGTTGCGCGACGCTCTCGCTCCGGTGGTCTGGAACTTCGACGTTATCCTGATCGATTGTCCGCCGGCGCTGAACATGCTGACGGTCAATGCTCTGACCGCCGCCCAGTCGGTGATTATTCCCGTGCAGTGCGAGTATTACGCGCTGGAGGGGCTGTCGGCGCTGCTCGACACCATCGAGAAGGTGCGCAAGTCCACCAATCCCGGCCTGCGCATTGAGGGCCTGGTACGAACCATGTTCGATCCCCGCAACCGACTGGCTAACGACGTTTCCGCCCAGATTCTGGAGCATTTCGGTGAATCGGTGTTCGAGACGCTGATCCCGCGCAACGTGCGACTGGCGGAGGCGCCCAGCTACGGCCTGCCGATCATCCATTACGACGACAGCTCGCGCGGCGCGCAAAGCTACCGGGATCTGGCCCGGGAGGTACGGAAACGGTTACGGCGGCCGGCCGCGAAAATCAGCAACGGAGCAGGAACATGATCAGGAAAAAAGGTGGCCTGGGCCGGGGTCTGGATGCGCTGCTGGGGGCGGGCGCGACGGCGCGGAGCGAGGCGCCGCCGGATTCGACGGTCGAGACACTGCGACACTTGTCGGTCGATTGTATTCAGCGCGGTCGTTACCAGCCGCGCCAGGACTTGCGCGAGGATACCCTGCGGGAGTTGGCCGAATCCATCCGCGCCCAGGGCGTGGTACAGCCGGTGGTGGTGCGGCCGTTGGGGGAGGGGCGCTACGAGTTGATTGCCGGGGAGCGGCGCTGGCGGGCGGCGCAACTGGCCGAATTGCGAGAAGTGCCGGCCGTGATCCGCGAGGTGTCGGACCAGGCGGCCATCGCCATGGCGCTGATCGAGAACATCCAGCGCGAGGATCTCAATCCCTTGGAGGAGGCTGCCGCCCTGCAACGGCTGGTTGCGGAATTCAGCCTCACCCATCAGCAGGCCGCCGATGCGGTGGGCCGGTCGCGAACTGCGGTGAGCAACCTGCTACGGTTGCTGGAATTGACCGAGGATGTGCAGCGCCTGGTGCGGGAGCGCAAGCTGGACATGGGCCACGCTCGCGCCTTGCTCCCCCTGCCACCGTCCTTGCAGCGGGAGGCCGCCCGGCAGGTACTGCTGCGTGGGTTGTCGGCCCGGGAGACCGAGGACTTGGCCCGCCGCCTCCAACAGATCGCCAGCGTTCCCGCATCGGTGGCCAAGCCGCTCGACCCCAACATCCGCCTGTTGCAGGATGATCTGTCGGAGCGGCTGGGGGCGCCGGTGCGCGTGAGGCATGCGGCCTCCGGCAAGGGTTGCGTGGTCATTCACTACAACAGCCTGGACGAACTGGACGGCATCTTGTCCCGGGTCAAGTAACGCGGTAATTTTCGTTGACCCCGCCGCGGTAAATTCCCTATAATTCGTGCCGCTCTACGTAGCCAAGGAAAGCCAAGGAGACAGGTTTTAGGGGAGTGACTTTCGAACTCCATTTCGTAGAGAAGAGAAAGTGATAAAACTAAAGCAGACTTATAACTAGACCTATAAATATGCCCAGCGCGGTGCGGCGCCTAGAAAATTAGAACTAATGCAAGCCATGGGCGCAAAACAGGTCACCCGGACCATTACCCTCATTCAACTGTTGGTCACGCTGTTGATCGCTGCTATCTCTCTCGCTTTCAGCAGCGCCCAAGCCGCCTACTCCGCGTTGATTGGAGGCGGCGTCAGTACTCTTGTTACGCTGTACTTCGCCAGCCAGGTCTTTTCGGTTCACATTGGCTCGCCCGCCGCCAAAATTGCCCGTGCGTTCTACTTGGGCGAGGTTGTCAAGTTGCTGCTGACGGTCGTCCTGCTGAGCATCGCCCTTCTATGGCTTGATGTCTCGCCGCTTCCCCTTCTGCTGGCGTACATGGCGGCGCTGATGGCGTACTGGCTGGCATTACCCTTCACATTCGACGCTTCGGTGAGGACGCTATGAGCGAAACTGGTCATTCCGCAACAGGGTATATCATCCACCACCTGACCAATCTCCGGTTCGATCTTGCCCAGATGAGGTTCCTGCACGGAGAAGAAACGGGGGGGTTCGGGGTGGTGCATGTGGATACCATGTTTTTCTCGATCAGTCTGGGGGCGCTATTCTTGTGGCTGTTCATGAAAGCGGCCAAGTCAGCTACTAGCGACGTGCCGGGAGGACTACAGAATTTCTGCGAAATCATGGTCGAGTTCGTCGACACCCAAGTCAAGGATTGCTTCCACGGCCGCAATCCAGTGATCGCGCCGTTGGCGCTGACTATTTTTATCTGGGTGTTTCTGTGGAATGCGATGGATCTGCTGCCGGTGGATCTGTTGCCGGCCATCGCTGGCGTGCTGGGCATTCCCTATCTACGCTCGGTGCCCTCCACCGATATGAACTCGACTTTCGGCCTGTCGATCTCGGTGCTGCTCCTGCTCTACTACTACGGTTTCAAAGTCAAGGGTCCGGCCCATTTCACCATGGAGATCCTGACCCACCCCTTTGGCAAGTGGTTGATGCCGTTTAACCTGTTGCTGCGGATCGTCGAAGACTTGGCCAAGCCCATCTCACTCGGTCTGCGTCTGTTTGGCAATCTCTACGCCGGTGAACTGATCTTTATCCTGATCGCGCTGTTGCCTTGGTGGATTCAGTTTACGTTGAGCTGGCCGTGGGCGGTGTTCCACCTGCTGATCATCACCCTGCAAGCCTTTATCTTCATGGTGCTGACCATTGTATATCTGAGCATGGCGCACGAGGATCATTGACCGCTCAAATCGCGAACCCTGGAATCCGGCCACGCTATCACCCGCTTGGCCGGTTCTGCTAAAACCCGGTTTTTTTCCATCCACACCCCAACCTTTATAACGGGAGACACTAATGGAAGCTGCAAGCCTGATTGCCAACGTGCAGGGTATGACCGTCATCGCCGTGGCCATGATCATCGGCATGGGCGCGCTGGGCACCGCCATCGGCTTCGCCCTGCTGGGTGGCAAGTTCCTGGAAGGCGCCGCTCGTCAGCCGGAAATGATTCCTGCGCTGCAGGTCAAGATGTTCATCGTCGCCGGTCTGCTCGACGCGGTGACCATGATCGGCGTCGGCGTCGCGTTGTTCTTCACCTTCGCCAACCCGTTCCTCGGTCCGGTGCAGGCTCTGATCAAGTGATCCCCGGGGTCCTTCGACACCATCACCCCGTGTATCCTGAGGAGGTAACAGCGTGAATTTCAATGCCACCCTCATTGGGCAGATGATCACGTTTGGCCTTCTGGTGCTCTTTACCATGAAGTATGTATGGCCGCCGATCATGCAGGCCATGCAAGACCGCCAGAAGCGAATCGCCGATGGCTTGGCGTCTGCGGAGCGTGGTGTGCGCGAGCAGGAACTAGCCAAGGCTAAGGCTGCGCAACTGCTGAAAGAATCCAAGCAGCAAGCCGCCGAAATCGTCGCCCAGGCTCAAAAGCGCGCCAACGACATCATTGAGCAATCTAAACTGGACGCCCGCACCGAGGGTGATCGCCAGCTCGTCGCCGCCAAGGCCGAGATCGAGCAGGAGGTCAACCGCGCCCGCGAGCAGCTCCGGAATCAAGTTGTCAGTCTCGCCGTGGCCGGTGCCAGCAAGATTCTCAAGCGTGAGGTCGATGAAGCGGCCAATACCGCCATGCTGGATGACTTGGTCGCGCAGCTATAACAACACGGACTACGCCAATGGCTGAAACGACAACCGTCGTCCGACCCACCGCCGCCGCCCGGCCCTATGCCCGCGCCGCCTTCGAGGATGCGCAGGCCGCCCAGGCTCTGCCGGTCTGGTCCGAGCTGCTGCAGACAGCCGCCGTCATCGCGGCTGATCCCGCCATGCACCGCCTGCTGGGACCCTGGAATCCCAAGTTGCGCGGCGAGCAGAAGGCCGAGCTGGTCGCTGGGCTGTGCCGCGACGTGCGCAACGGCGCGGAGGTGCCGGAAGTGTTCGCCACCTTCCTCAAGCTGCTGGCCGAATTCCATCGGCTGCACCTGCTTCCGGGTATCGCTGTTCTGTTCGAACGGCTGCGCGCGGAAGCTGAAAGCGTTGTTCGCGCCGAACTGATCAGCGCTGTCGCCGTGACCGATGCTCAGCGCAAGCGGGTGATCAAGGCGCTCAAGGCAAAGTACCGGCGTAGTGTGGTGCTGGACTGCAAGATGGATGAGGCATTGATCGCGGGCGCGGTGATTCGGGTCGGCGATCTGGTAATCGACGGGTCGGCGCGCGGCCGGCTGGATAAACTCGCCACGGCCTTGAGCCAGTAAGGGGACTACCGTTTTATGCAACTCAAACCATCCGAAATCAGTGACCTGATTCGGCAGCGCCTGCAGAGTTACCAGGCGACCGCCGAAGCGCGCACGGAAGGCAGCATCGTCAGTCTGGCCGATGGCATCGCCCGAATTTATGGCTTGGACAACGCGATGCAGGGTGAAATGATCGAGTTCCCGTCACCCCGGGAAGGCGATCCAGTCACCTATGGTCTGGCCATGAACCTGGAGCGCGACTCCGTCGGCGCGGTGATTCTGGGCGACTACGAGCACTTGGCCGAAGGCGACAAGGCGCTCTGTACGGGCCGCATCCTGGAGGTGCCGGTCGGCGAGGCGCTGCTGGGGCGCGTGGTCAACACCTTGGGCCAACCGATTGACGGCAAGGGACCGATCAACGCCACCCAGAGCTCGCCTATCGAGGTCATCGCTCCGGGCGTTATCGAGCGCCAGTCGGTGAGTCAGCCGGTGCAGACTGGACTGAAGGCCATCGACGCCATGGTGCCGATTGGCCGTGGTCAGCGCGAATTGATCATCGGCGACCGGCAGACCGGCAAGACCGCCGTGGCGATCGACGCGATCATCAATCAGAAGGGTACGGGCATCAAGTGTATCTATGTGGCGATTGGTCAGAAGAACTCGTCGATTGCCAACGTGGTGCGCAAGCTGGAAGAACACAACGCGATGGGTCACACCATCGTCGTAGCCGCCAGTGCGTCTGAATCCGCGGCGATGCTGTACATTGCGCCGTATTCCGGCTGTGCCATGGGCGAGTACTTCCGCGACCGCGGCCAGGATGCGCTGATCATTTATGATGATCTGTCCAAGCAGGCCGTCGCCTATCGCCAGGTTTCCCTGTTGCTGCGCCGCCCGCCAGGCCGTGAAGCCTTCCCCGGCGACGTGTTCTATCTGCACTCCCGGTTGTTGGAACGGGCTTCCCGCATCAACGCCGACGAGGTGGAACGCCTTACCAATGGTGCGGTGAAGGGCCAGACCGGCTCGCTGACCGCCCTGCCGATCATCGAGACCCAGGCCGGCGACGTGTCCGCTTTCGTGCCGACCAACGTGATCTCGATCACCGATGGCCAGATCTTCCTGGAAACCGACCTGTTCAACGCCGGCATCCGGCCCGCCATCAATCCTGGCTTGTCCGTATCCCGCGTCGGCGGTGCCGCCCAGACCAAAATCGTCAAGAAGCTCGGCGGCGGTATCCGGCTGGCCCTGGCCCAGTACCGCGAACTGGCGGCCTTTGCCCAGTTTGCGTCCGACTTGGACGAGGCGACCCGCAAGCAGCTCGAACGCGGCCAGCGGGCGACCGAGTTGATGAAGCAGAAGCAGTACTCGCCGATGTCGGTGGCCGAGATGGGCATTTCGCTGTTCTCGGTGGACCGGGGCTACCTGGATGATGTGCCGCTCAACAAGATCGGCGACTTTGAAGCCGGGTTGCTGGCGTTCGCACGGGCCAACCACGCCGCCCTGGTCGACAAGATCAATGCGACAGGCGATTACAACGATGAGATCGAAAGCGGCATCAAGAAGGTCGTGGAAGATTTCAAGGCCCACTACGTCGGTTAAACGGGTGCAGCATGGCCGGTGCCAAAGAGATACGAACCAAAATCAAGAGTATCAAAAGTACTCAGAAGATTACCAAAGCCATGGAAATGGTAGCGGCGAGCAAAATGCGCAAGGCGCAGGACCGCATGCGAGCGGCCCGGCCTTACGCGACCAAGATTCGCAACGTCATCTCGCACCTGGCCCATGCGCATACCGAGTATCGCAGTCCAGGACTGGTGGAGCGCGAGGTCAAGCGAGTTGGGTTGATCGTGGTTTCGACCGACCGCGGCCTGTGCGGGGGGCTCAATACCAACCTGTTCAAGGCCGCCATCGCCGCCATGCAGCAATGGCGGAACCAGGGAGTCGAGATCGACATCTGCACGATCGGCACCAAGGCGTTCCAGTTCTTTCGCCGACTGAAGGGCAATGTCGTCGCCCACGTTTCCCACTTGGGCGACGCCCCCCGGTTCGAGGATGTGCTCGGGCCGGTGAAGGTCATGGCCGATGCGTTCGCCGAGGGGAGAGTGGATGCGGTTCACCTGGTGTATAACGAGTTCGTGAACACCATGAGCCAGAAGCCCAGGATCGAGCAACTGGTGCCGGTCACCTCCGAGGTGAAGGAGGCCGCTCCCACTCACCGTTGGGATTACATCTACGAACCCGATCCCAAGGAACTGATCGAACTGCTGCTGCGGCGTTACGGCGAGTCCGTGGTTTATCAGGCCCTGGTGGAGAATGTCGCTTGCGAAATGGCTTCCCGCATGGTGGCCATGAAGAGCGCGACCGACAACGCTGGCGCTATTATCGATGAGTTGCAACTGATCTACAACAAGGCCCGGCAGGCGTCGATCACCCAGGAACTGGCCGAGATCGTGGGTGGCGCCGCGGCGGTGTGAGGTCATGGCGCGCGCCTGCTCCCGCTGGGTGGGCGTGCGGTGAAACCAGTTTAAGAGGAACCCAAAGAATGAGTTCTGGCAATATCGTGCAAATCATCGGCGCGGTGGTGGACGTCGAGTTCCCCCGCGGGTCGGTGCCCAAGATCTACGATGCGCTGCGTCTCGATGAAAACGGGCTGATCCTGGAAGTGCAGCAGCAACTGGGCGACGGCGTGGTCCGCACCATCGCCATGGGGCCGTCGGAAGGGCTAAAGCGGAACATGGTTGCCTCCAACACCGGGGCGCCGATCTCGGTGCCGGTGGGTAAGCCCACCCTGGGTCGGATCATGAACGTGCTGGGAATCCCGATCGACCACAAGGGACCGGTGGAGACCGACACCTATCGCGCCATCCACCAGCCAGCGCCCAGCTACGAGGATCAGTCGGGCGCGACCGAGTTGCTGGAAACCGGGATCAAGGTCATCGACCTGCTCTGTCCGTTCGCCAAGGGCGGCAAGGTCGGCCTGTTCGGCGGCGCCGGCGTGGGCAAGACCGTCAACATGATGGAGTTGATCCGCAACATCGCCATCGAGCACTCGGGTTACTCGGTATTCGCCGGCGTGGGCGAGCGTACCCGCGAGGGCAACGATTTCTATCATGAGATGAAGGACTCGAACGTGCTGGACAAGGTGGCCCTGGTTTATGGCCAGATGAACGAGCCGCCGGGCAACCGGCTGCGCGTGGCCCTGACCGGTCTGAGCATCGCCGAGAACTTCCGCGATGAAGGCCGCGACGTGCTGCTGTTCGTGGACAATATCTACCGCTACACCCTGGCCGGCACCGAGTGTTCGGCGCTGCTGGGTCGTATGCCCTCGGCGGTGGGCTATCAGCCGACACTGGCCGAGGAAATGGGCGTGCTGCAGGAGCGCATCGCCTCGACCAAGACTGGATCCATCACCTCCATTCAGGCGGTGTACGTACCCGCCGACGATCTGACCGACCCGTCGCCGGCCACCACCTTCGCCCACCTGGACGCCACGGTGGTGCTGTCTCGCCAGATCTCCGAACTGGGCATCTACCCGGCAGTGGATCCGCTGGATTCCACCTCCCGGCAGTTGGATCCGCTGGTCGTGGGCCAGGATCATTACGATACCGCCCGCGCGGTGCAAGGCACGCTGCAGCGCTACAAGGAACTGAAGGACATCATCGCCATTCTGGGCATGGATGAACTGTCCGACGAAGACAAGCTGGTGGTGGCGCGGGCTCGCAAGATTCAGCGCTTCCTGTCGCAACCGTTCTTCGTGGCCGAAGTGTTCACCGGCTCGCCCGGCAAATACGTCGCGCTCAAGGACACCATCGCGGCGTTCAAGGGCATCGTCGCTGGCGAGTACGATAGCTTGCCCGAGCAGGCGTTTTACATGGTCGGCTCGATTGACGAGGCCGTGGAAAAGGCCACCAAGCTGTAATGGGTAGCGGTCCGGGAGGCGGGTTAGCTCCGGGATCGCATTCCATTCGCAACCGACAAGGGGACGCACCATGGCCATGACACTGCACGTTGATATCGTCAGCGGGGAGAAAGAGTTGTTTTCCGGACCCGCCGAGACGGTCATCGCGCCGGGTGAATTGGGCGAGTTGGGCATTTTGCCGCGCCACAGTCAGTTGCTGACGCGGTTGAAGCCCGGTCAGGTTCGGGTTCGACTGCTGGGCGGTGAGGAGCAATTGTTTTACGTGTCGGGAGGATTACTGGAAGTCCAGCCGCATGTGGTCACTATCCTGTCCGACACGGCGGAACGGGCCAAGGATCTGGATGAGGCCGCGGCGCAGTCCGCCAAACAGCGCGCTGAACAGGTTATTGCCGACAGCCGGAGCGAGTTCGAATTCGCCCGGGCCAAGGCCGAGCTGGCCGAGGCAATCGCGCAGTTGCAAACTATCGAGAGGCTGCGCAAGCTGCGTAAATCAGGTTAATCAGGCTAACAATAATAACAATCTCGACCCCGCTAGGCCGCGACTCTGAGTCGCGGCCTTTTTGTTTGTTCCGGCATTGGATCATTAACAGCGTTTGAATGCGTGGCTGCGCGCCGGATCGAGCGAGGTTCGGTACAATAGCCAAAACATTGTTCAAGCGAGGCGTACCTAATCATGCAGCAGCTTTCGGTCGTGATCCTTGCCGCCGGCAAGGGCAAGCGGATGGTTTCGGATTTGCCCAAGGTGTTGCATCTGATAGGCGGCAAGCCGTTATTGGCCCATGTACTCGCAACGGCTGGCGAGCTTGAGACGATGGGGCGTCTGGTGGTGCATGGTCATGGCGGCGAGATGGTCAAAACCACCTTTGCGGTCGAGGCAGGGGTGCAATGGGTGGAACAGGCCGAACAGTTGGGAACCGGCCATGCGGTGGCGCAGACCCTGCCACTGCTCGACGATACCAGCGTGGTGCTGGTGCTGTATGGCGATGTGCCGTTGATCCGCGCCGAAACTCTGCAACCGCTGGTAACCGCAGCCCAACAGGGCAGCCTGGCGCTGTTGACGGTCGAACTGGCCGAGCCCGGTGGGTATGGCCGCATCGTGCGCGACGGGCAGGGTCGAGTGTGCCGCATTGTTGAGGAGAAAGATGCCAATGCCGAGGAGCGGCGTCTGCACGAGGTCAATACCGGCATTCTCGCGGTGGTCACCACGAAGCTGCGCGGCTGGGTGACCGAACTCGACAACAACAATGCCCAAGGCGAGTACTACCTGACCGACGTGGTGACGCTGGCGGTGCGCGATGGCGTGCCGGTCGAGGCGTTCACGGTGGCGGAGCCCGAGCAAGTGCTGGGGGTCAATGATCGTCGGCAACTGGCGGAGCTGGAGCGGTTCTATCAGCGGCGCCAAGCCGAACGGCTGATGCGCGAGGGCGCGACCTTGCTGGATCCAGCGCGGGTGGACGTGCGCGGCGCGGTGACGACTGGCAAGGATGTGGTGATTGACGTTAATGTGGTGTTCGAGGGCACGGTGAGGCTGGGCGACCGGGTGCGGATCGGGCCGTTCTGCGTACTGAAGGACGCAGTGATCGGCGACGATGTCGAGATTCTGTCCCATTGTTGGATCGAAGGCGCGGAAGTGGGAGCTGGTGCGCAGATTGGACCCTTTGCCCGGTTACGGCCAGGTTCATCGCTGGCGGCGGGCGTGCATATCGGCAATTTTGTCGAGACCAAGAAGGCCAACATCGGGCCGGGGTCCAAGGTCAACCATCTGACCTACATTGGCGATGCCGAGATCGGTGCGGAGGTCAACATCGGGGCTGGCACCATCACCTGCAATTACGATGGTGCCAACAAGCACTTGACCGTGATTGGTGATGGCGCTTTCATCGGTTCCAACAGCTCGCTGGTGGCGCCGGTGCGGATCGGCAAGGGCGCGACCGTGGGCGCGGGCTCATCGGTCAGCCGCGACGTGCCGGACAACGGCCTGTGCCTGACCCGCGCACCGCGCAAGGACATCGCGAACTGGCGGCGGCCGGTCAAGCCGAAGAAAGGCTGATACAGTTTCCTTCTCATCACTAGCCCGAACAAGCCGACATGGTCAAGACCCGTTTCGCCCCCAGTCCCACGGGGTATCTGCACATCGGCGGCGCACGCACCGCGCTGTTTTCCTGGCTGTACGCCCGCCGGCATGGTGGCCCCTTCGTGCTGCGCATCGAGGATACCGACTTGGAGCGATCCACCCCCGAGGCGGTGAACGCCATTTTGGAAGGCATGAACTGGCTGGGGCTGGATTACGACGAGGGGCCGTTCTACCAAACCCAGCGGTTCGACCGTTATCAGGAGGTACTGCGCCAGTTGTTGCGGGATGGCCATGCCTACTACTGCTATTGCACCCGCGAAGAGCTGGAAGCGCTGCGCGCCGAGCAGATGGCCCGCAAGGACAAGCCGCGCTACGACGGCCGCTATCGCGACTATCAGGGGCCGCCACGTCCGGGGGTGGAGCCGGTGGTACGGTTCAAGAACCCGCTGAATGGCCAAGTCGTGGTCGAAGATCTGATTCGCGGCAACATTTTGTTTCAGAACGCCGAACTGGACGACCTCATCATCGCCCGCGCCGACGGCAGTCCGACCTACAATTTCTGCGTGGTGGTGGACGACATGGATATGGACATTACCCATGTGATCCGCGGCGATGACCACATCAACAACACACCTCGGCAGATCAACATTCTCAAGGCGCTGAGCGCGGCGGTTCCCCACTACGCCCACGTACCAATGATTCTGGGGCCGGACGGACAGAAGTTGTCCAAACGCCACGGCGCCGCCAGCGTCATGGAGTATCGCGATCAGGGTTATCTGCCGGAAGCAGTGCTGAATTTTCTGGTGCGGCTGGGCTGGTCGCACGGCGACCAGGAGATTTTTTCGCTGGACGAGATGGTGGAATGCTTCGATCTTGATGGCTGTAACAAGGCGGCGTCAGCGATCAATCCCTCCAAGCTGATCTGGCTGAACAGGCACTATCTGAAAACCCTGGATCCTGCCCACGTCGCCCGCCATCTGAGCTGGCACATCGGCCAGTTGGGGATCGACCCCAGCGAGGGACCGTCTTTACCCGAGGTGGTCAAGGCTTTCGCCGAGCGTTCCGATACCCTGAAGGAGATGGCGCGGGCCGCCAGCTTTTTGTACCGTGAGTTCGACGCCTATGACGCCAAGGCAGCCAGCAAAAATCTGACGACCGCTGCCGCCGCGCCGCTGCGGGCCGCGAGCAAAGCGTTGGCCATTTTGCCGGAATGGCGAGCCGAGCCGATCCATGTGGCGGTGAGCCAGGTAGCGGAGGAAGGCGGGCTGGTGCTGGGCAAGGTGGCGCAACCGCTGCGAGTGGCGGTATCCGGGACGGCGGTGTCGCCGCCGATAGATACCACGCTGGAGTTGCTGGGCCGGCGGAAAACCATGGCGCGGATCGAGCGGGCGCTGGACTTCATTGATCAGCGCGCTGATGAATAATGAGATTGGAAAAAGTTGACAGAAACGTGTGAATCCCTTAGATTGCGCGTCTCCAATTAACGGGGCCATAGCTCAGCTGGGAGAGCACCTGCATGGCATGCAGGGGGTCGGCGGTTCGATCCCGCCTGGCTCCACCAAAACCAACCGTCATCGCGTTTGACGGTTTATTTTTCCCGCCTTATTGTCCCCATCGTCTAGAGGCCGAGGACACCGCCCTTTCACGGCGGTAACAGGGGTTCGAATCCCCTTGGGGACGCCACCTTATCCCGCTCTGTCGATATATCGATCTGGTATTCGATTTCACAGTGTAGGGTGTCAGGGTCGAGACTAATTCGTTCGACCAGTGCTTGTAGGACATCCTTGATCCTCTCGCGGTCAACGGCGCGCCAGCTTGTTCGATGTCATCCGCTAGACTAGACAAGAATCGGGCAATGCTGGATTCATCCAAGATAGCCAGCGATTGAAACCGTTGGTACTCCTGCTCCAACCGTGCTATCTCCGCGACGAGCGCGGCGCGTTCCCGCTCTAAATCCTCGACAAGGCGTAAGGCCGGTCCAGGAATTTCCATCTCGATCGCCATACGCATGGTCCGGGCAACCTGTCGAGCAATTTCGGCAATCCGATCCCGCAGGGGAGTCGTGGGATCGATGGGTAGAGTCTCTCGGTGCTGGCGGGCGGCAACCAACAGAGCGCGGATAAACTCGGGCGATTGTAGATCGTTAAGGATGTGGCGGACGATCGCCGTTTCGAGGGCCTCGCGGGGTACGGCCTTGCCTTTCTTACCGTTCACAACCGCCCGATACTGCTTCTGTTTGCCGTCGCCGTGCCACGGATCGCCCGCTGGGGGTTTCAGTAGTCCGGTCAGCAGGTATTTGGCTGGGGTGCGGCGGGTCTCGCGGCCTTTCTGCGCTTGCAGGCTCTCTAGCTATCGGAGCAAGGCTTCGGCTTGTTCGTCGCTGATCAGGGCGGGGTGCGTGTGGCGCTGGATAATCCACTCTTCGCGGGGCCGGTATTTCACGCTGCCCTTGTAGCGTCCCTCGATCCGTTCGTTGCCCATATTCCAGACGGTGTGTCCCGTGTAGACTAGGGCATTGTGTTCCATGTCGATGCTGGTGGTTTTCGGCCATGGCAATTGGAGTAATTGGTGAAGGCGGCGGCGCGGTATACCGGCGGCGCGGCGTGGGCTGTGGGCCGAGGCGAATCCGCTGCCGCCGTGGGACTGGCGGCACGGTGGGAAGACCGGGGAAGAAGCGGCAGTGCAACGACAGCCCGGTAGCCCGGTTCATGGGGATACGATGCGCAAGAAGTCATCATCACCTTGGGGTTTGAGAGATTGAACAGAAAAGTATGCGGGGGATTAAAAAACGCCCTCACCTTTAAACCCTGATCACACGAAGGGCATGAACCGTATTTTTTAATTACTGCTTCAGCAGGGGGTAAGTGGCTTAGTCATTCTCGAATTTGATTGCTATCCGAAATATTTTCCAATAATATTTTAGATATATTTGCATAAAAATTAGCAGTTTTTTAGCATATTGACTATAGTCAATCGGTTTCCTAGTGTGTTGGTTTAAATAGTTATTTAAATTCTCTATGGATACTATAGCGCTCCTATACAGGTTGTGGAATTTCTAAATACCAACCACATTTTCAAAAGTTGAAAACTTTTCTATTAAGAAAATTAAGAAAAATCCATTTAACCTGGTTAAAAGTTTTATTTTCATAAAAATGCCTTCGCAGAAAGTTTTTTCCTTGCAGCCAAACATCTTCAACCGGGTTTTGATCCGGTGCATTCGTTGCGAATAACAAGCACGTCACTTTCCAATCCTTTTCTTCCAGCCCCTGATTTACTTTATTCAAATAGGCCCGAAAATCTTGGCCACCATGATAGCTGGCTTTATCCCAAAGGATGATGATCTTTT
>WBZP01001325.1_pt1 | contig 30957 bp, 28 predicted proteins | sample 5204301 | NCBI WGS metagenome assembly WBZP01 (sample SAMN12412401, study PRJNA552823) | activated sludge metagenome | isolation source: activated sludge from nitrification reactor of wastewater treatment plant... | place: USA: Pennsylvania | collected 2017 | reverse complement strand
AAGGCAAGGGCGAGAAGCAGCCGGTCACCGGCGACAAGTGCAAGGGCAACGCCCCGACCAAGGCGCTCATCGAGTGCCTGCAGCCAGATCGCCGCGCCGACATCGAGATCATCGGCACCAAGTAAGCCGACACGCTTCAACGAAAAGCCCTGCTTCGGCAGGGCTTTTTCTTTTCAATCATGCAAACCGACATACCAGACCAAATCATGCTTAACGCCGACCCAGCCGAACTTGAAAAATTCGGCGACCTGGCCCATCGCTGGTGGGACCCGAACAGCGAGTTCAAACCTCTGCATGACATCAATCCGCTGCGCCTTGACTGGATAGACGGTGCCATCGGCCTGCCCGGCAAGCGCGTGCTCGACGTCGGCTGTGGCGGCGGCCTGCTCTCCGAGGGCATGGCGGTCCGTGGCGCCGAGGTCACCGGGATCGACCTCTCGGAGAAGCCGCTCGGCGTTGCCCGTCTTCACCTGCTGGAAAGCGGGCAAAAGGTCGATTACCGGAAAATTTCCGCCGAGCAGATCGCCGAGGAAATGCCTGGCGCCTTCGATGCCGTGACTTGCCTGGAGATGCTCGAACACGTCCCCGATCCGGCAAGCATCGTCGAATCCTGCGGCCGTTTGGTCAAACCTGGCGGCCAGGTCTTCTTCTCGACCATCAACCGCAATCCGAAAGCTTATCTGCTGGCTGTAATTGGTGCCGAATACGTGCTGCAGATGCTGCCCAAGGGCACGCACGACTTCGCCAAGTTCATCAAGCCGTCGGAACTGACCCGCTGGTGCAAGCAGTCCGGGCTCGAGCCAGACGAACTGATCGGCATGACCTACAACCCGCTGACCCGGCACTACGCGCTGGGTCGCGATACCGATGTAAATTACCTGGTGCGCGCCACACGCGGTGGTTGAGGCAGTACTGTTCGACCTCGACGGCACGCTGGCGGATACCGCGCCAGACCTGTGCGGCGCAATGGGCATTCTGCTGTCGGAAGAAGGTCGACCGCAACAGGCGTTTTCCAGCCTGCGTCCCCACACCTCGCAGGGCGTGCGCGGACTGCTCGGCAAGGCTTTCGCCATCGACCCCACCCACGGCGATTACGCGCGCCTCTCCTCCCGTTTTCTCGAAATCTACGCCAGCCGATTGTGCGAATTGTCGACGCTCTTTGAAGGAATCCCGGCGCTGCTCGATGCACTGGAAGCGCGAGGGCTCGCCTGGGGCATCGTCACCAACAAGCGGGCACGATATACCAATCCGCTGGTCGCAGCGCTCGGGCTCAGCCCGCGCACGCAATGCGTGGTCAGCGGCGACACGACCGCCGAAGCCAAACCATCGCCGCTGCCGATCCTGCATGCCTGCACGCTGCTCGGCTGCTCGCCACGGCGCACGCTGTACGTCGGCGACGACCGCCGCGACATTGTTGCCGGACAGGCTGCCCGGACCCTGACGGCGGCCGTATCGTACGGATATCTGGGGGATGGCGGCCCGCTGCTTACCTGGGGAGCTGATTTCATTGCAGACCACCCCGCTGATCTGGCCAATTTCCTGCTCAGTCCAGGCGCGCCGAAATGAGCAGGTTGCGCGGCGTCAGCGGGCGCTCGCAGAAACAGCGAAGCTCTACCGCGTAGCCGTCATTCTCGAGTCGGACGGCGAGATCGAGCGCCAGCCAGACCTCGAGCGGACGCCGGAAGGCGTGGCGCACAATGGAAAGTCGCATGACCTCGCGCTGCCGCTGCCAGCCACGGCGCCCGAGTTCATCCATGTCGCTCGCCGCGGGAACCGCCAGATTTTCGCGCCGCGCCATCAATTGCATGAATTCGCCGAAGCTGCCGCGTGACCAGGCCGCCGGCACCGGCCGGAAGCTGCGATATCCGTCGCAGCCGCTTTGCCGGCGGCGCCATGCATCGAAACCCAGTTTCCACGCCATCTCCCGGTCGCGCTGACGGACCTGGCGGGGCGCCGCGGTCACCGCCTCGGTCACCGCCATCCTGGCATCGTCGCCGTTGACGACCGTCCGCATTGGGCCCGACAGCGTCGAATAGACACCTTCAACGCCACGATGGTAGCAACAGGGAGCGATATCCAGTGCGCCCAGACCCGACGGAGCGGCACGCGTGACCAGCGCGCGGTGCAGATCGCCACAGGCATGCAGGGCCACCACGTGCCGGCCGCGACCCAGGGGCGCGTCGGGCACGGTCACGTCAGCCACCACGAAGTCCTGCGCGACCCCGGCGCGTGCGGCCAGCTTTTGGCCATCCGCACAGAGCACCGGATCGCTATCCAGCGTGCTCACGCGAACCTTCCATTGCCTGGCGAGAAGCCGTCCCAGATGCCCCTTGCCGCCGCACCAGTCAACCACAGGAAGGCCCGACCCATGGACGGTCGCGGCAAACGCCTCGATCTGCGCCCGCTTGCGCCCGGGAATCCCCCAATCCCAGAAGCGGTCATGGTCCGCGAAGGACGAAACCCGGCCAGCGGCCACTTCGGCCAGTTCAGGCAGCGCCGCCACCCCGGGAACATGACGCGCAACAAAAGCCGCCGCAGCCTCTCCGTCGTCGGCAAGCCGCGCCTGCTCGCCATCGTCGAGCGCCAGCAGGTCGGCCGTCAGTGCCGGCCAGCACCGGCACCAGTCAGGGCGGATCTCGCGAAACGGCTGGGCGTGCCAGAGCGGCCGGCACTCCGACAGGACGCGATCAAGCGCCTGCTGGCGCGCGGCAAGATTCATCTGACGGCAGCCTGGCGCTCCCTTCGCCGGTAACCGACAAGGGCAGGAACGATAGCCAGCAGGATCACGGCAAGGCCGAGGACGGGCGGCCAGAGCACCGGTCGGTTCCATTCGCGCCGGGCATTGACGCGGTCGACCGCGTCAATCCGCTGATACTTGAGGATGTTGTTGCCGACATCGCTCGGCTTGCGGTTCTTCAGCCAGCGGTGCGCCAGCGTGTAGCTCTTCGGATGGAGGCCGAAGTCCCACGGCGAATCGTGGTGCAGGATACGATTCATGGCACGAATGATCTGCAGGCGTTCGGGCGTGTTGTCCATGTTCTTCATCCTGGCAAACAGCCGATCGAACTCGGGGTTGGCATAGTTGGAAGCATTCTCGCCACCCGTCGCGACCTTGGCTTCCCTGCCGTCAAGCAGAAAGAAGAAGTTCTCGGGATCGGGGTAATCAGCATTCCAGCCAAGATAGTAGATTTGGACATTGCCCTTGCGGATCTTGTCCTGGAAGCGGTTGAAGTCGGTGGACCGCACGACCAGTTGCAGGTCGATCTTGGCAAACTGCCGGGTCAGCCAGTCGAGCCGCGATTTTTCGCCCATGCCGCCGCCCGTGGTGTCGAGATAGATGACCAGCGGCTCGCCAGTCTTCTCGTCGCGCCCGTTCGGATACCCTGCCTCAATGACAAGCCTTCGCGCCACGTCGACCGGCTTGCGCTGCGGCTTGCCATCGACCCAGTCATAGACCACGCTGTCGATGCCTTCGGGACCGTCCTCGTAACCAAAGATTCCCGGCGGCAACGGGCCCTGGGCAGCAATCCCGCGGCCATTCTGGAAGATCGAGATGTATTCTTCCTGGTCGACGGCGATCGAGATCGCCTGCCTGATCCGGGTAGCGCGCTCGCCAAGCCCGCCAACCACCGGGTCAAGCATATTGAAGCCCATGTAGAAGGTCGACATCTTGACCGAGGTCAGCAGGCTGATTCCCTTGTCGCGCATCTCCTCGGTCAGGGCCACATCGCCGCCCACATTGACCCTGACCGCCTGGTCGAAACTGTCGGAGGAGATGCCGGAAGCGTCGAAGTAACCCTGCAGGAACTTGTTCCAGTAGGGTATCGCCTCCTTTTCACGCGAAAATACGGCCTTGTCGACAAACGGGAGCGACTTGCCGCAATCCGCCAGCAGGCCGGCCGCGCGATCGCCCGCCTCGCCCTCGCACGGGTAAGTCTGGCCATGGAAATTCGGGTTGCGCGAAAGCACCATGCGGCGATTCGGATCGTTCTCCACCAGCATGAACGGCCCGGTACCGACCGGCCACCAGTCCAGCGTCAGGTTCTTGGCAGCCATGCCGGGCTGCGCGAAAAAGCGGTCGACCTCGCGCGGCACCGGCGCGAAGAACGGCATCGCCAGCCAGTAGAGAAACTGCGGGTACTTGCCCTTGACCCGGATGCGCCAGGTATGGCGATCGACCTTCTCGACCCCGGACAGGGGATAGGCGTCGAGGTCGATCCAGGCATCGGCCGGCATGTCCTTCGCCGCCTTGTGCAAGGCTTCTCCGAGCTCCTGGAGACCGATGATCTTGTCGGCCATCATGCCGAAGATCGGCGAATGGATGCGCGGCAGAGCCAGGCGCTTGATCTGGTAGATGTAGTCGTCGGCGGTCAGTTCCCGGCTGCCGGTCTGCGGAAAGTCGGCGACTGTCTGGCGCCCATCGGCGACGCCTTTGCCCAGATAAAGCGACTGTCCCGTAGCATCGACGGCGAAGGCCGGATGCGGCTGGTAGCGGATGCCAGGGAGCAATGTGAGTTCATAAACGCTCTCGACAATCGAATCGACCGGGGCATCGGCCGGCACCTCGCGACCTTGTGCATTGAAAAAGCGCGGCTGCGGCACCCGCTTCACGGTTCCTGGAATCAGTTCATAGGGGCGCTTGAGGTAGTGATACTGCAATGGCGGCTCGTAGATCTGCGCCGTGAAAGTGATTTCGTCTTCGGTGTAGGACTGCGCCGGATCAAGATGCTTCGGCCGGTCAGTGAATGCGGCATAGAGTATGTTGCTTTCGGCATCGGCCGCCGGATAGGGATCGTTCCACGGCTGGCTGCAGGCCGCGAGACTGGCAATCAGCAGGAGTTGCACGAGTTTTTTCTGCATGAGACGAAGTGTAACAACTTGACCGAATCCCTGCCCATTGCCGACAATTGCCGGATTCCGGTAAACAGGAGACGAACCCATGATCGACGCGAAAGCTCAGGATTTCACGCTGCCCGCCACCGGCGGATGCGCCTTCAGGCTGTCGGCACAGGTCGGCAAGGTCGTCGTAATCTATTTTTACCCCAAGGACAGCACACCGGGGTGCACGACCGAAGCGCAGCAGTTTCGCGACCTTCACCCGCAGTTTGTCGCGGTCGACGCCGTGATTCTGGGCATTTCCCGGGACACCGTGAAGTCGCACGAAAACTTCAAGGCCAAACAGTCGCTGCCCTTCGAACTCGCTTCCGACACCGACGAAACCGTCTGCAACCTGTTTTGCGTGATGAAGATGAAGAACATGTACGGCAAGCAGGTCCGCGGCGTCGAGCGCAGCACCTTCGTCATCGACCGCAACGGCGTCCTGCGCCGCGAATGGCGCGGCGTCAAGGTGCCCGGACACGCCGAGGAAGTTCTCGCTTTCGTCAAGGTCCTGTGAATCGCGATCGATGACCCGCTCCATGACGCGCAGGCCAGCCACCATAAGGAAGTCGGTCCTTACCAAGATCTTCGTCCTCGATACCAACGTGCTGATGCACGACCCGAGTTGTCTCTACCGGTTCGAGGAGCACGATATCTTCCTCCCGATCATGACGCTGGAGGAACTCGACAGCCACAAGAAGGGCATGTCGGAAATTGCCCGAAACGCCCGCCAGGCTTCGCGCATGCTCGACGAAATGCTGGTCCATGATGGCGTCGATATCGTCGAGGGGATCGACCTCTACGGGCCTTCGAACAGACTGGCGAGCGGGCGCCTCTTCCTGCAGACCGAAGCGATCAGCACCGAACTGCCGCAGGGACTGCCGACTTCGAAGGTCGACAATCAAATTCTTTCGGTCGTCATCCACCTCCAGAAGAAGTTCCCGAAGCGACCGGTGATACTGGTGTCGAAAGACATCAACATGCGCATCAAGTCGCGCGCGCTCAACCTGCTCGCCGAGGACTACTTCAACGACAAGGTGCTCGAGGATACGGACATCCTCTACACCGGCACGCGCGCCCTGCCCGACACTTTTTGGGAGCAGCATGGCCAGGGCATGGAGTCCTGGAAGAAGGAGACAAGGACCTACTACAAGATCAGCGGCCCAGTATGCCCGCAACTGCTGGTCAACGAGTTCGTCTGGCTGGAAGGCGATGGTTTCGCGGCAATCGTCAAGGAAACCGCCGGCATGGCGGCGGTTCTCGAAACACTGGTTGACTACACGCATCCGAAAAACGCCGTCTGGGGAATCAGCGCGCGCAATCGCGAGCAGAACTTCGCACTCAATCTCTTGCTCAACCCCGAGATCGACTTCGTCACGCTGCTCGGCCAGGCCGGGACCGGCAAGACGCTGCTTACGCTCGCCGCCGGCTTGACCCAGGTGCTGGAAAACAGGCGCTTCAGCGAAATCATCATGACCCGCGTGACGGTGCCGGTCGGCGAGGATATCGGTTTCCTGCCGGGAACCGAAGAGGAAAAGATGGCGCCTTGGATGGGCGCGCTCGAGGACAATCTCGACGTCCTGACGCATACCGAGGACAGCGGCAGCCCTTACAGCGGCGACTGGGGCAAGGCGACCACGCAGGACATCATCCGCTCGCGGATCAAGATAAAGTCGCTCAACTTCATGCGCGGCCGCACCTTCCTGAGGAAATACCTGATCATCGACGAGGCGCAGAACCTGACGCCCAAGCAGATGAAGACCCTGATCACCCGGGCCGGACCCGGCACCAAGGTCATCTGCCTCGGGAATATCGCTCAGATCGATACGCCTTACCTGACCGAGGGCAGTTCCGGCCTGACTTACGTGGTCGACCGCTTCAAGGGCTGGCAGCACTCCGGTCACATAACGTTACAACGCGGCGAGCGCTCCCGCTTGGCTGACCACGCCGCCGAGGTGTTATAATGACTCGTCTGAGCAATTACTGGGGCCGTGTCGCTGACGCGGCCTTTTCGTTTCAGCCACGGGCTGTCTCTGCCGGAGGAAACATTGAAACGCCGTGATTTCCTAGCTTCTGCCGCCGTTCTATCCTTCTTCTCCAGCGACGCTCTGGCAGCGAAGAAAAAAGCGGATGCCAAGTCGACGTCGAAATCTGCCGGGAAGCATTCAGCCGGCCGCAGGACCAGGAATGCCGCAGCCAAGCCTGCACAGGCTCAGGGGCCGGTCGCCCACAGCGCCGATGAGCCGATTACCGACAAGCCCCCAGCGGGGACGTCGGCAACGCGTCTGCCACCGGTCAAGGCACCCGAGCCCCCAGCTGACTGGCGAACCTACGAGATCGTCACCACCGTCAAGCCGAAGGGCACTCGCGGCCCGACCCTTCTTTGGCTGCCCCTGCCGCTCAATCAGGACACCCTCTATCAGCGGACCCTCGGACATAGCTGGAACGGCAACCCGGATCTTTCAAGCATGCGCCGCCTGCCCGATGGCGACCTGGAGGTGTTCCATTGCGAATGGTCGGATCGTGGTGAGGGACGGTTCCAGATCAGGACGCTGGTGACCACTGCAGATCGCCACTTCGACGTCAGCAAGCGCACGGTAGCACCCGAGCGTGAGGACATACTTCGTCGCAACCTTCAGGCTTCGCAACTTATCCCCAATGAAGGCCTGGCGCACCAGTTGGGAGAGCGGATCATCGGCCGCGTCAAAGATCCGGTCGCGCAGGCCAAGGCGATCTATGACTGGGTCGTGGACAACACGATCTACGATTCCGCTTTGCCTGGCTGCGGGACCGGCGATGTCCGCAAACAGCTCATCCAGGGGCAGTACGGTGGACGGTCGGCAGACATCAACGGACTTTTCGTGGCACTCTGCCGCGCCATCGGCATTCCTGCACGCTGTGTCTACGGATTGCGAGTCGGCCCCTCTCGCCTGTTCCGCTGTCTTGGCCTAACCAGCGACGATGCGACGCGGGCACAGCACGTTCGCGCCGAGTTCTACACGCCCGGGTTCGGCTGGATTCCCGTCGACCCGAGCGATGTCCGACGCGCGGTTGCCCTGGAGGCATTGTCGGATCGTGACAGCAAGTTGCTCTCGCTCAGGAAGGTGTTATTCGGTGTCTGGGAGATGAACTGGATTGCCTTCAATCTGGGCTCCGATGTCGCGTTGCCGACACGTCAAACAGCGTTGCCTTTCCTGATCCTGCCGCAACTGGAGTCACCTGAAGGGTGGCGCGACGGAACCGTCCCGAGCGCTTTCGAATTCACCATCAGCGCACGCCGGGTTGAACTCTAGCCGGCGGTCTCTGCCGGGCCGGTCATGAATTCGTCCGGCCGCCAGCGCCGCCCCCGGCAAGGCTCTCGAAGCGCGTGTATTCGCCGAGGAATGTCAGCCTGATTGTCCCTGTTGGCCCATTGCGCTGCTTGCCGATAATCACTTCGGCAATGCCCTTTTCCGGCGTATCGGGCTTGTAGTATTCCTCGCGATACATCATCAGGATCACGTCCGCATCCTGCTCGATGGCGCCCGACTCGCGCAGGTCCGACATCATCGGCCGCTTGTCGGTGCGCTCCTCGACCTTGCGCGAAAGCTGTGAGAGCGCAACTATCGGCACCTGCAATTCCTTGGCCAGCGACTTGATCGCCCGCGAAATGTCCGAGACTTCGGTCGTCCGGTTCTCGCCTTGGCGGTTGCTGCTCATCAACTGTATGTAGTCGATAACCAGGAGGCCAAGTTTTCCGCCATATTGGCGCGCGAGCCTGCGTGCCCGGGCGCGCAGGTTGGCCGGTGTCAGGCCGCCGGTTTCGTCGATATAGATGGGCGCTTCGTGCAATTTGCCCAGCGCAAACGAGAGCCGCGACCATTCGTCATCGGTCAGGCGTCCGGTACGCACACGATGCGAATCAAGGCGCCCAATCGACGCCAGCATACGCATCGCCAGTTGCGTACCGCCCATTTCCATCGAGAAGATGCCTACCGGCAGACCGGTTTCGACCGCGACACTCTCTGCGATGTTCAGCGCGAAGGCAGTCTTGCCCATCGACGGTCTTCCCGCCACGATGATCAAATCGCCGGCCTGAAAACCGGACGTCATCCTGTCAAGATCGACGTAGCCGGTGGGAACACCGGTTATATCCGACGGATTGTCACGGTCGTGCAATTCCTGGATGCGCTCGACGACTTGGGTTAGCAAGGGATTGATGTGGACGAAACCATTGCGGTGCCCCGCACCGGCTTCGGCAATGGCGAAAATCTTGGATTCCGCCTCGTCGAGCAGGACTTCGGCATCCCGCCCGAGCGGATTCAGGGCATCCGCAGCAATCTCGTCGGCCGTAGCGACCAGTTGGCGCAGGACAGCCCGCTCACGGACAATCTCGGCATAACGCCTGATGTTGGCCGCCGACGGCGTATTCGCGGCAAGTTCGCCGAGATAGGCCAGCCCGCCGGTCTGATCGCCTTCGCCAATCGCATGGAGCGCCTCGGCAACCGTGACGACGTCGGCCGGCCTGGCCTTTTCCAGCAGGGTGCGAATCTGCCGGAAAATACGCCGATGCTCGTCGCGGTAGAAATCACTGTCGGTAACCAGATCGCCCATCCGGTCCCAGGCCTGGTTGTCGAGCAACAAGCCACCAAGGACCGACTGCTCGGCCTCGATCGAATGCGGAGGCACCCGCAACTGGGCAAGGGCGGAATCGCTGGCGGGGTTCTTCTGTAGGCGCTGATTCATGTGGCTTAGTTTAAATTAAAAAGGCCCCGCAACTGCGAGGCCTTTTGTCGGAAGGGACAAGCTTGGTTAACCTGGCACTACTGCCACGGTGATGTTGGCATGCACGTCGGCGTGCACTGCAACATCTAGCGTGAATTCGCCAATCGTCTTTAGCGGACCGTCAGGCATGCGGATGGCCGACTTGTCTACGTCAAAACCAACAGCCTTCAGGGCATCGGCAATATCGGCATTGCCGACGGAACCAAAAAGACGACCGTCCATGCCGGCCTTGCGGGCGACGGAAACCGACAAGCCCGCCATCTTGTCGGCGACGCCTTGAGCAACAGCACGTTTTTCGGCAGCAACCTTTTCAAGTTCGGCGCGCCGGGCTTCAAATTCAGCCAGGGCAGCCGGCGTGGCGCGTTTGGCCATGCGCTTCGGGATCAGGAAGTTGCGGGCGTAGCCGTCCTTGACCTTGACGATATCCCCAAGATTACCCAGGTTAACCACCTTCTCGAGCAGAATGATTTGCATTTTTCGTCTCCCCGGGAATTATTGATGGTTGTCTGTATAGGGCAGCAGGGCCAGAAAGCGGGCGCGCTTGATCGCAGTGCCCAACTGGCGCTGATAACCCGCCTTGGTGCCGGTCAGACGGGCCGGCATGATCTTGGCGTTTTCCTGGATGAATTCCTTCAGGACATCGACGTCCTTGTAGTCGACCTGTTCAACTTTTTCCGCAGTGAAGCGGCAGAACTTGCGCCGTTTGAAAAGACCACTACCGCGCTTCTTTTTCTTGTCGTCTTCCTTCTTCTTGAAGAATCGAGCCATTTTCATTTCCTTCCAAAAATTCGATTGAATTCACATGGAGCACGGGCATCTTGCTGTGGCGACTCCTGGCTGCCAGAAACCCGGTTACCCTGAGTGTGCCGCCGAGGGGTGCTGCCTGTAGCCAGCGGGCAGTTTCCCCCATGGCCAGAACAGCGAGTTCCACCTCAACCAGGCGCTGGGCACCGCATTCATTCTGTGCGGAGCTATGCTGCAGCCATCCCTCGCTGACCGGCACGCCAGATGGCGTATAGCGCAAGCTTTTGCGCTCGACCAGTCTTCCCGAGATTTCGATGCAGTTCAGCCGTGATTCCCGTACAGGTTGGTTTCAGAGGGCAGCCGATTCGACTGCATTGTCCGGTGTGGCAACCACGACGTCGCCGGCCATCAGCGATTTTGACTTCTCTTCCTTCATCATCGGCGAAGGAGCGGTCATGGCAGACTTCATCTTCATGGTGAGATGGCGCAGCACGGCATCGTTGAACTTGAACGAGTGTTCAAGTTCGTTCAGCGTTTCGCCGTCGCACTCGATGTTCATCAGAACGTAGTGGGCCTTGTGGATCTTCTGGATCGGGTAAGCCAATTGGCGGCGACCCCAGTCTTCCAGACGATGGATCGCCCCCCCTCTGGCGGCAACGATGGCGCGATAGCGCTCGACCATGCCGGGCACTTGTTCGCTTTGGTCCGGATGGACGATAAAGCAGATTTCGTAATGGCGCATGCAAACTCCTTCTGGGATAAGCCCCCCGCCATGCGAATGCGGTGGAGCAAGGTTGAAAAGCCCGTGATTATAGCAATAATCACGGGCTTCTGGGCAACACCGCTAAAGATCTCTAGAAGCTGTCGTCAGCGATTTCCAGCGCGCCGGCGGCACCCGCCACGACAGATTCGGCCAGGCCTGCCGCCTGGGTCAGGAAATGATCGGCGAAGAAGCGGGTCGTCGCCAACTTGGCTGGCCAGAACGGGTCGCCATCTCCGGCCGCGATTCGTGTCCGGGCAATGACCGCTGCCCGCCCCATCTGCCAGCCGCCGGCAACGATGCCGAACAGGTGGAGAAAGGGCACCGCCCCGGCATGAACCGCCTTCGGGTCACTGCCGAAATTGGCCACGATCCACAAAACCGCCCTCTCCAGCGCGTCGACCGCAGCAAGCTGACGCGTCCCGATCACTGCCAGATCGCCGTCCAACCCAGCGGCAGCGGTCCGCATTTCGCCGATCACCCAATTGATCGTGGCCCCCTGCTCACGGGCAATCTTGCGCCCGATCAGATCGTTGGCCTGGATTGCCGTCGTTCCCTCATAAATCGTCGTGATGCGGGCGTCGCGCAGGTGCTGTGCAGCACCGGTTTCTTCAATGTAGCCCATGCCTCCGTGGACCTGGACGCCGAGGGAAGCGATGTCGATGGCGCTCTCGGTGCTCCAGCCCTTGACTATCGGAATCATCAGCTCGGCAAAGGCCTGCGCCTGCGTCCGTGCTGCCACCTCGGGATTCTGGTGCGCATTGTCGAGGGCCGCAGCGGTAACGTAGGCCAGCCCGCGCATGGCTTCGATGCGGGCGCGCATGGACATCAGCATGCGACGCACGTCGGGGTGACGGATGATCGGCACTTTCGGGCCGCCACGAACCCCAACTTCGGTGCCCTGGACGCGATCCCTGGCATAGACCACGGCACGCTGATAGGCTCGCTCGGCATCGCCAAGACCTTCCAGACCGACATTGAAGCGCGCCGCGTTCATCATGATGAACATGTATTCGAGGCCGCGATTCTCTTCGCCGACCAGTGTACCGATGGCTCCGCCGTGGTCGCCGAAGGCCAGCACCGCCGTCGGACTCGCATGGATGCCAAGCTTGTGTTCGAGCGAAACGCAGAAGACGTCGTTGCGCTCGCCAGGCTTGCCATCCGCCTTGAGCATGAATTTGGGCACGACGAAAAGCGAGATGCCCTTGACGCCTTCCGGCGCATCGGGGGTACGCGCCAACACGAGATGGACGATATTGTCCGTCATGTCGTGCTCGCCGTAGGTGATGAAGATTTTCTGGCCGAAAATTCTGTAGGTGCCGTCGCCAACCGGCTCGGCTCGGCTGCGCACGGCTGCCAGATCGGAACCCGCGGACGGTTCGGTCAGGTTCATCGTGCCAGCCCATTCACCGGAAATCAGGTTGGGCAGGTAGGCGGCTTTTTGTTCGTCGCTGCCAGCAATCATCAGCGCCTCGATGGCTCCCTGGGTCAGCATCGGACACAGCGAGAAGGCGTGGTTGGAGGCTTTCCACATCTCGCTGACCGCTGTCGACAGCAATCTGGGCAATCCCTGGCCACCGAACTCCGGATCGCAACCGAGCGCGTTCCAGCCATTATCCACGAACTGACGATACGCCTGCTTGAACCCCGATGAAGTAGTGACCGCCGTATCCTTCCACTTGACTCCTTCCTTGTCGCCGACTTGATTGAGCGGGGAAAGAACTTCACCGGCAAACTTCGCCGCTTCTTCGAGAATCGCATCGACAACATCCGGCGTCGCTTCCTGGCAGCCAGGTAAGGAGACAATCTGGTCAAGTGCAGCCAGATCCTGCATTGCGAAGCGGATATCCTTGAGAGGGGCGATGTATTCGCTCATGATTCTTTAGACTCACTTTCCATTTTGTTGGAGACTTTCTTCAGGTCGATCAGGAACTGAATGTCACTGACGACCGGCAACGGGAACCCAAGGCGCGTGCCGCCGCGATTGTCACGAAGCAGCTGATTCAGGTAGTCGATGACTTCCCCCTGCTGCCAGCGCATCACCACCCTCTCCATGACTGACGGCATGGCTTCGATGCCCTCGACCTTGTTAACTGCCACCGGCTCAGTATCGAGGATAAGATCAACCGCTCCGTCGCTCGCTAGCTCGGCTGTCTCCTCCCACTTCTGTATCTCGACGTTGAAGTTCTTGTTCAAATCGAGGGCAACCTTCTCGAATTCCTTGCGCATGCCCGCCATCCGGCAGACCTCCATCAGGCGAATCCACGGCATGACCGCTTCCTGCGGATTGTTTTCGACGAACTCCTGGAGCGTCTGGGCAGCACCTTTCACTCGCCCGAACGAAAGCATGATTTCAGCGAGTTCCATGGCCGGATTGATCTCGAGATGCTGGTCTGCCTCTGCCCCGACGATCGAATTGATGAAGTCCTGGGAGGATGCCGTTCCGACGTCCGGCGCGGCGGCCGGCGCCGCAACGTCGACATCGAGCGTCATCGGCATCGGCATCGGCATCGCCATGACAACCGAATCCACACGCAGATCGACTCCGCCGCGCTCGTCGTACTCATCCTTTCGTTGCGGATCAACTTCGACATCTTCGTCGCCCGCTGGGTCCTCCGGACTGTACCGTCGGGAATTCCGCCAGACCCACCAAGCAGCGAGTGCCAGCAAGGCTGCGGCCAAAGCGGCGTAGAAGGTCCAGTCCGAACCGCCCGCACTTCTTGCGACAGGCGCAATCCTGGCCGGCTGCTCCGGCGCAGGGGGCAGCGACGCGGGCGCAGCTTCGGGCCGACCCGCCTGGCCCGCTTCCGGGTTCGCGGCAGTCTGCTCAATCTTCTTCGTAAGTTCGGCAGCCCGTTGCTGCAACTCACCAATCGTGGCCTCCATGTTTCTTAGCCGGTCAGTTGGATCAGGTCGTGCAGTGTCCTGAACAACCGCTGCTGGAGGGCTGGCTGGCACCAATCGCATACCGCCACCTCGCAGCGCTTCTCCCCGCGGCGTCGCGACAGCTGGGGAAGCCACCGTACTCCGCTGGTGCTCAACCGGCTTCACGACGGCGGCGGGGCGTGACCCGTCAGGATCCGCCATTTCCACAGCGCGTTCGGTTGGCAGCAATGTCAGCACGACGTATTCACGAACGACATCGTGCCCGCAACCCACATAAATTGCGACCGCCAGTGCCGGATCGGTCAAGGGTGCATCGGAACGAATCTGCAGGACTGGCTGCGTCCCGTTCCGTACGGTGAGTGCTCCCCCCTTCAGCCAAGGCATGCTCTCGTCGCCGGATGGCTTGATCAGGCGAAAACAGGCGGCCCCAGGCGCCCCCTGACCAGCTTCGAGGATGTCGACCGCGAACCGCGCCCGGTCGCCCAGCACCGCCCGGCCCCTGAGTTCACCGAGACCGATAGCCCCCACTTCGCCACAGAGTGCCAGCAGCGCAGCAATCAACGAAAAGCGAAATGTCGAATTTTTCAACGAGACCAACCGTACTGACATGGAAACGGGCGAATTGTAGTATCTATTTGTTGGTCAGATAACTGGAATCATCAAACGTTACGATCCAGTCGGGACGATAAACAGCGAAAAGCGTAACCAGCATTCCGGACAACCACGCCTCGGAAAACCCAAGCAGGATGAAATAGGGCAGGTATTCCGTCGCCAGATACTCCCATTCGTAGGCTCGCGCAATGCCGAGCAAGAGCGTTGCCGCAAGACCAACGCCGAATACGGTCAGCGCCGCTGCAAAAAAGCCATTGATGAAAACATAAACAAAGAAGTGCCGCGGGAGCAACCGCAATACCAGACGATATAGCATTTGACTGAGCATGACGCCAACACCGACAGTCAGAAGTGCATTGATTGCGTAGGCGAAGAATCCGCCCTCGCCGTTAAGCGTGATGCCGAACAGAACCAGTGAGAGGCCGACGAACGCAAGGTGAGGGCCAAAGCTGAGCGTAAAGACCGTCGCCCCCAGCAGATGCAGCGACAGCCCGGGCTTGACCCCCGCCTTGAGACTCCAGATCAGCATAAGCAGCACGATCATGCCGAGCCACACGTTCAGTTGTTCGGACTCCCTGATTGTGGTCCACGGAGCCTTCACCAGGCTGCGGAGGAAGAGCGGCAACCAGACAGCCCACGCTGCCCAGTACCACCCTTCGCCCAGCAGGGTATCCGGCAGATTCACGCCGCGATCTTAGGCGACGGCTGCCGCGAACTGGGGGACCACATCGAACAGGTCGCCAACGACACCGTAGTCCGCCACCTGGAAGATCGGCGCATCGGGATCCTTGTTGATGGCCACGATCACCTTGGAGTCCTTCATCCCCGCCAAGTGCTGAATCGCGCCCGAGATGCCAACCGCGATGTAAAGCTGTGGCGCGACGATCTTGCCGGTCTGGCCAACCTGGTAATCATTCGGGACAAATCCGGCGTCGACCGCTGCACGACTGGCGCCAAGGGCGGCACCAAGCTTGTCGGCGAGCGGTTCGAGCAATTTATGGTAGTTCTCGCTGCTGCCCATGCCGCGGCCACCGGCAACGACAACCTTGGCGGCGCCCAATTCCGGACGTTCTGACTTGACCAGTTCGCGGTTGATCAGCAAGGTCTGTGCGGTATCGGCGGCGACAGCAATGCTATCGACCGCAGCGCCATTGCCGGATGCGACCGCATCGAAAGCCGTGGTGCGCACGGTGATCACCTTCACCGGATCGGCACTCCTGACCGTGGCCAGCGCGCTGCCGGCATAGATCGGACGGATGAAAGTGTCGGCGGATTCGATGCCGCTGATTTCGGAGATCTGGCCAACATCGAGCAGCGCGGCGACGCGCGGCAGGATGTTCTTGCCGAAGGGACTGGCTGGTGCAAGGATATGCGTGTAGCCCGCCGCGTTGGCAACAATCAGCGCCGCGAGGTTCTCGGCGGTCTGGGATGCGTAGTGGGACGCATCGGCCACCTTGACTCTGGCGACACCCTGCAGGCCTGCGGCTTCCTGGGCGGCGCCGTTGCAGCTGGCGCCGGCGACGAGGACATGCACGTCTCCACCGATTCTGCAAGCAGCGGCAACGGTGTTGAGGGTGGCGGCCTTGAGGCTCTGGTGGTCGTGTTCGGCAATAACTAGAATGGACATACGGTTCTCTCGTAGGCCGCCTCAGGGCGGCCGGTGGTCAATGGAAGACTGGGGTTCCGGCGGCGTATCGCGATTCGCTTTGCTCGCATCCCCGCACGCGGACTCCCCGCCCGGAGGTTCACGCGATTACCTTGGCTTCGTTCCTGAGTTTATTGACGAGTTCGGCGACATCGGCAACCTTGATGCCGGCCGAGCGCTTGGGTGGCTCGCCGACCCTGAGGGTGGTGAGGCGCGGGGTGACATCGACGCCAAGATCGGCCGGCCTGATTATGTCAAGCTGCTTCTTCTTGGCTTTCATGATGTTGGGCAGCGTGGCGTAGCGCGGCTCGTTCAGGCGGAGATCGGATGTGACCACGGCCGGCAGGGAGATCTCGAGGGTTTCAAGACCGCCGTCGATCTCGCGGGTAACCGTGGCCTTGCCATTGGCGATAACGACCTTGGAGGCGAAGGTGGCTTGCGGCCAGCCAGCGAGCGCCGCCAGCATCTGCCCCGTCTGGCTGGCGTCGTCGTCAATGGCCTGCTTGCCGCAGATGACCAAATGGGGTTGCTCCCTGTCACAGAGCGCCTTCAACAGTTTTGCGACTGCGATCGGTTCGAGCGCAACGTCGGTTTCGACGAGGATCCCGCGGTCGGCGCCGATGGCCATGGCAGTGCGCAGGGTTTCCTGACAGGCAACGGCGCCGCAGGACACGGCGATGACTTCCGTCGCAACTCCAGCCTCCTTGAGCCGAACCGCCTCTTCAACGGCAATTTCGTCAAAGGGGTTCATGCTCATCTTGACGTTTGCCAGATCCACACCCGTGCCGTCCGCCTTCACCCGAACCTTGACGTTGTAGTCCACTACCCGTTTCACGGGGACGAGAATTTTCACAAAGCTCTCCTTTCCGGTCAGTTGATCTTGTCAGTGTCTTTGTACTACAGATTGCTACCTGTTTGACAGAGTCAGCGTCATTTCGCACAATAGCCATACCATGTCGTATGGAGTGCATACGGTAGCGTATGGAACGGAGTCCTGTCAACCCCCCGAAACTTCCGGCTCGTCGCAAACTGGCGAGTCCGCGGGTTCAGCTCGACCGCGAGAACTGGATCGATGGCGCCATCGACGTACTGGCCCGCGAAGGCCTCAGCGGTTTGCGCATCGAAGTCCTGGCCAAACGTTGTGGCGTCACCAAGGGGAGCTTCTATTGGCATTTCAAGGACCGCCAGGATCTCCTCACGGCCATGCTCTCGCACTGGAAGGAAGGGCGCATCCGCGACATCGAGAAGACCACTTCGGTGACCCCCGGCAGCGAGCGCGAGCAGCTCCACTTTGCCATCGAGGTCTATGGCGCGAGCCGCAATCGCAAGGGGATGGCGATCGAACTCGCTGTTCGCGACTGGGCGCGCCGCGATCCGCAAGCGGCGGCAATCGTCGAAGCGGTCGACCTCTATCGGCTCGAGTGCACGCGCAAGCTGTTTGTCGCCGCCGGCATGACGGACGCCGACGCCAAGAGCCGCAGCCTACTGCTCTATGCCTGCGTCTTCGGGCTTTCGCTGATGCATTACACGCACTTCGACGCCCACCTTGAAGATCTGAAGCAGCGAATCGCGGACCGCATCGTCGATGCCTAAGGCTTGCAAACGGCCACCTTTACGCCGCCGTCAACGGTCTTCTGCCGGACCAGAAGATCAGCTGCCAGCTGGTCGACCGCAACCGTCAGTGCGGCAACCCCGCCCCGCGCATCCGCGCTTGGCGCCGGACTTTCGATCCGGAACGGATACCCGACGACGACCGCTCGCGAACGGTCGAGCAGCTGCACCCTGCCCTCGATCACACCGCGACTCCTGGTCGGCGAGTCAAAAACCTGATTGAACTCGTCAAGATCGATGCGCAGGACGCAACGCGTCCTGCCCTGCCCTGAAGGCAGCGCGCCTAGTTTCTGGATCAGGCGCTGTTGCACGAGCTGCGCCGGCGGCCCGACCCAGCGCGCCCGAGTGTACTCACGCAAACGCCCCGGCTCAGCATAGGCCAAACGGTATTCGATGCCCAGTGAATCCAGCCACAGGGGCGACCGCACTTCCACGGCAAGGTCGCCAAGCTCGCTCGGCACCGACACCGGAGCGACCGGTTGGCCAAAATCATACAGGGCCATTGCACTGTCCCCGCCACGCTTGCCGCTCGTATAGCACGCGGCAAGCAGGAGGCCAGCGAGGAGGGTCAGCAAGCACCGCATCTCAGCGCCCCTCCGCAGTCATGAAGCCTGGCTCGCCCGGTCCTGGCGGCGGCGCCGGAACGCCGAAGACCAAGCCTTGCGGCGAATCCTCCAGCAAGCGCAGAACGCGGCTCAACTGCCTGGAGGTCAGCGAGAAATCCGCCGCCAGCTCGTTCAGTCTCGGCATCAGGGCCGAGGTTCCGCCGGCAGAAGCATCGCCGATCGCCACATCGAGCTTTTCGGCAGTCGTATGCATCTTGCCAACCAGTTGGCGCGTATCGGCAATCAATGGTCCGAGCTCGCCAGCCGCCCGGGAAAGGCTCTTGACGTTCTGATCATTCAGGAGCTTCCGGACCTGGACGAGGGCGGCATTCATGTTTTCGATAGCCGGCTTCATGCTCGCTGAAGCACTCTCCAGATTGGCCATCGTCGCACCGAAGCGCCGACGATTGTCCTCGTTGAGCAGTGCATTGGCGGCTGTCATGATCTCCTGCGCCTGGCGCAGCGCCGCTGGTCCACTTTCGCTCATTTCATCGAGCAGCGAGGGAACCATGGCGATGCGTGGCAGCCCGCCATCCGTGGCAACGAGGGGCTCGTTGTCCTTTCCACTGTCGAGCAGCAGCACGTGCGCAATGCCCGTGACCCCCTGAGTGGCCAGCTTGGCAACCGTTCCCTTGGTCAGCGGGATGCTGTCTGGGATAGAAATCCTGATCAGGATGTCGCCCGGATCGTCGCGATCAAGCTGAATATCCTTGACCTTACCGACGCGGATGCCCCGATAGCGGACCTGCGCCTCGGGATTCAGCCCCCCAACCGTATACTTGGTGACCACGACATACTCGCGAAGGCTGTTCTGGGTGCCGCGCAGCCAGAACAGGGCAACGATCGCCACTGCCCCCAGAAGTAGGGCAAACAGTCCGGCGACAAAGGCATGCGACTTGTTTTCCATTGGCGAATCCTACAACAACCCCGTCTTGTCGCCATCCCTGAAACCGGCGAGAAAGGGATGGTCTCCGGCCATGACGTCCGCCGCGAGGCCAAACTGCACGATATGCTGGTCGGCGAGCACAGCGATGTGCGTCGCCAGTCCGGCGAGAGTTTCCGGGTCGTGAGTGACCATGATCACGGTCAGCCCAAGTTCCCCCTGCAGTTGCCCAAGGAGTTTGACGAAGCTCCGGCTCCGGTCCGGATCGAGACCGGCGGTCGGCTCATCGAGCAGCAATAGCTCTGGCTCGAGGGCCAGCGCGCGGGCCAGCGCAACCCGTTTGACCATGCCGCCAGAGAGTTCGGCGGGCATCAGCTTGCCATGCTCGACCTCCAATTCGACCATCGCCAGCTTGAGATTGACCAAGCGGCGGATCCAGTCTTCATCGAGGCGCTTTACTTCGCGCAACGGGAAGGCGATATTGTCGAATGCCGGAAGCGCCGAGAACAGCGCTCCCGCCTGAAACAGCATGCCCAATCGCCGCAGCAGGGCAGACTGGGCAACCGCGCCGGCAGCGCCGAGATCCTCTCCAAACAGGCGAACCGAACCGGCTGCGGGCTGGATCAGGCCGAGAATCTGGCGCAGCAGCGTCGTCTTGCCACTGCCTGAGCCGCCGACCAGACCGACGACCTGACCACGTTCGACCCGCAGGTCAAGATTGCGATGCACGAAGCGATCGCCGATGCGCGTACTCAGGCCGCACATCTCGACGACAGCCGGTTTCGCCGCGCCGCTCATAACTGGGGAATTCCCATGTCCCGGGTATTGATTGCGAACACCGCGTCGGCGAGGATCACGAGGGTGATCGCCGTGACCACCGACGTCGTCGTGTTCGCCGACAGACTCTCGGTATTGGGCTTGACGCGCAAGCCGAAATGACAGGCAACCCAGGCGATGATGAAACCGAAGACCACCCCTTTGGTCAGGCCAATCACGAGATTGGCGACCGGAACCGCACGCTGCAGGTTCGCGATGAAGTAGGCCGGTGATATATCCAGCTGCAGCATCGCGGAAAGCATGCCTCCAATCAGCGCGATGGCCGACGCCCAAAGGACAAGCAGGGGCATCACCGCAGTCAATGCCAGCAACTTCGGCAGGACCACGCGAATGCTGCGCGAGATGCCCATCGCGGTCAGCGCATCGATTTCCTCGGTGACCCGCATGACGCCGATCTGCGCCGTCATCGCCGAGCCCGAGCGGCCGGCGACGAGGACCGCCACCAGCACCGGGCCAAGTTCGCGAATGATCGAGATGCCGAGGATATTGACGATGAACAGGTCGGCACCGACGCTGCGCAACTGGAGCGCCGACAGATAACTGAGCGTCACGCCTATCAGGAAACCCACCAGGCCGGTGACAGGCAGGGCGAGCGCGCCGGCCTTGTAGATATTTGCTGCAATTTCCTTCCACGGCATCTCGGAAGGATGGCGGGCGAGGTGCCAAAGGTCGAGGAGCATCTGCCCGAACAGAGTCACCAGCCCACTGGCATTGTCGACCGACCCGAGCACCAGATTGCCGACGCGCTCGACCGGCCCGGGAATCGTAACCTTCTCCGAACTTGCAATGACCGGCACCTGCGAAACGCGCTCGACGGTGCGCCGGTGAGTGTCAGAAATGATCAGATCTGCCGGCCAGCGCTCATTCCATGTCCGCCACAGGAGCACGGCCGCCGCGCTGTCCAGCCGGTCGACGCCCGAGAGATCCCACGGCAAGTCAGCCAGCTGGCCCGCCGCCAGTCTCGACTGCAGTTCCGGAAGCCCAGGAAGTAGCGCGGCAAGCGTCCATTCGCCGGTGAGCACGACTTTCCCCGGCTCGCTCTGCAGACGGGGCGGGTCGTTCATGCTGTCCACCTCGCCGGTCTCGACTTGACCACGTAATCGAGGCCAAGCGCCTTCCACGCTGCCCCCTCATCGCCCAAGGCTGCCGCCGTCCACGGATCTTCCTCCAGCCATTCGCCTGGCAGTTCAAGAGAGAAGCCCCCTGACGTCGCCCTGGCCAGAAACTCCTGGTCGGTCGCGGACGGCAAGCCTCCGGTCACTTGCTTCAGGGCTGACAGGGCGGTTGCTTCGATCCACCTGCTTTGTTCGACCTCGACCTGATAGCGATGGCGGAACTGCGCCACGCCGAGCTGGAGGCGGAAGCTGTTTGAACCCATATCGACAGCAGCAACGGTATCGTGAATCGTTCGCTCCCGATTATTGAAATGAGGACCTGACGGGCATTCTAACACCCGCCTCCAAGTCTCATTCCGGCGACACGGGCACAAAAAACCCGCCAGGTTGCCCTGGCGGGTGCGGACAGGAAGCTGTGGGCTTTGTCAGCTTGCCAGCACGTTCCTGATCTGCTCGATGGTGGAGGCATCGTCGATGGTCGGCAGGTCACCGACATCGCGGCCCTCGGCCAGTGCCTGCAGCGAACGGCGCAGCATCTTGCCCGAGCGCGTCTTCGGCAATCCGGTGACGAAGTACACGCGGCCCGGACGGGCGATCGCACCAAGGCTGCCATCGACGGTGGCCATGACTTCCTTCTCCAGCGCCTTGGCCAGTTCGGGGGTCGCCACCCGGGAAGCGTCCTTGACGACGGCGAAGGCCATCGGCATCTGGCCCTTGAGCTTGTCCTCGACGCCGACCACGGCGACTTCGGCGATCGCCGAATGCATCTGGATTGCTTCCTCGATTTCACGGGTGCCCAGGCGGTGGCCGGCAACGTTGATGACGTCGTCGGTGCGCCCAAGGATCGTGTAATAGCCTTCGTCATCCCTGATCGCCCAGTCGAAGGAAGAGTAGACCAGCGGTTCCTTGAACAGCGTGAAGTAGGTGCTGACGAAGCGGTCGTCCTGCCCCCAGACGGTGGTCAGACAGCCCGGCGGCAGCGGCGGCACGACGGCGGCGATGCCCTTCTCGTTGGCCTCGCACTCGGACCCGTCCTCGCGGAAGATACGCAGGTCGTAGCCGTATACCGGGAAGCTCGGCGAACCCAGCTTGATCCGCGTCTTCTCGACGCCCGGCAGCGCCGCCAGCATCGGCCAGCCGGTTTCGGTCTGCCAGTAGTTGTCGATGACCGGCTTCTGCAGCTCGTTCATGAACCACTCGTGGGTGGTCTCATCGAGCGGCTCGCCGGCCATGAAGATGTGCTTGAGCGAGGACAGGTCGTACTTGTGCATGTAGGCCGGATCCTGTTTCTTCAGGACGCGGGCGGCGGTCGGCGCCGAGAACATGACATTGACCTTGTACTTCTCGACGATGTGCCACCAGATACCGGCATCCGGACGCAGCGGCGTGCCTTCGTACATGACCGTGGCCATGCCGGCGATCAGCGGGCCGTAGATGATGTAGGAGTGGCCGACCACCCAGCCGATGTCCGAAGTCGAGAAATAAGTCTCGCCCTCGCCGCCGCAGTAGATGTGCTTCATCGACGAAGCCAGCGCCACCGCGTAGCCGCCCGTGTCGCGCTGGACGCCCTTGGGCTTGCCGGTCGTGCCGGAGGTATAGAGGATGTACGAAGGCTCTGAGGACTCCAGCCACTCGCACGGCACCTGCGCGTCCATGTGCTGGGCGCGCAGCGTGGCGTAGTCCACATCACGTCCCTCGACCTTGTTGAAACCCTTGTCAATGCCACGGTCGACCATCAGCACCTTGGCCGGCTTGAATTCGGACAGGTCGATGGCTTCGTCGAGCAGATCCTTGTAGGGCACCGGCTTGCCGCCGCGCATGCCGGCGTCGGACGAAACGATCAGGACCGGCTTGGCATCGTCGATGCGGGTCGCCAGGGAGCCCGACGCGAAACCGCCGAAGACGACCGAGTGGATGGCGCCAATCCGCGCCGAGGCCAGAATGGCAAAGGTTGCCTCGGCAATCATCGGCATGTAGATCAGGATCCGGTCGCCGCGGTTGACACCGAGGCTCTTGTAAATTGCTGCCATGCGCTCGACCTCGCGCTGCAACTCGGAAAAGCTGTAGATCTTCTCCTGGTCGGTCTCGGTCGACACATAGATCAATGCCGGCGCGTCAGGACGCTTGGCCGCATGACGGTCAACCGCGTTGTAGCAAAGATTGGTCTTGCCGCCGACGAACCACTTGGCAAACGGCGGGCGCGAATAGTCGCACACTTGCGTGAACGGCTCTTTCCAGTCGATGAGCTTAGCCTGTTCAGTCCAGAACTCGTTGGGCTTGTCGATCGAATACTGGTGAAACTCCTTGTACGTCGTCATAAGACTCCTTTTCGATTGGTTTTCCTGCACACAAAGAGAATTGCCGGACTATTTCTTGTTGCTGGTCCGGTCACGTAAGCGGCGTTCAATATCTGCCATGGGCAGATTCAACCCCAAATCCTGATTCATCAGGTGCAGCAGTGGCAAGAGCTCGATGCCAAGCTGACCAAGTTGCGTGCGCACGAGATCACTGCGCTGCGCCACGATGAGTTCCAGCGCCCGCTGCACCTTGATCTGGCGAAGCGCCGCCGGACCGCCAGCACCAGCACCTGCAACGATCCGGTTTCCACCGCTCCCCATTCCCTCAAGCATCCGCTGACCCGCAAGTTCCAGCAGGGCCAGCGCCGTATCGGCCTCATCCGACGGGACACTAGCGACACCGATACTCACTGTCAAGCGGACCGGCTGACCTTGGACGGGAACATGGGCGACCTCGACCGCCTCACGCACGCGCTGGGCGAATGCCGTGAATAACGGCAGCGATGTCCCCGGCGCGACAATGGCAAACTGGCCCGGACCAAAATGCCCGAGAGAATCCTCGGTACGCATCTTGCCCGCCAACATCTTGGCGAAACGCGTACTGACACGCTCGGCAAGATCGGGGCCAAGCCGCGCGCGCACCTGGTCAAAGGCATCGAAGCCAAGCACCATGATGCAAAGATCCACGCCTGATCGCGTCGCATGCGACAGGGCCTGGACTGCCTGATGCTCCAGGTATTTTCGCGTGAAGAGGCCACTGGCAGGATCCTGAACCATGCTCTGACGCCCTGCTTCGAGCGTTTCCCGGGCTGCGACCAGCGCCAGCAGATTGTTCAACCGGGAGAGAATTTCTGACGTTCCCGACCCCTTGGTCACGAAATCCGATGCGCCCAGCTGGCGCACCCGCTCCCGCTCGGCTTCGCCTTCATCGCCGGAAACGACAATGATCGGCATACCCTGCAAGCGAGGCTGCTTGGAAGCCCTGACCCTTTGCACCAGACCGGCACCATCGAGCCTGGGCATCTGCAGATCCGAAATCACCGCACTGATCGACGGGTCGACCAACAACTTCTGCCAGGCTGATTCGCCATCGCTTTCCTCGTGAACCTGATAGGTTCCCCTGAGCTTGGAGGCCAGCGCCATCCTCGCCAGACGCGAATCGTCGACTACCAGAATTCTCACCGGATCCGTCATCTCATTCCCCGTTGATCTCGACAACAACGCGCCCCTTGGCACGTCCCGCAATATATTCTTCGAACGTCGCCGGCAACTCGGCAAAGCTGATCCTGCGCGACATCATGGTCAGATGCGGCGGTCGCATGTCGCTCGCCAGACGCTGCCAGACACCGCTGCGATAAGGCTCCCGAATATACCCGGAATCGATACCGAGTAGCGAAACACCGCGCAGGATGAACGGCGCAACCGTCGTGTTCAAGGACATGCTGGCGGCCAGCCCGATACTCGCGATCGTCCCGCCCTGTGCCATCGCGCTGACAATCCACGCCAGAACATCGCCGCCCAGGTTGTCGACCGCACCAGCCCAGCGCGCCTTGTCAAGCGGACGGATTTTCGACAGATCGAGAGTGCTGCGCAGCATGACCTCGGCGGCGCCCAAGCCACGCAGATAATCCGCCTCGCTCTCCTTGCCCGTCAGCGCCACAACGTGATAGCCCCGTTTGGCCAGTATGTCGACTGCCAGGCTCCCGACACCACCGGTGGAGCCGGTCACGATGACCGGGCCGTTGCCTGGCGCCAACCGATTCTCCTCCATCCGCACGACGGCCAGCGCGGCGGTGAAGCCGGCCGTTCCCAAAGCCATGGCCTCGAACAGCGACAACCCTGCTGGCAGGGGTACGACCCAGTCGCCGGGAACCCGGGCAATTTCGGAATAGCCCCCGTGATGTGCAACACCGATGTCAAAACTCGTCGCAATCACTGCATCGCCCGTTCTGAAGCGCGGATCCACGCTCTCGATGACGATCCCGGAGAGGTCGATACCGCCGATGCAGGGGAAGCGCCGAATGATCTTTCCTGCGCCGGTCGCCGCCAAAGCATCCTTGTAATTCACGCTGGAATAGGCAACACGGATAGTCACGGCACCGGGGTCAAGTTGGGTCTCGTCCAGCGTCGCAAAGGCACCGTCAACCTTGCCGTCAGTCTCCTCGATCAGCAGTGCCTTGAAGGATTGCATCGCGCGCCTCGCTCTTGGGAGGGCAAATTGTATTCATAATTATGGTTAATGAACATAGTGCGGAGCCACATCGTCCGGGCAGCTGATTCCGCGACCGGATTGAGCAAACGGCAATATCTTCCTATACTGCTCAAAAAGCTGGCACACGCCGTGCCAACCACCCGAGGGAGGGACGATGAATCGGTATTCAGACTTGGACGCCGTGTCGCCCGCCGTTTCTTGAAAACCTCGTCTGCATGGAAGGCGGCCAACCCGTGAAGTCACCTGGCACAGGCCTGATCCTTACCGGCGGTGGCGCACGCGCCGCTTATCAGGTTGGCGTGCTGCTGGCGGTGGCAAAACTCTCCAGTAACCCGCGCCACAACCCCTTCCCGATCCTTTGCGGCACCTCGGCGGGCGCCATCAACGCGGCCTCGATTGCCTGCCTGGCCGACGATTTCGGCAAAGCCGTCGCGACTCTGGCCGAGGTCTGGCGTAACATGCGCGCCGGCGACATCTACCGGGCCGATGCCATCGGAATCGGTGCGTCCGTCGCGCGCTGGCTGTCGATGCTGGTGGCGGGATGGCTGGTCCGCAACCCGCCCAGATCACTGCTCGACAATTCGCCACTGCGCGAATTACTGTTGCGACATCTCGATTTCAGCGGGATCGAGCGCTCGATCGCCAACGGCGCCCTGCATGCGGTGAGCATCACCGCCTCCGGTTACGAATCCGGCGAAAGCCTGAGTTTCTTTCAGGCGCACCCGTCAGCCCACCCCTGGCGACGTGTCAAGCGCCTGGGGATACGCGCTCCATTGACTGTCGAGCACCTGCTGGCTTCGAGCGCAATCCCCTTCATCTTTCCACCGACCCGCATTCATCGCGAGTATTTCGGCGACGGATCGATGCGTCAGCTCACTCCGATTTCCCCGGCCGTGCATCTGGGCGCCGAACGTATTCTGGTTGTCGGGGCAAACCAGGCGAATGAAGCTTTCGATCGGCAAACGGTGGAGCTCCATCCCTCCTTTGCCCAGATTGCCGGCCACGCGCTTTCGAGCATCTTTCTCGACGGCCTGGCCGTGGACATCGAGCGGATGCAACGCATCAACGAAACTCTGTCAGCCATCCCAGCCGAAGTTCGTGCTGCGTCCACCATTCCGTTGCGCCTCATCAAGACGCTCGTCATTTCTCCCTCCGAGCGACTGGAACGGATTGCCGCCGAGCATGCCGGCGCACTGCCCGCACCGGTCAAGGCAATGCTGACCGGGATCGGCGCGATGAACCGCCGGGGTGGCGCACTGACCAGCTATCTGCTTTTCGAGCAGCCTTACACCCGGACCCTGATCGACCTGGGCTACGCCGATACCATGGCTCGCGACACCGAGGTCGGGGACTTTCTCGGGCTCTGACCAGTCGCGCCCTCGACCGTCCACTCGACCAGATCCGGATTGATCAGCATGGGCCGACTGGCGGCGTCGCGAGCAGGTCCGGACGGTCCGCGCGCATGCAACGACAAGGCGTGGCTCGACTACCCGACCTGCCTGCCCGCTCAATTCATTGGCAAACGATGGCCGGGGGCAGTCGGACATCCGCCCCATTTTCCCCCTTCCAGGCCGGTTGACCGCACCCAGTCCGCCAGGGAAGCGACCCGGCGCGGCATTGGGCGATGAGCGGCAACCGGCCATTTCATTTTCAGGCTGGCTACCGGGATGTGCGCAATGGGTTGAGCAACTGGGACAGGCCGTTGTGGTCGAGTTCCTGCATCAGCGCCAGCAAGCGCCCGATCTCGCCCGGCGGGAAGCCCTCCCGGGCGAACCAGTCGAGGTAGTTGCCGGGAAGGTCGGCGATGATCGTACCCTTGTGCTTGCCGAAGGGCATCGCACGCGTCACCAGAAGTTCCAGATCCGCGGCGCCGGGCAGCCCCTCCGTCATCAGCCGGGGAGGAACGGATAGTCGGTGTAGCCCTTTTCCTCGCCGACATAGAGCTTCGTATAGTCGGGCTGGTTGAGCGGCGCCCCGCGCCGGAAGCGTTCGACCAGATCGGGATTGGCCAGCAACGCACGGCCATAGGCGATGGCATCCGCCGCCCCGCCCTGCACCGCCGCCTGGCCGGTGGCAAAATCGTAACCGTTGTTGAGAATCAGCTTGCCCTTGTAGATCGCCCGCAAACGCCCGTAGTCGAACGGCAGCCATTGTTCCGGTGCGGCGCCGCCGGTGCCCTGCAGAATGTCGAGGAAGGCAAGGTCGAAACGGTTGAGTTCGCCCACCACGTAGTCGAAGGTTTCCTGCGGATTGGCGTCGCTGATATCGTTGAACGGCGTCACCGGCGACAGGCGCACGCCCACACGATTGTTGCCGATGGCCGCACAGACGGCTGCAAGGACTTCAAGCAGCACGCGCGCCCGGTTTTCCTTGCTGCCGCCATACGCATCGCTGCGCTGGTTGGTCGACGAGCGCAGGAACTGGTCGAGCAGGTAGCCGTTGCCGGCATGGATTTCGACCCCGTCGAAACCCGCCGCCATCGCATTCTTCGCCGCCTGCACATAGCTGGCGACGAGCGCTGGAAGCTCGGCGGCTTCCAGCGCGCGCGGCGTCACGTATTCCTGCATGCCCTTGTATGTCATGACCTGCCCCACCGGACACAGCGCCGACGGGGCCACCGGCGTGGCACCACCAGGCTGCAGGTCGGGGTGCGAGATGCGCCCGACGTGCCAGAGCTGGATGGCGATCCTGCCGCCCGCCGCATGCACCGCATCAGTCACCTTCTTCCAGCCGGCAATCTGTTGCTCCGTATGGATGCCCGGCGTGCGCGGATAGCCATGAGCCTCCGGACAGATCAGCGACGCTTCGGTCAGGATCAGACCGGCCGAAGCGCGCTGGCGGTAGTACTCGACCGTCAGATCGGTCGGCACGTTGCCGGCGCCGGCGCGATTGCGCGTCAGCGAAGACATGACAATGCGGTTGGGTAGGTCGATGGCGCCCAAGCGCAGCGGAGAAAACAGGTCAGTCATTCAAAGCTCCTTTTGACAACACGGGATAACCGGGCAACGAGGGTGTAAAAATTTTGTGTAAACGGTCATTTGATAGGAAACTGCCGCGCCATTGGGCAAACGGGAACCGACCCCATTTTTTCTTTGTGCCAGAGACATTTGGTTTTCCAGAAATCCAAATGTCTTTGAGCCCTATGACTGCGGCGCCAAGACATCGCGAAACATTGGGACCAGGAGCTTGTTGCCAAATTCTGACAGGTGGTTATCGTCGTAGTAGATAGGTCGGCCGTTAACTGAGCCCATACATCCCTGCGGAGTGCATAGCACCAACGCGGGATCAAGCAGTTCAACTCCACACCTCATTTTCGCTCGCGACAATGCCTCGAACACATTTGCGTTTCGCTCCTTGTATGTCTCTAACGGCAAGACAACATCGTGCCCCTTCTTGCTAAACATCGCTCGACGGGCCATGTGCTTAGGAACGTCGAATGGCATCTCTGGCACTGGTTGTACCAAGAAGACTCGACGTCCAGTTCTCGAAAGTTCGCAAGTCGTGCTTTCCAAGGCAGCCATAAAATGGTCGCGGAACTCCGCATCCGACTCCTCAGCAACAAAGCTGATGAAACGCCTTCCACCCCCTTCGTAGGAACTGGGCCCATTAATGTATGCCGCCCAGCGATTGACCACGATCAGCGGCACGTCTGGATAATCTTTCTTAAGTGCATCAAGGGCGTTCCTGTTGAACTCCGAGCAAGCCTTGAAAGACTTGTTGCTGTGCGTAACGCCCAGTACTGTTGGGCAAGCGTGGAATGCCCAACTCAGAACTGACGCATGTCTCTGAGCAATGGATTCCGCCACGGCAGTTACGAGAGCGATAGCATGGCTATCGCCAATCACAATCACTCCAATGGGTCCATGCCCGTATCTGCACGGTCTCAACGCACCATCCATTGCCCCCCGGCATTCGGGCTCATTTATTGGCTTGTGCTCTCGATTCAGTCTCTCCTCATCAGCAAGCCTCGCTGGCGCAGGCATTTCTCGCTGCGGCACTCCCTCCGCAAGGTATAAGGCAGCTGCGAGCAGCGCAGAAAGCGAACTGATACCGATAAGAGCAATCGAACCAGCCCCTTGCCCCATTCGCTCCAACGCCTTGCGGGCATTGCTCTCTATGTAGCGAAAAGACAGAGCCCCGATTCCGATAGCCATGACGATACCGACAACCTTCCATGGAAATAGGTTTCGCAACTCTAGGTAGTTCATAGCGACGACGATAGGCCAGTGCCAAAGATAGATGGAATACGACCAGCGCCCTATTGATTGCACTCCTTCATTACACACCCACCTGGAGCGCTGCCAATTGCCGAGGATCACCATCATGGCACCGAGCACCGGCAATGCCGCCAGCGCCCCCGGCCACGATTGCTGGGAGTCGATCAACAACAGACTCAATGCAACCAGAGCCATTCCTCCAAATGACATGGCACTGCTTACCTGACACCATTGCCCCTTCACCTGTCGTGACAGTAACAGCACAACGCCGCCAGCAAGCATCTCCCATGCACGTGATGGCAGCATGAAAAAGGCTGCGCTAGGCTGATTACCTGTTAGGTACACATTCCATAGAAACGAGGCCAACGTAGCCGCGATGAAGAGCACAAGCCACCGCTGGCGGGGGACATAACGAAGCACCAAAACCATCAACAGTGGAAACGCCACATAGAACTGCCATTCAACGGACAGGGACCATGTGTGCAGAAACCACTTTTCGTGCGATGCGATATCGAAATACCCTGCTTCACCGAAATAGACAAGATTCGAGAAAAAGGCGAGGCTGCTCAGTCCATGTTTTCCAAGAAGTCGGTAATCCGATGGAAGTAAGAGCACATAACCAATCACGATCAATCCCACACACAGGGCCAGCAGAGCAGGAACGATACGTTTAGCACGGGCCCAATAGAACGCGCCAACGGAGAAGTGACCGCGGTCATGTGCATCGAACACGATGCGTGTCATCAAGTATCCGGAGATAACAAAACTTGATTAGCAATGAACGTCAGCTACGCGAATCGTGCGCAGTGGACGAGGATTTGCGCTGATGGCCGCGATGAGCAGGCGGTTGTGAAGCGTGCGGAGATCGAAGCGGCGATTGAAGCGATAGCA
>WBZP01001324.1_pt1 | contig 30964 bp, 27 predicted proteins | sample 5204301 | NCBI WGS metagenome assembly WBZP01 (sample SAMN12412401, study PRJNA552823) | activated sludge metagenome | isolation source: activated sludge from nitrification reactor of wastewater treatment plant... | place: USA: Pennsylvania | collected 2017 | reverse complement strand
GAACTCCCAACCCCCGCTACTGCCACCTGCACTGGCGCCTCCTGTGAATCCTACACAGAAGGCCCCATGACCCCCCGCAACAAACTAGCATCCAGTGCCTACAGCTTTAACAGTGACCTATTGGATGGGTTGGATAGTGCGGCGTTTGCGCAACTTAATACAGCCAACAACTTCAATAATACAGTCAGTATCCAAAGCTCTTCAGCGGATGCCTTTAAAGTGGGCTACGGGCTTAACCCTCTTTTTCGAGTAGACATCGCTAACGCGAAGGTCACGATTGGCATCGGGACGGAGGGGCTATTTGTCCTCGCACCACAAGCGAACGCCTCAGACCCAACCGGCAGTGACGGTGCAATGTACTACAACTCCACCTCGGGCAAGTTCCGTTGCTACCAAAACGGTGCCTGGGCTGACTGTATCGGTTCTGGTGGTGGCGCCAGTCTCTCCGCCAACAACACCTGGACCGGCACCAACCTCTTCTCACTTACAAATAGCAGCGCGCTCAAAGTCCAGAACGCCAGTGCGGCCAGTCTCCTCACCGCTGATACTAGTGCGATGAATGTCACCATCGGTACTGCCGGTACTGCCTCCAGCCTCACTCTGACTGGCAGTACCACTGCGAACCGTCCCGCTAGCCCAACCGAAGGCATGGTCTACTACGACACCACGACCAAACAGCTCCTGGCGTACTCGAATGGTAAGTGGCAAGCTGATGGTAAAGAAGCCATCATTGTGGCAGCCAGTAACTCATCCGATGCTGACAAGGCCTCAGCTGACTATGTAGCCGACGGCAACACCGGTGCAGCCGGCGACGGTGACCAAGTGCAGATTAATAACGCCCTGACAGCTGCCGATCCAGCAGGTTCTGGCCGTAAGACCGGTAGGGTTGTTCTGCTGGCTGGTACCTATGTTGCCGATGCTACTATACTCATACCTAATAACGTCACGATTTCTGGTGTCGGTAGAGCCACACTCATAGAACTTGCTGACCTTGATGCTACCGATAACCTGATAGAAAACGCCGACACCAGCACTGGTACCGGTGTAACCATCCGTGATATGCGAATAGACGGTCGCGATGATCTAAACACCGCTGGTACCCAGTATGGCATTTCCTTTAGTGGTATGGGTAACGGCACAGGCGCCGGTGCTCGCCAAGGTGGACAGATACTGAATGTTTATGCGAAGGATTTTCGTAATTTCGGCATCTATTTAGGCTCCTCTTCCAACAACACCCTGAGTGGTAACACCGCGCAAGGGAATGGTAGCAGTGGTATCTACCTCACCTCCTCCAACAATAACACCCTGTCCGGCAATACGACTCAGGGCAATAGTGATTCCGGCTTCTCCATCGATTCATCCTCGAATAACACCCTGTCCGGCAATACGACTCAGGGCAATGTTTTCCACGGCATCCGTATTTCCGCATCCTCCTCATCCAATAACACTATCACTGGCAATACCGCGCAAGGGAATGGTAGTTTCGGCATTGCGATCGATTTTGCTATCAATACCACTATCACTGGAAATACAATCCGGGCCAATAGTAGCTATGGCGTATACCTTACATCCTCCAACAGCATAGTTTCAGGTAACATCATCGATGACAACGGTAGCGCTTCTAATAACAACGGTATTTACCTAAGCGGTGCCGACTACAACACCATCGTAGGCAATACCATCACCGACACTTCTTGTACGACCAATTGTTATGCAATAAACATAGGCGACTCAGCTTCCGACAAAAACTATCTCGAAGCCAACCGCTTCACTGGCTCGGCCGCCAATGCGGCTACTATCAATGACCTAGGTACTGGTACCATCTACGCTGGCCAGCAGACCAATAGCACCACTAGCACAAATAGCGATGTCTCGGACTTCCGTTTCCGTGGTTCAGCCAATAGCTCCACTGGCTTTGCTATCCAGAACGCAGCTGGGACTAATATATTAAATATAGACTCAAGCAACGGAGAACTTGAAGTCGGTAGCTACAATGCTGGCACCAATCCACTAGCTGGCAAACTAGTCCTTGCCAATGCCACCAACGCCAACACCGTCACCCTCCAAACTGGTGTCACCGGTACCAGTTACTCACTTGTCTTGCCAACTGGTGTTGGCACGACAGGCCAATGCCTGAGTACGATAGTATCTGGTTCGACGAGTACCTTGGGCTGGAGCACTTGTGATGGGAGTGGCCTGCTGTCCAGCAACAACACCTGGACCGGCACCAACCTGTTCTCGCTCACCAACACGAGTGCGCTCAAGGTCCAGAATGCTAGTGCAGTCAACCTACTGACGGTCGATACCAGTGGTAACCAGATTGTCCTCGGCGCCAGTGACACCACCGGTACGGTGCTCGTGCTAGATGCGAAGACAAATGCCGGCGATCCGACAGGAGTTAACGGGGCGATGTATTACAACTCCAATCTTGCGCAGTACCGCTGTTATCGTGACGGTGACTGGGAGCCGTGTGGTACGCAGCCGATTGACCGAGGCTGGGAGATCAATGATGACTTCTTGGGGGGTGCGGTCGCAGTCGGCACGGGTATCGGCAACGAAAGCTGGACGCACGTCACCATATCAACAGCATGTACGCTGACATACAACAATAACGCTGCCCCAGCACCGTCGGCTGATCGTCCGGGTATTCTCAAGATGACAACGAATGCTACAGCTGCTGCAAACACCGGATGTCGTGTCTATCAGGGGACATCGACAGGTGGTACGCTTGCACTTGCTGCCGGTCAGGTCATAAAGGCGGCGGTGGCGCCAGGCACTACCACCTCCGGTGCAATCCTCTTGCGTGTTGGCGCCGACGCTTCCACGGTGACATCTAATGCTCGGCCGACGACTTCGGGTGTATGGTGGGAAGCCGACCCGGCTACCAACGCTAACTGGCGTTACTGCTATTCAACCGGTGCCGCGGCAACCTGTGCCAACTCGACGGTTGCCCTGGCGGCCAATACTATGGCGAGACTTGAGATCAAGATCACCGCTACTGGTGCCGGTACGTCGAGCGCTGTCTTTACAGTCAATGGAACGCAGTATACGGTCACTGGCGTTACCATTAACACTGCTACACTCGTCAGGCCAAATATCATGTGTACAACGGGGGGCACCTCGTCTGCCAGCACACCGTGCTACGTTGACTACTTCCAAATGCGCGGCGACGCCTCGGCAGCACGGTAGTTAGTGGACTGGAGCTAATTGCGACATGATATCGTGCATCGCATCAGCTCCAATGGGCTGCGGTGCATTGATCAGGATCCATACGTTGTCATTGGTCAGCAAGGCGCCGGTTGTTCGTTGTTGCCCATCGGTGATATAGCCTTGGCCGTAGGTGGTTTTGAACTCTTTGTCGCCTCGTAGTGATGTCGCGTCAAACCCAGCGGGCAAGGCTTGTTGGGTGAAGGCCAGCGTCGCCCGTGATTGTTGGTCGGTCATGCGAAATACCAGTACCCCGTGGTCATAATCAATGCTCTCATTATCAAGTAAAAAATTGTGAGGCGGCACGCCCTGGAAGAAATAAGGGGTAAATGCGCTGACCGCAGACGTTTTACTGCGAAAAACAGTAGTTGTATCATCGCGGCGCGAAAGATACCACGCGCCACTGGCGACAAGTATCGCCACTACGCAGAGCCCGCCGAAAATCCATTTCCTCCGTCCCATACCATGCATCATAGCAGATTCTGCCGTTTCCGCAGAAGCATAGTGGGGGGGTTGTGTGTCGGCATCTGCTGACTGTGGGCTACCGATGTGTGACTATTGGGCGTATAATGAAGGGATTATGGTACGAGTGATTGATGCGGGGACTCATGACCGCGATACACTGGCCGTTCGTGAGGAGAAGATTGATGTTGCAACGCAGTTTGGGCGTATGGTCTTGCACGTGTTTAGCCCCTCTGCTTTCACGCAACAACGTTATGGGTCACCCAATGTATTGGTGTCGTATTCTCAAGGCTGGGCAGAGGATGAAGCAATGGTCCGGGCGGCTTGTAGCGCTCTTTCCGACGGCGGTAACTTTTTGGTTGCAGGCGTGACATACCCCGATCATCGTATCACGATGTCGGTGCGTGACGAACCCGCGTATCGGCGAGAAGCCTTCATGGCCGCGCTTGAAGCAATATTGCAAGAAAAAGGCAGCGACTGGACAACAGTGTTGCATGGGTACTCGCGGGGCAATGAAGCGATCATTGATGCAGCACTAATTACTCCCGAGTCTGTACATGGCTTGTCGTTTGCAGGGCCGGCGTGGCTAATGCCGGGCGAGCAGCCGCATACGATGGTCGGTAAGGGCTTGCGCGAAGGCCTTTACAGTTTTCGCGGGGAAGATATTCCAGGCAAGATTGGCCTCGTCCAGGCGGCGTTTGGTTTGGGGCGCTCGCTGGTAACGCGGCCGCTGGCGCTTCGCAAAGACATAGCGGCCATCACTGGCACAGATCCAGTGCTGGTGGCGGCCAAACTGCAACGAGTTGTCGACCAGGGTATTCCGCTCAGTGTGATGGTTGGTTCCGAAGACAATATTTGTCCTGAAGAGGGTATCATGAGGGTGGTGAATGATGTCAAACCACCAGACGCCCTGCCGCCAATTGATGTGGAACGCACCGATGTAACGCATTTTGGTTACTACTCTCACGCGCGCTCATTGGCGGCGATTGCGCGGCAGATCGAGCTACTTGCGAGCCATACACGAAACGGTCGGGCCTAGAGAGATGCGGTACTATCGTGCCTGAACTCCCAGAAGTCGAAACTGTTCGTCGTGGCCTCGAAGGTCTTATTGTCGGCCTGCGGATTGCACATGTGCGCTGTATTGACTCGCCCAAGAGTTTTCCCAATGACCTCACGACTGTTAGACAATTTCTACACGGCACACAGGTCGTGGCCATCTGCCGTCGTGCAAAAGTATTACTGATTGAGCTAGGCAGCGGCTATACACTGGTGACACACCTTAAAATGACTGGGCAGCTGGTGTATCGTGGTGAACAAGTTTTTGGTGCAGGGCATCCGAACGATTCACTTGTTGGCGAGCTTCCAGATCGGAGCACGCGTGTCGATATTACGTTTGATGACGGTTCACACCTCTACTTTAACGATCAGCGTAAATTTGGTTGGATGAAATTGTACCCTACCTTGGAGGTACCGAACATTGATTTTATGCAGCGGGTTGGGCCAGAACCACTTGAAGAAGCGTTTACGAGCAAAGAATTTATTCCACGTGTCCGTCGTCGCAGCAACACGACAATCAAAGCTGCCATCCTCGACCAAACGGTGCTAGCAGGAGTTGGCAATATCTACGCCGACGAGTCACTGTGGGGCGCAAAAATTCATCCAGCCACGCGAGTGCGTGAGCTAACCGATGAGCAATTGGCGCTGTTACTCCATGAGATCAAGTACGTTATGAATCTTAGTATCGAAAAAGGTGGCAGCACCGATCGCAACTATGTGAACGCTGAGGGTAAGCGGGGAAGTTATATTGATTTTGCCCGTGTGTTTCGCCGAGAAGGACAGTCGTGTCCACGATGTGATACGATCATTAAGAAAACGAGAGTCGCTGGGCGGGGCACTCACGTATGTCCTCAGTGTCAGCAAGAGCATGGAGATACAGCATAATGATCACACTGATCATCGGTAAGAATTCCTATCGGTCGCAGGAACTGGTGCAAAAAATCATCAATTCTTCCTCAGAAATGCCCGAATATATCGATGTTTCTGCACTCGAGATCGGAACTTTGGCGGATGCCGTAAAGGGCGCGAGCTTATTTTCGAACGCACGGTTGATTATCATGAATGGCTTGTCGGAGCGAAAAGAGATGTGGGAAAAACTTTCCGAATGGGTTGACGACATTTCCGCCGATACCACACTTGTCTTGATTGAACCCGCTGTTGATCGACGTACCAAGGCGTATAAAGCGATTGCAGCAGCAGCCACTGTCGTGACGGCGGAGCCGCTGACAGACCGTGATCGAACCTCTGCCGAACAATGGCTTCAAACGACAGCTCGGTCGTATGGATTGTCGTTGTCAGCTTCCCAGACCAAGGATATGGTGTCCCGCGCCCTGGGAGTAAGTGAGCGCCCTGGACAGTACACCATTGATCAGCAGCAACTTGTGACGGTGCTCGCAACGCTGAAAGATTCACCTGAAGTAACAGATGAATTGATAGCGGCAGTGATGCCGCGTCCGGTAGGTGACTCGGTCTTTAGCCTACTTGAACTTTCCATCAATGGTAATCAAAGCGCGAGGAAGGCCCTGCTGGAGGACCTGCGTCTCAACGATGATCCATACCGAGTTTTCTCACTTCTCCTCAGTCAGTGGGCGCAGCTCGTTACTGTTTCCCTCGCGGGCACTAAGCGTGACGATTTGGCACAAGAAGCGAACATTCATCCTTTCGTGATAAAAAAGATGCAGGCGCTTTCCAGACAGATCACGCGCGAGCAATTACACACTATCACTGCGCTTTGTGCTGAGCTTGATAGTCGAATGAAACTATCGCAAGTTACGCCGTGGGATGCCGTCGATAGACTACTGTTGGCAGTAGAGTTACGCGGCAACTAGCGTTGGCAATCGCGGGGAGACGTAAGCTGCTATTTTTTTGTAGCAGGTTTCTTGGCGGCAGGTTTCTTGGGGGAAGCTTTTGTTGTCGCAGTCTTCTTAGCCACGGCTTTTTTTGCGGGTGCTGCCTTTTTTGCGGTTACCGCAGCAGATTTCTTTTTTGCAGCGAGTGTTACGCCAGCAGACTTTGCCGTTTTGCTGAGCGCGGCCTTGCGGCGGGCAGCGGTTGCTTTTTTGAGAAGGCCTTTTTTGACGGCCGTATCGATTTCGCTATGAGCGGCAGAAAGAGAGGTGCTCGAAGGAGCGTTGGTAAACGCTTTTACGGCACCCTTTATATCACGCTTGAGGGTAACGTTGCGCTCACGACGTTTTACCGTTTGACGCATACGTTTGATGGCTGATTTAATGATTGGCATATGATACTTCCTCTATCTTAATTTGGCTGCTAATTCAATCAAGGGATAATTATAGCTCACTAACCCCTGTTTGTAAAGGGTATGAAATGATTGACGGGAATAAACTACTTATGGTATAGTGAGGCTGAACTTCTGAAAAAAATAGAAATAGTAGGAATACCAACAGATGGCAGATACCGGCATTAAGCAGCAAATTGTCGATAAAATAAAAGACAGTAGCAATATTTTAGTGACAGTCAATAGCAACCCATCGGTTGATGAGCTTAGTGCAGCACTTGGTATTACGCTACTTATAAACAAGCTAAACAAACACGCCACTGCGGTATTTAGCGGTGCTATCCCACCAGCCATCTCGTTTCTTGATCCGGAAAAAACATTTGAGAGCACTGTCGATAGTTTGCGAGACTTTATCATTGCGCTCGACAAAGAAAAAGCTGACCATTTACGTTACAAAGTCGAGGGTGATGTCGTAAAGATATTTATCACGCCGTACCGAACAACTATCAGCAAAGATGATCTGGATTTCAGTCAGGGTGACTATAACGTCGAATTCGTGTTAGCGGTGGGAGTAAAGAACGAAGAAGACCTCGACAAAGCACTTTCTGCGCATGGTCGTATCCTTCATGATGCCACGGTAGCAGTCATTGCACTCGAGGATAGCGGCCAGAAACTTGGTAGCCTGAACTGGATCAACCGCGATGCGAGTAGTTTCTCTGAGATGCTTGCTGAACTTAGCGGGTCTCTTGGTGGCGACAAAAAACTCATTGATGAGCAAATTGCCACGGCGTTTTTGACCGGAATTGTTGCGGCGACAGATCGCTTCAGCAATAACAAGACTACATCAAAGGTGATGACAGAGGCTGCGCAGTTGATGGCGGCAGGTGCGAATCAACAGCTCATTGCTACGAAACTCGAGGAAGCTCACGAGATAGCGGTCGAAACACCTGCTTCGTCTTCAGCCGAAGATAGTCAGAAGGAAGGTGATAAAGACGGCTCTTCAAAGGAGCCTTCGTCACAAACAGAAAAGCCGGCAGATGGCTCGCTCTCAATAGCACATGAGATGCAGGGAGATATTCAAGAGGTAACTGATCAAGTAGTAGCCAAAGAGCAGGAAAGTGCAGCGAATAAGGCAGAGGCTGAACTCGCAAAACAAACAAAAGAAGTCCAGCAGACTCAGCAACAACAGGCCGCTGAGGAGGCAGAGCAGAAGCTTGCCGAAGAGCTCGCACAAACTGTACCAGCCGCGGCACCCGCGCCTGTCGTCAACGCCGAAAGTCTAGCTGCATCTACCGCGCCAGTTGAGCCGCAACCGCTCAGAGGTGCGGTGAGCGCTGATCAATGGCGTTCTCCTGCAAATGAGCTTGCCGAACCACTTATGGGCGGTACCTTAAATGCGACGACCGAACAAGCCGCTATCGACAAGCAACGTGAGCTTGATGACGATCGTAACCGGACAATACTGAGTCATGACACCAGCACCTATGCGACCGCACCGCCAATGTTTCAGGCACCACTAAATGCAGTTGCGCAGGAGGCAGCGTTGCCAGCAGAACCTGCATCTGCCGACATCTTCTCGAGTGGGGGACTGACTTCGCATGCCTCTATGATTGAGCCGCCCGCACCCGAAGCACCAGCGCCAACGTTGGCTGAGATTGACGCTCAGAATCGCGCCGATCACGAAGATGCTGTCAACGCCGTTAATCTTGCTTTAGGCACAGAGATGGCGACGGCACCCGCACCGGCTCTGCCCTCACCTTCGTTACCACCCTTGCCACCGATGCCCGACTTTTCGACGTTACCACCCTTACCGCCAACACCGAGTGTTGATTTCGGTGCAACGGTTCCTGATCAGCTTGGCGCCGTCCTACCACCAGTTGATCCGGCGATCTCACCAGCACCAGCTCAGGCTGACCCTGCTCAATTCAAGATCCCGGGGCAGCCGTACTGAGACCGGTCACATCAAATTATCAAAGCTTTCAATACGGAAAAAGAATTCTGGGCGTTCACCCCTAGGGTGGGGACCCTCAGGTGGTTTACGAGATTGATAGACAAATAGCAGACGGTGAGCATCAAGTTAGTATGGTTGATCGATTTGATGGCTTCAATGAAGCCAAGGTGAGCGATGCAGCTACCAGGTGTGCTGCGCATACGTGATATACTAAAGCCATTATGAGTATCGCGACGCGACGGTTTCAGCGGGTGCATGGGGGTACGGCCGCTAGCGAGGGTACGATATTTGGATTTAATACCTCCAACACCGATCCCGAACGTGTTAGCAAAATCACATGGTGGGGCAAAGTGCCGTGTGGGCGAACGTATTATGGTGACAGCACACTACCGTCTAGCGGTAGTGGCTTTACCCCAGGCGGCAAAGAGTACAAGTGTGCTGGTCTCGACGTCGCGGGCACTATCTCGGCAAAACGCATCAACGTCTGTTTCAATATCGATGCCGCGGCTGTGACGTCGTCATCGTCAGCGAGAGCTGTTGAGGCCTACAATTATGCGCGATCAGTGCCAGCGGGTTGGCGGGTCTACATGACGCACCACGAATACAACCGAGACTTTAAAGGCGCCAATACACCGGCTGCGTTTGTCAACGCGTTTCAAATCATTGCTCAAACCATCTGGGATGCCAATCAGCTCAACAAGTCGACCGGTAAGGGTGAGGTATTGTTTGTGGTCAATGCGGCCGGTTCGGGACTGGGTGGTGGTTCCTGGAGCGATTCGTACGCACCGGCGGCCAATACCATGCCGTCGAACTGTCAATTTTGGGCCGATGCCTATGACAATCCGAATGGCTATCCATCGGGACACCGCAACTATGGTACCAACTACAGCCCCAACTTGGGTGTCGATTGTATCAATGATATCTACGATACGGCACAGCGCCTCGGCTATCTCGACAATAGTGACGGCGGTACACGCGGCTGGGGTGTCGGCGAGTTTAACTCACCACGTCGAGTAGCGCCGACACTCGCGAGCATCAACTCAACTCTTGGCTGGGGGCCGTCGTCGCAGCATGACATTAGTGGCGCAGGGCAAGCACAGGCAATTACCAGCTATGCGACGCTATGTCTTGGCACCGCCTTACGGCCGGTACCGGCCAAAGTCGTCTTATTTTGGTCGGGGGACGGGAACCACTGGAATCACAATATGCAAACCGCTGGTGTGCCTGGTTATGATGCGTGGCGAAACGGCTCAGGTGTCCTGCAGTCCAATGACCCGCTTATCGATGATTTCACCGGTCTTACCCTTCACCCAACGCTTGGGCAGGGCTGGCCGATTGCGGTCGACCCAACGCCAGTTGTAAATGCCTACCAGCCATTTATCAATATGAGCCCCTAGACACGCGTGTAGGTTTCGACACTAGTAAAAACTGATCAATCACCGAACGCTGCTACATCATTTCCTGGCCCTTTTCTCCGTGGTAGACTAGTACCATGAGCATCGCAGCGCGACGACATCATAGGGCAGTTGATAAACTACGGCGTGCCCGAGGTGCATTTTATTGGCTCAATCCCTCAGCCCAGAGCCAAGCGGCTCTACAAGCGACACTCAGTGACAACTGGATTGCGGGCTTGTCGGTTTTTTGTCGGATGGATGATTTATTACCAACATCGGCAACGGCCTATGATTGGTCATTTTTTGATAAGGCATTTGCGGCTGCGGTGACAGTCAATAAACCCGTGCTGCTTATGGTTATTCACGGGGGCATAGGCAGCGGGCTACCAGCCTGGTATACTGCCGGACTCCCGAGCGACGAGATGATAACGGCGGACGGCGCGACGTTTGCGTGTTTTTGGTCGCCAACAGCCAATGCGCGGGCAGAGGCTATGCGCCAGGCAATCGCCGACCGCTACGGTGATCACCCGCTGCTTTACTCCATGAGGATAACGACCGATTGGTCAACGCACGGTGAGCCGTGGTTCAAGGGCGGTGCGGCCGGCGAGATAGCCTGGGGTGATGCCTGGGACGCTTTCCGGCTCCGGACTGGTACCCCTGGTTTGGCAGGATTCGTTGGGGCAAAGCAGCACTACTACGATGTACACATACCAGACCTTATCGCATCGTATGCAGCCAAGTTTCCCCGCCATGTTAGCCTGACCATTGCTGCTGGCGACGGACTGGATGACATTGTTGGGGCTTATCCATCGACCGACGTTCGGCGTCACCCCGCTCAGCTACAAAATTGCAAAGATGCTCGTGCTCTCTACGGCAATCGATTTGTCATGCAGTTTAATGGCGTGAATGCGACAACAGGCGCAAGCGGTTACGGCCAGTACTTACCGATTGCTTTTGGGCCTGCGGCGGACATCAATGCGGTAACCGAACCGCAACGTGGCTCACAGGGTCGGATTGGTTCGCAACCAGTCGGTGGGGTGACTTCCGGGGCAGTACCCATGACGGCCGCTGAGTTTACGACCATGATTGGTAATTTGACGACCGATGGCTACAGTTATTTTGAGTGTTACGGTACCGATGTGCGTGCGGCTGAGACGGGCGCAACATCAGACGGGCTAGCTATCCGAGCAGCCTTACAATCCGCTCGTGACAACTGGGCTTGGTAGTGTCTGTACCATTGTCGTGGGCACAATGATGAGATAGGTTTGTAGCGAGGAACGATGATTCCGGTCGCACTTTCTACGCCAGTACAGCATAGACTTATCAATAGGTATATGCCCTATATCTTGGCGAGCCCGTAGGGGTTAACCTTCTTTGCGATTTTGATCAAACGGCGCTCACAGAATTCGCTACAAGCTTTGACGGCATACTTGCATATGCAGTTTGCAGTCTGCGCTGCCAGCGCCGTGCTGCTATCCCCATATATGACTAGTATACATGCTACTGCTTAAAAGCGGCCGCCTCAGCAAGAAGCTGCGAGACTGGTTCACCTTGGAATGATTCTCGGTATACCTCACAATAGGCTGCACCCAGACTATTGAGCGTTTGATAAGCCTCTGCCCAAGTTGTCCCCGTCCAAAGCTCTACCCCATACGATTGCATGCCAAAAATAACTCGACTCGTAGCCCGGGAGTCACCGGTGTTTTGCCATCCGTTTGATTGATGGAACAGATAAGGAGACAGGTCGCCGACCTGATCGGCTCCGGTGTTCAAAACGAGATAGATATTGGCGTTTGGCGTGCCAGTGCCAGCGTTGGGATGACCGCTGGCCGCATACTCAACGGCCAGGTCGTTTCCCGCCGCGCTTAAGCCCGTGTTGAGAAGAACTTGATGGGCTGCGCGCCATGCCTCCACCGTGTATCCCGTTTGAGATTGCACATCTGCACCATTATCGTATTCAGCCCAGAGCCGCCCATACCAGGGTAGGTGCAGCACGCGAACTCCGTTACTTCGACACCATGCCGCAAGATCCTGTACCACTGACGCATACCCCGCTTCAAACTGCGGATTCCCCGACGTGCCATCTGACTGAAACGGTAGGGGTACATCATAATCAACACTATTGTACGTAACAACATGCGTGCGACCTCTATATGCCGCCGGAGTCCAGCGACCCGCCACAAAGCGAACTGCCAGCTTGCTACCAACACTGTCCGTAATAGCCTTTGCGGCATCAAGTATGGCGTAGTTACCTCCATCGATATCACTCCATCGGACACGTATAGACAACCCCGTGATACCGGGTTGCGTTAGCGCTCCCGTATACACCGACGCAAAGCTATTAACCTCTGAGACAGAAGAAACTTCATCAAGCAACCATGTGCCCTGAGCCCACTGGATATTTGTTTCCGTCGCAGACACCGCTCGGCGCATGCGAGTGGCCGCTCGACTCATTGCCTATGCTCTTCCTGCAATTTCTACTGCAAACTCGGTACACATGGTTTGAAATGCCGCCAGATATGGGTCAGCCGGCTGTATGCCATCGATGTACGGCTCAAGTAGCCAGACGCCTTTAACGCTTTCGTTGCCAAGGCCAAGCTTATGAAGATTTGGCGCGGTACCTGTGGTACTGCCCATAGCCCATTGTTTGGCGCGCGCCCAGTCAGCCGATGGCGTACTGCCATAGATATGCTGCAATTCGACCCGGCAGTTTTTTGCTTCAAGCGCATTTTGCTTGTTCGCCTCAGTTGTACGATCACTTCCAGCGCCAAATATTTCGTCTTGAGTCTGCGCGTTCTGGTCGTTCCAGCCGTTGGCTGACGCGTAAAACCGGTCGCTCCCTGACCCAAATAAGCTAGTAGCGTGGGTAAGTAGCGTCTCAATAGCTGGCGTAGCGCCGCCAACAATCGGTCCATGACCCGACAAGCCAAACTCGGTCGCCATGGTAGCCGGCAGTTCATCATAAACAATGCTCATGAGGTTTTTATGGGCATTGACCCACTGGGTAAAGGTATAGCCTGAGTTGGTTTGTTGTACGGCTGGACCATAGTAGAGTTCCGAATAGTTGTAACCGTACCAACCTCCGTGTAGTAGCCGCGTACGAACCCCGTGATTAGCCTCGCAATCAACTGCGAATGGGATGAAGAAGTCTCGCCACCATGCGCGAAAAAGGTCTTCAAAAACTGTATTTGGCTGCCCAATTGTCCCTCTGCTTGCCACTGCTCCATTGCGTGTCATATTTGTCGCATTTGAAACGCCCGCTGCAGCCGGATGCGGTACGAACGCCCCAGACGTATGCTCATACACAAAATAGTCTGCCATCTGGTCAGTCCAGTTGGGGGGCGTATACTGTCCGAAAATTGGCCTCAGCGCTAAATCACGCTTTTTCGTCGGATTGGCAGTATTCCAGTTTTTCACCCAATCCCGCGCCGCGTTTAAGCGAGTATATACATAGCCGCCGCTGGCATCGACCGTATCATCGGCATGAAATCGCCAAGAAAAACCCCGCACATCGTCGAACGCCATCGCATTGTTTATCGCCGTCTGATAATCTCCACCATAGTCTTCTTGGATGGGCCAGACACCGCCAACAACCTGTCCAATGTCACCAACGCTAGATGACAACATACCCCGTTGAAATCTCCTCGCTGCAATGCTCATGGTTCTAGCATAACAGAATTTTTCTCTTTGTACGGTGCCTAGTTTTCTGCGTTTTTACCCTTGGCTACCACGCTCTTTGCTCATACCGCTGCTAGATATACATATGATGCCTGGGTTGTTTCGAAGAAGCTATTCGAACTTTGCAAATGGTGTGCCCGAGGCAAATTGGGACGTATAAATTCGGTTACCTTTTTTGGCAATCCACATCGGCAGTACGCCAATCTCGGCGTAGAGGTCATCGCCAATTGAGCTCCAAGCTCCTCCGCTATACAACAAAACGTCTGCCGTACCTGATGTATATGGCGCAACTGTCACGACAATACTCCCGTCATCTGGGTCGACCGCTATAGCGCCGCATCGTGTCGTCGTCTGCAGTGGCCCACCCGTCATACGTGTCAAGGTACCTGAACCACTCTGCTTGATACACGAACTATCAATCACTATGTCATCCGCACCCGTAATGCGCCATACACCAGTCGTAGCCGTAATTTTCCCGCCAAAGGTAACATAGAGTGTTGTTCGAGTAGTAGCATCTTGCGCCATGCGTCCAAAGTATTCAGTTTCTGATGATAATGGTTTTGCCGCACATATTAACTGTGGTGGAAACCCAGCAATATTCGTCACATCGGGGAAATACCGAATACCAGACCCATTTTCAAATATCCAAAAGTCCTTGAAGCCGTCATTGATGATGATGGTAGCAGCATTACCAGAAGGGGTGGGGAATGTATAGGGGTTGGACCAGGCTCCTGCCCCAACTTTCACAAACAGCTTACCGGTTGCATCGAGGGCCAGACGATAATCCACTGAGCTGTATGTTATCTCTGCAACAGCAATGAGGTCGCCTCCGCCCGTCAAATCCTGACTAAACGTCGGTACGGTGTCGAGGTTTGTGGTTGTTGCCCAGTCGGTCGACGACCATACCCTACCTGATTGTGATCCAATGAGCCATTTCCCGGGAGCTGAACCACCTTGACGAATATAATTGGCGTGACATCGTCCTGCACTAATATCCATAATGCCGTGCATCTGACCGGCGCCACCGTTGAGGTTAAAATATCCGGCACGGTCAACATCGTTCATCGTCCATTTAAGATTGTCGGTCGGGTGTATCGCCACATGGCTATTGAGCACTCCACCAGTGGAGTTTGAAAATGGCCGCCACTCTACAGAAGTTTCACTTGGAGCCCATGGGTTCTCGCTAATCCAGGAGCCCGATTTGCCCGCCATAACAATCGTGCCCGATGTCACGTCGATATCCATGTCATATGGTATCCATCCGCTGCCGCCGATGATGCTATTGTTGGTATTGTTATCTTGTGTCGCACGACTGATGACCCACAGTTCATCGGCTGTCCCATACATTGGTCTGAGTGTGCCGCCACTCAGTAAGTTGCTTGGGCCAGATATGGCATCCCAGGTCGGCGTGTTTGTGTGCGCGTCAAGCGAACGGTAAACACATGCTCGAAACACGCTTCCAGAGCCCGGAATCGATCCACCGAGTGATGGCTGTACACCATTTCCAGTGCCTGAAGTCAGGCCACTCGCGACAACAATTTGGGTAGCACCGCTAGCTCGTCGACCAGTCAGTGAACGATACGCGTGGTTAGCAGCTAAAACGCCATTATTTAGCTTTACCCATGTCACATCAGGAGTGGCTCCCCAAGAATTTGGGTCTGATTCAATCGTACAGCGCCACAGGCCGCCATTTGTTGCATCGGCCTTGCCAACAAGAACGTACAGCGCATCTTTGCCTGCTTCGTTTATACAAATCATCGTTCTTGCGTCGAGAAATCCTCCGGCGGGTGCACCCGTGCCAGCGTCGTCGATTCGGGTAAACGTTGGGCTTGTCGTGATGTTCTTGTAAACACCTACGCAAGGGTTATTGTTTGCTGGAGTCATTGCTACTTCTGGCTTTTCGGCGCACGCATACATGACAGCAGAAAACCCGTTTTCAGAGGCGAGCAGGGCGCTAAACGTTCGGCCAATTGAAAACCCCGAGGCAGTATGAAATTCGGTAAACGTGTCACCTCCGTTTGTGGTTCGCACAATACCACCCATGTTATCGCTATCTCGTTGCGCTGCAATAAAAACACCGTTGCTTCCATGGTCGAGAATACGACGATGCCCTGCTATGCGTCCAGTGCCAACCGTTGCGCTGACGTCGCCCCTGTAGGCGAGTGTTTTGAGCTGCCAGGCCCCTGAAGCAATGTCTCGTTTTTGAATACCACCACCAAAATCGGTGCCAGTGAGGAGCCAGGCCGTCGTACCATTACTATTCATGGCTGAACACTTAATAAGAAACTGCTCAGGTATGTCAGACGTATTGTAGCCTCGTCCGCGCTGCCACTGTGGCATGGTACCATCAGGACGCTGCCGTGTTACCCCAGCGATATCTACGCCGGTGTACCATGCGGTACCATCGTATACGGCATTCATGTTTGCCCCCGTCGAGTCGAGCGCCGAGCCATACCACCTCCACGTTGCTTGTGGGGTTGCGGTCTGAACCCTCATGTGTCGCCTCGCTGTAATGCTCATATGACTATTATTATAGCATGCTTAGCAGCGATTTCTTACGGACTCGCCAGGATATAGGGTTTATAACTATTGATAAGTGTATCCTGTACTGGCGTAGAAAGTGCGACCGGCCAGCCCTGATAATGTGGCCCAGGGCTACCAGATGTACCGTCGTCATACGCAGTAGCACCCGCTGTGGTAAATAGTTGGTTCCAGTTGCCATTTCCACCCTCCCACAACAACACAAGGTCCGGTCGTACCGGTTTTGTCTGTAGGTAATCGCAATAGTCGCTAATCCACTGGGCGCGCAGTGCCCCGCTGATATCGTAGGGAGAGTACGGCCCCCAGTACAGAGTTGGACTGTAGGTAGGTAATTGGGGCGCGACCCGCTGCGGTGAATTGAATTCGCCCACCCCCCAATGCGTGTAGCCCATCGTGTTCACAATGTTGTTATAGCTATTGTCTATAGCGCTGCTCGGAGAGGGATATGGCGTGGCGTAGTTTCGATACGTGTTGCCGTCGGGGGCGGTATACCCGCTTGGGTTACCGTATGCGTCGACCAGCACCAGGGTGTTGGCCGGCATAGTATTCGCCGCCGGTAATTGACCCGATGTGAACGATGATGAACTCACACAAATAGTTGGGATAACGTTGCCTTCCGGCGCATACTGGGCGCAAAGAGTCCCAATGTGCTGATGGGCTGCGATAAAATCATCGATGGTATTTTCAGCGGTAATGTGCAAGTTGTATTCACTGTAATAACAGAAGTAGATAGTCCAATCGGCCGGCACTGAGTTGATGTAGTTGATAAGCTCAGCGTCGTGTGTACCGATAGCTACTTGGTGCGCCTGGTCTATATCACTAAATTGAAAGTTGACATTCGCCCGCTTTTCGCCGTACGTTCCGCCCGCGCTACCCCAATCATGTCCACCCGTCGTAAAATCTCCCCCCGACGTAGGAAAAGTCCCTGCGTCGTACCAATCCCGACCGCAGGGAATCCGTCCAAACCAACTCCCCCTGTCCGCATAGCCACGGTTTGGGCTGCCAGACCAGCCTGCAAGTGCGCAGTTGACTCCATATATCGTAGTCGGCACAGAGGCAGATGTCGCACGCCGGAATCTCCTCGCTGCAATGCTCATGGTTCTAGCATAACAGAGTTTTCTCTTTGTGACGTGCCTAGTATTCTGCGTTTTTACCCTTGACTACCACGCCTTATCCCCATCAGCTTCACCTGATTTGCTGCTCCAATTTTAGCGATTCGTATCGTTTTTGATCTCTATTGCCGCTAGTTATTCTGGTAGCGGAAGGTGAGGTTTTCGACGTAGGTGTTTGCGTTACTTTGTGCGGAGACGGTGATCCGCATGACGACCGTATCTCCACCGACGAACGACGTGCAATCAACCAATCTCGCACAGCGCGAGATATCAGGTCGATAGTAGGGTATAATAGCCACTTGATGAATAATGATAGAATTATTTTAGTTGACAAACCGGCCGGCATGACCAGTTTTGGTGTCGTTGCCCGAATTCGACGAGTTCTTAGTAAGCGTGCAGGCAAAAAGGTCAAAGTAGGTCATACGGGCACACTCGATCCATTTGCAACGGGGTTGATGATCTTGGTGACCGGCAAGGAGTGTCGTAACGCCATGCACTATACCAAGCTCGACAAAGTCTACGAAGCAACATTTGTATTGGGGCAGGTTAGCACGACGGGCGATCCAGAGGGTGAAATAACTCTCTCTGAGCAAGAACTGGCTCCCGCGCCTTCGCTAGCAACGGTTCAAGAGGTAGTAGAGCAATTCACTGGTGAGATCCGTCAGCGGCCGCCGATCTTTAGTGCTATCAAAATTGGTGGTCAGCGTGCTTACAAACTAGCACGTGGCGGCAAAGAAGTGGAGATGCCAGAGCGCACCGTAACCGTCTATTCACTCGATATCCTCAATTATCACTACCCGGAGTTAAAGATACGAGCTCATGTCAGTAGCGGTACATATATTCGCAGTCTGGCTGTCGATATCGGCGAGGCGCTTGGTACCGGCGCGTATTGCCAGCAGCTTCGGCGTAGTAGTATTGCCAAGTGGAGTGTCGCGGACGCACAAACGCTGGCCGATTTCGGCATCGACGACTAGCATAAGAAGTTTGCTATACTACATCCATAATGACCGTCTCGCAAAAGCGCAAATTACGGCGATTTTTGTTCATAAAAGAAATGATAATGACCGTACTTGTAGTCGGTAGCTTCGTCTTTTTGGCGCTCGAACATTTTGAACAACTCACGGACTCACAACTTGCCGGGGTAGAGGTGTACGAAATAACGGTCGCCTTCATCTTTCTGGCGGAGTTCTTGTTTGAATGGTACTATGCCCGCGACCGCCGGAGATACCTCCGGACACACTGGTTTTATCTCATCGCGGCTGTACCGGTGCCAACGACCACGTTTGAGTTGCTCAAGGGTATTCGTCTTCTGAGACTTCTCAAGCTGCTCAAAATCTTTGCCGCCTATCGCTACGAGCACAACACGCGTTTGTTCTCTCATAGGTAGTTGCCATTTACCTCTGGAGCTGCTATAATCGCAACCTATGATATCAAAGGACGATAAAGCAAAAGCGATAGCTTTGACTCAGGTCAACAAAAGCGATGTCGGTAGCCCACAGGCGCAGATTTCGATTTTGACGGCTCGTATCAAAGAGGTGACTGAGCATCTAAAGGTCAACAAGCACGACAATATGGCGCGCCGCGGACTGATTCAGATGGTGGGGAGGCGTAAAAGGCTCCTCAAATACCTTGAAAGTACGGACTTTGAGGCCTACAAGGCAACGCTTGACAAACTAGGGCTTCGCAAATAAGCCCGCAACCGCTCCCCTCCGCTACATGAGGGGAGTTTTTGTTATACTATGCCTATGACTAGAGTAGATAGGATAAAGAGTGTTGTGTTTGCGACTGGCAATCACGGAAAAGCAAAGACGCTCGAGCGCTACCTAAAACATCACAATATAATGGTGCGAGTCGTTCCCAGATTACTCGATATCATAGAACCGCAAGCTGATACAGCCGAGGAAATTGCCCTCATGAAGGGTCGGCAGGCGTACCAGCAGGTGCATGGTCCGGTACTTGTCGATGACAGTTCGTTTCATATCGATGCCCTCGGTGGATTTCCCGGTCCCTACATCAAATACATGCTGACCACCATCGGTATCGATGGCATTATGGCGTTTATGGAGGGTCAGACAAATAGGAAGGCACATTTCCTGAGTTGCCTCGTCTATATTGACGAGAAGGGCAACGAGCATATATTTACCGATGAGCCATTTCGTGGCAGTATAGCTGAGCGGGCCGATACATATGTACATCCGGAAGAATGGAGTCCATTGTGGCGGATATTTGTCCCCGAGGGTCTGGACAAAACTCTCTCGCAGCTTAGTGCCGGTGAACGCATGCTTACTTCTGTGAAGCGTGAAGAAAATGATGCGTACGCGAAGTTCTGTGGTTGGCTGAAAAGCTCACAGTAAGCGACTGCTATCAGGGGTGTGCCGGAGAGTAAAAAAAGAAGCTATTGCAAAATATCTCATATCTTGGTATAATAACCAAAATAATCATGAATTCACTAGACGAAACAGGTGGGAATTCAGAACAACTTGACGGCATTCAGCACCTCTGCTCACGCAGCAGCGAGGTGATTGAGTATATATTTACCTAATACCTACTAGCGAAGTACGTAATTCTAAAAAAGCAATGTAATTGACTTTTTATCACGATTATGCTAAAATGTAATTACGGTTGCAGTCATATGTGATCTGTAATCGCTAGTACCTTTATTTCATTCTTGTGAATTGGCCTTATTGGTCAGTACTAGCTCTTGCGAAGAGCTGACGAGCTTTTATGAGTTCGTCGGTTTGGGCAAGGGCTCGTACAGAGTAGCCTCTTGGGGCGTGCAGCCCGACATTCAGTCAAACGCACACGTCTCAAGAAGGAGAGTCCCATGACCAACATCACCGCCACCCCCGCCACCGTCGCCCGCGCCGCTCAGGTGCGGCGAGTCGTCCTGGGATTCGTCCAGGACGAGATCGACCACGCCGTGGTCGGCCTCGGCTGGTGCGGTTACTTCTGTGACGGCAGCGTCACGTGGACGGAGGTTGGAACCTCCGTCGGCCGAGAGGCCGAGTGGCCGACCAGGCTGGCGTGGCGACTTCTCGAGGTCGACTTCCCTTGGGGGAGGTTGGCAGAGGAGGTTTCGGCTGCTTCGGCGGCCGGAGCCGAGATCCATGCCGGCGAGGGCGAGTACATCGCCCTCGCCAATGCCCACATGGACGAGGTCTCTCGCCTCGTCCATGACCGCCTCGCGCGTCACAATGCGCGCGTCCGCAAGGACGCGCAACGGCGTGACCGCGAGGCACGTCTCGGGGGCATGGGCCTCTGAGACGCAAGAATGACAGGCCGACGTCGGCCTGACCCGCAAGGGTAAATGACGTCACTGGCCCCGGCATGCGAGCAATCGCGTGGCCGGGGCCTCTCCCTTTTTCTGATACTATTTGCTATACTATAGTGTGAAAACACGTGTAGAAGGTGATAGATAGAAGTTTTTATGAGGAAAGTTTCTACCTGTTACTCTCTACACCTTAGAAAGGAGACACTATATGTCTATTATCAACCCTAATGGCAAGGATATTATTTCCGTATCGACCGATCTTTGCGGCAAGCCGCTCACGCTCGAGGTAAACCGTGTCGGATTCCGTACGACAGCGAGCGTCCTAGCCACCTATGGCGACACTGTGGTCCTCGGTACGGCGATGGTGGGGAGCAAACCGGTTGTCCTCGATTATTTCCCGCTTAGTATCGACTACGAAGAAAAAATGTATGCAGCCGGCAAAATCAGCGGCAGCCGCTTTATCAAGCGCGAAGGCCGTCCGAGCGATGAAGCAATCTTGATTGGCCGTTTGATCGACCGTCCTATCCGACCACTGTTTCCAAAGGGCTATCGTCAAGAAGTGCAGGTAGTGAGCAGTGTGCTCAGTATGGATCCAAATTTCCGTCCCGACATGGTAGCAATGATCGCGGCGAGTGCTGCGTTGATGCTGACCGGTACACCATTTGACGGTCCCGTGGCTGGTCTGCGCGTTGGTCGTGTGGCTGGTGAGTTTAAGGCGTTTCTCACTCCAGAGGAGCGTGCGGCGAGCGACCTTGATCTGGTAGTCGCTGGTATCGAGTCGGGTATCACTATGGTAGAAGCGGGCGCAAACGAAGTTGCCGAAGATGTCATCATCGATGCAATGCGTTGGGCATTTGAAGCATTTCAACCGGCGATAGCATTACAGCATGAGCTTGCCAAGAAAGTTGCGCCAGTTGCGCAGGAATACGATCTTGTGCTTCCAGACGAAACGATTCAAAAGGAGGTCGATCAATGGGTAGAAGGGAAGCTCGGTGCTGCGCTCCGCAAAGCATACCCTGAGCGCAATGAGCTAATCAATGAGCTTCGCTGGAGCTTCCATGAGGCGATGACTGAGAAAGTTGGTGATGACTATGGTGATGCAAAGGATGAGTACGATGAAGCATTTACCATGGCCGTTCACAAAGATGTTCGTGATGGCATTGTAAAGGATGGGGTGCGTCCAGATGGCCGTAAACTAGATGAAATTCGTCCGCTTAGCAGCGAGGTTGGCCTGTTGCCACGTGCGCACGGTTCAAGCTTATTTACTCGAGGGGTGACGCAGGGACTCAATATTGTGACTCTGGCGCCTCTGAGTTTTGCGCAAATTGTCGATACAATGGAGGTGACTGACGGTGAGCGACGCTATATGCATCATTACAATGCTCCCGGCTATACCGTTGGTGAAGTGCGTCGTCTTGGTAGCCCTGGGCGACGTGAGATTGGACATGGATACCTCGCTGAACGGGCACTTATACCAGTGCTCCCTACCGAAGAAGAGTTCCCGTATGCGATTCGTAGTGTTACAGAGATTATGAGCCAAAATGGCTCAACGAGTATGGCGGCAACCTGTAGTTCCTGCCTTGCGCTTATGGACGCAGGCGTACCGATCAAGCGACCAGTGAGTGGTATCGCCATGGGCCTGATGGTAGATGGTGACACCCACTATGTATTGTCTGACATTGCGGATGCAGAAGATTTCGCAGGTGATATGGACTTCAAAGTGACCGGCACGGAGCAGGGCATCACTGCTGTGCAGATGGATATGAAAGTCCATGGTCTACCGGTCGATGTCTTGGCTGATGCGATTCGCAAGGCTGGTCCAGGTCGTCAACACATCTTAGAACACATGAAGAGTACTCTCGCTGGGCCACGTCAAGCACTCAGCCCGTACGCACCGAGGATTGAGAAGATCAAGATTAATCCCGACAAAATTGGCGCGGTGATTGGTAAAGGTGGTGAAGTTATCAACAAGATTACCTCTGAGACAGGCGCCATGATCGATATCAAAGATGATGGATTGATCACAGTAGCCAGTAGTGACACGGCGAGTATCGAGAAGGCCCTCGAATGGATTCGAGGTTTGACCGAAGAGCCTGAGGTAGGCAAGATTTATACAGGTAAAGTTGTGACTATCAAGGACTTCGGTGCGTTCGTAAATATTATGCCGGGAACTGATGGGATGCTCCATATCTCTCAACTTTCAGATAAGCGAGTCGAGAAGGTAACAGATGTTCTCAAGGAAGGGCAGATAGTCAACGTTCTCCTCTCTGGCATTGACGAAAAGGGCCGTCTCAGCCTGACGATGAAGGGTGTAAGCCAAGACCAAATCTAGCAGAACGCGCTAGAGTTTGGTATGATGAAGAAAACATAAGGAGAACTACTCGTAATGGATCCAAATCAGAATCAACCCGATCAACCGGTGCCAACACCCGTTGAGCCAGTCGCGCCCGTCCCTGCGCCGGCCCCTATGCAACAGCCTGCACCAATGCCGTTTACTCCACCGGTAGCAGCTCCTATGGTACCAGTTGCACCACAGAAATCGAAAAAAGGTTTGATCATCGGTCTTGTTTCAGGCTTTGTCGGGCTACTTCTCATTGCTGGTATCGGTGTAGCGGTTTGGATGATGAACTACTATGTGTCGAAGGATGATTACCAAAAGGCAGCCGATTCTTTCAATAAGATTGTTGATCTTGACTCAAGCGTCGGTTCACTCAGCACCACTTCATCGACTTCGCCAGAGACACTTGACTCAAAGTTTAACGAGTTGAACACACAGGTAAAAGGCATGGGCGATCTGAGGGCAATCCAAAAGGATGATAAACTCAACAAACTCTACAAGACCTTTAAGGATGAAACCGATAAGGTAGTGGTATTTGGTCATGCTGTCGCAGAGTTTGTGCGTGCAGCTGACGATTGTAAAAATGTCGAGGCAAAAGAAGATGTTCCTGCTTGTGTGACCAAGCTGCGTGCCGTCAAAGATAAGGGTTCGCAGGCGGTCACTGACTACGCCGAAGCACTTTCCAAGTACCTCGAAGATGCGATGAACGGCAAGCTTAACTCATCGGCCTATTATGACGCGACAACCAAGTTCACAAACGATAGCAAGTCGCTCAAGAACGGCTATACTGATAGCGGTAACGCACTCAAAGACGCTATCAACGCAAAATTGAAATAGACTCTTTGATACCTTAGTTTCAGACTAATCGCTCCTGTACAATAGTAGAGGAGCGATTTTTTATGACTAAACAAACCGAGATGGCTGCGCTACAAGAAATGATAGTTGCAAAAGAGGTGTGTCCTGAGCTGAGGAGATCGGCAACCCAGTTGGTTATGGGCGCTGGCAGTCTCGATGCCAAAATTGTATTTATTGGAGAGGCACCGGGCAAAAATGAGGACGAGCAAGGGGTACCGTTTGTGGGTGCAGCAGGTAAGTTCTTAAATGAAATGCTTATTCTGGCTGGAATGAATCGTGACGAAGTCTACATCACAAACATAGTCAAGTATAGGCCACCCAACAATCGTGACCCTCTGCCCAATGAGAAACAAGCCTTCTGGCCTTATCTCATACGCCAGCTTCAAATTATTGATCCTATCATCGTCGTGACGCTCGGTAGGCATAGTATGGAGTATTTTCTGCCTGGAAAGAGTATCAGCCAGATTCATGGTCAACCCAAACGAATACAATTTGGTGACAAGAAAATAGTTATCGTACCCCTTTACCATCCAGCTGCGGCGTTGTACAACGGCGGCATGAGACAGCTTCTCATGGATGATTTTGTCAGTTTGCCGACCATTCTTGACGCTGCTACTCGTCAATAACAGTATCAATCAGGCAACTGTTAATTTTGCGTGCTTGAAGTGTCCTTTAGAGCAGTTTTGAGAACAGCACGAGCCGCCTCGACCGTTTGTTTCATGGTGTCATTATTGGCTTTGATAGCTGCATCACGGGTAGCAGCTAAGGCTTTGATTTGAGGACCGAGCTTAGCATCTTCCTGCTTCGTGGCACTGAAGGTTTCACGAGCTTGCTTGAGAGATGCCCGGAACGTCTCAGCGGTAGTTTGGGGGTTTGTAGCACAAGTAGCTTTTGCAGTCGCGACAGCTGTTTTTACAGAGTTTGTAAATGTAGCAACTCGAGTGTCTACCGCACTGCGGTGAGCAGCGATGAGAGCATCGACTGCTGTGCGGTACTGAGTACGCGCTTTGTCATTTGCCATCTGCCGAGTCTCGATAGCATTTTTAACCGTTTTCACGTAGGTTTCGACCACAGCCTTTTGTTCGGGAGTTTTTGCAAGTGACTCTAGCTTTGAGAAGTTTTCATCTCGCTTTGTTTCCCACGTTTTACGATCGGCCATGAGTTTCGCATCTACCGAGCTTCGGTCGGAAGAGCGTTCTTTGTCCGCTGTATCACGCGTTGACGATAGTTTGCCTGAGCGGCTAGAGATTTCACCAGATGTTTTGGTTGTGATATCGCTCAGTGAGCGGCAAAAACTGCTTTGTCCGCCTGTCGTCGTCGGTTGTTGGTTGTCTGGTTGTGCTTCTACAGCGAAAGACAGTGTAGGAACAAGTGCTACCGCGAAGCTGAGACCGACAAGAGAAGTGGTATGTTTAAAACTTTGTTTCATCGTAGGCTCCTGAAATATTGTCGACTTCCTTACTTACTGTTTCGACTTCCTTGGTGTCTTGGGCCGTTTGTTCTGACGCATCGGTGATGTCGCGATTAGACTCATCGATAAGCTGTGAGTTAATTGCATCTTCTGGAGTGAGCGTAGCGGAAGTGGGCGCACTAGTGGTTTTTTGTTGTGTGGCCACTGGCTTTTGGGTGTTTGACATGTACAGGTAGGCAACCACCAGCGCAGCTATAACGACGATAGCGAGGGTGGCTAGTATAACTAAGCGTTTCTTTGATGAGGAATGCACGACAGGTAACGCCTGAGGAGATGGGGGTGATGTAGCCTCCAGTTCCTCGCCCAGAGGTGATTCGGCTGGCGCTGTTATTGGTGATTGTTCTGACGGCAAGCTTGGTGGTGGGGTCTGCTCAGCCTCGGTTGGGGGGTTGGGAGCATTTGTATCCATGTGGTCAGTATAGCAAAATCTGCTTATGACTATCAATGCTTGTTGGTGTGGAGCTTACCGTCAGCTAGTGTAAACATACGGTCTGTCTTGCCCGCGATATCAAGATCGTGAGTGACTACGATAACAGTAGTATTTTCGGTACGTGAAAGCTCATGAAGGAGGCTGAATATTTTTTTACCATTTTCGCTATCTAGGTTGCCAGTCGGTTCGTCAGCAAGAATGAGCTTTGGATGGTTAGCAAGTGCGCGCGCGATAGACACGCGTTGCTGTTCGCCTCCCGAGAGCTTACTAGGCTTTCGTCCTTCGCGGCCATCTGTAATACCTACGGCTTTGAGTAGCTCAAGTGCTCGTTGCTTGCGAATTATCTTTGGAACTCGAGCAAACTCCATAGGCAGCATAACGTTTTCAATTGCTGTAAGATTTGGGATTAGGTTGTAGCTTTGAAATACGAAACCAATCGATTTGTTGCGATAGGCGATAAGTTTGTGATCGTGGAGTGTCGTTATGTCGACACTGTCAATTTCGATCGACCCCTTAGTGGGCGTATCGAGTGCTCCGAGCATGCCGAGGAGAGTACTCTTGCCGCTTCCACTTTTGCCCACAATGCTGACGAACATGCCATCGTCAATGCTAAAGTTGAGCTTATCGATAGCTTTGACGACCTGGTCACCCTGGATAAATTGTTTGCTTAGATTTGTAACAGTCAACATACTATTCGTTCCTCATGGCATCTGCCGGCTTAACTTTACTGATCATAAATGCTGGAATGGCGCTTCCAAGGATGGCGATAAGAAGTGTCGCCCCTACTCCGTAGAGGAGTGTATTTGTGCCGACCGAAGATTGAATATTACGAATTGCTTGCTGACCTGCCTGTCCAAAGCCCCGTGGTCTGCCAGTTCCAGGTTCTGCTTGCTGTGAAGTAGAGGATGTGCTGCTGTCGACGAGGGCGGTCGTCAATGGGGTAGCCGCTACGATACCAATGCCGGCGCCCACAAGGAGTGCGAGACTGGTGAGGGTAAGCGCTTCGACTACAAACTGCCACATGATGCCCAGGTTTGATGAGCCGATTGCTTTCATGACACCAATTTCACGACGACGTTCGCGAACGATCATGAGCATCGTCAGCAGGATGATCACTGCACCAGCGACAACTGCACCAATGAGGCTAAATAGTGCAATGCTTGCAACACTCTCAAGCGGCGCTATTGTGGCAGCGGCGACGTCAGCGCTATTGGTGACATCGGCCGCAGTGCCAAGCTGATTCTTGATCGCCGTTGTTGTGTCGACCAAGTTGTCACTTGAGTCCACGGTCACTATGGTATTGGTGATACTCCCTGTTTGATTTGACAAGCGTTGCAGGGTTGAGAGGGGAACGTAGACGCCATTATTGTTAAATGTATTACCGGCGTCATAAATACCGACGACCTTAAATGTTGTGCCGCTATACGCTGTAAATGTCGAGCCAATAGTGAGATTATTTTTTTCAGCGATTGCTTTGCCAACGACGGCGACGGTATCATCTTTACCCGCATCAAACATCGCACCACTTGTCCATGTCAGTATATTCGTGCCTTGGGTACGGATGGCAGAAACATCAGTGGTGCCAGTGATAGTCACGGGCATCGTAAAGGTGCGCGTGCCACCGCTTGAAGAGCCGCCAAAGCGACTACCGCCATCGGCCGGCGGCGTAAATCCAACGCCGTTGTTTGTAGCGTTACGTTGGCCGAGGCTGCCCGGGTCAATACCAGACTGTAGCGATGTATCACTTGAGGTCAATCTATCATTGAGCGTGCTCACGACCTTGGTGACATGGCCGGTAGCAGCGACTTTGCCGATCTGATCAGTCGTCAGCGCTGTTCCGCCACCATCGAAGCCGCGCGCGCCAGCCGGAGAGATAGTAATAGTATTACCGGTATTGCTTTTTACAGAGGTGATTTTGTCATTCACAGCTTGTCGTGCTGCTAACATGGCGATGATGAGTCCAATACTTAGCGCCAAAATAAAGACGATTGATCCTGTGCGGATCATATTGCGAAAGGCGTTTCGGATGCCGCGCGACACTATATTCATAGGTGTATTCCTTTTTTTACTAAACTTCTGTTTGTACGGTAAGGCTGGTTACTTAAAGTGTCCTTAAAATACTTATCGTTTGGAACGAAAACATCGCTTGCTACAATGGCCAGTATGTCCAGTTACGAGGCGAAGAAACCAGCCATTGATACCATCCTGGCGAATCATCGTACCGAAAACCTCGGTAGGATCGTCGACGCACTTTCTGATTCTGACGGATCGATATTGGCGCTTGAAGCTGCTGGCGAAACGAAGGCAGAACGCACTAGCATTGAGCGAGCACTCAATGCGTTTTTAGCGGGCAGCCCGTCTCAAGAGGACATGGAGTTTCTGATAGAGATAGGCGACGGCCTATTCGATCGAGTTGCGACGCGTTTTGAGGGTACAGGAAAAAAGCTTTACCTTGTTGATGCCTCTTGCGAGGACAAGGTGTTTCGCTATATTCATCGCTCCGATCAGCAGTTTGACTCGCTTGAAACCCTAATAAATAGGGACGCGGATATTGATCTCCTGAGGCACGTGATGCGGTGTCTCGTGGCAGTGGATGCGAGAGCAGTTGCACTGAGACCGCCTAGTGGCGCGCCAGGTGCGACAAATTATGCAGATATATCCTGGTGAAAAGATAACGCTCTTTCAGGGTGCACTTCATAGCCGAGTGAGCCATGAACTTGCGCGGATCGCCCACATCCCACGATTATTTGTACCTTCACTAGCAGAGGAGACCGCCTATCATCCTCAAGTAAAGATGAGCTATGAGGGTTACAACCATGCACTGCGACAGCAACTTTTTCTCGGTAGTATAGCTGATGATGTGATCGACGAGTCATTACTTCAATTTATGCCCCTCTACGAACAGATACGGCCGTAATGGTTGCATTTCGTAAAAAATTGTGCTATACTGCAGGGTAATTGTCAGAGGGGTAGCTCGTCTTATCGTCGATACCAACCTCTCACACCTCATTTTGAAATTATTTTATACACAATAACAAGGAGAACAAATAATTTATGGGTCAACGACGACTCTCAAAACCGCAGGCAGACGATGCCAGCAAGCGGCCAATGGCCGCTAAACAAAAATCAAACAATAGCGTGCTCAATGCGACAACCACCCGCAAGGGCGAGGTGTTTCGTGCCCAACGACGTACTAGTGACAATGTCAATATGCAGGCGAGCCAGCATATGATCAATGTACCAGTCAACAAATCTATTTATAACGGCTATGGCGGCAAGCAATTTAGCCTTGTCGATCAGCCAAAACGGCCGCGGGCGCCCCGCCCGACGCTCAAGATCATCCCAATCGGTGGTGTTGGCGAGATGGGTATCGGCAAAAATATGACGGCCATTGAGTTCGACAACGATATCATCGTTATCGACATGGGCTTTCTGTTTCCGGGTGCTGATTATCCGGGTATCAACTATATTACCCCAGATATCACGTGGCTTGAGGAGAACAAACATCGTATTCGTGGCCACGTGTTCACTCATGGACACCTCGATCATATCGGGGCGTTCCGCCACTTGGTGCCAAAGATTCCTGCGCCAGTCTATGCCAGCAAATTTACCCTTGGTATGCTGCAGCGTACGATGGAGGAAACGGATGGGGCGTATACGCCTGATTATCGTGAGCTCAACCCAGAAGCGCACGATATCGTACAAATCTGTGATTCATTTAGTATCGAACTAGTTCGCGTCAATCACTCGATTCCAGATGCGACTGCTGTGGTGGTGCGTACGCCTGTCGGAAACATTTTATCGAGTGGCGACTGGCGCATCGAGGAAAACCCGGTTGACGGAAAGAAATTTGATTTACCTCGGCTGAGCGAAATCCAACAAAAAGAAGGCTTTTTGGTTTTTCTGAATGAATCAACCAACTGTGAGAGTGATGGCACACATACCCACGGTGAATTTGATATCCAACACAGCATGGGTGAGGTGATGGAGAAATGGCCCAATAGCCGCGTCATTATCTCAAGTTTCTCGAGCCAGTTACATCGTATGCAAATGATTCTGGAAGAAGCGCAGCGCCATGGTCGCAAAGTCGCTTTTGCTGGCTATAGCATGATCCAAAACCTCGAAGTTGCTCTGCGCACTGGCGCGATCAAGGTCCCCAAAGATACTGTCGTAAAGATGGAAGATATCATCAAGCTTCCTGATGGCAAGGTGACCATTGTTTGTACCGGAAGCCAAGGAGAGTTTAGTGCCGTCCTCAATCGCATGGCGACGGGTGCGCACAAGTATATCAAGATAAAAAATAGCGACGTAGTGGTCTTTAGTTCAAACCCCATTCCGGGTAACGAAAAATACGTTGTTCGAACGGTTGACGGGCTGATGCGTGAGGGTGGAGAGATCATCCAAAACGGCAAAACACATCTCACCGGAGTTGGCCCGCTTCATCTCAGTGGTCATGGCTATTATGACGATCATGTTCGCGTTATCCAGGTCGTCAATCCGACGTACTATATTCCAAATCATGGTGAGTTCCATATGCTTGTCCACAATGCCGAGCTTGCCGAAAAAGAATGCGGCATACCGAGAGAAAATATCTTTGTGTGTGACGCGGGCGACGTGGTTGAGTTCGATCACGAGGGCGCGCGCAAAATCGGTCGCGTACCGGTCGGCGGCGTTATGTACGACGATGCAGGAGAAGTCGTCAGCGAGGTGGTGTTGAAGGATCGTATCCACATGAGCCAAGAGGGCATGTTTGTCGTGGTACTCACAGTACAGCGCGGCACCGGTCGCTTGCTCACTAGTCCTGATATCATCAGTCGCGGATTTATCTATCTACGCGATAGTGAGGAATTGATGGGGATGATACGAGCCTATCTCAAGCAAAAGGCGGCACGTGCCTTTGCTGGCAGATACGATCTCGATGTTATCAAAAAAGAGATTAAGGATGAAGTGACACACATC
>WBZP01001323.1_pt1 | contig 30965 bp, 28 predicted proteins | sample 5204301 | NCBI WGS metagenome assembly WBZP01 (sample SAMN12412401, study PRJNA552823) | activated sludge metagenome | isolation source: activated sludge from nitrification reactor of wastewater treatment plant... | place: USA: Pennsylvania | collected 2017 | reverse complement strand
TGCTGCCGCAAAGAATCAAGGCTATGACCTGATGATTGGTAGCGGCTACCGCTCATACGAGCAGCAAGCCATTTACTACAATAGTTACGTCGCAAAAAATGGTCAGGAAGTTGCCGACACATTTAGTGCTCGCCCAGGCCGTAGCGAACACCAAACTGGCCTGACATTTGATATCAGCTATGTTGATCGGTCCTGTTATCTTGACACGTGTTTCGGGGATACTGCCGCAGGGAAATGGCTCGCCACCCATGCTGCAGAGTATGGCTTTATTTTGCGCTACCCAAAGGACAAGATCAGCGTCACAAAATATACCTACGAACCGTGGCACTTTCGGTATGTCGGCAAAGATCTTGCGAGAGCACTAAGCCAATCAGGGCTCGCCCTCGATGAAGCCAAACCTTATCTTGATGCAGCACTTAGTGAGCTCAAGCAGCGCAGTCAGGTCAAATAATCTACGGCGTTACCGCTAGCTGAACCTCATTACCCAGTACCCGGTGAAGGTACGCACTGCGCTCTGCCACCGTCGTGCCAAAGGCTGCAGTTGCGTCGTTGGCCTCTGCCAAAGGCTGCAGTAGGAGATTGTGTCTCGCTGCTAAGTTACTCGCCGCCTGGTCGGCCGCCGACCACTCATAGCTCATAAAGGTACCGACAAACGACATGTCTGTTGTGCTCACGACACCGTTTTGTTTGGTAACAGTAAACCCAGCCACACCTCCTGTGAGCTCATCTGTTTTGAGCTGGCTGGAAAGCATATTGCCAATCGAGTACCAGACAAGTGTCTTGCCCCCAGAGGGACAATCAAGCCAAGATGCTCGTTGGACGACATGAGGACCCGTGCCGATGACAACATCCGCCCCCAGCTCAGCAAATTGTTTTGCTGCTTGCTGCTGGTCTGAGTTGACGATATTACTATCCTCTGTGCCCCAGTGAGCAGACACGATCACCACATCTGCGTTGGCTCGTGCCTCTGTAAGGAGCTTTTTGACTAGCGCCGTGTCGTGGTAATTATTGAGACTATAGCTCGCAGGCACCGTCACATTGCTAAAATCAGCAAAGGCGATAAATGCTACCTTAAGACCATTTTTTGTAAAATACCGTACCGTGTTTTGCTCGGCCAATGAGCGATTTGCGCCACTGTATGCCAAAACGTTTTGAGATTGCCAGTTATCGAGTGTTGCGTTGATCGCTAACTGGCCTTTATCGGCGATGTGGTTTGTCGCGAGATTGATGACATTGCAGCCCGCACCCTTAGTAAGGCCGTCAGCAAACTCGGTCGGCGCATTGAATGACGGATAGCCGCTGATACCAAAGGCCGTGCCGCTCGATAGTGTCTCGGTATTGCAAAACACAACATCGGCTTGTGTATAGAGGGGTCGAATCCGGCTAAAATAGGGGGTGAAGTTGTATCCTGATGCTGTCTTTGCCTGCGATACCACCGAATCATGGGCGAGCATATCACCCATAGCCGCAATCCTGATTTTTTGCGATGGCGAGGACGGGGACACCGATGTTTGAGTAACAGAGTTGATCCCTGATGATGGGATCTTGGCTGGCCGTGTCAAGAAATACCACGTCATACCCACACTCATGAGGGCAACTGCAATTCCGGCTATCCACCGCATTATGCGGCTCCTACGTTGCATCTGCATAGTCTCAGTGTACCAGAGAGAGATTTACTGTATACTAAAAATAGACTAACCGTAGGAGAGTGTTAACAGATGTTATCTGCCAGTACCACCCAGCGCTTCGAACGAGCAAAAGCATCTCAACCCGAGTATCATCCAAACAGCCGCGTCAGCGCAGAGCTCGGGACAAAATCGCTTATTGGCATCATTGGCCCGTGTTCTGTCGGAAAAAATTACGTGATTGACCGCTTGACCGACAATGATAGCCGATTTCGCTCTGTTCGCAGTATCTCTACCCGCGAGCCACGTCCCGACGACACGCCAGATACAATGCAGTTGTTTGCCAAAACTGATGAGGGTATAGAGGAACTAGTAACACTCATCGAAGGAGGACGCGCCGTAAGCTACGTCATTCATCCGACAACGGGTGAGCTCTATGGAACGCTCGACACCTCTTATCCAGGCGAGTTCAATCTCCTCCCAATGCTCAGCAACTCGACCGACATGTATCGTCGTCTACCGTTTCGCGACCTACGCCTTATCGGCCTCGTTGCCCCTCCAGACGCATGGGAGTCGTGGTTTAACCAGCGTCACTTTGAGAGCGCAGAAGATCGTACCAAGCGGCTCACAGAGGGCGCCCAATCTCTTGATTGGCTGCTCGCCAACACCGACGCCTCTATCATCTGTAATCAACCAGATAACCCTGATTACGCTGCTTCTGCCATCAAGACAGTGGTTGAGCAGCGATTTGTGCTTCGCGATGAACAAACGGCCGAACAGCTCCTCTCAAAGATAAATGCTTTGAGGCGGTAAGGAGGGCCTAATGACTACTGACACTGCCGCGAAACGCCCCCAACTGACACTGCTCTTTCTGCTGCGAGACAACCAGATTCTCTTGGCGATGAAAAAAATCGGCCATGGCAGTGGAAAATGGAATGGCACCGGCGGGAAGTGTGAGCCAGGCGAAACTCCCGAGCAGGCGGCAGTTCGTGAGTGTCAAGAGGAAGTGGGGGTCACCGCCAGGGCTATTATGCCTGCTGGTATCTTGCGTTTTTATCAGGAACCCCCTGTCGACATGTATTCAAATATCGATGTGCACGTCTATACCTGTCGTGAGTGGGAAGGCGATCCACGCGAAAGCGAGGAAATGAAACCAAAGTGGTTCGATATTGACACTATTCCCTATGAGAATATGTGGCAAGATGACCAACACTGGCTTCCGCACGTCCTAGCCGGCAAGATCGTTGATGGCACGTTTGTGTTTGATGATGCGTATGAGTTAACACGCCATGACGTAACGACAAAGGAGGCTCTATGAGTAGTAAAAGGCAGCCACTCGCGATCGTCGATATCGATGGGACGCTGTTTCGATGGCAGCTCTATCATGAGCTTGTCTTTAAACTAAAAGAACAGGGCTATTTCGGTGAGGAAATAGCCAAACAGCTCGACAAATCCTTCAATCAATGGGTATCACGTAAGGCCAGCTTCGCGAGCTACGAACAATTTGTCGTCGATACCCTCGTTGGTAATCTCACCTCGATTCCCAGTCACGCCTTCGATGAAGCCGCTCATCAAGTTGTTGCCGAGAGTGGTCACAAGATATATGTCTATACTCACAAGCTCATCAAAAAACTCCGCAAGGACGGCTACTATATCCTGGCACTGAGCGGTTCCCAGCAGGAAGTTGTCGCGCCATTTGCTGCACGCTATGGGTTCGATGATTGTATCGGATCCGTCTATGAGCGCTCTGGCGATAGCTTCACCGGCAAGATCGAACGCTATGTTCCAAGCAGCAAGCGAACTATCATCGCCGACTATGTCAAAGAGCATAATCTCACGCTGACGGAGAGCGTTGCCGTAGGCGACTCCGATAGCGACATAGGCATGCTTGAACTCGTGACATACCCCATAGCGTTTAACCCCACCGTGGAACTACTGCATACCGCACGACAACGGGGGTGGAAAGTAGTGATCGAACGCAAAAATATTGCCTATACTCTGACAGGAGCAGCCGGTGACCCCTACGTATTGGCAACAACAGACCGCCTCTAAACCACTCTTTCCCGATATCGAGTGGAGTAAACCAGAGCAACGTGCGCTCGCAGGGCGACTCGGGATCATTGGTGGTAATAAACTTGGCTTTGTTGCGGTTGCCGAAGCATACTCTACTGCACACAATAGCAGGGTAGGGGAAGTACGCGTACTCCTGCCTGATGCTCTGAGAAAAACCATCCCACCGTCTATGACAGAGGTTGTCTTGAGCCCAAGCAATCCAAGCGGCAGCCTCTCTCGTGAAGCGCTACCCGACATGCAAGCACTTGCTCACTGGTCAACGATGCTGCTTCTCGTCGGTGATGCCGGACGAAACAGCGAAACGGCTATCACGTACTCTGACATGCTTCGCACCTATAGTGGACCGCTGGTGATCACGAGAGATGCTATCGATCTGATCAAAAATGACACCGCCGCTCTTGTCAATCGTCCCTCCACGGCACTGGTGTTATCATTTGCTCAACTCCAAAAGCTCTTTCAGGCTGTCTACTATCCAAAGATGTTGACATTTAGCATGCAGCTGATGCAGCTCGTGGAAGCGGTGCATAAGTTTACTATCACATACCCCGTAACACTGGTGGTGCTCCACCGCGAGACAGTTGTTGTTGCCCATGGTGGCGACGTGACGACGACCGCATGGGAAAACCCGCTCGCTATCTGGCGCGGCACGACGGCGACCCGCGCCGCAGCCTACTGGGCATGGAACCCCTCTCATCCGCTCGAAGCCCTCACGGCAAGCCTGGTTACAGATCAAACCTGAATCTCAACCCCTCCTCCGACAGACAGTTGGCCCTGATGGGCCAAGGCCCGCCAAGAGCGAAGGCTGATGTAGTTAGCGGTGGGCCGGTTGTGTGGAGTGGGGAGGGGGTGAGATTTAGATAAGTCAAGGATTGTAGTATTTCTATTTATGTGTTATAAAAAATATTAGTCTACACCCCCGACAGAAAAGGAGTAGACTCGTGAAATCAGTAGGTGTTACCCGGTACGTGGAGGTCAACGACAAGCGCCTCCGCGCCGACATTCGGCGACTCGCCGAGCAGTGCACAACGTCGAAGTCCCGCACCATGCGCCGCAGTAGCCAGACGCTACTCGGCGCGTTGGAGGCTGAGGACTGGGACAGTGTCTTCGTCCAGCTCGGGCACATCGTGAGGAGTCAGCGGCATCGTCAGGATGTCCGCATACTGAACGCTCGTGATCTAATGGGGCGATTGCAGCCCTATATCGATCCCACGCTGAGACCACCGCCGAGCAGCCGATAGCTGCTCACCCCCGCTCTACGAGACCCGTCCTCGAGGCACCTTTGCCTCGGACCGCTCCTCGAGGGCGGGTTTTCGTTTTGTTAGGAGTGACAATAAACAATCTGCTGGTGGGCCGGGGGGGACTTGAACCCCCACTCACGTACATGAACCAGATTTTGAGTCTAGCGCGTCTACCAATTCCGCCACCAGCCCATCGGCACATTCCTTATTGTCATTACTCTTTGGTGCATAAGCACTATGTAGGCATTATACATCCGTTATTGTATACTATACCGCAGACAGTTACTAGTATGCGCCCAGATGATACCCGCCCAAAACCAGCCCTCGCTATACCTCCGCGACAGACGGTGAGTACGCATGATGTCCGCGGCGAAGGTGCCCAAGAGTCCGCATCACTCATTCGAGACCAAATCGACACGATTTACGCTACTCCTTCACAAGCTCCACAGACAACGCCGGTCATTTCACCCCTGTCATCGCAGCAAGACGAAGCGCCCAGCCCCTACGCGCGAACTCACGATGAGACCCAGCATCATATCGAACCCTCAATCTGGCAACAATATCACACCGCCTGGCAAAGCTATTACCAACAGTATTACGCCCGCTACTACTTGAGTCAGGTGCACCAGACAAAGCAACAATTGGCTGCACAGGCACAGACCGCCCAAACCGATACCCCTCCCGAGGAAATGACGACAGATGAGGCAATCTATGATCTCAGAAGCCGCGTACGCCACGCTATCAACACGAGGGCCAAACAAGCCAGAAAGAGTCGCCATTTTGTACCAGTGTTATCGGCTGTATTTGTGATGTTGGTGTTTTTGTTTCTCCAGTACAACCGTGTCTTGTTTGCAAACATCGAAGCGTACGTGAGTCCAGGGAACCTTGACGTTCAGAGTATTATCGTTGATCCGAGCCAAAACGCAACTATCGGACCCGATCCGCTGCTTATTGTGCCAAAAATCAATGTCCAGGTGCCCATCATCTGGGATGCGGTGGCGAGTGATCAAAACTCACTCAACGTTGCTATGACTAAAGGTGTTGCATGGTTTAATATTCCTGGTGCCAGCAGCCGACCGGGCCAGGTGGGGAACGCGGTTTTTTCTGGTCATAGCAGCAATGACTGGCTCGATCAGGGAAATTACAAGTTTATCTTTGCTCGGCTTGAACAACTTCGAGAAGGCGACACAATCTATATAAACTACGAGGGTAAGCGCTACACCTACCTCATCACCAGCACAAAGGTGGTCAAACCAAACGATGTTGCTGCCCTCACATTTCCTGTCGATAAACCCATCATCACTCTCATCACCTGCGTACCCCTTGGCACCGCCAACAACCGACTCCTCGTATTTGCCGATCAAATCAGTCCCGATCCAAAAGCAGCTACCGCCAAACCAACTGGCGGCGGCAACACGACCGGCTCTATGCCAAGTAACTCACCGACATTTCTCGAACGATTATTTGGTGCCCGCTAGGTTTACTGGGCAAGCTGCACGCGAACTAGTTGCGTCCCTGAAGCAGAAGGCACGTAGCTGTAAAAGTATTTACCATTGGGTGAGAGTGCCGGCGATACTGCCGACGCACCCGGAATAACCACTTGATGGTTCGCGCCATCAAACTCATACAGTACACCGCCCGTATCAGCAAAATGGAACATATCGAGCCACGCCACTGGTCTACTCTGAGCGGCCGCGAAGGGCACCCGAGAGAGCGCCTGCAACTCAAGATCATAGGTGACAACTGATTGATCCGCACTGACATACACAAATCGCGCATCCTTGGGCGAGAACCCAATGTGCTTCGCCGTGCCAACCTGCGGCATTGTCGCAACCGGCTTGAGTACAAGCGGGCTGCCGCTATCGCTTGCTGGCAAATTACCTGAGGAGATTTCCACTGAATCACCATACCCAATTGCCGTATAGGTGACGTTATAGTAGCGCGCGATTGCAATCGAAAGAGGTGCTACGCCATCGTCGGCATATGTTTTAACCGTGAGTGGCGTGCGTGCGCCATCGGTCAGGTAGCCGACAGAACGCATCTTTGTCGTTTGATCAAGCGTCGACGTATAGGTCAGCGTCGACGCATCATACTGAGAAAACTCACTGATACCCGTAAGCAGCGGCCCAGAAATGGTCATTGCGTTCAAATCCACGCGCCGCACTTCGCCAGTCTGGGTGATAACATACAGTTGGCGATTGTTACCGATTCGGAACGCTGCCGAGCGAATGCTGATGCCCAGTGTTTTGGTGACATTTGTCGCCACGTGATCACCGCTCGTATCGAGCACTAGCCACTCATCCGTCGTCCCGTAGCCGTGTTTGATGAGTACAAAGCGGTTATCATCGTCCCACGAGATGAGGCTAAACTGTTCTGATGTACCGGACGGTGCTTTTGTATAGCTCTGCTCAGCAAGAGTGATGCGCGTCGGAGTAAAGGTATCATCATCAGGGTGGAACAGCGTTACGGTCGGTGTGTTCGCCGCATCTTTGACAAGAACCGATTTGAAATCGTGCGACGTGATTGCTCCCGTCACAGAGGGAAACTGCGCCAAGGGAACAACCTCAGGAGTCGTGGGAACAAGCAGGGCATAGTTGAGCCAGAGTATACTACCAGGAATCACTTTGACATTTTTTTGCCAACTCCGATACCCGTCTTTGAGTAGCGTGATAGTATGAGCCCCTGCAGTGGTGGTAATTTTCGTCGGTGTTTTGTTTGCGAGGCTGGCGGTATCGACCGATACTGAAGCTCCCTCGGGGCGACTAGCAAACTGGATAAGCCCCCCTTGCTCGAGACGCCCGTCGTGGGCATTGTAGCGATATCCCTGCATGACGAGCACCAAAATAGCCACAATAACCAACACCGATAACGTCATCAAACTATAGACAAACGTCAACTGTACGCGTTGTTTCCGTTTTGAGGGTGTTCGATACATAGACAGCCTTATTATACTGCTTATTGCATATTTCTCTAGCTTTCATTAGTATAAAGAGTGAACCACGAGCAGTATCCTAATAGTGAGCTTTCGGTGAGGGTAGAAACGATGAGTAAAGATATGATAGTAGTCAATGGCGTCCTGTATGACAAACATACTGGTATTCGATTGCGCGACACACTACCCGCCAGTCATCGTCAGCACCATGCCAGCGCTGTTCACACCCCTGCACAACATTCACGTACACTAAATCGCCGCTATATCGCGTCTCCTACCATCAAGAGTAACTCGACACCCAAAAAAGTTCCCATCCAGGATGGCAACAATCAACACACCATCTCCCGCTTTGCCTCACAGCATCATCCGAAAGCCCCAGTAGTAGTACGAGATATCGCTCCAACTGCTCATCCGCTCCTTTCGGCCACCCAAACACGTCTCTCTGCCAAAAAACTCCCTGTCTACACGGTTAAACCATCTCAGGTTATCAAACAAGAAGCGATCGCCGCCGCCACTGCCGCCATGCAGCCTGCTTACACCAAAAAGCAAGTCAAACCCGTCAGACAGTCGAGTCGTACACGTCGGGTTATGAGTGTGTTGTCTGGTTCACTGGCCTTACTCCTCCTCGGCGCCTATGTCACGTACCTCAACATGCCAAGCCTCTCTACACGAGTGGCGGCGGCGCAAGCCGGCATCAACGCCACCTATCCTGGCTATCAACCCTCTGGCTATAGCTTGACGGGTCCCGTTGCCTATCAAGAGGGGACCGTGAGCATGAAATTTGCTGCAAATGCCGGGCCACAAAGCTACACCATCACTCAGTCTCGTTCAGATTGGGATTCGTCCGCTGTGCTTGAAAATTATGTTCGCGAAAAGGCTGGTAGCGACTACACCATATCAACTACTGGAGGGCTGACCATATATTCCTACAATGCCGGGGCGGCTTGGGTCAACGGTGGCATCCTCTATACCATTACTGGCGATGCGCCGCTCTCTGCCGATCAAATCGAGCACGTCGCGACGAGTCTTTAGGCTCGCCAGGTAGCCTGCATCATAGCCCCTTGTCATGCTATACTACCTGCTATGACTGTTCGCACTCGATTTGCACCGAGCCCCACCGGCTATCTGCATGTCGGCGGTATTCGCACCGCCTTATTTGCATTTCTTGTAGCAAGGCAAGCCGGCGGCCAATTTATTTTGCGCCTCGAAGACACCGACAAGAAACGAGAGGTGCCGGGTAGCGCAGAGCATCTGATTGCCAGTCTCAAATCACTTGGACTCCAGTATGACGAGGGGCCCGATGTCGGCGGTCCATTCGCGCCCTACAAACAATCAGAGAGACTTGAGGTATACCAACAGTGGGCTCAAAAGCTCATTGACGCCGGACGTGCCTATGCCGACCCCTATACAGCCGACGAAATTCAAGCCTTTCGAGATCAGGCAGCAGCAAACAAACAGGCGTTTTTGTATCGTCACTATCGTCCCGACAATCCACCCGCCTGGGATGGCACACAGCCGCTTCGTTTTAAGACCGAACCAAAACAATACCATTACCATGACGAAGTAATGGGGGATATTACTACTAATGCCGAAGTAGTCGATGATTTTATTCTCATCAAGTCGGATGGCTACCCGACATACAACTTTTCGCATATTGTCGACGACGCCGAGATGCAAGTGACACATGTTATCCGTGGCCAAGAGTTTATTAGCAGTATGCCAAACTACCTGGCGCTCTACGATGCTCTCGGCTTGACTCATCCGGTATTTGCCCATATGCCTCATATTCTCAACGAGCAAGGCAACAAGAAACTGGGAAAACGCGATGGTGCCAAAGATGTGCTTGATTATATTCGCGATGGCTATTTGCCCGAAACACTCGACAGTTTCATCGCGACGATGGGGTGGAGTGATGGTACTGAACAGGAAGTGTTCACGATGGATGAGCTGATCGCAACATTCAGTCTCGACCGCGTACAACGTAGTGGTGCGCGCTTTGACGAAAAGCGCCTGCTCTGGATGAACGGACACTTCGTCCGGGAACTGCCGCTCGATGATCTTATCAACCGCGTGGAGTATTTCTGGCCCGAATCAGCCAAAAAACATCCCGAGGACTACAAGCGTAGCGTCCTAGCTCTTGCCCAAGACCGCCTCAAGACACTCAAAGATCTGCCGATGCTCACTAGCTACTTCTTTGAAGATCCTGCCCCTCAGCAACAACTAATTTTAGACAATAAACAGCTCAAAAAATTATCGGCTAGTGAGATAAACAATCTGTTGGAACAAGTCAAAACTTCATTTGAAGCCTGTGATGATTGGCAACCAGATGCCTTGCAAGTGCGCTTAAATCAGCTTCTCGAACAAACCAGCCAATCACCCGCGGTACTGTTTAGTCTCGTCAGAATCGTCACTACCTGGGCACCGTTTAGTCCGCAGCTGAACGACACACTTTCGCTGCTGGGAAGAGACAGAACCCTTGATCGTCTAGCATTTCGCCTCTAGCATTAGCGTACCTCCCTCTGCTATACTAAGCGTAAGCATGAAACCGACGTATTATGCGCCCGAGCCACACAAAAAAACACCTGCACGCATCATCCAATGGCTCCGAACTCACCGCACTCGCAGTCTTGTTTTTGCGGGGATACTCAGTATTGCAGTAGTCGGCGGTGTGGCCGCGTTCATGATGTCGCAACAGCCGGCCCATACCGATACAACTCCATCCGCCCCGTCACCATCAAAAAAATCTGCTCCACCCGTGGTGTATTATTCACCGCTCACAGGTGAGAAAGTTGAGTCCGAGCAGGCGACAAAACAGGCAGTGACGGCAATCATGATTGAAAACAGCCCCGATGCACGCCCACAATCAGGACTCAAATCCGCTGGCGTCGTCTATGAGGCAGTGGCCGAGGGGGGGATCACGCGTTTTTTGGCGCTCTACCAGCAACAAAAACCAAGTCTTATCGGGCCTGTACGAAGTGTTCGACTCTACTATGTCGATTGGTTAGCGCCCTACCAGGCAAGTGTTGCCCATGTCGGAGGCAGTCAATACGCGCTCCAAGAAGTCAGAAATGGCTCCTACCGCGATATCGATCAGTTCTTCAATGGCGGTTCTTACTGGCGCGCTAGTGACCGCTACCCGCCGCACAACGTTTACACTAGTTTTGAGCGTCTCGATGCCCTCAACGCCGCCAAAGGCTATACGACATCGAACTTCACAAGCTTCCCAAGAGCAGACGGTAAGCCTGCAGCGAGTCCAACGGCAAACTCGGTCACTATCAACATCAGCAGCTCCCTTTACAACACAAGTTATAGCTATGATGCCGCCTCTAACACCTACCTTCGTTCAATCGCCGGCAGGCCAAGCAATGATCGTGAACTTGGGCGCATTGCACCCTCAGTGGTAGTAGCGATGAAAGTTGATATGTCACTCGTCTTTGAGGACGGCTATAGAGAAAGTATCACTACGTCAGGAAGTGGCAGCGCAGTTGTATTCCAAAATGGTATAGCGACAGAATGTACCTGGCACAAAAAGAGCAGAAGCAGCCCGCTCGAGTTACTCGATGCTTCGGGTCAAGCAATTCCGCTTATTAGGGGTCAAACATGGATCGCTGCAGTGCCGAATGGTACCGGAGGTGTCTCATGGCAGTAGACCCAAAAGTGACGCCTCAGCCACTTATCAAAGCCTACTGGCCCAAATATCGAGGCACCGCCATTATGGTGACATTCGGCATGCAAGCCCTCATCGTCATTTGCGTAGCTATTTCACTGCTTATCGCCGGATTTTCTAGCAGCTCGGCAGCGTTTTGGATCGTACTCATTGCCACTTCAGCGAGCACCTTCAGTTTAAATTATATTTTGGTCATGAATCTACTGATTCCCCTCAAAGACCTTGCTGCTGCGTTGACCCATGTCTCAGGTGAACCAAGCGATGTTGTGCCGCCGAATCCTAATGCAAAACATTTTGAGCAAGATGGGTTCAAGCCGCTCTTGCAGTATATCTATCAGTCAGCAGCCGAAGCCAGTGATCCTGGTGAATCACAATCTTCAGTTTCATCAGATGACACAACACGTCTCAGGCAAGCCTTTGACCAGACCTCCGCGGGCATCGTGGTGCTCGACAGCATGGGACAAGTGCAATTCGCCAACAAGCATGCGCCTGTAGCGCTTACCACTGACAATTCACTTGTTTTGGAGTTACTATTTGAAAAGGAGGGTGAGTTAGCGCAATGGCTCAAAAACTGTCACGACACCGCAGTTCACGCTGAGAAGTCGTGGTTACATATCCCAAACAAAATTGTTGGTGAGGAAAATCGACGAATTTTTGATATCACCGCCACCTACGAAAAGGGAAGTGCGGCCGAGATAGTGATGGTGATGTTTGATCGTACAGATATTTATCAACCAGAAGATGACGAGCTAGATTTCATTGCCTTTGCAGCTCATGAGCTGCGCGGCCCCATTACTGTTATCAGGGGCTACCTCGATGTCTTAGACATTGAGCTCAGTAAATCGCTTGAACCCGATCAAGCCGAGCTCATCAAGCGGCTGATCGTATCGGCAAACCGTCTTAGCGGCTATATCAATAACATTCTCAACGCATCAAAGTTTGATCGTCGGCACATGAAAATCCACCTTGCCGAAGATTCACTTGCGACTATTTACGATACTATTAGTGACGATATGCGTATGCGGGCTCAGTCTCAACGTCGACTGCTTAGTGTTGCACTACCACCAGACCTTCCCACCGTTGCCGCCGATCGCTCAAGCCTCAGCGAAGTGATGGCCAACTTGATCGATAACGCTCTAAAATATAGCAATGAGGGTGGCGTTGTAACGCTTGGTGCTGCGGTAGAGGGAAATTTTGTCAACGTATGGGTCGAGGATCACGGTATAGGGATTCCCGCAAGCATTATGGGTAATCTGTTTCACAAGTTTTACCGCAGCCACCGTTCACGCGAAACAGTCGCCGGGACAGGAATTGGTCTCTATATTTGTAAGGCAATTGTCGAATCCCACGGTGGCACAATAGGAGTGAAAAGTAGCGAAGGCCAAGGATCCGTCTTTAGCTTTACCGTTCCTATTTACGCATCTGTCGCCGACAAACTACAGGCAAACGACCATACCAACGCCGGCCTCATCAATAGCGGCAGTGGCTGGATAAAAAATCATTCAATGTATAAGGGGTAAATCGAGTGGCTATCAAGACTATTTTGTGCATCGAGGACGACAGATTTATCGGCGAAATGTATGTTCGTAGCCTCCAACATGCCGGCTATACCGTCGACTGGATGGTTGATGGCAACGACGGACTTGTCGCGGCACGCAACCGCCGCTACGATCTCATCCTTCTCGATATTATGCTACCGGAAATGCGCGGAAGTGATATTTTGCGCGCCCTAAGGGGGGAAGGCAAAGACCTTATTCCTGGTACGCATGTCCTCGTTATGACCAACTTTGACCAAGACGAGGAATCCCGTACCGCCATGGAACACAATGTTGATGGATACCTTATCAAGGCAGAAATTACCCCGCGCAAGCTCCTCGAAGTGATTGCATCACTTGAGCCTGTAACCCCCGCCAATGGCTAGACAAACACCTCTGTTTTTGCTACGATATAGCAGCATTGGTCCCATCGTCTAACGGTTAGGACACCAGGTTCTCATCCTGGCAATCCGGGTTCGATTCCCGGTGGGATCACCATATAGGAATCAAGAGACTCTTCGGAGTCTTTTTGTTTGTCTTTTAATCTGTAAAACATGCTCAAACCGTCCGTTCCAAATTTCTCGTTCTTGAGGTCGAATACAATACCATTCTCAGTAACCATCCGTTGAAATATAACTTTCGTCTCCGCATCAGCATCTTGCCACATGCGAGCAGGAGCATTCATGAAGTTACAAACATAGGTAATAGTAGATTCATTGAGGCTCTGTACATCTCGTAACTTGTTGAGCTCGTCTTCTAAGTTGAGTCGTTTGATACGCAATGACGACTGATAGTCTTCTTTTTCTTGTTTGCTAATATCTCCATCAAACATAGATTGAAGTGCTTTTTGCATATCATCATCTATCTTGGTCATATCGTTTCTCACATCACTAATGGCCTTGTTGACGTTTGAGAGCTTCTCCTTAGCAATACGCCGTACAATCAGATTAAAGAGCTTAATCATCTTGTCTGTAGGCGTCACATCGTTAAGAAACGCCTCAAATAGCTCATTTGTTCTATCAAGTCCCTTTGAACCAGTGCCTGTGCATCGTGTGCAGTGATAGCGAGGTGAGCTTTTGCCAGAACCTCCAGTCGGAGCACTACCAGTAAGAGGCTTTTGACAGTTAATGCACAGCAGAGAATGTTTAAGGGGATAGCTAGCAGTAAATCGAGGCATTGCTTCATCAGGCTTACGACCATCTAAGACTGCTTGATTACGCAAATACGTTTCAAGCGAGATAAGACCTGGATGCTTGCCCTTAACAGGTTCATTGTCTGTCATGCTATTAGAAACAAAACCAGCATAGGTAATATTCCTTAAAATGTTGTTCATTGACTGCGGTGCAAAACGCTCTCCTTTTGGACTGTATAAACCAATACTCTCAGCGTAATCAGTAAGCTCAGATTGCTTTAAATCACCCTCACTGAATCGTTCTAACATTTGACGCATCTTATCGCTCAAGTTGTTAGTAGAGTCAGGCTCAAGAGTAAGGCGTTCTTTCGTTTTGCCATCTTTGTCCTTGATACCAATCGGTACTTTAACACGGCTATAACCGTAGGGGATATTACCTTGCCACCATCCTTCAAGTGCAACTTGCTTCATGTTGTCTTTAACGGTTCTACTTTTTGTGTCGTTGTCGTATTGATGGATAGAGAGTGCAATATTGCGCATTAGACGTCCCTCGGGAGTATCATCAATATTTTCAACTGTCGAGTATAGGCGTACACCGCACGCAGACAGATGATAACCAATATCACGGCTGTACGATTCTAAGTCTCGAGAAATACGACTAAGGTTATAGACAACTACACCTCGTACATCATTATCTTTAGAGGTTAGCTTCTTCAGCATCTCTTGAAGCTGTGGACGTTTTGCTGTTTTGGCAGAGATGCCGTCATCATGAAAGATATGAACTATCTCTAAATTGTGCTGTTTAGCGTATGCAGAGATTGCTAGTTCTTGAGTATGAAGAGACATCCCATCGACCTGTTCTTCAGTAGACACACGCTTATAACCGTAGACTTTAGTTGGCTCTTTTTTGTCCATTGCATTCATGCTCCTATTTTACCACATACCTTATAGTTTTCTGGAACACTAATCCTAGTCAAGAAATAGTCTGCTATCTTGGAGAGTGAAACTATTACTCCCATTAGGTGTTCGTCTGAAAGCTCCTCGTACTCTTTGCCTAGTATTTTGCGAGCTTCTCCTGTGGTGATGATAGGTTTATCTGATATTGTGAGCATTTGACCGCCCCATGTTCTTTGTCGTGGCATATTAACCCTTATTCTTTGGCAGATATAAAAAACACCCGTTCAAGGGCGTACTAAATCAGCCTGTTATCGTTGCTAGTTATTTAGCAGGACAACATAGGAGAAGGGGCATATTTTCACTAAGGCGAAACTCTGATGCTCTCTCTTTATTGCTTCCAACAAGAGTAGTGACTATAGAACTATCAAATAACTAGCAAAACGCCACGCCGTGTCGGTTCTGTGTATGATTTAGCTAAGAGATTTAACGTATGTGCTACGTCATTAACTGTTTAGTATTATATCAAACCATAAGCAAAAAGTCAATACCTCTACTAACACCTACGACCTCTGAAGATAATCTGTTGTGTTATAGACAACAATAGTATTGTTTTGTCAAACTGCTTATGGTAACAGCCACCACCAAATAACCGCTTACACTTCCCCCCACTTTTTGCACTTTAATTTGCGAGATGGATATAACATCATCTTTTGATTTACAAACGATTTTACAAGACGAACCTACTATTAAATCGGGCTAAAAAAGATTGTTTCGGGGAGGCTGTTATATAATGATGAAGTCTGGATTAAACAGTAAGAATTAGCGTGAGTTCTCACGTGCTAGTTGAGCTATATAAGTGGCAACTGCACGATAAGACTCAAGGAGCTCAACTCTTTCTGTTTGGTCCAGACAACCTAGTGCGGTTGTCACTTTTATTTTAAGGAGGAGTCGAAATGACAAAATCAAACGGAATATGGACGTTTATAACAGTAGTCGTGGTAGCACTTATAGTGAGTGGCTCAGCTGTATTTATTAGTCTGCAGTACAATCAGACCCAAAAGGATATTGCTAACATTGACGCAAAAGCGAAGACCACATCTGCCAAGAGTATCGGTGAGGGTATTTGCCAAACAAGCACTAAGCAATTCACTACGTGTAATTTTATAGGCCAGTAGCTAATCTATTTGGTATAAATAGCTATAACCAAAGCTGGTAGGAAATCGGCGGCTTATCAGATGCAGAAGTATGGATTTTTCGATGCTTGGTTATGTTATGCTTACGGCAATAAAGCTACTCCACAAACAGTACTTGCACTGCTAGGTTTGGCTGAGCCTACACCACCCCACGCCCACCCTAAAAAATGTAATAAGCTTATGCTTTTATACTCGTATAACATCTGATATTATTAGTCAAATACTTGGTGGGAGAAAGTCTTCAATATGGCAGAAGAAATATCCACACCGAAACTCACCCCTCAACAAGAAATCAAAGAGAAATTACGTCAGGCTCGTCTGAGCTATAACCAAGCCAAGAAATTAATCACTGATGTCGAGAAAAGCCATGCCAAATTCATCACGATTCGTGGCACCCTACAAGATAAGCAGAACGGCGTAGAAGCTAATAAGACGTGGCTCACAAAGCAACGAGATGACATCACTGCCATTCTAAATGATGCCACCACAAAGCTTGGCACGCTTGAAACTACGGCATCCACAGTCAATGATTCGGTAAAAGATATCGACACTCAGTATGCTAAGTTTAAGCCGCTCGCCGAACAGGTGTTTGATAAAAATGATGGTCTTGATGCAGTACTTAAGGCTACTCGTCGTCTAAAGAAAGCCACTAGTGACTTAGCTAAGAAAATCGAGGGTGATGTCGATAGTGCGGGTAAGAAACTTGAAGCCATTACGAAAACGACCGAAGAAGTTGATAAAGCTTACACGAATTTTATTGAGAAGAAGAATCGCATTGATGATGAAGAGAACGGTTTTGAGGCGCAACTCCGTAGGGCTACTGAATATGCCACAAGTGTCCAAGACGCTAAGACAAAATCTGAAAGTGCGCTCGTATCTATTACCAAGTTCAAAGACCAAAGCGATGAGCTAGTCACTCAGATTAAAGATTCTAAAACTACTGTTGATACATACAAAAAAGATAGTGAAGCTCTAACCGAGGGCATACGTAATGCACTCAATAAGGTAACTCAGTTCAGTCTATCAAAAGCATTGCAGGACCGAACAAAAAGCTTTAGTCGTCAGATGTGGTTCTGGTCATTCCTTCAAGTCGCTGCTATAGCGGCATTAACGTACGCCGTATACTTGATATTCCATGTACTCTTCATAGGTACAACTGGGCATCCGGCTATCAGCACCGATGCCAGTAAGGCAGACTTGCTTACTATAGTGTCAAAGTTCCTATTCACCACACCTCTAATTTTTGCGGTTTACATTACGACCTCTAACTTTCGTCACGCTCGTGACTTGCGAGATAAATATGCGTGGAAAGAAACTGTCGCAAAGAACTTTCAAAACTATATACAGCTTGTAAAAGATGAATTTGAAGATGGCAAGTATGAAGAGGAGCGATTTAAGTTCTCTATGGACACAATTCGTAGCATATACGCCGAACCGAATCCCTCGCCCAAAAAACGCAAGTACAGTTTCAGTCTTAAGAGAGTTGAGCTCAATATTGAAGAGGAAGACCTCAAGGAGCTAAAGCAGGCCCTCTCGTACAATATAACTAAAGAAGTTGCTAAACAGGAAGAAGTTTTGCAGGAGGCTATAGAAGAGACTATGACTAAAACTGCGGATGCTATTGTTGAAAAAGCTGAAGCAAAAGTAGCCACACAAAAAAAGACAGCTGCTCCAGTTAAACCTACACCTCCAAGCCCATAAGAGATAATGTTCCATGCCTGTAGCGAGTGTTTTAGGCTAGAGATAATCCCCTCATAAGATGATAGAGTCGTCTGAACTCCATAAGGATATCGTTCCAATTCGATTCAACCACGTTCACCAAGAAAAATCGCTTACCCCGCATGGGTAGGCGATTTTTCTTTGCCGAGTTCTACTCGGAGGAATCAAACCCGTCTCGCGGTTCGCTATTGCCCGGCAGCTTGCTGCGACGGCGCAATATACCCTAGTATTCCCGGTGGGATCACCAGAGAAAAAACATCACCCTACGGTGGTGTTTTTCTCTGGTTGGTTTGCGTCAGGAAACCGAACCTGGAGGGTTCGATAAACCGACGAAATGAGAGAAAAATCAGCTTGCTTATTTTTCCGAGTGAGGATGGTTTACATCGAATTAGATTGCCGAATCAAACCCGCCGCGGTTCGCTATGCTCGGCTGCTTACAGCCATGGCGTAACACCTCACTGGTATTCCTTGTGAGTAACATGCTCATGGCAATTCTGCCTCAGGCAAAGTATAATCGTAATGAATGGAGTTTTCAAAAGTAAAAATTGTCACTTTTGTTCCATCAGAACATGCTGATGTGGTTCGTGATGCGATTGGCAAGGCTGGAGCTGGTAATATCGGTGAATACAGCTTTTGTAGCTATTCGGTGAGTGGCGTTGGTCGCTTCTTACCATCGAGCAACGCAAATCCGCACATTGGTAAATCTGGAGAGCTGGAGGTAGTAAACGAAGAGCGGATCGAAGTCGAGTGTGTACGCTCAAAAGCTGAGCTCGTTATCAATGCAATTAAGTCTGCGCACCCCTACGAGCAGGTTGCTTTCGACGTTTACCCACTGCTTGATGTCGCTACCAGTCGAGACAGCGTCGCGCAACCTATAACCGATTCACCTCACTAAATGGCTGAGCTTACTCCTTCCATCCAACGACTTATCCGCTCTATCAAAGAAACTGTTCAAACAGCTCACGATGCCGACAACAGAGTTCTCCTATTACTACCGGGTGGTTCGGCGAGCCAGGCTATAGAACCACTTTTTAGGGCACTTCGGCCATATCAGCATAGTCTGACTATCACCCTGAGCGATGAACGCTACGTGCCCATCGAGGATAACCACTCAAACTGGCAGGCAGTCTCGCGCTCCGCGCACCTCTTGCCAGAAGCATCCTTTGTGCCCGTACTCTCAGGGGGTACCCGCCAGCAGGACAGCCAGGTATTTTCGGCGTTTCTCGAGCATCAACACCAATCAGGCGCGACCATTATCGCACTTCTTGGTATTGGAGAAGATGGGCACATTGCCGGTATCAAACCCGGTTCACCCGCCTGCCACAGCGATAACGCAGCAAGTGATTATGAAGCTGCGGACTTTGAGCGTATTACGATCTCGGGAGCGTTTTTTTCGTCGCTTGACCACGCCTTTGTCTATACGAAAGGTGCTGCTAAAGCAGCCGTGCTCGAGCAATTCAACAGTCTCGCTCAGCCAGCCGATACGTTTCCCATCGAATTTTTACGAACTACAAAACACTACGAGGTATATCTAGATAAGGAGGGTAGGACTATGAAAATCGGCTTTGTCGGATTAGGAAAAATGGGGAGTCAAATCGTCGAAAAGCTATTGGGAGCGGGGCACTCCATCGTTGTCTTTGATGTCAATTCTAGCGCTGTCGCCGCCTGCGCCGAAAAAGGAGCAGAGGCCGCCTCGTCGCGCGAGGAACTCGTGGCGGCAGTAGGTGATAGTGATACCCCCATCATCTGGCTGATGATTCCCTCAGACTATGTTGAGCAAGAAGTTGCCGCATACAAAACCCTGCTTCCCGCAGGGAGTATGCTGATCGACGGTGGCAATTCAAACTTTCACGACACTCTTCGACGCGCCGATGACCTGCGTGATCACCAGATACGGTACGTTGACGCCGGCACGAGTGGTGGCATCATGGGCCTTGAAAACGGGTTTAGCCTCATGGTGGGTGGCGAGCAAGCCGCTGTTCAAACACTCTCGCCACTGTTTGAGGTGCTATCTATGCCACGCGGACGCTGGATTCATACCGGTACTCCCGGAAGCGGACACTATGTCAAAATGATACACAATGGTATCGAATACGCTCTAATGCAAAGTTACGCCGAAGGATATGACCTCTTGAAGTATGGCGAGATGCCTGGTCTCAACCTCGCAGAGATTGCTCATGTCTGGCAAGGTGGTAGTATTATTGCTTCTTCGCTCAACGAGCTTATAGAGCAATTACTCTCAGAAAACCCCGAGCTAGAGAGTATTGATGGCTACGTCGCTGACTCGGGCGAAGGTCGTTGGACCTACGAAACTGCTGAGGCCGCTCAAGTACCGATGCCAGCGCTCCGTGAAGCACTCGCGGTACGGCAAGCCAGCCAAGAGGGGCACCATACTTTTGCCACTAAATTACTTGCAGGGCTACGCAATAAGTTTGGCGGTCATGCGATAAACCACGAGGAAAAATAGATGGGTAGTAATTCTCACTTACAAACGCTCTCAAACCCCACCACGCTTGTTATCTTTGGTGCTTCAGGAAACCTTGCTCAAATCAAGCTTTTTCCTGCGCTCTACGAGCTCTTGGCCTACGGGCATTTGCCAGAGCGCCTGAGTATCGTCGCGATCTTCCGACAGTCAAGTGCGGCACTCGATACTGTTATGAGTCAAGTTGAGGTGACAATGCTACGACAACACCGCGAATGTGACCCCGTAATTTTGGCGCGTCTCAAATCACTAATCCGACCAATTATCATGGATAGTACAAACCAAGAGGATTACTATCGACTCCGTGATATGCTTGACGGCATAGATCACGAGTTCAATGTTGCTCATCAGCGAATCTTCTACCTGGCCATTCCACCAAGTATCTTCAAGCCAGTTATCGCATGCCTCGGCGCGGCCGAACTTAACAAGGAGTACGATGGTGTCGCCCGACGCATTTTCATCGAAAAACCTTTCGGTAGTGATCTTGCCTCGGCGAGAGATCTGATTGACTCAATCAAAACACACTTCGAGGAACATCAAATTTACCGCATCGACCACTACTTGGCGAAAGAAACAGTCCAAAATATCTTGACGTTCCGCTTCCAAAACCCGCTCATTCGCAGTATTTGGAACCGCGACGGGATTGACTATATTCACATCCGCGCCCTCGAGAAAATTGATATCGAGGGGCGAAGCGACTTCTATGAGAGTCTTGGTGCACTTCGAGACTTACTGCAAAGTCATTTGTTGCAACTAATGGCACTCATCATGATGGATGCGCCAACTGCCATGGAAAGTCATGCTATTCATGAGCAAAAAAATGCGCTGCTCGGTGCCATCAAACTACCCACCGAACCGATTGACGAGTTTGCAAACCGTGGACAATACGAAGGATATAGAGAAGAGGTAAATAACCCTGAATCGCAGGTTGAGACCTACGCCATAGTAAAACTAGGTGTTGACCTCCCCGAATGGCACGGCGTTCCCGTGGTATTAGAGACGGGCAAGGCACTCGATCACAAAGACACCTCGATCGAAGTAGTCTTTCGCGACCGTCACAATATCGATAGCGGACGAAACACCCTCACCATCCATGTGCAACCAGATGAAGGCATTGAACTGCAGCTCACCGCAAAGTCACCGGGCTTTGGCTATGAAACACGGCCAGTATCGATGAACTTCTCCTACAATACGGCGTTTGAGGGTAAGAATCCGGAAGCCTACGAACGAGTACTTTTTGACGCGATTGCTGGCGACCAAACGCTCTTTTCGACAAGTGCAGAAGTTCTGGCGTGCTGGGAAATCCTTGAGCCTGTGATCCAAACATGGCGTAATCACAATTCCATACCCGAATCCTACGCAAAGGGCAGCGAGGGCCCAGTAGGCGGTATCGGTATCCGAAAGAGCGTAACAACCTAATACGCACAACAACACTGGAAGTGGTATACAAAAATTGTTATCGAGACCGCTAGACTATCTCTGTTTCAGTTAATTTCAAGCTTGGCTCCTTATAGTTGGTATCGACCAGCTAAGAGTCTGGTCGCTCAATCCGGATGAGCATAATACGAAAGGAGACTATCATAGCCAACAATAAATTACTTATCCCAGCCCTCGCTACACTGGGGGTTGTAGGAGCAGTCGCTACAGTGAGCGCAGCTACTAACGTTGCCAATGCGTTGACAAGCGCTAGCCCGTCAACAGGAAGCACCTCGACATCCACCCAAAACGATACATCAACACAGCGTCCACCTGTGTTTAACGAATCAAAAGGTGGTCACACTGCAAACGGCAAGACAGAGACACTTCTCACGGGAACTGATCTCGAGAAGGCCACAGCCGCAGCGACCGCAAAGGTGTCGGGTGCTACCGTGCTTCGCGCCGAAACCGAAGCCGACGGCAAGGGAACCTACGAAGTTCATATGAGGAAATCTGACGGTTCTCACACTACCGTCTATCTCGACACGAACTTCACGGTTACCAGTACAGAGGATGGGCCAAACGGTCCAGGACCACGAGGTCCACGACCCCCACGGGACAGCAGCATTACTGCTGACTCTTCACAGCAAAACTAGTCGTCCTCTGTCCTCTCCTCGGTCGAGAAAACACCTCTTGTTAGTAAGAGGTGTTTTCTTTAAAGAATCACTATCAATACTCCTCCAAACCATATACAATAACAGGTATGATGACAAAAAAATCCCGCTCCCGTGTATCTTCTCGTTGGCTCTATGGTCTCTCAGCACTTATTGTCGTCGGGTGGCTGGCAGTCTCTGGCATCGGCGGACCGTATTTTGGAAAGATTAGTAAAGTTTCAAGCAACGACCTCACTAACTTTTTGCCAAAAAGCGCTGAAGCAACCGCAGTAAACACCGAACTACTCAAGTTTCGTGACAGTTCTACCATCCCGCTTATTGCAGTTTTTCACGATCCCACCCGCGATATAAGCGATAGTGATATGGTGAAATTGACAGATTCAACCAAGCAACTACGCTCAGTCGAGGGCGTTTCTGGCGATATCTCACCACCGATTCGCTCAGATGATGGCAAGGCAGCTATCATTGTGATTCCCCTTGCTTCAGGGGCTGAGTTCAAAACTATCTTTCCAGCTCTGAAGTCGACGATCGATGGTGCTAATATCGGTATCGGCTATAAACTTGCAGGACCGGCTTCATTCGCACGTGACTTGCAAAATGCCTTTGGTGGCATCGACGTCACGTTATTATTGGTAGCACTCGCCGTTGTATTCGTTATTTTGCTCGTAGTGTACCGATCACCGCTACTACCAGTCATCGTCCTCTTGGGATCAATCAGCGCATTATCAGCGGCAATTATCATCGTGTACCATTTGGCTGCAAATGGTGCCATCCAACTCAATGGGCAAGTGCAGGGGATTTTGTCGATCCTGGTTATTGGCGCTGCGACCGATTACTCGCTACTCTACATCGCCCGCCTACGCGAAGAGTTGAGTGAACACCGCACGACATGGGAAGCAACAAAGGCCGCACTCAAAGGCTCATGGGAACCGATTGTGGCAGCAGGCGGTACCGTTATTGTTGGGCTGCTCTTCCTCCTGCTATCTGACCTAGGATCAAACAAAGCACTTGGACCGGTAGGCTCAATCGGAATTATTTTAGCCATTATCAGCAGCCTGACCTTTCTGCCGGCCGCATTGCTGCTGGCGGGACGCACGGCCTTCTGGCCCCGCAAGCCGCAGTACGACCTAACGCACAATGACACATACGAGCAGCGCCACAGATTATGGGCCTCAGTAGGAGCCTTCGTACGTAAATACCCACGCCGTGTGTGGATAGTAACATCCGTACTATTGATTGTCGCGTGTGCAGGGTATTTCCAACTAAAAGCCGACGGTGTTGCCCAAAGTGATTTTGTACTAGGGAAGTCAGAAGCACGGGATGCCCAAGCTATCCTCAACGATCATTTTCCGGGCGGTTCGGGATCTCCTACCTACGTTATTGTTCCGGAATCAAAGGTCGATCAATCTGTCACAGTGATTGATGCCGATCCAGGCGTTGCCTCTACGGCCATCACTGCCACTGGATCACCATCTGGAACCGCCCCGATTGGCAAAAGTAAGCAAAAACTGCTCGAAACCTTGCAGGCAGCTATCGCAAAGCGTGGTCAAATCCCTGCCGGCACCCCAGTTGAATCGTTTTCGCCCTTCAAAAACGCCACGCCAAAAGTCATCGACGGAATGGTACTTCTCCAGGTGACCTTAACAGATGGCGCGGATACACAGGCGGCGCGAGCGACAATCGTGAGGCTCAGGACTGCCCTCCATCCGCTCGAAAACAGTATCAAGGTAGGCGGTATCAGCGCAGTCCAATATGACACCATTGTCTCATCTGAGCGCGACCGTTATGTCATCATTCCGCTCATCTTAGCAGCCATTACAGTCATCTTAGTGGTTCTGCTACGCTCCCTAGTGGCACCAATCATACTGCTCCTAACCACAGTCGTTTCCTTCGGCGCGACACTTGGCATATCGGCACTCTTGTTTAACCACGTATTCCAATTCCCGGGCGCAGATCCATCTGTTGTGTTATTTGGATTTGTTTTCCTGGTCGCACTTGGTATTGACTACAATATCTTCCTAATGACACGAGTACGCGAGGAGATCAACAAAAGGGGAGTAGTGGATGGTACCATCAAGGCACTCGTCGTCACTGGAGGAGTCATCACCAGTGCTGGCGTTGTGCTGGCATCGACATTTGCGGCACTGGGTGTTATCCCAATTCTATTTTTGGCGCAACTTGCCTTTATCGTGGCATTCGGTGTTCTGCTCGATACAATTATCGTTCGCTCACTCCTCGTACCAAGCCTCACAATCGATATCGGGCGGCCGATGTGGTGGCCAAGCAAACTAGCCCGTCAGCGGAAGGGGGAATAGTAGTATGGTTGAACAATTTTTAGTGAGACTCGTCGTCACTGGTGTTGTAATGGGTGTATTTGATGGGCTATGGCTTAGTGTCGTTGCCAACAAGTTTTACCGTTCGCAAATCGGATCGCTCCTTATGGATAAGCCAAACATGGCGGCAGCCGTGCTATTTTATGTGATTTATGTCATCGGCATCGTCGCATTTGTATTATCACCAGCACTCGATAAGCAGTCATGGCACTATGCCATAGGAATGGGCGCTCTCTTTGGGTTCGTCGCCTATGCAACCTACGACCTCACCAATCTTGCCACACTCAAAAACTGGCCTCTTACCTTAGTGATAGTGGACCTGATCTGGGGCACGGTGTTGACTGCCGCAGTGTCGGGTATCGCCTACTGGGTGATGCGAACATGGTGGTCATAGGCGATCTTGCGGTTAGTTTTTTTGCAGCACTCGCTGTTATGAGTTGTGCTTTTGTTGTTGGCTGGTACAAGAAACGCTACGATGGCGTCGACGTCGCATGGGGGATGGCAATTTTGGCATCGGTAATCGTTCAAATACCATTTCATTTTACTCAGTCAACCGTAGCGATTGCTGCCAGCGCCTGCATCTGCTTGTGGGCACTCCGACTATCGTTTCACATCGGAAAACGCTGGCTCCACGCCAAGACAGAAGACCCGCGCTACGTAGCGCTCAAAAAACAATGGCCCAAACGGTTTGTTGGTTTACAAACATTTTTTCGTATCTACCTAGTACAAGCAGTGCTCGCCGTTATCGTATCTCTTCCAGGTATCGCGCTCTGGCTTGACAAACCAGCGGTGTCCTCATTGACCATAGTAGGGCTTGTCCTCTGGGTCGGCGGATTTATCATTGAGTCGGTCGCTGATCGCCAACTCCGCAGCCATGTTGCACAAAAACCCGGCACACTTATGACGAGTGGCCTATGGCGATACTCACGTCATCCAAATTATTTTGGAGAACTCATGATGTGGTGGGGAATCGCGTGTCTCTCATTGAGTTCGCCCTCTTGGTGGCTCGCGACGATCGGCGCCGCCACGATCAGTGTTTTAATTATCTTTATATCAGGAATCCCACCGAGCGAGCGGAGATTGAGTCGCTACCCAAGTTGGAACGAGTACCGCCGAGCTACCTCAGTACTGGTGCCACTTCCACCTCAACAAAGATAATATTATCAGGTAGTCTCCATGGCATCGTCGCACCCTCACAAGACAGAAGTGTTGCAATCACCCCCGTTGATGCGTTATACTAACCGTAAGTACTATCGATAGCAAACGAGGGGGCAATTTTTATTAAACCACGCCAATTAAATCGCTTTTGGCATCGGCGGCTCTCAGAAGCGGTTATGTTAGTAGCAGCTGCGGTTCTTGGCCTCTACGCGTGGTCGTTCTTTTCAGGAGTCAAGCAACCAAATAACACACTCCTCGTCGCAGATTATGCAGCAGTCGCCGCTGCGGTAACCCTCATTAGCTCCTTTATTGCCTACGAGTGGACGCCACGCCGATTTATCAATCTCTCTTCGAGCCTCATCTACGGCCTACTGCTCGTAACCATCGGCTGCTTGATGGCCGGGACGGGTGGCGTGTCATCACCGTTTATCGCACTCTGGATGGCTGCTTCAGTGTTTGCGGGCGTATTCGGAAGGCAGGGGATCATCATACTTTTTATCGTAGTCAACGCTATACTCTTTTGGCAATATTCGAGCAATACACTTACGACCAATAGCCTCATGCTCGCTCTCCTAGCGGGAGATCTACCGCTTGCTGTTGGCATGCTCATTTGGGGACATCGGGGTGATAATACCGACGAGGAAACCTCGGAGGATAAATCCTACCATGAACTCGCGACACAGCTTAGCCAAGTTTCGGGCAAATCTGAGGTAGTGATCAATGCTATTGCCGACGGAGTCATCGCTCTCGATAGTAAAGGGTCGGTCGAATTGATAAATCCTGCTGCGCAGCAGCTAATAGGGTGGGGCAAGCAAGACGCACTCGGCCTTAGCTACAAGTCAGTGCTCAAACTTGTGGATGGCAAAAATCAAGAACCCGATGTCATGAATGATCCGATCACAAAAGCCCTCAACGAAAACAAACAGGCCACCTCATCAGTTCTCAGTCTTGTTACCACCTCAGGCAAGACCACTCTTATCTCCATTGTTGTGTCGCCAGTTGGTCAAGCTGGCTCCGGTGTTATTATTGTTTTTCGTGACATTAGTGGAGAGAAAGCGGAAGAACGCCAACAAGCCGAGTTTATCAGTACAGCAAGTCACGAAATGCGTACGCCGGTTGCTTCTATCGAAGGGTATCTAGGCCTGGCGCTCAACCCCAACACCGCCACCATCGACGACAAGGCACGTGATTTTATTACCAAAGCGCACGCCTCGGCACAGCACCTTGGCCGACTCTTTCAGGACCTCCTCGACGTTACCAAGGCAGATGACGCCCGGCTCAAAAATAACCCTAAAGTGGTTGATGTCGTCCCCTTTGTTCATGATATCTTTGAGGGGCTTGAGTCAAAAGCAAAAGAAAAAAATCTTCATTTTATCTACAAACCACTACCCGACGACAATGTCACCAAAGAGAAACTAAACGGACGACGCCTGAGTCCAGTATTTTATGTCAATGTCGACAACGATCACCTCCGTGAGGTAATGAGCAACCTTATAGAGAACGCCATCAAGTACACACCGAGTGGTAATGTTGTTGTTGACGTCAATGGTGATGACAATCATATCGTGATGAGCATCGCCGATACGGGGTTAGGCATTCCTAGAGAAGACCAAGCGCATCTATTCCAAAAGTTTTATCGAGTAGACAATACCGATACGCGCGAAATTGGTGGTACTGGCCTTGGCCTCTATCTCTGTCGTCGCCTCACCGAAACAATGGGGGGACGTATTTGGCTAGAAAGCGAATACAAAAAAGGGAGCACCTTCTACGTGGAACTCCCCCGTGTCAATCATGAAGACGCAATGCGTCTGATTGAGCAAGCGAGTATCGAGGCCGAAAATGCAGCTGCGGCAACAACAGTAGCAACTACGACAATACCGGTTTCAACAAGTACCACAACACTTGCTGTGCCACCATCACTGCCAGCTAATCCTAACGTTCCAGCTTCTCAAAGTGACCCGGTCGCCGTGGTTACCGCACCACCAATAACCCCCCCAGTACCACCAGCACCCCAGATAGCACCCCCACCTCAGTCCCTTGTTCCAGGAAGAACTTATGCCGCTCCCAACATTCCGCTATCGACAATCGAAGCAAATCCAAGTGCATTCATCAGCCATCATGGAGCGACACGTGTGTCTCCACAAGCTGAAATCAAGAGATAAGCATGAGGGGTATAGTTTTTTTTACATGCCTGGGATACAATGGGAGGTAACATGACAAAAATACTGCTAGTCGAGGATGACAAAAGTTTACGAGAGATCTACGGTGTACGCCTTTTGGCGGAAGGATACGATATTGTCTCGGCGGGCGACGGCGAAGAAGCACTGGCCATGGCGATCAAGGATCGTCCTGATCTTATTGTTAGTGATGTGATGATGCCAAAAATCAGTGGATTCGATATGCTTGATATCCTGCGATCAACAACCGAGACGAAGGGCATTAAGGTTATTATGATGACCGCTCTTAGCAGTGAAGACCAACGCAAGAGAGGCGAAAGCCTTGGAGCCGATCGCTACCTGGTAAAGTCACAGGTTGGTATTGAGGACGTCGTACGCACAGTACACGAAGTCTTAGGTGACGCACCTATCACTGCAAATACGCTGAGGCCCGCTTCCTCTACCACTTCCGCCCTGTTACCCCCTTCGCCGACAGCGCCTGCTTCCTCTCCAGCACCCGCAGCTCCTGTTGCTCCCATACCCCCTGCCGCTCCGCTTCCTCAACCAACGGCAGCTACGCCCGCACCATCACCTCAGCCAGCGCCTACCTTAACACAGCCTCAGGCATCACCACCACCTCTGCCGCAACCGACTGCACCGTTTTCTACCCCTCGTCCGGCTACACTCGGGGATAGGGTCATTCATCCACTGCAGCCTTCAGAACCTCCGCGCGACTACAACAATCTCATGGCAAGAGAACTGGCAAACGGCGTCCAGGGCGCCGCTGCACCTGTGGTACCACAACCGCAAGCACCCGCATCTCCTCCCATCCCAACACCTCCTCCAACGTTTTCTGCACCGGTAGTCGCCACCCCTCCGGTCACCAGTGGCCTTTCCTTCGAGGAAACACCTCGGCCGCCCGTAGCGCCTCCTCTGCCCACAGTACCCATGCCTCAGTCTCCGACGCCACCGAGCAATCCGGTCACTCCTGTTGTATAATACGAACTATCGTGTTACCTGGTAATTCACAGCGACTCAATAAATACCTCGCTCTTGCGCTTGGTATTTCACGTCGCGAAGCGGATCTGCTGATCGAAAAAGGTAGCGTGTGTGTTAATGGCGCTACCGCTCAACTCGGCCTCCAGGTGAACTCATCTGATCATATTACGTTAAACAACAAAGAAATACCCTTGGCACCCACCAAGTACACCTACCTCCTCCTCAATAAGCCCGCCGGGTACGTCTGTTCACGACGCTCCCAGGGAGATACCCCAACAATTTACGACCTTCTACCATTACCCCTCAAACACCTTAAATCAGTTGGTCGTCTCGATAAGGATAGTTCAGGCCTTATCATACTTACCAATGATGGGGACTTTGCCCACCGCATGACGCACCCTCAGTATCGCAAAACAAAAGTATACCGTATACGCCTCGATCGTGATCTCGAACCACTCCACCAGCAAATGATTAGTGACATCGGCATCACTCTCGACGATGGACGTAGTCAACTGACCTTAGCAAAACTGCGTGATGGCAATTTGCGCGAGTGGCAGGTGACAATGACCGAGGGACGCAATCGGCAGATACGCCGCACCTTTGCTGCACTTGGCTATACAGTGGTGAGACTCGATAGAACTAGTTTCGGTAATTATTCACTGGGTGATATAAAGCGCGGTCTTTACCACCAGATTGATATTCAGTAGGTGATATATTTGTTTAATAAATACTTTCCAGACCTTCTGCCTCGAGCGCAAGGTACAGTGATGGCAATGGTCGATAAGGATGCTCTGCTGTAGTATGCTCACGGCGCAATGCCTCAACCCTCGAGGACACTGTTGGTCTACCAGGGTAAACAGTTCTATGCCAGAGGCCGTTGCTGTCAAGACCGTATCTGTCGATAGCTGTTTCAGCCAGAGCAGAGATCTGATGCGCCCTTAGTTCGGAACAAAGCTGATACTCATGGGGTAGTGTTATGCTCATATCGACAACAGGAAATGTACTATAGTCATCAAGGTGTGTCACCTCATGCGTCGTGACGACGGGATGCGCAAAAGGGTAGGTGACATTCTTGGTATCTCGCATGGCAAAGGCAACGATCGGCTGTTGATAGATCGCAAAGCGTGTACCACCGACAGAGTGTTCGCCACGCTCCGTGAACACCTGAGCACTATAGCCTCTCCCCATTTCAATCTTAGTTGTGGTATCTTGGCGGCGATACGCTTCTCGGCGTATAAGTGCATCGAGTGCATCTTGATGGCTCAGGTTAGGACTAAGCTCTCTCATGCGCCTAATCTGCGCTTCAACAACTTCATCCGCTTGTGTCGTCATCTCTTTCGGATAGTAGAGGTTCTCACCGGGGAGCATGGCGACAACCGGAAATACCTGTTGACTTTCCCCATGACTCGGCAAATCTATCTCAAGCCCCGAAGTCGACACGGCCATATCTGGTATCACTACCTGGCTAAGCCGCCGCTCAAGCAGTGCGACAGTCGTCGCACCCAAGATATCCCTCACACCCTCATGACGCAAAAAGCTCCATGCCCGCTCGAGACTGTCTCCAATAAATTGTTGTCGCTGTTCACTACTCGGTGCGGCCATAGATGATTCCTCCATTCCGTTTTGAATCAGGACACCCAATGCTAGACAATAAAGACTATGAAGAAAGCATCAAAGCTAACAGATGCCGAGCGGAGTGAGATAGATATTCTGCATGGTAAAGGCTATTCTGCTCA
>WBZP01001322.1_pt1 | contig 30975 bp, 22 predicted proteins | sample 5204301 | NCBI WGS metagenome assembly WBZP01 (sample SAMN12412401, study PRJNA552823) | activated sludge metagenome | isolation source: activated sludge from nitrification reactor of wastewater treatment plant... | place: USA: Pennsylvania | collected 2017 | reverse complement strand
TGGCCGCGCCCTTCATCGCCAGCACCTTGGTGATGGCGGCGGTGAGGGTGGTCTTGCCGTGGTCGACGTGGCCGATCGTGCCGACGTTAATATGCGGCTTCGTGCGCTCGAACTTCTGCTTTGCCATTATTGTTTCAAAGCCTCCACAAATTCTGCCGCGCGACCCGAGGCGGCGCGAACAAAAATAGGAATGATCCGCTTGGCGCGGATCCTCGGAAATCTGGAGCCCATGTCGGGACTCGAACCCGAGACCTCGTCTTTACCAAAGACGTGCTCTACCAACTGAGCTACATGGGCCTATTCGGTTTGTAACCAGCATGAAACAGCAGGCAGCCTTTTTTGTCGGAATACTGCCTACTGCCAGGTGCCGACATCGTATTGGTGGGCCGGGCTGGATTCGAACCAGCGAAGGCGTAAGCCAGCAGATTTACAGTCTGCCCCGGTTGGCCACTTCGGTACCGACCCATCTCCAAGCTGCCGTTTACGGCAACGCCGGGCATTATACGCGACGCGAGCGGGGATGTCAAATCTGATTAATAGAGTTTGCCCTCGCGCTTGGCTCCAGTATAATCAATATACGCAACCTTAGTTTCGGTATAGAAATCGAACACTTCCGTGCCTTGTTCGGTAGGCCCAACGGTTGTGGCTTTTGTGCCGCCAAAAGGCACCTGCGCCTCGCCGCCTAGTGTCGGTGAATTGACGTGGGTCATGCCAGTTTCGATCTCGTCGATATAGCGGAACATGCGCAGTGCATCGCGGGTGTAGATGCTGGATGTTAACCCAAATTGCGAATCGTTGGCGGCGGCGAGGGCTTCATCGAAGCTTTCGACGCGGATGACCGCGAGTACTGGGCCGAAGATTTCTTCCTGGGCGATGCGCATTTCGGGCCGCACCCGATCGAAGATGGTAGGCTCGACGAAGTAGCCTTTGCTGAGCGCACCCGTAGTGACACGTTTACCGCCATACAGCAGCTCCGCGCCCTCGTGCTTGCCGATGTCAATGTATTCCAGTACGCGCTGCAGTTGTGCCTCGCTGACGATCGGCCCCATGGCAACGTTCTCAGCAAGGCCGCTGCCCAAACGTAGCTTACTAGCAGCATCTACTAGCCGCTCCAGGAAGGCATCGGCAACGGGGTGCAGTAGGATGACGCGGCTGGTGGCAGTGCAGCGCTGGCCGGTGCTGCCAAATGCGCCCGCCATCACACCGGCTACTGCCAGATCAATATCCGCATCTTCGAGCACAATCACCGGGTTTTTGCCGCCCATTTCGCACTGTGCTGGGATGCCACGTCGCGCCGCGCGCTCGTAGATTGCCATGCCGGTGGGTGTTGAGCCGGTGAATGACACACATTTCACGCCGGGGTGGTCGATCATGGTAGTGCCAACATCGGCATCGCCATACACCATATTTAGCACACCGGCGGGTACGCCAGCATCAATAAAGCATTGCAGCACCAGCTCCGACGTTTCGGGCGTGAGTGGCGAGGGCTTGAACACCACGCTATTGCCAGCCACCAGCGCAGGTGCGATTTTCCACACCGGAATAGCGACCGGGAAGTTCCAGGGCGTAATTAGCGCCGCTACGCCGCGCGGTACGCGCAGGGTATAACCGAAGTTGTTGGGTAGCTCAAGCGGAATAGTCGCGCCATTGAGGCGGCGGCCATGCGCACCGCTGAACTCAACAACATTGATCGAGCGGTTCATTTCGCCCTGGGCTTCGCTTACTAACTTGCCTTCTTCGTGGGCTATTGCCTGGGCAATGGCGTTACGGCGCTCTTGCATGAGCTGAGCGGCGCGGGTAACGATTGCGCCGCGCCGGGGGGCGGGCACGCGCCGCCATTCACGAAACGCATCGGCGGCTACAGCGCAGGCGGCAGCGGCTTCATCGCGGGTGGACATAGGTGTTTCGCCAAGCACGTCGGTGCTGTCAGCGGGGTTGATATTGGGGATGCGCTTGCTCGATGCCGATGTAACCCACTCGCCACCAATGAAGTTGCGGTATGTTTTCATAGCTCCATCCCCTTGTGTACATATGACGCTTACGTGCCATGCGTGCGAAGTGCATCTGCCTGCGATGGGCGCTGATTGCTGCTTAGTTAGGCTACAGCCTGGTCAACAATATCAAGCCCGCGGTCGATAATCGCCAGCCCTTCGCGTAGCTCGTGCTCGGTGATGCACAGCGGTGGATTGATAAAGAAGGTGTTCCAGCGCACAAAGGTGAACAGGCCGTTTTCGCGTAGGAATGCGTTGAATGCTGGCATCGGGCCAAGTTCGCTGGGCTTGGGATTATAGGGGGTGAGCGGCTCGCGGGTGTCGCGGTTCTTCACCAATTCTACCAGGCTGAAGAGGCCGATCGCGCGGGTGTCGCCAATACTGGGATGCTTCGCTTTGAGATTGGCTAGCTCAACCTTTAGAATTTCGCCCATAGCGCGGGCGTTTTCAATCAGCTTATCTTCTTTATAAATATTGATACAGGCCACGCCCGCTGCACAGCCCACCGAGTGCGCATTATAGGTGAGGCCAGCATAGAGTGGGTGATCATCAAAGTATTCGGCAATCGTATCGGTTACCATGGTTGCGCCTAGCGGCACATAGGCCGAGGTCAGGCCCTTGGCCAGGGTCATCATATCGGGCACGACCCCCCAATGATCAACGGCAAACCACTCGCCGGTGCGGCCAAAGCCGCTCATCACCTCGTCGGCGATCAGCAGGATGCCGTACTTGTTGCACAGCTCGCGCAGCCCGCGAATATACCCGGCTGAAGGAATGAGAATGCCGTTGGTGCCGACCACGGTTTCGATGATCATTGCGGCAATGGTGTGCGGCCCCTCAAACTGAATGATGTCTTCGGTTGCGTTAAGCACCGAGGCGGTGTACTCAGCGTCGTCGAGTTCTTTGCCCGCACGGTAGGGGTAGAAATCGGGGATGCGCACCACGCCCGGGATACCCGGCTCGGCAGCCCAGCGGCGCGGGTCGCCGGTGAGCGTGATGGCGCCAGCGGTGGCACCATGGTAGGCGCGGTAGCGCACCAGGATTTTATGCCGCCCACTATACATGCGTGCAATTTTAATTGCGTTTTCGTTGGCTTCGGCCCCGCCATTCGTGAAAAATGCCTTGCTCAGGTTACCGGGCGTAATTTCATTGAGCATGCGTCCCAGCTCGGCGCGCGGTGCGGTGGTAGCAACGGTTGGCGCGATGTAGCACACCTTCTCCATCTGAGCTTTCACGGCCTCAATCACGCGGGTATCGCCGTGGCCGATATTGACGCACATAAGCTGCGAGTTGAAGTCCATGTAGCGTTTGCCATCGGCATCCCACATATAAATGCCTTTGGCATGGTCGATGACCAGCGGCTTCATCACTTTCTGGGCGGTCCACTCGTACAGTGTCGTGTCGCGCGAGAGATCGAGAATTTCCTGGCGGGAAAGGGTTGTTTCCATCGTCGCTCTCCATACACAAACTATCGGTAGGGAATCGCAGCGCAACTCTGCGCGGCCACATGCCAGCACCATACCGTTGCCAGGCGTGCGCCGCACAACACGGTGACCGCACCAGCGGAAGCGGAGGATTGCCAGCGTGACTGGAAAGACCTTATAGTAGCAGGTCTGGTGATGCTGTCAAGATTGATGATGGAAGGCTGCCGGAGGGCAACGTAGGCATTACAAACACACAAAAGCTGTATTGCCGCTGTTTGTTTTCGCTGCGCGCTGTATGGTGTTATACCGCTGCATATTCCACGCGCGTCAGTCCTGCGCGCTTGCTGGCCGTGAGCTGCCCCTGGTATGGCGCAATGTAGGTGCCCGATGTTGGCGACACATCGTGGTAGTCGCGCCCCACGGCGATGGTGATGTAGCTCAGGTTGGCGCGGCGGTGGTTGGTCGGGTCGAAGGGCACAGCCATAAAACCGCCACCGGCCGATGGCAGTAATACTTCTACCCAGGCGTGCGAGCCGCCTTCGCCCAGCAAATGCCCCGAGACATAGCGCGCCGGCAAGCCCGCTGCCCGGCAAATTGCTAGCATAATATGCGCGTAATCCTGGCAGAGTCCTTGCCCAATTGCCAGTGCCTCGGCGGCGGTGGTGTTGACCGTGGTAGCACCCCAGCCATAGCGCATTGCTTGCCACACCCAGGTGTTGATCGCGGTTGCCAGCTCGTGCGGCGAGCGGTACTGCCACGCCAGCGTGCTGGCGGCGTTGGTCAGGCGGGCGTCGGGCTGCGTGAGGGCGGTGGTAGCCCGAAATGGCGCAACTTCCTCCGCGCTTAGCCAGGGTAAGGTTTCGGGGTAGCCAGTACGCTCGATACGCAGGGTTACCTCGAAGGTCACGCTCGCGGTGACTTCGGGGACGTAGAACTGTAAAATCTGATTACCGAAGGGATCGATAGCGCTGCTTTCGTGGCCGCGCGCGCCAACCACCCAGGCACGGCATTCATTCAGCCGCTGGTCGCCGAATTGAGGCGGCGGCACCACCACCAGGCGCTGGCGCAGCTCGCGGATGGGGCCAGGGTAGGTATATTGAAAGCGCTTATGCAGCCAGTAGCTGCTGTGGCGCACATGGTTCCAGGTTACGGTACGGTGGTCAATCAGCTCAACCGTGTCGAGCGCAGGCTCGGCCAGAAATTGCAGATTGCTCATTGCTGCACCCCCCGTTCTGCCAGCGGTGTATCGAGCGTGGTGGTGTCGGGTACTTCGTCGGCCCACACGGTAAACCCGGTGAGCTGGCTTGGCCCATAGCTGGTGAGAAAGGCGGCATCCACCGCATCGCGCCCGCGCGCAATTAGCACGCGCCCAATCCGTGGTGTGTTGTGGCGCGCGTCGTACGTGCGCCATGCGCCATCGATATATGCTTCAAACCAGGCATGAAAATCCATCGGAATCGGGTTTTCGGGAACATCAATATCTGGTAAGTAACCGCATACGTAGCGCGCCGGGATATTCATGGCGCGGCAGAACATGACCGCAATATGCGCGAAATCGCGGCAGACGCCACGGCGCTGCTGGTAGGACTCGTAGCCCGAGGTTGTAACGACGCTATTACCGTAGCCATATTCAATATGAGCGTGTGCCCAATCACAGATCGCCTGAACGCGGGCCGAGCCATCGGGCGTATTGCCGAACAGCGCCCAGGCGTCGCCAATCACCAGGTCGGATTGGCAGTGGCGGCTGGGCAGGGTATATTGCAGCACATCGTCGGGGAGCGAATCGACGAGCGTGCCAGGAAGATCGAGCAGCGGATCGGGTATGCGCGGCATGTCGGCCAGGGCATCGTAATAGAGCCGCATTACGCCGGGCGGGGCCATCCAGCGCCATACGGTATTGCCAAATGTGTCGACATAGCTGTGGTATGGTAAGGCTGGCGTGAATTCGAGGCGTTCGTCGATCAGGGTATGCAGATCGTGGCTGCGTGGCCGTACAATTGCCGCGCTTGGTGTCGCGGAAGGTGAATCGATAATGAATTCGCAGCCAATCCGAACACGCATACACAACTCCCAATAGCTCTCCGGGCGCTGCATTCGCTGCTGTTGGGCACCGCCTGTATACACTTCTGAACCCTGTATGCGAAGAGGCGGCCCGCCGGGGCCGCGCTCCACATCGTTGTGTATCTACTTCGTATTCTGGTAACAATGCCTTACAGCGTTGCGCTACGCTGCCCGGTATTATACCTTAAATCGGTTGCGCTTGACGAATTTGCCCGCGCCTTGCTCGCCTTTCCATTCGCCATCCTGCACCAGCACGCGCCCGCGCGAAAGCACGACGCTTGGCACGCCGGTTACTTCCATGCCTTCGTACAGGTTGTAGTCGGTGTTCTGGTGCTGCTGGACGGCGGTAATTGTGTAGGTTGCATTCGGATCCCACACCACAATATCGGCATCTGCGCCGGGAGCGATAGTGCCTTTTTGCGGGTAGCAGCCAAACAGCTTGGCCGGGTTGGTGCAGCACAGCTCAACCCAGCGGTTGAGCGAGAAGCGACCGCCGCCTACGCCAGCGGTGTATAGCACCATCATACGGTCTTCAATGCCGGGGCAGCCGTTAGGGATGGCGGCGAAGCTGTGTTTGCCCAGCTCCTTGCCAGGAGTCTTGCCATCTTTGCCGCCCTCGTACCAGAACGGGCAGTGGTCGGTGCTGATGACTTGCAGGGCGTTGCTGGCAACCGCGCCCCACAGCGCTTCCTGGTCGCTCTTCTCGCGGTAGGGTGGCGAGCAGACCCATTTCGCGCCCTCAAAGCCCTCACGCGCCAGGTCGTCTTTGGTGAAAAAGAAATACTGGGTGCAGGTTTCGCCAAAAATCTGGCTGCTGCGGCCACGCGCGCGGGCGCTCTGGATCGCTTCCATCGCCCCGGCGTTGGTGACATGCACTACATACAGCGGGCTGCCCGCAACCTCGGCCAGGCGGATGGCGCGCTCGGTGGCCTCGGCCTCCAGCTCGGGCGGGCGGGTGAGTGCGTGGTATTTGGGCGCCAGGTTGCCCGCTTCAATCGCCTCTTTCACTAGAATGTCAATTGCGTCGCCGTTTTCGGCGTGTACCATGATTAGCAGCCCATGCGCGGCGGCCTGCTGCATTGCGCGGAACAGGGTTGCATCGTCGACCATGAGCGCGCCCTTGTAGGCCATGAATAGCTTCAAGCTGGTGACGCCATACTCGGGGCACTGCTTGATCTCATCCATAATGTTGTCGGGCAGATCGGTAATGGCGACGTGAAAACCATAATCGACGGCGGCCTTGCCGTTGGCTTTGCCATGCCACATATCGAGCGTTTCGCGCAGCGTGGCGCCCTTGGGCTGAATCGCGAAGTCGATATGCATAGTGGTGCCGCCAAAGGCGGCCGCCCGATGGCCGGTGAAGAAATCATCGGAGGAGACGGTGCCGCCGAAGGGCATGTCGAGGTGTGTGTGTACATCGATGCCACCGGGGATGACGTATTTGCCAGTTGCGTCGATGGTGGTGCCGCCGCTGAGGCCATGCCCAATTGTGGCGATCTGTTCGCCTTCAATCAACACATCGGCCTGGTAGATGTCGCTGGCGGTCACAATTGTTCCGCCCTTGATGACAGTACTCATACATTGCTCCTGGGTACAGCTGTATATGGCTGCTTACTTTGCCAATGCGGGCATAATATCCCTGCCGTATGCTTCCAGCGTTCCCTCTTCATCGCCGCTCATCAGGTAGATATTGAACTGGTCAACACCGGCGTCTGCTAGCTCTTGCAGCTTGCGTACATGGGCCTCAGGCGACCCGACAATACAGAAGCGGTCGGTAACTTCGTCGGAGACAAATTGAGCATTACTGCTGCCTACCTCGGCATGGTGATGGTAATCGTAGCCCGCGCGGTTGCGCACATAGGTCGTCAGCTCGGGCGGCAGCTCGGCGGGGTCGTAGCGGTTGATTAAGTCCATGACGTGGTTCGACACCAGGGCTGGGAACCAGCGAACGTGCTCGCGCGCGGCGTTCAGATCATCGGAAACCCATACCGCCGCCGCCGACATCACCTTAATGCTCTTGGGGTCGCGGCCAGCCTGGCGTGCGCCTTCGTGCACAAATTGCAGGCACCACTTGATCAGGTGCGGGTCGGCGAGTTGCAAAATCACGCCGTCGGCAACGCGCCCGGTGAGGTTGAGCGCTTTCGGGCCATAGCCAGCGATCCACACGGGCAGGTTGCCGCTGGCCCAGTCCATGCGAATTTGCTCGCCGTCGTAATCGGTTGCGCGCCCTTCGGCCAGGTCTTTGATCATGCGCACGGCCTGTTCTAGCCCGGCCAGCGTGGTTGGCTTCTTCCCTAGCACACGCCGCGCGCTATCGCCACGCCCAATGCCCAGATCCATGCGCCCGCCAGAGATACGGTTGAGTGTCGCTAAAGCGCTGGCAGTGACACTGGGGTCGCGCGTGGCGGGGTTGGTTACACAGGTGCCCAGGCGCATTTGCGAGGTGTTGAGCGCCATCATCGTCAGCAGTGGGTACGGTTCGAGCCAGAGCACGTGCGAATCGAAGAGCCAGCCGTAGGTAAAGCCCGCCGCTTCGGCCTGCCGCGTCAGCGCTATCGCGCGGTTCGGGGTCATGTCGGGCTTAAGCGTAATGCCAAATTCCATAATTATCTCCAGTGCGCCGCCAGTAGTAAGCAGTAAGCAGTAGGCAAGCAACGCTGCTGCCTACTGCTTACAACCGGCGGCGTAAGGCTACTTCGCGCCGGTGGCCATATCCCAAATCTCGTGTGTATAGGCGGCGTCTTCGGCGGGCTTCTTAATCACGCCAAACTTGAGCGCTGTATCGGCACCACGCTTGAACAGATCAGGCTCCATATAGCCAATCTTGGCAGTCTTGTCGATTGGGTCGCCCCATACCAGCTTGTTCACTTCTTCCATCTGCCACTTTTGCGCTTCTTTGGTCATCACACCCGAGGCGTCGTTCTTCAGCACAATATCGACGCAGGCATCGACATTATCGCGGCAGTATTCCCAGCCCTTGAACGAGGCGCGCAGGAAGCGGGCGGCAATGTCCTTGTTTTTCGGGTCTTTGTTCAGCCATTCCTGGCTCACAAAAATACCGTCTTCGGGCATTGCGGTGCCTTCCTTGTTGTAGTCGATGATGTTCAGCTCATCGATGGTGTGGCCCGCGCTGAGCACCTGGTACAGCTCGTTATAGGTCATTGCGGCGGCGGCATCAACCTCTTTGTTCAGCAGCAGGTTCATGTCGAACGGCTGCTGTACCAGGGTAATGTCTTTGTCTTTGTCGAGGTTGTACTTCGCCAGGGTGGCGAGCAGGTTGAATTCGTTGCCGAAGAACCATACCGCTATTTTCTTGCCTTTCCAATCGGCGGGTGAGTTAATATTGCTGGTCTTCCACGAAAGTTCGCGCATACCCGCGAAACGGAATACCTGCGCAATATTCACCAGCGGTGTGCCCTGCTCGCGTACCGACAGCAGGCTGGCCAGCCAGTCGAGGCCGAATTCGGCCTGGCCCGAGGCAACTACCTGCTCGGGGGCAATATCTGGCCCGCCGGGCTTAATCGTTACGTCGAGGTTTTCGGCTTTGTAGAAGCCCTGGTCGGCGGCGGCATAGTAGCCTGCGAACTGGGCCTGCGCCACCCATTTCAGCTGAAGCGTGACTTTGTCGGGCGTGCCGCTGGCAGCCGGGGCTGCAGTGGGCGCGGCAGGTGCGGCGGTCGGCTCAGCCGGAGCCGCCGTAGGCGCGGGTGCGGCGGTCGGCGCGGCGGGGGCCGCCGTGGGTGCGGCAGGCGCAGCGGTAGGTGTAGCCGCCGTGCCACCACAGGCGGCCAGCAGTACGCCAAGGAGCATCATCACGACGGTAGCGCTGAGGAATTTGTGCATTCGCATGCGGTCTGTCTCCTTACGATTATTCAGCAAACCTGCTCGGAGCATGCCAGCGTGCCGGGCTGGCCGGGCAGCGTGTGGGCCGGTGCGTCTCCTTTCCATTTGTCTTCCGTTGGTGCATTATCGCGCTGCATTGCCATGCGCACCATTGCAACAGCAGCCAGAAATGAGCAGAACGTAGCAGGTTAACGTTGGCAGTTTTGAGCCGCTTCAGGTTTTATGCTAGAGGGAGTGAGTAAGGCCAGCAACGTGTAACTTGAAAACTCCCTGCCTCAATATTTTTATTGGTGAAAGGTGCCTGTGATTGGTTCAGCCTCACGGCCGGTCGCGCCGGAACGATACATGCCAGGGCATAAACACCCGCTCAAGGGCTACAATGATCAGGTAAAACGTGATCCCGAGGAGGCAGGCCATAACAATGCCCGACCAGGCTTCGCGCAGACGGAGAATACCTGCCTGGCTTTTGATATACACCCCGAGAGCGTTCTGGGTGCCGCCGAAGAACTCGGCTACTACGGCACCAATCATACTGAGGGTTGAACAGATTTTCAGTGCGTTAAAGAGGTAGGGCAACGAAGCTGGCAAGCGCAGCTTCAGAAATATATCGCGCTGGCGTGCAGCATATGAGCGCATCAGCTGAAATGCGTCGGGGTGGGGGCTGGTAAGCCCACGGTAGACATTCACAAGCGTGGGGAAGAGGGTCATAATTGCGACAACGCCGATTTTCGAGGCAGCGGTGGTTGCCCCTAGCCACACTCCAAGCAGCGGCGACAGCGCCACAATCGGTACGGCGTTCGATGCGATTGAGAATGGGATCAGCCCATCGGCTAGGCCGCGAAAGCGCACACACACCGCCGCGAGTAGTGTGCCCAATGTGCAGCCAACCACAAAGCCTGCCAGAGCTTCGCCAAAAGTATACAGGCCAATCCGCAGCAGGTAACCGGGCTGGCTGAGGAAGGTACTGATAATGCCGCTCGGCGCAGGCAGCAAATAAAGCGGGATATTGAAAAGACGCACTGCCGCTTCCCAAAGCCCAATACCGAGCAGAAAGGTGAGAACTGGCGGCAGGAAGGCGTATTGTGTTGTGCGTGGTAAGCGCGGTGCTGCGCTACTTATTCGCGAAACTGCCATGCCGGTCTGTCCCTTTCGGTAGCACGTCTAACTCTCGCGCAAACTTTCGCGCACCTCAGTCACAAGCTCGAAGAAGCGTGGCGACTCGCGGGTGACAATATCGCGCGGGCGCGGCAGGTTGATTGTGACGACGTTTTCGATTCGGCCCGGGCGCGGCGACATTACAACCACACGATCGGATAAGAACACGGCCTCGGGGATACTGTGCGTTACGAAAATGACCGTCGTATCGGTTTCGGCACCGCCCCAGATCGACAGCAGCTCGGCCTGCATGCGCTCGCGCGTAATTTCGTCGAGCGCGCCGAATGGCTCATCCATTAGCAAAATCGATGGGGCGAACGCAAGCGCACGCGCAATCGATACGCGCTGCTGCATGCCGCCAGACAGCTGCCAGGGGTATGAGTCACCAAAATCCTGTAGCCCTACGAGCTTCAGCATGGCGTGGGCACGGGCGTGGCGGTCGGCGGGCGCGCGACCCATGACCTCAAGCGGCAACTCAACATTTTTTTGCACGCTGCGCCAGTCGTACAGTACGGGGGCCTGGAACACGATGCCATAATCGCGGTCGAGCCGGGCACGTTCGGGCGTTTTATTCCGCACCATAATCGTCCCATTGCTTGGCTGATCCAGGTCACCGATCAGGCGCATCAGCGTACTTTTACCGCAACCGCTTGGCCCAATCAGCGAAATGAACTCGCCGGGCGCAATGTCCAGGCTAACATCGTGCAGCGCAGTGACGGCGCTACCATTACTATTATAGATTTTGCTGACATGATCGATCGCGATCATGGGTGCTGTAGTCATCATAATGGTCGACGGTTTGCGATTGGGGTGCAGGTTATGCAAGGTAGCCAGCGAGCAATCGTGCAACGCCAATCGTCAATGCCTACTCAGCCTTTCGTTCTCGAATGATCAACCGTTCGGCCAGCGCCACCGCACCATAGAATACCAGGCCGATCAGCCCAGCTACCAGCACGGCAGCATAGAGCACGGGTGGGCGCGAGTTGTAATATTGGGCAGCATTGATAATTGTTACGCCAATACCGCTTTTCGAGCCAGCCGGAAGTTCGGCCACGATTGCGCCAATAACGCTAGCGGTGGCGGCTACTTTGAATGATGTAAACAGGTAGGGCAGTGCGGCAGGTAAGCGCAGCTTCCAGAAGGTTTGCCCACCAGTTGCAGCATACGAGCGCATGAGCGCTAGCGCGTCGGGTGGCACCGAACGCAGGCCGCGCAGCATACCAATCGTCACTGGGAAGAAGGTAAGGTAGGCGGCAACTACCGCTTTTGAGATGAGATCGGGGGCACCGAGCCGACCTAACCCTACGACCACCATGGGGGCAATCGCCAGAATTGGCACGGTTTGCGAGCCGACGACAAAGGGCAGCAGTCCGCGTTCGAGCAGCCGTGAGGAGGCAAACAGTACGGCCAGGGCACAGCCGAGTAACCCGCCAAGCGTAAACCCCAGCAATGCCTCGCCAAAGGTGACAGCAGCGTTTTTCAGCATGGTAACGGCCAGTGTCGGGCCGTTACCACCCTGGGTACGCACACCAAATTCGCTGAATATCGTGAAGAGATGCGGAAGTTTTTGATCGGGGATGTTGAAAAGCGTTTTGAAGCCTTCCCAGGCGATTGCGAACACTACCAACAATAGTAAGGTAGGAAGCCAGCCGCGCCCAAATGCCAAGGGCCGTGAGCTTTGCGCAGGTGTTTGTATGTTCTGCGCTGCTATGGTAAGATCGTCGCTCACGCCTACCCTCCCCGCGCGCTGGCTGGACGCCTGCTGATGTCGATTGCGGCACTACCTGGAGGTTGCCCGCGACCTGCTGGTTGGGCTACCCATACCCGGCTGCTCGGAAGCGTCATGGCTTCCGCCCTGGAAAATTGCTAGCACAAAATGGAGCGCTTGCCCGCAATGGCTGCTCGCCTGCCGCATCTGCGCCGAGTACGGTGAACCGTTGCTTGCCAGCGAGGAGTAAAGACCGATGAAAGGATAGGTTTACTATAGGCCAGGGCTGCAGTTTTGTCAAATACACGCGTTATGCGGTCGCCCGCGTTTGAGGAGTAGTGCCTGCGGCAGCGCGGCACGCCATGATACAAACGTACCGTGCTGCCGCAGGCTACAAACGTCCACTGCGTAACGTGTGTCAAATACAAAAGGTACAGGGTTGCTGCAAAGTCCCTCTGCGTAGGCTCCCGCGCGCTCCCTACGTGGCACTAGCCCTGCAAAAGGTATAGACATAAACCTATGCAGGCACGTATAGCCTGTTCATATTTGTTTGAAATTCGCTGCCAAATTGCTGTAAATCTGTAGCCTATGAATCGTTAGAATTTAAGAGGGTAAAAGTTTCTGCCCATACCAGTGATCTCGTATCCTGCCAGTAGAGCTAGCGGTTGCTGTTATAAAGCACTGCCCAATGTACTCGTTCGTTCAACACACTAGGGAGGAAGTATGGTCAACGTTCGTCGTTTCTATGTCTGGCTTACAGCACTGCTTGCGGTAAGCGTGCTGGTAGCCTGTGGCGGTAGCCCGGCGGCTGAGGCACCTACCGCTGCACCGATCCCTACCGCCAAGCCAACATTAACGCCGCGCCCAACACCCCGCCCAAAACCTACAGCTGAGCCAACAGCCGAGCCTACGGCTGAGCCTGAGCCAACGGTCGCCTCGAGCGGGCCAAAACTGATCGATGTCGAAATTGGTAACCTCAAGCCGTACACACATGCCAAGAAGCTTTTCACGATCGATGTCCCTGAGAATTGGACGCTCAAGAACCTGAGCAAGCCGGGCGAGGCGATTGTGCAGTGGACTGACCCGGCCGAAAATGCGTTTATGCAGGTGGATATTTTTGAAAGCGATCAGCAGACACCGAAAGCGCTGGCCGAGCTGCTGAAAAACTATCTCGAGAAAACCTTCGGCTCGCAGCCCGATTTTGCGCAGGATGCCGCGAAAGAGTCTGGCCCCAGCCAGCTAATCGTGTGGAGCTACACGGCCGAAGGTTCGAGCAATGTCAAGGCCAAGCTCCTTGGTAACAGTTTTATCAAGCAGGTTGGAAATAAAGTCTCGCTGTTTACCCTTGTGGTGCCCGATGAGCAGTTCGACCGCTTGCAAGACTCACTGAATGAAATTCTTGGCTCGTATACGATTCACGATGAGGTTGCACTGAATGCCGATGCTACGCCCAGCACCGAGGTTACGATCGGCGATCTTGAGGACTACACCTATAAAACCGGGCTGTTCTCGATCAAGGTACCTAATAATTGGGAGATGGCCGATAATAGCAAGGCAGGCGAGGCGATTGTGATCTGGGGCGAGCCTAGTGGTCGCGCAACGGCGGTTGTCGATATCTTCGCTGAGTCGAAGAAGCAGACCAGCGAAGAGTTGACAAACTTCCTGAAGGACTTTCTGACGAAAACCTTCGGTTCCAAGCAGGATTTCTTCCTGAACGAGCCTAAAACGCAAAGCGATGGGAGCATCCTGCTTGTGTGGGCATATACCGATGAGTCGTTGAATATGAAGGCGCTGGGGAATAGCTTTATCGAGCAGCGCGGCGATAAGATCTCAATTCTCTCCATGGTTGTGCCCGACGATCAGTTCGATCAGCTGCTGCCAAAAACTAACGAAATCATTCAGAGCTATTCAATCGAGCCGAGCGCGGATTTGCCGTAACCAGCCGTTCATTAACGATAGGACTTACGCAGTTGCATTATTGCGCATACCAACGCTGTGCGTTTCGCCTGTAGCGGCAAGTTCAAACCGATCATGTTTGTGTGCGCTTTTTCCGCGCGTAGCGCGGAAAAAGCGCACACAAGGAAAAATTAAGTACCGCTCTGCCGAAGGCTCAGCACGTAACTGCGCAAGTCCTAAACGAATAAAAGCGCGACGAGGGTATTGCCCGGTCGCGCTTTTGCTTTGATTGTGGCTTTCGCTTACCAGTTGATGTGGCTGCCGCAGCACGGTACTTTTTCTTTATGCTTGGTAATTTTTTTGCGCGTATCGCAAAAGGCACCAAGAACATGAAGAAATTGCTTGAACAGGCGAAAATCCTCATTGATATGGCGTAATACCATCAAGCTGCTGAGCGTAGTTCTGTATCAGCTCCTGAAGTATCGCCAAGGGTGTGCTCTGCTGGTGCAGCGTTAAGCATTCGCCACACCTGCACAAGTAGCTTGCGCGCAATTGCTACCATTGCGCGTTGTACACCGGCACGCTCGTGCAGGGCGGCAAACCGCGCCGCCCAGGTGGCGTCGCCCTGTACCGCGCGCTCGGCTACGGCGAGCATAGCGGCGCGCAGTTCGTGGCGCCCATCGGCGGCTGCACTTCCTGGCATTTCGGCACCTGGCGCAAGGCCCGCATATTTGGCAAGCTGCGCTGCACTGTCAAAGCGCTCGGGCGCGCCGATTGCGCTGAGGATTACAAGCGCCTCAATGCGCGTGATACCGGCAATGTTGAGGAGGCGCTCGCTGTGTTCGCACCATGGTTCCGTCGCTCCAATCGCCAAGATCCGGGCATCGAGCGTGCGGAGCAGCGTAGTAGCGCGATTGAGCGCAGCCAGGTTATCGCGGGCGCGGGTCTTATCGGCGGTATGGAGCGGCGCACGCGCCCACCAATCGGGGCGATCGCTGGCCAGGGCTTGGCGCCCCGGCGGCACAAGCGCATACTGGTGCAGGATCTGTTCGAGGGTTGCGCTTGCGGCGGCATGCTGCTGAATCAGTCGGCGGCGTTGGGCTGCCAGGGCGCGTAGCTCACGCACGGCTGTGGGTGGTACCCAGACGCCAGGCACTAGCCCAGCTGCGTGTAATTGCGCGAGCTTGAGCACCTCGCGTGGGTTGTCGCCATGTTGGAATGATGGCAGCAGGTTGGCGATCTGCGGATGGGCGATCGTCATGCCAGCCACGAGCGGCGCAATCAGATCAGCCAGCGGCCAGGGATCGGCGGCTACGCCCAGGATGACGGTGTCGGTGGCGAGCAGTGTGCGGTGCAGCCATTCGCGCAGTTCGGCGATGGCAATGCGCTGCGGCGGTAGCGCTACCTGTCCACCACGATCGACTGCGCCAGCCAGCGCAAACTGATGCCGAACATCGAGCGCGACAAAGCGCGCTGAAGCGGTGGGTAAAGCCTGCATGCGCATCCTCCTTCCCTTGGAGGAAACTATACGCATTTGGCTGGTAAAAGTAGTTAAGCCCTTGCAAAGCGTTCGTCAAACATGTAAAGATGTAGCTTATGGCAGAATAAGCGCTTTAACGACGCGCTGAGCCGCTACGTCTTCGAGCGCCTGCTGTGCGTGGCTCAGGGCATAACGCTCGCTGATAAACTGCGCCCATGGGAACTGGGTATGGTAGCGCGCAAGCACTTGCAGCGAGCGGTAGACATGGCCTACATCGCTGCCCCAGCAGCCACGTATGTCCAGGTGTTTCTGGTTGAGATCGAGGTGCGGGTTGAATGGCACTGCGCCAGCGTTGGTGTATTGGCCCACCACGACGTAGCGCCCGGCGTCGCGGGTGAGGCGCATTCCCTCGGGCACGGCTGACGCCACACCAGTCGCTTCGATGGTGATGTCTGCGCCGCGCCCGCCCGTAAGCTCGCGCACCTGGGCGTGGCGGGTAGCCTCGTCGGTTGTACCAATATTGATCACGGCGTCGGCACCGAGCGCGCGGGCCATATCGAGCCGTAGTTCCGGCCCGCCGATTACAATCAGGCGGCCCGCCCCGCGTAGCTGCGCCAGAATCGCCGCGCTCAGGCCCACCGGCCCGCTGCCTTGCACCACCACAGTATCGCCGAACTGAATTTCGGCCAATGTTACCGCATGCAGCGCCGTGGGCAGCCCACAGCCCGCCGCCAAAAATGTCTCCCACGGCAGGCCATCGGGCAGCGCCATAATGTGTACACCCGGCCGGAGGTAGATATATTCGCCCCAGCCGCCCAGCAGGCCATCGTCCGCCGAAAGCGTGATGCCATACACCTTGCGCTGCGGGCAGCGCGTGGTGGCATGCGCGACTGTGCAGTACCAGCAGCGCCCACACGAGCCGTACACATCGAGGAATGTGACCACCTGGCCCAAGGTGAGCGGCTGTCCATCGACATCGGCGGCAGCCCCACCAATCGCGGCAACCCGCCCGACACTGACATGGCCGGGGATGATCGGGTAGGGTACGCCTGCTAGCTGCCCATGCCACAGGTGAACATCGGTGCCGCAAACCTCGCTGCCCAGCGTTTGTAGCAGCACCGCACCTGGCTCGAGCGCTGGCTCGCTAAACTGCCGCAGTTTAAGCGGCTGCTTAGGCCCGGTCATCACCATCGCATGAATCATCGCGTACTCACAATGTTAGCGTTTCCTCCATTGGCGGGGCGTTTGATGAGTGTGGTGGCTTACCGCAATCCCTTCAGCACAAACAGCAGGTTTGCGGGGCGCTCGGCCATGCGCCGCACCATATAGGGGTACCATTCTTCGCCATACGGCACATATACGCGCATACGGTAGCCCTCGCGCACAAGCTGCTCCTGCAGATCGCGGCGAATGCCATACAGCATCTGGAATTCGAAGCGGTCGGGGGCAATTCCTTGCTTTGCCGCGTAGCTACGCGTGGCCTCGATCATCCGCTCATCGTGTGTTGCGATGCCAGGGTAGTTGCCCTCGCTCAGTAGCATCTGCATGAGCTTGACATAGTTATTGTCGGTATCGGCTTTCGCCGGGAAGGCGACACTGGCTGGCTCATTGTAGGCGCCCTTGCACAGCCGCACGCGCGCGCCGAGCTTGTTCAGCGCCCGAATATCGGCTTCGCTGCGATACAGATATGCCTGGATCACGATGCCAACATTCTTATAGCGCCCGTACAGCTCATTGAAGATATCGAGCGTTGCCTGGGTATAGCCCGAGCCTTCCATATCGATGCGCACGAAATTGTTGAACGCGGCAGCCTGGGCAAGAATACGTTCAACATTCCGCACACACAACGCTCGATCAACATCAAGCCCCATCTGCGTGAGCTTCAGCGAGGCATTACACTGCGCCCCAATCCGCTCGATGCCGTGCAGCAGCGCAATATATTGCGCCGCGGCGGCACCTGCCTCGGCGGCGGTATGCACCGATTCGCCCAGGTAATCGAGGGTTGCCGTCAGGCCCGCGGAGTTCAGTTTTTGCACATTCCCAAGTGCTTCATTCAGCTCCACACCAGCGACAAAGCGACTGACCAGCGGTTTGGCGAGCGGCCCGCTAAACACGCGCTTGGCGAGTGGCTGATCCGAAAGGTACATCAGTGTCCCTCGTAGCATAGGTTCCTCCCCGTACTATCGCTGGCTTCGAGCGCTGGTGCGTATGGCAGATTTTAGTGCATTGTGCTGCATAGTATAGCACGAAGCGTTTATGTGAAAAACGCTTTTATGGCAGTAGGAATGCGCGTAAATTTGCTGCTCTCCGCCGTATGGCTGAGCATAACCTCCGCCTTGCAACCGAGCTGCGAATCAGTCTTTTGGCCGCAACTTCGCTTGGTGTGCTGCCGTCGAAGCAGCAGAACAATAATACAAGCAGTGCGACGTGTAGCGCTAGCAATAACGAAAGGAACTCGCTGTGAAGAAGCAACTAACCCGTAACCCGAACGATAAAATGATCGCCGGTGTGGCCAGCGGCATTGCCGATTACTTTGGCATCGATCCAACGATCGTGCGGATCGCCTTTCTGCTAATGTTGCTGCCTGGTGGCATTAGCCCGCTGTTGTACATCGTGCTCTGGCTGGTTATGCCTGAGCGCCCGTCGGCGATGATTGTGAGCAGCGAACCACATCATTACGATCCCTATACCGGCGAGCCGCTTCAGCACTCGTAGGCAGGCACATGCGGTGGGAACAGGGGCGCGGGTGGCATCAATCCACCCGCGCTGTTATGTTGGTGTGGAGTGACAAATAAGTTGTTAACTGACGCTCGCATCCCAATGCCTAAAGGCAAGAGGCGTTGCGGAGCTATTCCAATCTGAGTCCGAGAAGTTCAACCGGACGGACATTCACGAACCTTGAGATCGGTAGTGAGGAAGCCAACATGGCGCCGGGCGGTGGCGATCAGATGTATATGATCATCCGTGATCCTGAGCAAGCACATCGCTTCATCGAACACCCAGCCGTTCTGCGGGCGATACGGATATTCAACCTCAACTTGATGGAGAAGGGCCAGAGCCCATTCAATCGCTACCACTCCTACAGCTTGACCGATGCGGCGCTCGGCGAAATCCGATCGAGCATACCTGTGCTCTGAGTATTAGACCTTATCACGATTTATTTGAAAAACCGCATCAGGACGAGCCAAACCGGCATTTCATCGAACATAAGAGCTAACGCCGTTCTTGGCTCCCTGAAGCGGCAGATCGAGATCGCAAAAATAAATCGTGATAAGGTCTATTGCATATGGCGAACTTGTCGTTGTGACGGGCGTAACTTTTTGTGTCGCGGTGTCGTTTACTTATTGTGAGCTGCACGCCTAACGGGCCTTCAACGTTCTTCCAGTGGTGTGCGAGCAGTGGTGGTTGCGGTGCGAGTCGTGAGGTGATACACAAGGTGGTGATATTGTCTCCCAATTGTGCTTCACAGGTTCTTAATGCCCGTGGTATACTCGCGCCAGTATACTGCTACATAGCGCATCCGAGCCGCCCCCGCCCGCCGCGCTCGCCCAACCACTCTCAAAGTTTACGCAATAGAAAACCCACCCCTGCTTGCAAGCTGAAGGTGGGGCTTCTGACGAACAAACGTTGTGCTGACTCTAGCGCTCTCGCTGTAGGACAACGCTATGGCACGGCTTGAGGAGCTAACCCGCACTATGGTAGATGTGAACTGGTATGGTAGTGAAGCGATTGAACTGACCTAAAAGGACACCACTCGGGCGCCCGGGCGCCCGCCTGCTCTACCGTGATGATAAGGCATCCTTGGCGATGGGCAATTGTTCAGATTGGTGTCCGAAGCGCATTGCATCCGACTGGCGCACCTCTTCGACTCGGTACCCGCTGTTCACATGTCGGTGGTCGAGCCGCTGTCACATCAGAGCACTGCCGTCGCAGAGTGGCATATTACGGCCAGTTACTATAAGCAGCACACACGAACGGGCGCTAATAGGCCATTCAGGGGCATATCAGACACAATGACAGCAAAACGGCACATTTGATGATTTTGTGTGGCAATTTACGCCCTGGTGCCTGCATCAGGTTATACTAACCATGTTTTATTGACAAACGAATGGAAGCACACCCAACCATGAGCAGCGTATCTACCGGCTGCCTTTGCAACCACCAAACACAATGAGGCGTAACCGTGGGTTCCCATTCATCTCAACCATCGTTTGTGCTTGACCCGTCCAACCGTCATCCGAACTCTTCCGGCCCGCGCCCTGTCTCCTACGCAACCTGGAATCAGGCGCTCGCCGCCCACTTTTTCAATGCTGCGAAAGCCGGGCAGCCCGTCTACCTTCAGGCCGACGCGGAAGCGATCCAGCTCATCGGACAACAGATCGGCCTGTCTCCTGATGAAGCAGAGCCGAGCTTCATCCAAGCAGTCGCCCGGCACATCTTTGTGACAACCCCGCAAGCGCAAAACATCATGATAAGCGCCAAGTACATGCCGTCAGGCGGAGAGCCACCTGGCTTTATCGCCTTTCTCGCGTTCTGCGTCCTGGCGGCTTCGCGCATGGAGCGCGACGAAGAGCTGGGTGTGTCCGCCGCGAACTATTACCGCCGCCTCAATCCGATGCTCCGCCTTGATCGCGACGGCGCTCCACGTTGGTTTGCCGACACCGTGATCGCCTGGCAGCGCCTTGAGGAGTGGCTCCACGCTGTTCACGAGGGCCGCTACGGCATCGCCACAGCGCAGCCGCTTAATCCCGTCCATCCCTATGTGGGCTACCCGCAATCGCAGTGTTTGCTGCGAGCCTCCGACCGCAGCAGCCTGCTAGACTTCTTCTGCTGGGCGCGCTTGCAGCCCGGCGATATGCCGCCGCACGACTGGCTCTTCGCGATGCTGTGCGACTGGGCCAACTTGCCGCGCTGCCCTCTATCGTCGGGTGCGCGCCGGCGGATTCTCGAAGGCGGATCCGCGGTGACCGACGCGCTGCTGGCGATTATTACGCTCGAACTTCAGGCCTGGGACGGCACGGACGGTGACGAAAACACCGCCGCGGCGCGGCGAGAACGCCCGTTGCTCCACCTCACCTTTCACTCCGCCGTGCAGCAGGTGTCCTGGTATGAGTATGCAAACGAGGCGCTCGTGCCGCTCAGCAGCATCCCCGAACAATTCGCCCACGTGCCCGCTGGCCCGAACGATGCGGTCGCCGTCTTTGGCGATCACGTTGACGCCGGCCAGTGGACGCTTGTTCCTCGCGCGGCCCTCGGCGCGATGCAGGTGGTGCTGGCACACGAAAGCCAGGGTCCGGCCATACGCGCGTTTCTCGATCGGGCCGCCCGCCCATCTTGGCGGGAGCAGACGTTCCGCGGTATCCCACCTGGCTGGCTGTGCTTTCGCGGCGTCGAGCTGCTTCGCGCCGTCCCCAACGTCGCTTGGGACTGTTTGCGCCTTCAGGATAATGTCGCGGTCAGACTGCAGGGCGGGTTGGCACTGGAGCGGAATGTGTATCTGGCTGGCTTTGAGCCATCTCTCGTCATTGATGGGCCGGATCCGGTCGCGCCAATTCTCCTGGATGGGCAGCCACTCCCCGATCATGGTGGCGGTCAAACTGTCATCCCGCTCGCGCCGCACATTCAGCAATCCGGCTATCACACGATCACTGCCGGCACCCGCACGCGCAGCTTTATCACCCGGAGCCCACATCGTGGGGCGCTCCCTTTGTTAACGGTGCCGCAGGTCGCCTACCCACTCCGCCGCGCGGACGGCGGCTATTTCCCATGCGTCACCAGCCCGATTGCCGTCGCGACGCCGCCAGCGACTGGAACTATTTACGTGGCGGGTGCGGCGATCTACGGGCACCAGGAAGACCTACCTGACCTCCTGCCGCATACAGTGCTGGTGCAGGATGGTTTCAAGGGGTATGTCATCCTCGGGCGGCGAGGAGGCGAAATCTTTGCGCACCGCAGAACATTCGCGGTGCGCAAAGACTTGCGGGCGGTGCGCGAGCGACTGCTGTCTTTTGACGTGCCGTTCGAGCCCCAGTGGCTTATCAAAATCGGGCGGAACAAAAGCTACCTCTCTGCCCTGCAGCCCTATGTTCAGCCACCAACAGCCGTACCATCCGGTGACCGCGACCAGATTGCGGCGTGGGTGCGCGCTGTGTGCCGGAAGTCCTACATTAGACGGCTCAGCGATGAGCAAAGCTCCGTATGGCAGACCTATGCCACTGCTGGTGACCGTTTCAAGGCGGTGCGCTGATGAACTACGACGCGCTCTTGCTCTATGTATCTGAAGTTGGCGAGGGAAACTGGACCCAATTCAAGCGCGCCTCAGCGGCGGTGCAATGCGATGCCGCCATCGCCGCCCGGGTTCTTAGCGCACTCGGCCACGCCGAGTTTGCTTGGGATGGCGAGGCGCGCTGGGCAGTCTGCCCGCCTGCTCTGTCTGCCCTACCGCGACAACCTCAGCCGGCAGTGATCCTCTGTGGGCAGCGTCCGCCTGCTTTGTTAGAAGACATGCGAGCCGCAGCCGCACGCCTCGAACTCGGTCTTACGGAGCATCCTCAGGCGGGTGGGCCTTCGGTTATCCAGATCAGCGCCGCGCGCGCGGATATGCTGGAGCAACTCGCCGACGACCTGCGCGTCCGCCTTATTCCACATGCCGCCGAGTACCTCGCCTCCAGCTTGCCCTCGCTCGATACGCTCGTCGCGACCAGCCCAGCCTGCGCCCGTCCGGTCGTCCCACCGATCGCCGCGTTCGACCCAGCGACACGGCAGTGGCTCGAGGTCAGCCAGATCAGCGGAGATGGCCTCTACGAGTACGAAAACTTTTATCCAGACTACCGGCTGCTCCTGGGTGGGCAATGGCGGCTCGTCGGGAGGGAGATCGGCATCTATTCCCTGCTCGACCCCAGCGCTTGGACATATATCCCGGAGCGGCAGGATCTGCGGATTGGGGCGCGCCTGCTGCCCCCACCGCTTTACCAGCGCGCGCTTGTCCTCTGCAGCGGCTATCTGGCCACCTTCGATGGCGCGGATCGCCATTGGGTTTACCGTGATGTTCCCCCGGCGATCGTCGGCGCGCTGGGGCGGAAGTTGAAACAAAGCGTGTAGCGTGGGAGGGATATATGAACGACCCGTATCAGCTATTCGAGCAGCTCTGTGAGAGCTATGGTCGCTATTACGAGAGTGCGTTCGATGTGCGCGACGACGCTATTGCCCGAGAGCGGCGCGCCATGTTGATGGCTGAGGGCGTGTTGTTCCGCGAGCCGTATGTCGAGTTGATGCCGCGCTATGTGTCCTCCGAGCGAACGGTTGCGCAGGCTGTGGGTGAGCTTGGTCTGTCGCCCGACAGTGCCGGTTTCATCGATTTGGGACTGTTTCTGTCACAGCGATCACTTCACCAGCACCAATGGGACGCCTGGAGGTTGTCAGAGAGCGGCAGAAACGTGATCGTCACCTCCGGCACCGGCTCGGGTAAAACCGAGGCGTTCCTCATCCCGACGGTCGCGCGGCTGCTTGAAGAGTCCGTCCACTGGGAAGACGTCCGCAATCCTCCCGCGCGACCGTGGTGGCAGACTGGAAACGCTTGGCAACCGCTGCGAGACCACGAGGAGCGCCCACCGGCGGTACGGGCGCTCGTGCTGTACCCGATGAACGCACTGGTCGAAGATCAGCAGATGCGACTTCGCCGCGCCCTCGACAGTTCGGCAGCGCGAAGCTGGCTTGACGAGCACCGCGGCGGCAACCGCTTTTACTTCGGTCGCTATACCGGCCGCACCCAGGTCTCAGGGCCGCGCCCGCCCAACGTCAAGCCGCAAAAGTTGCTTGAGCAGCGCGAGGTGATGCGGCGCGCCGAGCGATCGTTCGGCTCCGCCAGCGGTAGCAGGCGACCGTACTTCAGCGACCCCACCGGGGCCGAGATGCTCACCCGGTGGGACATGCAAGTGCATCCGCCGGATATTCTGATCACCAACTACTCGATGCTCAACATCATGCTGATGCGCGATAATGAGGAGCCGATCTGGGAGCGTACGCGCGCGTGGCTTGAAGCTGATGCGCGCCACCTCTTTACGCTGATCGTCGACGAACTGCACAGCTACCGTGGGACGGCCGGAACCGAGGTCGCACTCATCCTGCGCAACCTGTTCGCGCGCCTCGGCCTCTGGGAGCGCCCCGACCAGCTGCGGATCATCGCTGCCAGCGCGTCGCTGAACAACGACCCCTCGGGCAAAGCTTACGCCGCGCAGTTTTTTGGTCTGCCAGCCGACAGCTTCGAGATCATCACCGGCCAGCGTGTTCTGCCGACGACGGCGGCACAAAATCTCAGCCCCCACGCCGCCGCGTTCACCGCGTTCCTCGCGAGCGAGGATACCTACGCGGCGGAGGCCGAGGCGCGGCAGACTCTGCTTAAGGATCTCGGCCAGCCGCCATCACCCGCCCCGCCCGATCTGCGCGCCGCGCTCGAACACATCGCGGCCGACGCAACCCTGGTCGAGCAGTGTCTAGACGACGGTCAGATTAAGGCGCAGGGGTTTAGGACGCTTGCGGCAGGCGTTTTCCCAGATGTAGCCGAGGCCGACGCGCAGCACGCGGCCCTCGGCGGTCTGCTGCGCGCGCTTGGCCAAGCGGCATCAGAGAAGGGTGAGATGCTGCTACCCGTTCGCCTGCACTACTTCTTCCGCAATGTTCAGGGTCTCTGGGCCTGCTCTAACCCCGCGTGCAGCGAGGTTGCGCCCGAGCACCGCAGCGACAGTCGCAGCATCGGCAAGCTGTACCGGTCGCCGCAGGTTCGCTGCGGCTGCGGCGGACGTGTGCTGGATCTCCACTACTGCCAGACCTGTGGTGAGGTCTTTCTTGGCGGCTTTAACAGTGTGATCGACCGCTTCGAGCAAGGCAATACCTGGGCGCTAGTGCCAGACCAACCTAATTTGCAGGACCTGCCGGACCGGGCGGTACATGACCGTGCACACGCCGTCTACACCATCTACTGGCCCTCTACCCAGAATCCTGCGTTCGACCCCCGGTGGATGAGTACGAGCGGCCCGCACAAACAGCGGTTTGACTTCGCCTTTGCACATGCGCGCCTTCAGCACGCAACGGGCGCCATCTCCCTCGCCGCCAAGGGCCAACCGTGGACGGGCTGGGTGTATACTGCAAAGACGAAGGTAACTGGGGACGATGACCCCTTCAAGCGGATGCCGGCGGCGCCGGTTATCTGCCCGTGTTGCGGCGACGATTGGGAAGGCGACCGCAAGCTAGAAGTGACCAACAAAGAGCGTATGCGCTCGCCGATCCGTACGCTGCGCACCGGCTTCGAGAAGGTCAACCAGGTGCTCGCCGACACATTGCTGCGGCAGATCCCGCCTGAGTCGCGCAAGCTCGTCCTCTTTTCAGACAGCCGCCAGGACGCGGCCAAGCTCTCCGCCGGCCTTGAGAAGAGTCACTTTACCGATGTTATCCGCCAAGTCGTCGTTCGCGCGGCGCTGGGCCTCAAGGCCGAGCCCGACCTATACCGGCGCTATGTGCGCCAGGAGGAGCTTACGCCCGACGAGGTACGGCGGGCGCGCGACTATGAGCGGCAGTTTCGCACGGATGCCGATGCCATCCGCCGCGGCTTCGAGCGCTACGCGACAGCCGACGACCTAGCGGCGGCTGAGCAGATCCTGGCGGCGGCGAACGCCCCCGTACAGCTGAACACGCTGCGCGGCGCGGTCGAGCGGGAGCTGCTCAGCCTCGGCATGAACCCAGCCGGGCCTGACCCAGAGTTTCAGCAGTTTCAAGACGGCAGCGGCAAGGTGTCGTGGAAAACGCTGGTCGACTGGCGAGCGCGACCGCGGCCGCAGTGGCGGCAGGCCGGCGAGTTCTCGCCGCCTGCGCAGACGCATCTCCAGCGCATCACTGAGCGCGCCATGCAGGAAGTTGTCTACATGCTGTTCGCGCACCGGCGGCGTGACTTTGAATCGCTCGGACTCGGCTGGGCGACGCTCAATCCACACATGGACATCCAGCCCTACGCAAACGGCATTGATGTGACCGCCTTGCGGCAAGTCTGCGACGGCACCATTCGCATCCTGGCTGACCACAATCGCACACCCAAGCCGCCGCCGCGAAAATCGCCGCAGCAGCTTCCGCAAGCACCCGGCTACATCCGCCGCTATTGGGCTGCGGTGGCTGAGCGCCTGGGCGTGTCGCCTGGGGACATGGCCGACGCCGTGATTCGAACGCTGGAGGAGTCTAAGGCGCTTGGCGCTGGCTATATCCTCGATCCCGCCAACCTATACGTGAGCCTTGCGCCGCAGGGTCAGGAGGTGATGGTCTGGCGCTGCCTCCGCTGCCGCCAGCCCCATCTGCATCAGGCAGGCGGCATCTGCACGGACACAGCCTGCCTATCGACCCTGCCCGTTCAGGTGGTGCCGATTCGCGAGGGTCGGCCGGACGACTACTACGCCTTTCTGGCTGACGAGCAGAAGGCTGGGGCGCCGTTCCGCCTCCACTGCCAGGAGCTGACTGGCCAGACCAATAAAGACGACGCTGCCGATCGCCAGCGGTTGTTCCAGGACGTGGTGATGGAGCAGTTCGGCGAGATCGCCATCACCGACACCATTGACCTGCTCAGCGTCACGACCACGATGGAGGCCGGCGTTGACATCGGCCAGCTGCTCGCGATCATGCTCTCCAATATGCCGCCGATGCGCTTCAATTACCAGCAGCGCAGCGGGCGTGCAGGGCGGCGCGGCGCAGGCCTGGCCGTGACGTTGACTGTCTGCCGTGGTCGCAGCCACGACGATTACTACTTCCAGCACCCCGACCGGATCACCTCCGATCCGCCGCCGCAGCCCTACCTCGATCTGCGCCGCGAGGAAATCGTGCGGCGCGTACTCGCAGCCGAGTCGCTCCGGCGCGCGTTTCGCGCGTGTCGCGACCAGATAGCCGTGGACCAGCAGGAGCAGGAGGAACTCGAAGCCTGGTCGGATCTGGATACCGGTTCGAATGTCCACGGGCAGTTCGGCGCGGTCGAAGATTGGCCGCAATGGGAGCCGCATATCCGCGCGTGGTTGGCCGCGCACGTCGTGGAGGTCGCATCCATCCTCGATGATTTGCTGCATGAGGCGCCCGCCGAAATCCAGAAGCAGCGCGACGATCTGATGGATTTCATCACTGCCGGCCTGTGCGATGCGATTGTGAATATCCTCAGCGACCCGGCGCTTACCCACGAGGCGCTCTCCGAGCGGCTAGCGAACGGCGGCATTCTGCCGATGTTTGGCTTCCCGACACGGGTGCGCTGGCTCTACCATGAGCTCCCACGCATCAATCAATGGCCGCCCGCGCGCGGCGTGATCGACCGCGACCTCGGTATCGCCATCAGCCAGTTCGCTCCAGGATCGGAGACGGTCAAGGATAAGGCAGTCTACACGGCGATCGGCGTGGTGGACTACAAAAAGGAGCGTGGTCGTATTGCCTCAGTTCCGAACCCGCTTGGGCCGCCGCAAGACGTGGGGATGTGCAAATCCTGCCAGGGCCTTGACACCGATCCCGCGCAGGGCAGCACTCAATGCCCGATCTGCGGCAGCCCGGACGAGTACCGGCAGGCGCGCCTGAGCCAGCCCGCCGGCTTCTGCACCGCCTATGGGCACGAGCGTGCGTTCGATGGCCAGTTTGAGTGGACACCACGTGCCAGCCGGGCGCGGATGCCGCTGGCAAAGGAGGAACCGGACTGGCGGCGCACCTCGAACGGGGCGTACCGTATCGCCACGCTGTCCGGCCTGATCTACGCCATCAACGATAACGACGGCAATGACTTCGCCTTTCGTCAGATGCGCGGCACACAGGCATGGGCGGTCGAGGCGACACTGCCAACACACCCAGTATCACTGAACACAAACTACCAGTTGGAGGCGACAATTGATACGCGCGCGCTAGCAGCGATCACCAAGACCGACGTCCTGCTCGTCGGCTTTGATGGACGCCGCGTCATGCCGGGCGTGTCGCTGGACCTGCGGTTGCTTCCGCAGCGCGCGGCCTGGTATTCGTTCGGCTTCCTGCTGCGCGACACGGCGGCACGGTTGCTTGACATCGACCGGCAGGAAATCCAGGTCGGCGTTCGGCCTCGGCCTGGAGTGGATGGCCCGGAGGCCGAGGTGTTTCTGGCCGACCGTTTGCAAAATGGCGCGGGATATGCTACCTATCTGGGGCGTGACGAGGTGTTCGCTGGCCTGATCGAGCAATGCGCCGCGTCGCTGACGCACCTGCTCGCACACAGTGACGGTCACTGCGATAGCGCCTGCTACGACTGCCTGCGCGAATACAGCAACATGGCGTACCACGGCCTGCTGGATTGGCGGCTGGCGATAGACCTGGTGCGCCTGGCGCGCGGCGAGGCGATTGGACTTGACGGGTACTGGCAGTCGCTCGCGAGCGCGGTCACGGCCTCGTTCGCGTCCACGTTCGACTGGACGCCCGAGACGTTCGGGCCGCTGCCAGGGCTGGTGCGCGGCAATATGGCGCTGATCATCGGCCACCCGCTCTGGCGCAGCAGCGGACCTTTTCTGACCGCCGAGCTTGGCGAGGCGCTCGTCGCCGCCAATGTTGCGGGCTTCACCAGCGACGGGCCGCGACGGGCGAGGATGATCAACATATTCGAGGTCATCCGCCGCCCGGCCTACTACAATCTTGAGGTCATAAACAGATGATCGCTGTGCAACTCACGCCGCTGCCCCATGTCTCGCCGACGATGGCGGCCCGCCTCCAGGTCTGTCCCTTGCAGGTGGCCTGCGACCGCGACAAGCTGATTCAGAGCATGCTCGTAAAAGGGACGTCGGCGCGCCTGGGTACGATCTGCCACCGCGTGCTCGAAGCTGTCGGCAAACATGCGATTCAGCCCACAGCGGATTGGGACGCCGCCTTTGAGAAGCTGTGGGGCCAGGAGGTCGCGCGGATGGAAGCCGAGGTCGAGCAATCGGCGCGCGACTGCCACCTTGGAAGCCCGGAGCGCTGGCCGTATTATGCAATGCGGCGCGCGTGGCTGAAGCATACGGCGCAGGATATATGGTCGCGTCAGGGCGAAGGCATGGTGGTCAAGCGCGCGCCAGAGCGAGGAATAGTTGTCGCGTTCGAGCGACGCTACACGGCGTTCGAAGGGCGTATGCGGGGTACGGCTGACGTGGTGCGCCAGATCGATGGCGAGCTGGTGATCGAGGATTACAAGACCGGAGCAATCCTGGAAGCGGGTGGCGAAAGGCTGGCACCCAAGGTGCGCGAGAGCTACCGCCAGCAACTCCTACTGTACGCGGCGATGCACCACAATACAGAGGGCGTGTGGCCGAAGCGCGCTCGCCTGATTCCGCTTGAAGGCGAGCCCGTCGATATTGCCATTGACCCACAGGAGGCCAGCGCACTAGCGATGGCGGCGCTAACACTGGTCGATACCTATAATGCGGCGCTTGCGGCTGGCCGAGACCCCCGCGACCTCGCGTGCCCAGGCCAGGATACGTGCAAATGGTGTGGCTATCACGGTGTTTGCGACGCCGTGTGGGAGGCGATGTCGCCTGAATGGGAGTGGTCGTACCACGCCGTTGAGGGCTTGGTGCTGGCGGCACAGCCTACGTCACGCGGCCTTACCAACGCCGACGTGAACGTCGAGCGGAGCAGCGTGCCCTCCGGCACCTACCGCATTCAGACCGATACTCCCGCCGTGGGCGCTGCGCTTGTTCGCGCGCAGCGCTCGCGCGTGCGCATCACCAATCTCCGGTTCGTTGGCGGTCGCCTCGTCACAACGCCGACGAGTGGCGTCTGGAGTGCCCAAGAGTGACTTCATAGCAGGACACGCCAGGCGCGGCGAGGGCTGGCGGCACATTCTGCGGAGTAGATTGTTAGTGGAGGTAGATATGCCGATTACAGCCGTGTCGCTTTTCTCCGGCTGCGGGGGGTTTGATCTAGGAGCGCGGCGCGCGGGCGTCGAGATTCTATGGGCCAACGATGTGTACCGATTTGCTGCCGCGACTTACCGGAAGCATTTTCCTGATGTGGCGTTCACTCACACTGACATCACCCTCTTTGATAAGCGGCGTCTGCCGCGCGCAGATTTGCTATTCGGCTGCTATCCCTGCCAGGGGTTCAGTGATGGCGCGCGGCGACGCGTAGGCGGCGAGGAGCGCGACTACTTCGCGAATGAGCGCAATTTCCTCTATCAGCAATTTGTGGAGGCCATTCCCCATGTCCAGCCGGCGGTGGTCTTCATCGAGAACGTGCGCGGCCTGCGCTCTTCAGTCAACGGCTGGTTTTTCGCTGCCCAGAAGCAGGCGCTGGAGCAGGCTGGGTACGTTGTCTATGCGGAAAGGCTTAATACAAAGGAGTACGGCCTGCCGCAGAGCCGCGAGCGAATCTTTATCGTCGGAGTGCGGCGCGACATCGACTTCGCCTACACGTTTCCCACGCCGACACACGGGCCGGGCTTGCCTCACCCATATACGACGCAGTTTGAGGCGATTGGGCAGCTTCCCCGCTGGCCGACAGGTGAGTTCGAGGCCTCGGGGTTTCACGGCCACTACCTGACCCGCAATCGGAAAAGGGGGTGGGACACGTATAGCAACACGATCGTCGCCCATAGCGACCATGTTCCGCTTCATCCGATGGGAGAGCCGATGCGAAAAGTCGGCGCGGACTCGTGGGAGCTGACAGGCGACGAGAACCGGCGGCTATCGTGGCGTGAGTGCGCGGTGCTGCAGTCGTTTGGCGAGGATTTTGAGCCGGAAGGTCCACTGGTATCCAAGTATCTGCAAATTGGCAACGCGGTGCCGCCGATGATTGCCTGGCAGATCGTTCAGCCTGTTGTGGCATTTCTGGAGAAGAATACGCTTCTGGTCTAGCCCTGAAGGTGTTCGATCTGCTTTTGTAGTGCCTGCTCCATCGCTCGTTGCGTCCCTGGAGCGCGGAGGCTGTTCACCAACATCTGCGCGCTATCTATCAATGAAGCAGGGATGAATGACGCAATCGCAACAAAGGCCCCGCGCTCTGGTCGAACAACTGTGTCCATCGCAGAGTCCTCGATGATCTCCCAGCGGTCTTCATCGCCAGTTAGCGGAAGTGGGACGCGGGACGATCGCGCGTTCGCTGCAGGACGGAATTGCAGGGCGACTTAACCTCAAATTGGAGCGGGGCACCAGCATAGCTGCGAAAGCATGCGTGGTCTGTCTTGCTCTACACCTTGGATGAGGCCACGCGCGAGTGTAAAGAGTTAAAAACAACTGAGCGAGCAGCCACCAAAGATGACCGCTCGCTCAGTTACCAACATATTTTCCTAGTTAACGTCAGTTCGGGTTAAGCAATCAGCGGAAGCGGCAGCGCTTTGAACTGTAGTGACGGCTTTTTGGGCTGATGGCAGTAGGCAATCAATCCGCAAACGAGGTTGATCAGAAAGTTGCTCGGAGA
>WBZP01001320.1_pt1 | contig 30984 bp, 25 predicted proteins | sample 5204301 | NCBI WGS metagenome assembly WBZP01 (sample SAMN12412401, study PRJNA552823) | activated sludge metagenome | isolation source: activated sludge from nitrification reactor of wastewater treatment plant... | place: USA: Pennsylvania | collected 2017 | reverse complement strand
GCGGCCTTCATGGTTTCGCAAGCGGCGCTGGAGACCGGCTGGGGCCGCAAGGAGATCAGGCACGCCGACGGCACCCCCAGCTTCAACCTGTTCGGCATTAAGGCCGGCGGCAGCTGGAAGGGCCCGGTGGCGGAAATCACGACCACCGAGTACATCAACGGCAAGGCGCAGAAGGTGGTGGCCAAGTTCCGCGCCTACGGCAGTTATGCGGAATCCTTCGCCGACTATGCCCGCCTGATGAAGGAAAGCCCGCGCTACCAGGCCGTGCTGAACCGTGGGTCGGCAACGGCGCGCGTTGCGTCTGCCGGTCAGGCCGAGCGTGCCTCGCAGTTCGCCCAGGGCCTGCAACGCGCCGGCTACGCCACCGATCCGGCCTACGCCGACAAGCTGACGCGGGTCATCAACACCACGCTGCGCCTGCAGCGGTCGATGGGGTAAGCATGAGCGCGTCGGGCCGCTCCCAAGCGCTCATCCCGGAGCACGCAATGCGGAGGGTATTCCGATGAGCGCGTCGTCACTGATGATGCTGGGCATGAAGGCCATGGCTGCCAACTATGCCGCGCTGCAGACCACCGGCCACAACATCGCCAATGCCAACGTGGAAGGCTACTCGCGGCAGCGGGTCGAACTGTCCACCGCGACCGGCCAGTATTCCGGCGCCGGCTTCTTCGGCAAGGGGGTGGACGTCACCACGGTGACACGTGCGCACAACGCCTTCCTGACGCGCGAGGCCGCCAGCACCCGCTCGTTGGCGGCGATGGACGCCACCCGCCTTGCGCTGCTCAGGCGCATGGAGACGGTGTTCCAGACCGGCACCAATGGCCTGGGCCATGCCACCACCGAGCTCATGGGTGCGCTGTCGGACCTCTCCAGCAACCCCGCGGACATGGCGACGCGCCGCGTGGTGCTGGCGCGTGCAACGGACCTGGCGGCCCGGCTCCGCGAAGCCGGCACTGCGCTGGACCAGGCGCAGGCCAATGTATCGGCCGACTTGGAGGTGATGGTCACCGAGGTCAACACGCTGGCGCGCAGCATCGCGCAGGCCAATCAGAAGATCGCCGAAGTGGTGGGCCGGGGCCAGCCGGCCAACGATCTGCTGGACGAGCGGGACCGGTTGATCAGCCGCCTTTCCGAGAGGTTCCAGGTCACACGCATGGACGACGCAGACGGATCAACGGCGGTTTTCCTGGCTGGCGGGCAACGCCTGGTCCTGGGCGCCTCGGCTGCGGCGCTCGCCGTCGTGCAGGACCCTGCGGACCCGCGTCGGTCGGCGGTGGGGCTGCGGGATGGCTCGCGCTCGCGCCTGCTGTCCGAGACCCAAATGGGGGGTGGCAGCATCGCCGGCCTGCTGCGCTTCCAGAACCAGGATCTGGTCGTGGGTCGCAATCTGGTGGGCCAGTTGGCGGCGGCCGTCGGCGGGGCCATCAACACGCAACAGATGCGGGGCGTCAACCTGCAGTCGCCCTTGGGGGGTGTGCCCTCGGCGGCGCTGTTCGGCATCGGGGGTCCCGAGGCCCAGGCCCACGCGGCCAATGCGCGCGACGCGGGGGGCAACCTGCTGGCTGGCGTGCAGCTGACCATCACCGACTCCCGCGCCCTGCAGGCCAGCGACTATGACCTGCGCGAAGACCCGGCCGTGCCGGGATCGTGGCTGCTCACGAGGCTGAGCGATGGCACGGTGAACTCGGTGGTCGACGGCGACGTGGTTGACGGCATGCAGATCAACTTCGTCGGTGCACCGCAGGCCGGCGACAAGTTCCTGCTGCAGCCGGTGGCGTGGGCCGCCAACACGATGAGCGCGCTGCTCAGCAATCCGCTCGATCTGGCTGCGGCATCGCCGCTGGTGGCCAGCACCAGTCCGTCCAACGTGGGCACGGCCAGCGTGGCCGGGCTGACCATCACGGCCGGCCCCTTGCCGTTGCCGGGCGCCACGGCGCAGATCGACTTCACCTCGGACGCCGGCGACTACAACTGGCAGCTGCTGGACAGCGGCAACAACGTGCTGGCCTCCGGCAGCGGGGCCTGGTCAGCCGGCCAGCCCATCCCGCCGGCAGGCACCGACATCAATGGCTTTTCGCTGATGCTCAGCGGTGTGCCGCGCACGGGCGATGTCGTCACCGTGGCACCGACTCCGGCCGGTGCCTTGAGCACCAACAACGGCAACGCGCTGGCCCTGACGGCATTGCGCGAGGCCGCCATCGCCGGTGGGCGCACGGCCACCGACCAATGGGCGATGGCACTGTCCGAGATCGGCGTACGGGTGCAAAGCGGTGATACCGCGTCCGGCATATCGGCTGCCGTGGCCAAGCAGGCCGAGATGCAGCGCAGCGCAGATGCCGGCGTCAACCTCGACGAAGAGGCGGCCCGGCTGATTCAGTACCAGCAGAGCTACCAGGCCGCGGCCAAGGTGATGCAGGTGGCGCAGTCCATCTTCGACAGCCTGATCAACGCCGGTGGTCAATGACCCCAGGGAGAAGCGCCATGCGCCTAGCCACACTGTCCAGTTTCGACTCCTCGGTGGCGCAGTTGCAGCGCCGCCTGCAGGACATCACTGCCGCCCAGGAGAAGCTCACCAGTGGCAAGCGCGTGCTGCGTGCCAGCGACGACCCGGCGGCGGCGGCCACGGCGGAGCGTGCACTGGCCGCCGAGGCGCAGTCCGTGTCGCGTCAGCGTGCCCTGCAGGCCAGCCGCAATGCGATGCAGCTGGCCGAGGGTGCACTGGGCGATGCCGGCGAGCTGCTGCAGCAGGCGCGCGAACAGATCGTGGCCGCCGGCAATGGCAGCTACAGCGATGCCGAACGCACGATCGCCGCAGCCGGTCTGCGCACGCTGCGCGACGACCTGCTGGCGGTGGCCAACCGGCAGGATGGCACGGGGCGCTACCTCTTCGGCGGCCAGGGCAGTGGCAGCCTGCCGCTGCTGGACGTACCCGGTGGCGTGATCTACACCGCCACGGCGGGCCAGTTGCAGGCCGCCACGGGCGAAGCCACGGCGCTGTCGGTGGACGGGCGTGCCGCCTTCCTGCAGGCGCCCGACCCGCTGAACCCGGGTTCCACGATCTCGGTCTTCGACCTCCTAGACCGGGTGGCCACTGAACTGGAGACGCCCAACCAGACCGCGGCCCAGATCGCCGCCACCGTTAGCAACGGTATCGGCCAGGTGGACAGCGTGGCCGACAACCTCGCCGCTTGGCGCGCCCAGACCGGTCAGGCCCTGAACCGCATCGACGCCGTCGAGGACCGGCTGGCGCAGCGCAAGCTCGACGCTCAGCAGGAACGATCCAATGCCGAAGACCTGGACATGCTGGCCGCGATTTCCGACTTCCAGAACCAGCAGACCGGCTACGATGCCGCACTGAAGACCTATTCGATCGTGCAACGCATGACGCTGTTCGACTACGTCAAGTAAGCTGGCATCCCCAGGCCCTTGGCCAGAGTGGTTCCCATCCATCCATGCAAGAACATCCCGTGCTGGCCCGCGTTGCGCTGGGCTTCTGCCCCATGCTGGACCGCCAGCGCAACGTGGTCGCCACCCGACTGACCCTCTTTCCGGAGCGCCCCGATGCGGTGCCGGATGTGCCGGCCCTGCTGGCTGCACTGCACGAGGTGTGGCCACCCTCGGACGACGAACAGCCGCTCAAGCTGAGCCTGCGCCCGCTGGACCCAGCAGCCGTAAGCCGGCGCGCCACCGCCGCAAGCCCGGCCACTCCGGTGGCGCTGAACATCGCCGGCGAGGCCATGCTCGGCGCGGTGCTGGAAGCCTCGCCGCCCAGGCACCTGATGATCGAGGTGCCGGCCTTCATGGCCACCGACCCGGCCCATGCACCTGCCCTGCGTGGCCTGCATGAAGCCGGCAACGTGCTGCTCATCAAGGGTCGCCCGCTCACGCCGCTGACACCCGAGGTGCTGCAGTGGTTTGCGCATTCCATTGTCGAGGTGGCCGATGAGCGGCGTGGCATCGTGCCGCCGGCGCCGGGCGTGCGCCAGGTCACCACGGTGCAGGCCGGTGCACGCAGCACGGCTGAGATCGACCTGGCCTTCCAGCGTGGCGCCGTCGCCGTGCTGGGCTGGCCTTTCGACGACCCGGCCCCGCGTGCCACGGGACGCGCCGCCGTGCCGCCGGACGTCAAGGTGGTGCTGGAACTGGTGCAGGGTGTCGAACGCGAGGAACCCGTTTCCAGGTTGGAGGCCATCCTCAAACGAGATCCCACGCTGGCGTTCCGCCTGATGCGCTACCTCAATTCAGCCGCCTTCGGCCTGACGGTGGAGATCAACTCCTTCGGCCATGCCTTGATGCTGCTGGGCTACCAGCGTCTGAAGCGCTGGCTGGCGCTGCTGCTGGCGTCTTCCTCCAAAGGTGTCAGCGCGCGTCACCTGCTGTACGCAGCGGTGCGCCGCGGCCTGCTGATGGAGGAACTGAGCCGAACCCAGGGCGACGCCGAGATGCGGGGCGAGATGTTCATCTGCGGCGTCTTCTCGCTGCTGGACCGCCTGCTGCATCAGCCTTTCTCCGAACTGCTGTCCAACGTGCCGGTGCCCGAGCGCGTGCAGCAAGCCTTGCGCGGCGAGGGCGGACCCTATGCGCCCTATCTGGAGCTGTTGCGGGCCATAGAAAACGAAGCCGTGTTCGACATCCGCGAGCAGGGCGAAGCGCTGCTGCTCAGCCCTGGCGAGATCAACCGGGCTGTCCTGTCGGCCTTGCACGCAGCCAGGCAGCTGGACGGATGATGCCCCCGGGGGTGGGCGCATCGTCGCCTGCAGCCGCCCTGCTGCGCGCCTTGTGGGGTGCGCCCACACCCGCGACGCTGCAGGATGCCGGGCACCGCCTGCTCGATGTGAACGAGGCCTTTGCGGCGCTGGTGGGGCATCCGCGCCAGGCTCTGGTGGGCTGCGACCCGATCGATCTGCAGCCGCCACTGGACCGTGCGTTCAGCCACGAGCAGCGTCGCAAGGGGCAGCAGGACCAGGACCCCGAGGACACGCTGCGTCGCCGCCTGCTCGATGCCCAGGGCCACGAACGCTGGTTCCACACCACGGTCATCGATCTGGCCCAGCCCGGGGCGCAGCCGGTGTGGCTCACGCTCTGGCACGACCGGACGGCCGAACAGGAGGCACGCCAGCAGGCGCAGCGGGCGGAGGACGAACTCGCCCAATGGTTCGAGCTGAGCGTGGGCGGCATGCTGGTCTACGACCAGACCGGGCTGATCCTGCGCTGCAATGCGGCCTTCGAGTCGCTGGTGGCGCAGGTGCCGGAAGTTCTGATGGACGCGCCGCCGGAGTTGCAGGCTCTCCTGGCCTGGGAAGGCGGGGGTCTTTCGGCGGCTCTGGTGCCAGGTGCGCGGGCCATCGAACGGCAGGCCCTGGTGCCGATGGCCGATGGCCGGCCGCGACGCTTGTGGGCGCGGCTGTCGTGCCAGGCCGGTGGCGATGGTGCCCGGCGCGTGATGGCCGTGGTGCAGGATCGCAGCGCCGAGGACGAACGCGACCTGGCGCGGCTCGAGATGGGCATGCTGATGGACACCGCCAGCATCGGTGTTGCCACCTACGACCCGGCTCGCGGCTGGCTGGCACCACCCCGTGCGGCGCGCAGGTCCAAGTCCAGGCCGGGTGGTGCCGGCCCGGGTGGCGGCCCGGGTGCCGGAGACGGTGCCTTGCTGGGCATCGGGCGCGAGCTGGTCGAACCCGCATCGCTGCCCGATTTCGAACGTCTGCAGCACGCCCTGCGTCACGGGGAACGCACCGAGGTGCGTTATGCCGTGCGCCACCCGCAGCTGGGCGCGCGATGGCTGCTGACCCGCGTCGAGCCAGGCGCGCTGGCCGGCGGACGCGCCACCACCTCGGTGGTCACGCTGGACGTGACGGAGCAGGAGAGCGCGCAGCGCCGCAATGAACAGCTGCTGCGCGAGCTGACGACCATCCTGGACAGTTCCACCGCCGGCATTGCCTACCTGCGCGGACCGCTGCTGGTGCGCTGCAACCTGCGCTTCGAGCGCATGCTGGGCTTCGAACCGGGCGCTGCGGCCGGGGCGACGCTGCAGGAGATCTTCAGCCGCAGCATCGGCCCGCTGGATGGCGTGCGCGAGGCGCTGGACGCCCTGGGCCAGGGCCGGCCCTTCGAGGCCGAGCTGCCGCTGGTCGGCGTCGATGACCATCTGCGCTGGTATTCACTGTCGGTGCGCCGCGCTCAACCCGCAGGGCCGCAGCCGGAAGCGGTGGCCGTGCTGACCGACATCACCCGTCTGAAGACCCAGCAGGCCGAACTGGAACAGCTGGTGCGCGATCGCGAACTGATGTTCAACCTTTCGGAGGTGGGCATCGTCTACCAGCGGGGTGCACGCATCGAGCGGGCCAATGAGGCGATGGCCGCGCTGACCGGCTGGGCCAGCCCCGAGCTGAGCACGCTGGATGCTGCCGAGCTCTACGAGGACACGCGCCAGTGCGTGGACTTCGAAGCCCGCATCGTTCAAGGTCTGCGCGAGCAGGGTCGCTTCAGTGGCGAGCGCTTGCTGCGACGCCGCGACGGCACCCTGCGCTGGGTGCAGGTCGGCGTGCGGCCGGTGCTGGGGGACGACACCGAAAGCGGCGTCATCTGCTCCTATGTGGACATCGACGAACGGCGGCGCACGCGAGAGTCGCTGGCCGCCCAGGCCGACCGCACGCGGGCCATCCTCAATTCCGTCCTGGTGGGCATCGTCACGGTGTCGGGCCAGGGCGTCGAATGGATGAACCGCTCGGCGCGCCGCATGTTTGGTGGCGAGCTGGCGGACTTCGTCGGCGAACCGGTCAGCACCGTCGCCACGCCGGAACCCGACCATCCGCTGCGCCGCAAGGACTGGATGACCCGGCTGGGCGAAGGACAGGCGGAGACCTTCGAGTGCCGGCTGCGTGGCCGCGATGGCCGCGAGTTCTGGGTGGTGGGCAATGCCGTGCGCACCGGCGGCGGCGATGTGCGGGACGCACCGGAGCTGACCTTTGCGCTGCTGGACATCGAGCGGCGACGCCAGGCCGAGCTGCTCACCGCCCAGACCCAGGCTTCGCTGCAACGTGTGATCGAGACGGCGCCACTGGCCATCGCGCTGTTCGATGCCAGCACAGGGCAGGTGCAGCAGCTCAATCAGATGGCGGCCGCCTTCTTCGGCCAGGAGACAGGCCGCATGCTGGGCCGTCTGCCTGCCCAGTTCTGCGCCGCGGCGCAGGCACAGGCCCTCGCGTCCTGGCTGGCCGAGGCGACCGCCGCCGTGCCGGGCGAGCCGGCGCGTGTGCACGAGTGGCGCGGCGAAGGTCCGGCCGAGCGTGTCTGGGACGTGCGCATCGCCCATCTGGCAGAAGACCCGGCTGCCACACCGCAGCTGCTGCTGGTCGCCAGCGACGTGACCGAGCAGCGGGTCGCCGAGCGCGCCCGGCTGCAGGCCGCCATCGCCCAGCGCGAAGTGCTGGTGCGTGAGGTGCACCACCGCATCAAGAACAATCTGCAGGGTGTGGCCGGCCTGCTGCAGCAGATCGCGGTGCGCCGGCCCGAGCTGGCCGATGTGCTGTCCGAAGCCGTGGGCCAGGTGCAGGCCATCGCCCAGGTCTACGGTCTGCAGGTCGGCGCCGGTGGGCCGCTGGCGCTGGCTGGTCTGCTGCGCGCCATCGCACTGTCCCTGCAGCGCAATTTCGGCCGCACCATCGTGGTGGATGGGGTGGCCGATCTGCCCCATGTGCTGCCCGAACCCGAATCCATCCCGGTGGCGCTGACCGTCAACGAGCTGCTGACCAACGCCATCAAGCACGGCCAGGGTGGCGATGTGCGCTGCCGGCTGAGCGCCGAAGGCACGGTGATCCACATCCGGATCGCCTCCCGCGGCACCCTGCCCAGCGGATTCGATCTTGGCCAGGTGCGCGGTGGCGTGTCGGGTCTGGGTCTGGTGCGGGCCTTGCTGCCCCGCCGCAGCTCAAGTTTCACGCTCACCCAGCAGGCCGACGAAGTGGTCGCTGCACTGGAACTGCGACCACCCAGCGTCCTGCTGCCGGTGCCGGCCGATCGGCCACAATCCACGGCATGAACGCGCCGAGCAAGGGCAGGATTCTGGTGGTCGACGATGACCGGCTGGTGCTGGCTACGGTGGCCCATGGGCTGACCCAGGCGGGCTATGAGGTGATCGACGCCGACAACGGCGACGACGCCATCCTGCTGGCCCGCGAACACCGCCCGCAGCTGGCGCTGCTGGACATCCGCATGGAGGGCAAGAGCGGCTTCGATGTGGCGCAGACGCTGCGGGATGCCTATCGCATTCCCTTCATCTTCCTGTCCGCGTTTTCCGACGAGGCCACGATCGCCCAGGTGCAGGCGCTGGGGGCGCTGGCCTACCTGGTCAAGCCGCTGGAAGTAGGGCAGATCGTGCCGGCGGTACAGGCTGCCTTTGCCCGGCTCAGCGCCGCCGAGCCGCAGGCCAAGGCGGAGTGCCCACCGGCCATCGCCGATGCGCTTTGTGACCCTGTGCCGCTGGCCGTGGGTGTGTTGATGCACCGTCATGGCCTGCCGCGTGAACAGGCCTTGCATCGCCTGCAGCGCATGGCCCAGGCGCAGCAGCAGACGCTGGCCGGGCAGGCTGAACGCCTGTTGGTGGCGGTGGAGGAACTGGCGCGCAGCGCATGAGAGTCAGTCGGCCAGCGTGAAGAAAAAGCTCGCGCCGCGGCCGAGCTCGGCTTCGGCCCAGATCTCGCCGCCGTGGCGCTGCACGATGCGCCGCACCGATGCCAGGCCCACGCCGGTGCCCGGGAATTCGCTGGCGCCGTGCAGGCGCTGGAAAAGGCCGAACAGCCGGTCCGACGAGCGCATGTCGAATCCCGCGCCGTTGTCACGCACCACATAGGCCCATCCCTTGCCGTGTGGGGCGCGTTGCAGCGAGATCCGGGCGCGTAGGCAGCGCGCGCTGTACTTCCAGGCGTTGCCCAGCAGGTTCTCCAGTACCAGGCGCAGCAGCGTGGGGTCGCCCTGCGCGAAGAGGCCGGGCTCGATGTGAATGTCGGCCTCACGATCGGGTGCGCCCCGTCGCAGGTCGTCCACCACATAACCGGCCAGCTGCGACAGGTTGACCGGCTGTCGCGACAGGGGCTGCTGCGAGAGCCTGGCCAGGGTCAGCAGCGCATCGATCATCTGGTTCATGCGCGCCGCGGCGCCCAGCACCCGGTCCAGGTGGTCGTTGCCCACCCGGTCGAGCAGGTGTCCGTAGTCTTCCTTGACGATGCGGGTAAAGCCCTCCACGACCCGGATCGGCGCGCGCAGGTCGTGCGAAACGGTGAAGCTGAAGCTGTCGGTCTCGGGCGTGTGCGAGACCGTGCCCAAGTCGCCGGGTGCCTTGACCAGCAGGCCGCGTGCCCCGTTCGCCAGCGGGCCGTAGGCCGCCAGGCGCCAGCCCTGAACGTCCTGCGCCTGCCCCGGTCTCAACTCATCGCAGGCCTGCATGACGGCAAGCGGTGCTGCCGCGATGGCTTCGGCGACGGCGGCGCCGGGCTGCAGGGCGGGCCACCGGGCCCCTGCGGCCGTGTTCACCTTCAACACACGCCAGCCGTCCGCGCTGGATCGCGCCAGCACTGCAGCGCTGGTGCACTCCGATAGCAGCAGGTCCTCGGCGGCACAAGCCGCCAGGTCGGTGTCGAGCTCATCGGGGGAGGGGGCGGTGTCGCCATGGACGGCACAATGGCCGCTGGCCTTAGGCTCTGGCGCGGGTGTGCGCTGCCGTTGCAGCGACCGACCCAGCGCAAAGGCCATCGCGGCAACCAGCAGCAAGGCCGCGGTCGCGAACCACCACAGGCCCGGGGCAGTGGCGCCGCCTTCGGCACATCCGCCCACAAAGTTCAGTGACGCCAGGGTGGCGAGCCGGCTGGCGCAGCGGCGCCACGCGGCCGGGTGCGGTGGATGCATGCCCTCAATTGTACGGACGCCCCTGGGCGGGCGCGCCTCAAGTTGAAGCCGGGGCGGCCGAAACCCCATTCAAGCGCACCGGGCGTGTGCGGTGGTCACTGTGGACCGCAGGCCACGCCCCATGACGCATGCACTTGACGGTCTGCCAGCGGCTGCGCATCCTCGCTCCGTGAGGTGGACCGGTGCTGCCCGGCCGGGCAAGCTGCCAGCCTCGACACCCAGCTCAGCCTCTCCACCACCGTGACACCCATCTCCCTGGACGAAACCGCGCTGGCACGTCTGCGCGAACTGGACCCCGACGGTCGCCATGGCGTGCTGCAGCGGGTCCTGGCGGCATTCGAGACCTCGCTCGCTCGGGCGCTGTCCCAGTTGGAGGAGCAGCAGCAAGGTGGCGACGCCAAGACTGTGGCGGCCTTGGCGCACACGCTGAAGTCCTCGTCGGCCAGCGTCGGCGCGCTGGCGTTGTCGACCGCCTGCGCGCAGGTCGAATCGCGCTTGCGCGCAGGCGAAACCACCGCCTTGCGTGACGAGGCGGGTCTCCTGCTGGTTCATGGGCGGGCCGCACTACAGGCCGTTGCGGCTATGCTGCGCGCCTGAGACCCCCGATGACCCTGCCGCTCACCCTTGCCGACGACAGCCTGCTGGCTCAACCCCAGGTTCTCCTGGTCGACGACGACGAGGTGAACCTGCTGCTCATCGCCTTGGCCCTGCGCGACCGCGGATTCAACATCGTCGAAGCCGAGAGCGGCGAAAAGGCCTTGGCCCTGCTGGCCGAGCGCACGCCGGACATCGTCGTGCTCGATGCCATGATGCCTGGGCTGGACGGATTCGATACCTGCCGCGCCGTGCGTCGGCTGCCGGGTTGCGAGAACGTGCCCGTGCTCATGCTGACCGGGCTGGACGACGATGCATCGATCACTCGCGCCTACCAGGCCGGCGCGACCGACTTCTTCGTCAAGACGACGCAGTGGAGCCTGCTGGCCGGCCGCCTGAAGTACCTGTTGCGGGCCTCGCGCACGCGCATCGAGCTGGAACGCAGCAAAAGCAAGCTGGCCCGTGCCCAGGACCTGGCCCGCATGGGCAGCTTCGACTGGTGGCGCGTCGGCGGCGGGCTTCTGATGTCGGTCGAAGCCTTGCGCGTGCTGGGCTACGGACCCAACGAATTGATCACCTTGCGCATGCTGCTGCGCATGGTGCCCAACGACGAGCGCCGGGTCTTCATGCGCCAGATGCACGACGCACTGCGCCACTCCAAGGTGTTGGCCGCCGACGTGACGATCCAGCTGCTGGACGGTCGGCAGCGCATCATCCACATCGAGGCCGAACCCGAATTCAACGACCACGGCCAGGGTGCCGGCTACTCCGGCATCCTGCAGGACGTGACCGACCGCCGCCAGGCGGAGGACAAGATCCGGCAGCTCGCCAATTTCGACGCGCTGACCGGCCTGCCCAACCGGCGCCAGCTCATCTGGCGCGCCGAGAAGGCACTGGAGCAGGCCCGCCGCATGCAGCACCAGATGGCGCTGTTGCTGATCGACCTGGACCGTTTCAAGATCATCAACGACACGCTGGGGCACGCCGCGGGGGACGAACTGCTGATGGAGGTGGGCCGGCGCCTGCGTGCCTGCGTGCGCCATTCCGACCAGTTGATGGAAGGTGCGCTGGAAGCTGTCGGTGCGCGTTCACACCGTGCGCTGGAGGCCGTCGGCCGCCTGGGTGGCGACGAGTTCGTGGCCCTGCTGCCCGAGGTCACTTCCGACCGCGACGCCGAGCGGGTGGCCTGGCGCATCCTGGAAGTGCTGCGCGAACCCATCTTCGTCAGTGGCCAGGAGTGTTTTGTCACCGCCAGCGTCGGCGTGGCCATCTTCCCGCGCGATGGCAACTCGGTGGTCGACCTGCTGCGCAACTCCGACGTGGCCATGTACTCGGCCAAGGCCCAGGGCAAGAATGCCTCGGCCATCTACAGCCCGCAGCTGGCGGGCCGCGGCCGTGACAAGCTGGAGCTGGAGACCGCCTTGCACAAGGCCATCGAACGCGACGAACTGGTGCTGCACTACCAGCCCAAGGTGGACGTGCGCTCGGCCCGCATGGTGGGAGCCGAGGCCTTGATGCGCTGGCAGCGTGGCGAGACGCTGGTGCCGCCGGCGGACTTCATCCCGCTGGCCGAGGACACCGGCCTCATCGTGCCCCTGTCCGAATGGGCGTTGCGCGAGGCCGCGCGCCAGGCCCGGCAGTGGCAGGTGGCCTTCGGCTTCACCGATTCGATTGCCGTCAACCTGCCCAGCCGCCTGTTCGAGCGCAGCGACCTGGTCGAACATATCCATCAGTGCGTGACGCAGTTCGGCGTGCCGCACCGGGTGATCCAGCTGGAGATCACCGAAGACAACCTGATGAAGGAACTGCAGAACGTCATTCCCTCGCTGCACCGGCTCAACGAGATCGGCGTGGAGATCTCGATCGACGACTTCGGAACCGGCTACTCCAGCCTGGCCTATCTGACCACGCTGCCCATTTCGGAGCTGAAGATCGACCGCAGCTTCGTGCGCGAACTGGGCATAACGCCGCAGAGCTCAGCCGTGGTCACCGCCATCATCGCGCTGGCACGCAGCCTGGGCTTGCGGGTGGTCGCCGAGGGCGTGGAGTCGCTGCGCCAGATGGAAGTCCTGCACCGTCTGGGTTGCACGGTGATGCAGGGCTTCCTGTTCAGCCGGGGTGTCATGCCCGACGATCTGCAGCGCTGGCTGGAGCAGACGGTGCTGCCGCGCAAGGCACCGTGGATCGGATCGGCCGACGAAGCCGACCCGCAGGGCGGCAACGCCCGTGCCGTCAACGGCCGGCCCTACCGTTGACACCGATGCGCACCGCCACCCGCGGGGTGCCTGCACCCGGCCATTCCGGAGCGACTCTTGGACCCGCGTAGCCCACCCAACCCCAATGCGGCGGCGCTGGCCAAGGGGGCGCTGCGCCGGCTTGCCCAGGCACAGCTCGAGCCCACCCCGGAGAACTATGCGCGTGCCTACGCTGAAGAATCCGGCCAGCCGCCTGCGCCGCCAGCGGTGCCCACGCCTGCGGCGCCAGGCTTGCCGGATGCCAAGGCCCAGGCAGCCGCCTGGGCTGGCCTGGTGGAGCGACTGGCCCGCAACCTGGAGCGTGGGGGCCGGCAATGGACGGCAGGGCGGCGCAAGGAGAGTCTGCGCCGGGTTCTGGATGGCAGCCGCAGCGATGCACAGCGCCTGCTGCAGCGGCTGCAGTCGCTGATCTCGGCCTGGGAAGCCGATCAACCTTCGGACAGCGCAGAAACCGGCATCGAGGACCCGCCGGTCGATGCGTCGGCCGTGCTGGTGGGGCCGGTGGCGCCGCCGGCCGACGCCGGGCAGTGGCCTCCGCTGGTGAACCATCTGCGTGCCACCGTGCAGGCCGGGCTGGCGCCGGCAGACAGCCGTGCCGCCGAGCTGGCCGCCGCGTTGGGCCGTCTGGCCGATGCCGTGGCAGCCGAGGGCGCCACTCCCAAGCGTGTCGCCGAGATCGCTGCCGTCTGCGAACAGGCGCGCCGGCTGTTTGTGCACCGCCACCGGCTGGTGGAGGGATTGGCCGGTCTATGCCGGGAGCTGAGCGCCGGGTTGACCGATCTGGCCGAAGACGACAGTTGGGCCAAGGGCCAGTGCGCCGGCCTGCAGGCCCGACTGGAAGACGGCCTGAGCGTGCGCGGTGTGCAGGCCGCCAGCCAGATGCTGGCCGAGACGCGCGCGCACCAGCTCAAGCTGCGTGAGGAACGCGCCGCCGCGCGGGACGCGCTCAAGCAGCTGATCCACGACATGCTGCGCGAGGTGGGTGAACTGGGCGAGCACACCGGCCGCTTCCAGACCGCCACGGCGCGCCACGCCGAAGCAATCGAAAAGGCCGACACGCTGCAGAGCCTGGCCGGCGTGGTGCAGTCCATGCTGCAGGACAGCCGGGCGATCCATGCCGCCGTCACCTTGTCGCAAAAGCGCATGCAGGCCGACCGCGCCCGCGCTGGTGAGCTGGAGACCCGCGTGCGGGACCTGGAGTCTGAACTGCGCCGCCTGTCCGACGAAGTCTCCACCGACGCACTGACCCAGGTGGCCAACCGCCGAGGCCTGGCGCGAGCCTTCGAGGCGGAGAGTGCCCGCGCCGGTCGCGAGAACAGCCCGCAGCTGGCCGTGGCGCTGATCGACATCGACAACTTCAAGAAGCTCAACGACACCCTGGGCCACGCCGCCGGGGACGTGGCGCTGAAGTCGCTGGCCGGCGCGGTGCGGGAACGGCTGCGTCCGGTCGACCACCTGGCCCGCTTCGGCGGCGAGGAGTTTGTTGTCCTGCTGCCCGGCACCGGCATCGACGAGGCCCAGCAGGCGCTGACCCGGCTGCAACGCAGCCTCAGCGCGGCGTTGTTCATGCACGATGGCCGCGAGGTTTTTGTGACATTTTCCAGCGGGGTGACGGCCTGGCGCGGTGGCGAGCCCCTGGCCGTGACGCTGGAACGCGCCGACGAGGCGCTGTACGAGGCCAAACGCACGGGAAAGAACCGCACCTGCATTGCCTGATGCCTGCCAAGAGTCACAGCCGGCAGCCGGCTCGGCAGCACGCAGGCGGTAGCACGCCGATGCCTTTGGTCACACAAGCCGCTCAAGCCCAGGCCCGATCCGGCCGAAACTGCATGCAGGGCCGGCCCAGAGCCGGCGCGGGAATGTCCCCATCCGCTGTCGCAGTCGAACTTGCCCATGAGCCTATTCAGCCCTTTGCGTCAGGTGGCCGTGGCCTTCTTCAAGCATGACGTCGCCTTGCGTCGTGAAGAAGGAGGTGTCCAGATCGTATTGGAGGAGCGTGGCCCGGGCGGCCAGCGCGTTCCCAGCCGCGCCGAACAGGCCCGCAAGCAGCAGAAGCTGGAGCTGGCGCTGATGCTGGAGCAACTGGCTGGCCTGCTCAACGACATGCCCGAAACGCGCCAGACCATGCGTCACCTGGTGTTTGTCGAGCAGGCGCTGGTCAAGAAGGGGCTCAAGGCCCTGCACAAGCTGCCGCTGGAAGTGCTTGAGCATGCGTTGGCCCAGCTTGAAGGCCTGGTGACCAACTGGTCGCCCGTGGGTCTGGCCAATCTGCGGTCCAAGATGGCCGTGGCCATCATCGACCGCGACCACCTTGACCATGATGCCGAAGCCGACGTCTACCGCACCGCTGCCGTGCTGGATGCCCCGCTGCCACCGCCGCCGCCTGCCGCAGCCGACAGCGGCCTGGCAGCTTCCGACGACGATGCCCTGGCTGCCGCCTACGCCGCCCTGGGCAGCTTGGCTCCCGGCGTGATCGAGACCCAGGCCGAGCTGGGTTCGCAGTCCGCACGGGCGGTGAAGCCGCAGCCGCCTCGTCAGAGTGAACTCGGCGCCGAGATCAAACTGCGCGAGCTGCAGGCACCCTGAAGCTGGCTCAGCGCCAAGAGGCGGTCCGAAGCCGGACGCGCCCCGTGGGGGTCAAGCAAGGTGGCAGAGCCACATTTGCTTGAGTTCGTCAGCTGGCCGATCAACAAGCAGACGACTCAAGGGTATGGTTTCAGGGTGCAGGCGATGATCGCCGTGTGCAAGGGTGGCGGGCCGGCTGGCCCCTCGTTCGCCACCGCCAAGGAGCCGAGATGCCCGTCCAGGCCGTCACCTTCCACAGAGTCCTGCGCTGCCCGCCGCAGCGCCTGTACCGCGCCTTCACGACGCCTGACGCGTTTGCCAAATGGCTGCCGCCGCACGGCTACACCGCCACTGTGCACACAATGGACGCCAGGCCAGGCGGCGCTTGGCGCATGAGCTTCACCCACCTGGGCAGTGGCCACAGCCACAGCTTCGGCGGCACCTACCTGGCGTTGGAGCCTGGCCGGCTGGTGCGCTACACCGCCACCTTCGACGACCCCAACCTGCCAGGTGAGATGCAGACCACGGCGCGCATGGAGCCGGTGTTCTGCGGCACCGAGCTGCGCATCGAGCAGACAGGCATCCCCGAGTCGATCCCGCTGCAGGCCTGCTACCTGGGCTGGCAGGAGTCGCTCCATCTGCTGGCACTGCTGGTGGAGCCTGAGATTCCGGGCTGAGCGTGTGAGAAGCAAACCCAAGTAGCCGCGCAAGCCCCCGGAACAGCTGCGACCACGGCGCAAACGGCAACTGGGTCGGCCAGCCACGCCCCGTCCTCGCTTGTCCATCCGCGGGGTCGGCTTGTCCGGCCGCGAAGAAGCCCCGGGTTCGGGCCGGTATTCGCAGCTCGCAAGGCAGCACGGCCGCTGCACACTTGGCACGACCTCGGCGAGCGGTCAGCGCCGGGGCGCCGACTGTCCGGGTCGGTTCGTCGTCACTGCGTGAACGCGCTTGCGCCCATTCCGATGAGCAACACCTTGCCGATCCCCCCGGCTGCTGCCGCCGCCGCGAAAGTGGTTCCCGCCCCCAGGCAGGTCTCGCCGTGGCCACGGCTGGCTGCCGCCGCCACCGTGGCGTCGCTGCTGCTGCCGGCCATTGCCGCGCTTGGTGCGTTGCCGATCATCACCGGTGCCGTGGCGGCCGCCGTTTGTGCCTGGTGCGCGCTGGCGTGCCTGTGGTGGGCGCGGCGCCGCTGGCGCGGCAGCTCCAGCGGCCTGGCGCAGGACATGGAGCAACTGGCGCGCGGCAACCTCGTCGCGCTGCGCGAAGGTGGCGCGGCACCGCACGATCCGGCAGCGGCTAGCGTGTCGCGCGTGGCACGCAACGTCTCCGGTCTGGTGGCCAACGTGCGCAGCACGGCGATCCTCGTCGAGGCCGCTGCCGAAGGCTTGATGCAGCGCAGCGCCGGCCTGCAGGAGCAGGCCCAGAGCCTGAGTGCGACGCTGGAGCGGACGCGTGCCGCGACGCAGGAACTGGTTGCAGGCGCGCAGACCACCGCCAGCCAGGCGACCGAGATCCGCGGCTTTGTCGACGAAGTCGGCCAGCTCAGCGCCCAGAGCAGCCAGGCGATGGTCGAAGTGGCACAGACCACGCACGCCACCGTCGGCAGCGTCGCCGGAATGCGCGGCGCGCTGGAGACGATCAACAGCATCGCCTACCAGACCAACCTGCTGGCATTGAACGCCGCCGTCGAGGCGGCACGTGCGGGCGAGTCCGGCCGCGGCTTCGCGGTCGTCGCGGCCGAGGTGCGCGCCCTGGCCAATCGCAGCGCGGCGACAGCGGTCGAGATCAAGTCGCAGATCGAGCAGGCCATCACGCGCGCCGAACGCAGCGGTGAGCTCGTCGATGCAACCCACGCCCACATCGAAGCCATGCGCCGCAAGGTCGAGGCCGTCACCGGTGCCGTCGGTGTCATCGAGCGCCTGGCCACCGACCAAAGCACCGCGTTGCAGCAAATCAGCGTCACACTGCAGCACATCGACGACAACAGCCAGCGCAACACCGGGCTGGTCCAGGACCTGGCCGGCCAGTCGCGAGCCTTGCAGGAGCGGGCGCAAAGCCTCAGCGCCGGCACGGCGCACTACCGGCTGCAGCAGGGCACCGCCGACGAGGCGGTGGCGCTGGTGCGACGCGTCATCGAGCACTGCCGTCGCGTCGGCCTGCGGCAGGGCTTGCGCGATGCCTCGGCGCCCGACAACCCGTTCCGCGACCGCGACCTCTATGTCTCCGGGCACGACGACAGGCACCAGCTGGTATGCCTGAGCGGCACGTCGGCCACACGGCGGATCGGCCAGGACGAGACGGATCTGCTCGATGGTGCCGGCATGCACGTGGTGCGCAAGATCGTCGAGGTCGGCCAGCAGGGCGGTGGCTGGTTCGACTACAACTTCCGCAACCCAGCCACCGGCGAACTGGCGCCGAAGACCTCGTACGTCGAGCGCCACGAAGGTGTCAACTTCCTGTGCGGCGTGTACAAGCCGCTGCGCTTCTGATCCACCTCGGCGCCCGTTTCGCCGCCGTCGCACACGAACGGTTGCTTCTGGAAGCTGCGCGTGGGCAGGCCCAGCCACGCAGCGCGGTGCCGCCCACGGCGAGCGGGTTCTCGAAGCTCTGCGCCGGGGCCGGCTCCGAAGCCGCTCGGCGGGATGGTGAAGCCTTCAACCCGCAACTTGGAAAGGGTGGTTCCCGGTGCCCGGTGACAACGGCTGGGCTGGCCGCCTCGATCCCTGAGGTGAGAAGCGCGCGGAGCGACTGGAGCAGCCAGTCGGGCGGGCGCACGCGAGCCTCCGACGTCAGGCTCGTTTCGTGACAGACGGGATTGGCGACGCGCTCAGGCGTGGTAAGTTTGCCGATGGTGCTGTCAGTCTGGTGCCGGGTTCCGCGCCTGACCATCCCGTCAGCTCGGTCGGTGTCCTGAAGTGCTGAATGGGGTAGAACACAGCACCACAAGAGGATTTCTTGCATGGCCATCGCACCGGCCCGGCGAGTGGTCGTGGTCGGCGGTAGCAGCGCCGGCTGGATGACCGCAACGGCCTTTTCCACGCTGCCCGGGATCGCCTATGCCTTTCACTTCGACGCCAGCCTGCGCGCGCGCTTCCTTCCGGGACCGCAAGGCGGACTCGATCATCGTGGGCAGCTACAACCTGCGCGTCAACAAGGCCAGCGATGGGCCCAATGCCTGGCCACACCGCAAGGAGATGGTCAAGGCACTCATAGATCATCACGCGTTCGACATCGTGGCAACCCAGGAAGGCTTGATCGACCAGCTGCGCGAACTGGACACCATGCCCGGCTGGGCGCGTGTGGGCGTGGGGCGGGACGACGGCAAGCACGGCGGCGAACACTCGGCCATCTACTTCCGCCACGCACGCCTGGAGCTGCGCCGCCATGGCGACTTCTGGCTCAGCGCCACGCCCGAGCGGCCGTCGATCAGCTGGGACTCGCGCTGCTGCAACCGTCTGGCCACCTGGGCACAACTGTGCGACAAGTCCTCGGGCCGCGAGTTCCTGGTCTTTTCGGTGCACTTCGACCATGAAGGCGTGGTGTCGCGGCGCGAGTCAGCCCTGCTGATGCTGCGCCAGGTGCGCGAACTGGCCGGCGGCAAGCCGGTGATCTGCATGGGCGATTTCAACGCCACACCCGAAAGCGAACCCATCCGCACCATGCTTGGCGGCTTTGGCGATGCGCATGCGCTCAGCGAAACGCCGCCATGCGGCCCGGTCGGGACCTTCAATCAGTTCAGCTTCGACAAGCCCGCGGAGCGGCGCATCGACTACGTCTTTGTGACACCCGGCATCCGGGTGCTGAAGTACGCGGTCCTCACCGATTCGCGGCAAGGTCGCTACACCTCGGACCACTTTCCCGTGCTGGTGCAATTGCGGTTACCCTGAAGGCGCAGCTGGACGACGTCGGAGCCAGCGGCGATTGAAGGGAACGCCGCGTGATTTCGCTGATGCTCGAGGAGGCCCTGTCGGCCGCTGACCATGTGCACGGTCAATTGTCCGAGGACGATCACACCTACGCGAGCCTGGGTCGGCACCTGCGCGATGCGGCGCCTTCGCGTGCGCTGACCGTGGCGCGCGGCAGTTCGGACCACGCAGCCAGCTACCTCGCCTATCTGGTGATGGCACGCCTGGGCTGCATCGTGGCTTCGCTGCCGATGTCGCTGGTCACGCTCTACCACTCGCGCCTGATGGCGCGCGATACGCTGACGCTGGCCATCTCGCAGTCCGGGCAGAGCCCGGACGTGGTGGAGCCGGTGCGCTACTTCCGCGACGGCGGGGCCACCACGGTGGCAATGGTCAATGACCTCGGCTCGCCCCTGGCCGCTGCCGCCGAGTGGACGCTGCCGCTGCGCGCCGGCAGCGAGCGCAGCGTGGCGGCGACCAAGAGTTTCATCGCCAGCCTGGTGGCCGGCGGCCGATTGGTGGGCCAGTGGGGAGGCGACACAACGCTGCAGCACGCACTGGCCGACCTGCCCCGAGCCCTTCACGCCGCGGCGCGCACCGATTGGAGTGCTGCATTGCCGGTGCTGGTTGGCGCGCGCCAGGCGATGGTGGTGGGCCGCGGCATTGGGTTCCCGCTGGCGCTGGAGGCTGCACTCAAGCTGAAGGAGACCTCGGCCCTGCAGGCAGAAGCCTTTAGCGGTGCGGAAATCAGGCACGGCCCGATGGCCTTGATCGAAGCCGGCTACCCGCTGCTGATCCTGGCCACGCGTGGACCGGCACTGCAGGGGCTGGTGGACCTGGCCTGCGAGATGCGCCTGCGCGGCGCACGGGTTCTGCTGGCGGCGCCCGAGGCCGTGCGCGAACGGGACCTCACGTTGCCTGGCACCGGTGCACCCGATCTGGATCCCATCAGCGCCGCCGTGGCCTTCTACCGGTTTGCGGCGGACCTGGCACAGGCCCGCGGGCTGGACCCTGACCGTCCACGTCACCTCAGCAAAGTCACCCGGACCCAATGAGCGACGGCGCTGCCCGCGCCCAAGTGCATGCCGGGCGTCAACCCGCGCCATGCGTACGCCAGCCTGGATGGAGACCATGCACCGACTGTTCAAGGGCTTGCGCAAGCCTGGATACCATGCCGGCTTTGCCCCCTGCCTGGTCGAGTACGTGGGTGGGATGGCCGCCGATGGCAGAGCGCAGCGGGCCGAAACCCGGCCCGGGATGGACCACAACACCGCCATCGGCACCCAGCGCCACCGGGCGCACTTCGCCCGGCATGTACACCTCGAAACGGGTAGTCCCATCGGCATCGTCAACGCCAGTTGGGGCGGCACGCGCATCGAAACCTGGAGCAGTGCGCAGGAGGCGGCGTCCGACCCTGCGCTGGCGCCCTGTCCTTGGGCGTGCGGTGCAAGCTCTCATAGTCCACGTGCACGATCCGAAGCGCTTGGCATGACCTGAAGCCCTCTCGAAGTTGTCCATCAGACTCCAGAGCATGTAGCCATCGACGCGTGCGCCCTGCTCGCGTGCGTCAGCCACGGCGGCGGTGTGCTCGGCCAGGTATCGCATGCGATCGGCATCGTGCAGCAGGCCACGTGGCGCGAATGGTTGTTGGCGCCCAGGAGGTCCAGCGGCTGCGCGATGGTCTGCATGTCGTCCGCCTGCACCACCGGTGCGTCGGCACCGTAGTGCGCCACGATGTCGGACGGATAGCAGCCAGGGAACAGCGGGTGGCAGTACCAGCGGACGGAGGTCCCGTCATCGATGCGAGCCTGGGTCCGGGCAGCTTCGCTCCCAGTGGCCGGGAAGACCGGGGCCAGGTTCAGCACGATGCCCAGGGGCACCGCGCAGTCGTCCGCGCGCAGCGCCTGCCACGCCAGGCCGTGGCTCAGCAGCAGATGGTGCGCCACCTGCGGGGCCAGCGCGCGGCTCCTGTGCCCGGAGGCGAAGATGCCGCTCTGGAGGCCCAGTACGGCAATGACCCAGGGCTCGTTGTGCGCCCCTCGCAGGCCATCAGGATCAGGGGCTTGCGCAGACCTGGCCTGCCCGGAGGGACTCGAACCCCCGACCCCCAGCTTAGAAGGCTGGTGCTCTATCCAGTTGAGCTACGGGCAGTGCGTGAAGGGATTCTAGGAGGCTGGCCCGTCCGGGCGGCGGGGTTCAGCGCTGCTCGACCTGCCGCTTGCCGAAAAGGACTTCGCGCTCCTTGTCGCCCGTGATGGGCTTGCGCAGCTCGGCCAGCACCTCGACGCCGCGCTTGACGGCAGGCCGCGCGCCGATCTCGTCGAACCAGCCCTTCAGGTGCGGGTGCTCGTTCCAGTCGATGCCCTGGTTCTTCCAGCTGCGCAGCCAGGGGAAGACGGCGATGTCGGCGATGCTGTACTCGGCGCCGCCGAGGTACCGGCTCCTGGCCAGGCGCTTGTTCATGACGCCGTACAGGCGCTTGGCCTCGTTCGTGTAGCGGTCGATCGCGTAGGGGATCTTCTCCGGCGCGTAGATGCGGAAGTGGTGTGCCTGGCCCAGCATGGGGCCGACGCCGCCCATCTGGAACATCAGCCACTGCAGTACCTCGTACTTGCCGCGCGTGTCGGCCGGCAGGAAGCGGCCGGTCTTGCCGGCCAGGTACAGCAGGATGGCGCCTGACTCGAACAGTGAAATGGGCTGGCCGTCCGGCCCTTCGGGATCAGTGATCGCCGGAATCTTGTTGTTCGGGCTGATGGCCAGGAACTCGGGCTTGAACTGGTCCCCCGCCCCGATGTCCACCGGCAGCGCCCGGTAGGCCAGAGCGCACTCCTCGAGCATGATGTGGACCTTGTGGCCATTGGGCGTTGGCCACGAATACACTTCGATCATCGGCGTTCTCCGCAGCTGGGCCCTGCCGGGTCGGCCGGCGGGCGGTTGCAGCGGACTCTAAACCATGCTCGAAGGCTTCAAGCGCTTATTCACCGCGGGCCAGCCGGCCTTGGCCAAGGGCTGGGAAGGCATTGCGCCGTGGGCGCAGGGCCGGCAGTACAGTTTTCGCGGTGTGCAGTCCGAAGGTTTTGTCATCGATGGCCGGCTCGGTGCCACGCCGTGGCGCTTGGAGTGGGGGCCGTCGCAGCGTCCCTACATCCACGGGCAGGAACTGCGCGTACGCTCCGAGATGGGCCTGGTTTCGGATCTGCAGGTGGTGTTGCTCAACCGCGTGCTGCAGGAGCAGATGGAGAAGGATGTCTTCGAACAATACGTCGAAGGCGTGCAGACCCGCATCGACAACCAGACACCGCCCGAGATGCGCTGGCTGGTCATGTTCCCCAAGCTGCCGGGGGCGGACATGGGGCCGCTGCGTGAACACTATGTCGCCCTGTCGAGCATGAAGGGCTGGGTCCAGAAGTGGCTGCAGGGTCCGCTGATGGACTCGCTGGCGGCCTTGCGGGTGGACCCGGCCACGCCGGTGGTGCTGATGATCGGGCGCGGTCGGCTGATGCTGCGCACGGCGATGGCCGAGCCCGAAGTGGAAGCGCTGCAGGTCTGGCTGCGCCTGTTCGAGGTGGCCATGCGCGAAGCGCGCCGTGTGGCCAACGACAGCACGGACTCGATCTCGCCGAGCACGCAGCCCAGCCTGTGGGGATCGTCCAGCGCACTGCCTGGCGACGAGCATCCCAAGTAGGGTGGGCACGCGCGGGCCGGGCGACCATCAGCCGCGCGGACGCAGCTTGCCCAGTTCCAGCTTGGCGATGGCATTGCGGTGGACTTCGTCCGGGCCGTCAGCAAAACGCAGCGTTCGCGCCAGCGTGTAGAAGTAGGCCAGCGGGGTGTCCTGGCACATGCCGGCACCGCCGAAGACTTGCATCGCCCAGTCGATCACCTGGCAGGCCATGTTGGGCGCCACGACCTTGATCATCGCGATCTCCGCCTTCGCGCTCTTGTTGCCGGCCACGTCCATCATCCAGGCCGCCTTGAGCGTCAGCAGCCGGGCCTGGTCGATCCGGCAGCGGGCCTCGGCGATGCGCTCCTGGGTCACGCCCTGCTGGGCGATGGTCTTGCCGAAGGCCGTGCGGCTCAGCGCACGTTCACACATCAGCTTGAGCGAGCGTTCGGCCAGGCCGATCAGGCGCATGCAATGGTGGATGCGTCCGGGGCCCAGTCGCCCTTGGGCGATCTCGAAGCCGCGGCCCTCGCCCAGCAGGATGTTGGAAGCCGGCACACGCACGTTCATGAAATCCACTTCCATGTGCCCGTGCGGCGCGTCGTCGTAGCCCATCACGGTCAGCGGGCGTCGCACGCTCACGCCCGGGGCGTCGGCGGGCACCAGGATCATCGACTGCTGCGCGTGCCGCGGCGCGGTCGGGTCGGTCTTGCCCATGAAGATGTAGATCTTGCAGCGCGGGTCGCCGGCACCGCTGGTCCACCACTTCAGGCCGTTGATGACGTAGTCGTTGCCGTCGCGCTCGATGCGCGCTTCGATGTTGGTGGCGTCGGACGAGGCCACCGCGGGTTCGGTCATCGCGAAGCCGCTGCGGATCTCGCCCCGCAGCAGTGGCATCAGCCAGCGCGCCTTGTGCTCGGCGCTGCCGTAGCGAACCATCACCTCCATGTTGCCGGTGTCCGGTGCGCTGCAGTTGAAGACCTCGCTGGACCAGGGGATCGCGCCCATGATTTCCGCCAGCGGGGCGTACTCCTGGTTGAGCAGACCGGCCCCGAGTTCGCTGTCGGGCAGGAACAGGTTCCACAGCCCGGCGGCTTGCGCCTTGGGCTTGAGTTCTTCGATGACCGGCAGCGGGCTCCAGCGCCGGCCCGCCGCGGTATTGGCCTCGATCTCGGCCCACCAACGGCCTTCGACCGGGTAGACGTGTTCGGCCATGAAATCGTTCAGCCGGGCCTGCAGTTCCTGCGTGCGTGGCGAATAGCTGAAGTCCATCTGCGTGCCTCCGGTAGGGTGATGTGCGTCGCCTCAGCGCGCACGCCGGGCGAAGCGCCAGGCCAGCTGGGCCAGCACCGGCGTGGCCTCGCCGGCGGCGCGGGCCTGGGCACTGGAGGCGGTGCCATCCACCACCCGCTTGGCGATGCCCTGCGTGATCGAGGCCAGGCGAAACAGGTTGTAGGCCAGATAGAAGTCCCAGTCGGCCATCAATGTCGGGGCGTCGCCACGGCCACAGCGCTGACAGTAGCGCTGAACGTAGTCGCTCTCGGTGGGGATGCCCAGCGTGGCCGGGTCCAGCCCGCCGATGCCGCGGAAGACGCCTGGCGGGATGTGCCAGGCCATGCAGTGGTAGCTGAAGTCGGCCAGCGGGTGGCCCAGCGTGGACAGTTCCCAGTCCAGCACGGCGAGCACGCGCGGCTCGGTCGGGTGCCAGACCAGGTTGTCGAGCCGGAAGTCCCCATGCACCACCGAGATCTGGGTGGGGTCCATCGCACCGGCCGGGATGTTCGCCGGCAGCCAGTCGATGAGCTGCTGCATCTCGGCGATGGGTTCGGTGATCGAGGCCTGGTACTGCTTGCTCCAGCGGCCGATCTGGCGCTCGAAGTAGTTGCCCGGCTTGCCGTAGTCGGCCAGTCCGGCAGCAGTCACATCCACCTGGTGCAGGGCGGCGATGACGCGGTTCATCTCGTCGTAGATCGCACCGCGTTCGCCTGTACTTGCGCCCGGCAGGGCCTGGTCCCACAGCACGCGGCCGTCGACGAACTCCATCACGTAGAAGGCGCGACCGATGACGGCTTCGTCCTCGCAAAGAAGATCCATGCGCGCCACCGGCACGCCGCGGCCGGCCAGAGCGCGCATGACGCGGAACTCGCGTTCGACGGCATGTGCCGATGGCAGCAGCCTGGCGGCCGGACCGGGCTTGCTGCGCATCACGTAGGCGCGCTGCGGCGTGACCAGCTTGTAGGTGGGGTTGGACTGCCCTCCCTTGAACTGCTCCACCGTCAACGGCCCGCAGAAGCCCTCCAGGTGCCGCTGCAGGTGGGCCTGCAGCGCAGCGATGTCGAAGGCGTGGCTGGCAGCCACCGGCTTGGTGCCGGTGAAGTGTTCGTGCTGGGTCATCGCGTCACGCGTTCACTTGTCGGCAATGGCCAGCAGCTTCTCGCGCGAGAGCACCACCAGCCGGGTCGGCTCCACACGCACCGCGCCTTCGCGTTCGAAGCCCTTGAGTTCCTGGTTGACGCGTTGCCGCGACGCACCCAGCAACTGCGCCAGGTCCTCCTGCGCCAGGGCCAGGCCGATACGGATCTCCTGGCCTTGCGCGATGCCGTAGCTCTTGGCCAGAAGCAGCAGCTGGCGGGCCAGCCGGGCTTGCAGGGGGCGCGTATTGAGATCCTCGAACTGGTTGAACATCAAGCGCAGTCGGCGGCAGTTCAGGCGCAGCAGCGCGTCGTACAGCTCCACGTGCTGACGCAGCAGCTCCTGGAAATCGGGCTTGCGCACCACCAGCAAGGTCGTGGCGCCGTGGGCATCGGCGTCGTGCGTTCGCGGCAGCCCGTCGAAAAGGGCAATGTCGCCGAACCAGGTGCCCGGCTCGGCATAGGTCAGCGTGACCTGCTTGCCCGACAGCGACACCGAACTGATGCGCACCGCGCCCGTGGCCACGCCGCACCATTCCTGCGCCGCTGCGCCGCGTGTGGCCAGCGCGGTGCCATCGCGCAAGCGGCGCACCGCAGCGCGCGCGAGGATCGCGCTCTTCAATGTGGAGGAGAGCTTGCTGAACCACGCGCCCGCTTCGATGTTGTGCAGTTCATCCATTGTAAGAACGGGGGTGTGCATGGCTTGTCCCTGAAGCGACAGAGGCGGAACGCTGGAAGATGACATGGTCGCATGTCCTGCCACCAGCAGCCGGGTGCGACGGGGTACCGGGTAGGTACCGAGACTGGCCCGGGAAACTCCGTGTCAAGGGCCACGAATGGGCTGCCAGGGCGCGGCGGGACCTGTAACCCGCCATGCTAGAGTCGTTTGGACTTGCGCTCTGCTTCTTCCCCCACCGCATGCCTATCCCGCGGCCTTTGTTGACGTGGCTGTTCCTGAGTCTTGCCGGCCTGATGGCGGCGGAAGCTTCGGCAGCAGGCATTGAAACGGGCAGTTCGGCAGTAGTGATGGGGCAGCCCCTGAGCTTTGCCGCGCAGGTGCGGCTGGAGCCGGGCGCCACGCTGGAGCCCCAGTGCGTGAACGCCGAGGTCACCGCCGGTGACCGGCGCCTGGCAACTTCGCTGGTGAGCACGGTCGTGGAGATGATCGGCGTGGATCTGGCCCGTGTGCGCGTGCTGACCCAGCAGGTCGTTGAGGAGCCGGTACTGGGCATCGACCTGAGTGTCGGCTGTCAGGCCCGGATGTTCCGCCGCTTCGTGTTGCTGGCGGACCCGCCACGGCCCAATCCGATGGTGGCGCCGCTTGCCCTTGGAGCATCGTCCAACACCGCCGGGGCACTGGGCGGCCCCGCCTCTTCGCCGGTGATGCCGCTGAACGGAGCAGCAGAGGCCGGCGACGTGCGCCGGCCGGACCTTGCGGACGTATCGGCGGGCCGGACCCAGGCGCGTGCACAGGTCACACCGGCCAAGGCGGCAGCGCGGCGCAGCGTCAAGGCTGCCGCGGCGCGGTCCGACGGCAAGGTGCAGAGGAACAGGACAGCCAGGCTCAAGCCCAGGGCCGAACCAGCGCGCCTGCGACTGGATATGCTGGACAGCGCAGACGACCCGCAAGCCAGAGCAGTCGAGGAAGCGCTGCAGGCCGTTGCTCAGGCCGCCAGCGCTGCCCGCGCTGCGGCTTCGGCGGCATCGGCTTCGGCTGCGCGCATCGCCGCGCTGGAGCAGACGGTGACGCAGCTGCGCAGCGACAACCAGGCGCGCTCCGAGCTGGTCATGCAATTGCGAGAGCGGCTGGCCCAGGTCGACGGCAGCACCATCTGGCTGCTGCCGCTGTTGCTGCTGTCCGGCGCGCTGGCCGCGCTGGCGGCTTGGCTGGCATGGCGCATGGCCACTTTGCAGCGTGCGCAGCAGCAGGCCTGGCGTGCGACGCCCAGCCCACGTGCCGAAGGCGCAGCGGGCGAAGCGGCACCGAGCCGGCAGCCCACCTCGCCTGTGCCCTTCGTCACGGCCAACAAGCCCGCGGGCAGCGGCCTGGCCGGGGAGAAGCCACGCGCGGTGCCGGCCTGGCCACCGGCCGCGCCGGCTGCGCCTCGGCCGCAATGGGCTGCGACGGCAGGCCCGTCCACGTTGCCCGAGTCGCGGGACCACACCCGCACGGAGGTCCTGCCCGTTGCGCCGGCTCGCGCCGCGACCCCGGTTCCCGCGGTCGGGGGTGGCCGACCGGACCCCGGCGCCGCGGCTTCGCTAGAGCGCACCGACGTGCTGCCGCCACGCGCCCAGGCCGACCCGGGAGTACCGCGCGATGTTTCCATCGAAGAGCTGATCGACCTCGAACAACAAGCCGAGTTCTTTGTCGTGTTGGGGCAGGACGAAGCAGCGGTCGACCTGCTGGTTGAACATCTGCGGACGACCGGCGGCGGCAGCCCGCTGCCCTACCTGAAGCTGCTGGAGATACACCACCGGTTGGGTGATCGCGCAGCCTACGAACGCACCCGCTCCCGCTTCAACCACCGCTTCAACGCCTTTGCGCCCGAGTGGGGCGCGGATCTGCACGGTGGCCGTTCGCTGGAAGACTATCCTGGCGTGGTACCCCGTCTGCAGCAGGTGTGGAGCCGGCCGCTGGACGCGATGGCCGAACTCGAGGCGCTGTTGTTCCGCAAGTCGCTGGGCGAGCTGTTCGAACTGCCGGCCTATCGCGAGGTGCTGTTCCTCTATTCGCTGGCACGCGACCTGATGGACCACGAGGCGACCGACACCAGCAGCGTGGATCTGCTGCTGCCGCTGTCCGACGGTGGCGAGTTCGGCAGCACCGCACCGGCGCCCTTCACGGGACTGCAGGGGGCCACTTCGACAGGTCCAGCGCCGGACTTTGACAGCCGCCCGACCGCGCCGGTCGACTTCGACATCTCGGTGGCCGAACGCGGCAGCATCTTCGGCAGCCTGGACGAAGCGCCTGCCCCGCGCCGACTGCGCTGAGCCGGCGCGTTACAGCTGCCGCAGCCGCTGCAGTGCGGCCTGCAGGGTTTCGTCGCGCTTGGCAAAACACAGCCGCGCCAGGCGTTGGTCGAAGCCGCCTTCGTAGAAGGCCGCCACCGGGATCGCGGCCACGCCGACTTCACGCGTCAGCCACTGGCAAAAGTCGGCCTCCGGCAGATCGCTCACGGCGCTGTACTCTACCAGCTGGAAGTAGCTGCCCTGGGTGTGCAAGGGGCGCAGCCTGGTCGAGGCAAGGCCTTGCGCGAACAGATCGCGCTTGCGCTGGTAGAAGGCCGCCAGCTGCAGATACGGCGTCGGGTCGGCCATGTAGCGCGCCAAACCATGCTGCATGGGGGTGTTGACCGTGAACACGTTGTACTGGTGGACCTTGCGGAACTCAGCGCTCAGCGGCGCCGGCGCCATCACCGTGCCCACCTTCCAGCCCGTGACGTGGTAGGTCTTGCCGAAACTGGACACCACGAAGGCGCGCGCTGCCAGCGCCGGGATGCAGGCGGCGCTCACATGCGCCTGGCCGTCGAACACCATGTGTTCGTAGACCTCGTCGGAGATCAGCAGCACCTGGGTCGGCGCCAGCAGGTCGGCCAGTTGCTGCATTTCGCCACGTGTCCAGACGGTGGCGCACGGGTTGTGGGGGCTGTTGATGACGAGCAGGCGTGTGCGCGAACTCAGCGCTGCGGCGATGCGCACGAAGTCGGGCCGGAAGCTGCCCGGCGTCAGCGGGACACGCACTACTGTGCCGCCGGCCAGAGCGATGTTGGGCGCGTAACTGTCGTAGCAGGGCTCCAGCAGGATGACTTCGTCGCCCGGGCCCACGCAGGCCAGCACGGCGGTGAGGATGGCCTGCGTTGCGCCCGCCGTGACGGTGACCTCGGTCTCTGGATCGTAGCGGCGGCCATACAGCCGGGCCACCTTGTCGGACTGGGCCTGGCGCAGCGGCATCACCCCGGCCATCGGCGGGTACTGGTTCAGGCCTTCGGCCATTGCGGCGCCGACCTGGCCCTGCAGGGCAGGGTCGCAGTCGAAATCGGGAAAGCCCTGACCCAGGTTCACCGCGCCGGTCTGCTGGGCCAGCGCCGACATCACCGTGAAGATGGTCGTGCCGACCTTGGGCAGGCGGCTTTGCAGGGCAGGGGTGGTCGGGAGCGTGGAGGGTTTTGTCATGAGGCCGGATCGAGGCTGTGGCATCGGAACGCATGAGGGCTTCGCAAGCTCAGAGCTGATAGTCGGTGCCATGGCCATGCATCGCGCCTTCGATGAAGGCCGGTGACAGGCGAGGCGAGAGCAGCGCCGCGAACGCGAAGACGAACTGGCGCAGGTAGGCGCCCCGCTTGAAGGCCACCCGTGTGAGGTTGCTGCCGAACAGGTGACCCAGCGGCCGCGAGAGCAGATCGGGCTCGGCCGGCTCGCCACGCATGGCCAGCTCGGTCACGATGCCGACGCCCAGGCCCAGCCGCACATAGGTCTTGATGACGTCGGAGTCGATGGCCTCCAGCGCCACCAGGGGCTTGAGTTGGGCCCGTTCGAAGGCCAGGTCGATGCGCGAGCGGCCGGTCACCGTGGGGTGGTACAGCACCAGCGGGTGTTCGGCCAGCTGCTCCAGCGTCGGCCTTTCCACGCTGGCCAGCGGGTGGTCGGTCGGCACCACGAGCACATGCTGCCATTCGTGGCAGGGCAGGGTGACCAGGCCCTCATGGGCAGCCAGGGCTTCGGTGGCCAGGCCGACCTCGGCCACGTCGTCCAGCAGCATGCGCGCCACCTGCTCGGGCATGCCCTGGTGCAGCACCAGCTGCACCCTGGGAAAGCGCTTGCGCAGTTGTGCCACCGGCCCGGGCAGGAAGTAGCGGGCCTGCGTGTGCGTGGTTGCGATGGACAGCGTGCCGGCGTCCTGCTTGGAGTACTCCTCGCCGATGCGCTTGAGGTTGGCCACCTCGCGCATGATGATCTCGATTGACTTGAGCACCTGCTGTCCGGGCTCGGTGACGCGCTTGATGCGCTTGCCGTGGCGGGCGAAGATGTCGACGCCCAGTTCTTCCTCCAGTTCCAGGATGGCCTTGCTGATCCCGGGCTGCGAGGTGAAGAGGGCCTTCGCCGTCTCGGTGAGATTGAGCTGGCGCCGCACGGCCTCCTGCACGAAGCGGAACTGGTGCAGGTTCACGGCGCCTCCAAGGTGGCCACGGCCACCGCAGCCATCGCATCGGCCACCGGGCCGAGTTCGCCGACAGGAGGATGCAGCGTGACCTGCGCCTCTGGGTGGTCCCGTTGCAGCTCGGCCACGAGGCGCGGCAGGTCCTGGCGCACATGGCCGCCTGCGCCCAGGAACATCGGCAGCACATGCAGCCCGGCGCAGCCGGCGGCCACCAGTTCGGCGCCAGCCTGCGCCAGCGTGGGTTGCATCAGCTCAAGGTAAGCCAGGCGCACCAGAACGCCGGGGCGGGCGCTGCGCACGCGCTGCGCCACCGCCTCGAACGGCGCGGCCCAGCGCGCGTCGCGTGCGCCATGGGCAAACAGGATCAGGCCTTGGGTGGTCGTCGCTACCATCGTGTTCAACGGTAACGCACCAGCCAGGCGAAGGCCGCCATCGACAAGCCGAGGTAGACCAGGCTGGGTGCCGCCGCGGCAACCCAGGGCGTCCAGCCGCGCAGCAAGCCCATGTGGCCGGCCAGGTTGTTGAG
>WBZP01001319.1_pt1 | contig 30986 bp, 25 predicted proteins | sample 5204301 | NCBI WGS metagenome assembly WBZP01 (sample SAMN12412401, study PRJNA552823) | activated sludge metagenome | isolation source: activated sludge from nitrification reactor of wastewater treatment plant... | place: USA: Pennsylvania | collected 2017 | reverse complement strand
ACACTGGTTTTTTTCCTCCAAGGAGCCGCTTCCCTCACAACCAGGAAATCTTGGCAGCTCATCGGCCTGGTCGACGCTAATTACCTTTCCGTCTTTGCCTCTCTTAGCGGGAGGTGGAGGAGGGGGAGGGGGCGGGGGTGCCGGAGCTACCTCTACCGCTGCAGCGCCTTGCGCAACCACCGTTACGCCCGACAAAACAGAGGGTGGAGGAGGTGGTGGTGGCGGTGCGATGGGTTTGTCTGTAGAAGACCTTCTAGAAGGAGGTGGAGGCGGTGCAGGAGGCATCATAGGTTTGGGAGCAGGAATGGTATCGGTGGCAATCCAATAATTTTTTTTGACAGCTTTGTCGGGAGCTGAAAAAGAGGAAAACACCAAAGCCAATATACCCAGCATCAAAGGTGAAAGCAAATAGAAAAGCAGCTGTTTGCGGTCACTGCGGTTGTGGTTGAGCATTTGTATACGATTTTTAATTTGTGACTGATAAAATGGGCTGACAAAGCCGGGCTCCTTCCATTCTGTATAAGGAGAAATGAGCATTTTTACATAGGACTCTAATGAAAATGACTTAGAAACCTCTTGATCGGCAAGGTATTCGTGGGTTTCTTTCAATGCTTTTTTATAAAAACGAAGTAAGGGTTGAAACCAAAAAATACAATTCAATACCTCCAGACACAACAGGTCAAAACTATGACCCATTCTAATGTGCATTTTCTCGTGTTCAATAATAGGCTGGAGGCTTTGAAAATCGCTGTTTTGAGTGGATAAAAAGATCCATCGGAAAAATGAAAAAGGTGTCCTTACTTTTTCATTCCGAATGATAACATAGGCACCATATTCTTCTTTTATACCACCTTGATGCAGCAATCGGATGGTATATAATCCGTAAACGAGGCGCACAGCGAAAAAGGCCAGTCCTATAAAATACAAGGACCATAACCAGGTATAGGAAGTGTTTTCAATGGCCAGTGGTTTTGTGCCGATATGGATTTCCGGCAACATACCATAAATAATGGCTTTTGTGTCCGGACTTGTCCAAGGCATGATTAAATTACCCAGATAAGTTGCGCCAAGTCCAAACAGCAAGGTAGAAAGTAGGTACCAGCGATTCAACGCAAAAAAAGTGGTCTTCCTTAAGATAATGTAATACAAAACCAAGGATGCTGCCCAGACAATGGCACTCTGAAAAAGGAAGGTAATCATGATTTGTATTTATTTTTAATTTCTTCGAGATCTCTCAGACTGAGGTCGTTTTCTTTTACCAAAAAAGAAACCAACTCGTTGATAGATCCTTCAAAATAATTGGCAACCAGTTTTTTTAAAGAAAAACGCGTGTACGTCTTTTTGTCGATAGCGGCATAATACTCATGGGTTCTGCCATAGGTCTTGTGAATGACAAAGCCCTTTGTTTCCAAGATGCGAATGATCGAAGAAATGGTGGAATGCGGTGGTCTGGGCTCTTCCATTTTTTCAATGAGCTGACTAACGGTTGCAGGCCCATAATCCCAGATGTACTGCATAACTTCTTCTTCTGCTTTGGTTAGTTTTGAAAGTGACTGATCCATAATTTCAACTAATAATACAAATATATAACGTATTTATACGTTATGCAACTAAATTATACAATAATTTAAAATAAACTTACAAACAAATATTTAAACATACTTTTTATAAATGATTTAAAATATAATTCTGAAAATGGCAAATAAGTGCACACTTTCAGAATTTTGTTTTGTTTTTTGTTAAAAACAAAACAGCTTCAGGCCATAAAATGACCTATTTGATAAGAAATTTACGGATGAAAATCCATTTTAGTAGATACTAGGGGGAGGTTAACGTTGGTTATCAATGCTTTGCTATTATCCATTAAACATGGCACTTAGCAATCAATCCATGTTACGATTTCCAGCGATTGTAACGATCCAGTAGCAGGCCATCAAGTTTTTTAATATAGTTACTCATTTTATCCTTGATGAATAGAGAAGCCAGGCCTTCAAGGATGTTTCTATTGTATTTATTGGGGAAATGAGAAGGCATATTATCTCCGTTAGGAGCGTAAATTATAAAGCTATCGTCGGTATTGCCTCTGCCACATAGCAAATAAAAATCTGTTTCCATAGAAATGGAAGGATCAACAATGCCCTGATCATTTAAAAAAATACCGGCATCCCTGCCATTTGCCAGTTTTTTTTGATCAAAATCATGGATAAAAACCACTTTTGAAAACCGGTAAGCACTCTTAAAAGCCCGGATTACATTTTTTTTATACTGTTCGCGGTCTTCAAGATGATCTTTGAGTAATTGAGAGAGTGATTTTTTCTTTTCTTCAGAGGTCTTGGGATCCTGTATGGTTTTTTGAAGCAAATCCGCTTTGTTTTTATTCATGTAAATCCTCACTACAAGGGTTCCCTCATGTAATTTATTCAATTGCTCAGCAGCTGTGGAAATGGACAGCTGAGCATCGTTTTGAGCAATGGCAATGGATCCAATGCTGACAACAAAAGACAAAATCATTACCGATAAAAAAATCTGTTTCTTCACTTCTTAACTAAATATGGGTATGCTATAGAATCTTCGGCAAGTTATCATTTTTTGCTAAAACGACTGATTTTGGCCATAGTTTGTGATGTCGGATATACATCAAAGCGCAATATTTCCAAAAAAGTCCAATTTTTCTCATCTTTGGAGCCCTGATTGTTGTTAACCAAATAAACCACCACCAAAATGAATTTTTTCATTTCTGAAGAGCAAATGGCTGTCAAAGAAGCGGCCAGAGATTTTACCCAGCAAGTATTGCTTCCAGGCGTCATTGAAAGGGATAAAAACATGAAATACCCCAAGGAAGAAGTCCAGAAAATGGCTGAGATGGGATTTTTGGGCATGATGGTCGATCCTCAATACGGCGGCGGCGGCATGGATACCTTGAGCTATGTGTTGGCCATGGAAGAAATTTCAAAGGTCGACAGCTCTTGTTCTGTGATCATGTCGGTCAACAATTCTCTGGTGTGCTGGGGACTTGAGACATATGGTACTGAAGAACAAAAATCCAAATACCTCACCAAATTATCGACCGGAGAATGGATCGGTTCATTCTGTTTGTCGGAGCCTGAAGCCGGCAGTGATGCTACCAGTCAGCGTACTACTGCTATCGACATGGGTGATCATTACCTGCTCAACGGCACCAAAAACTGGATTACCAATGGAGGAACCAGCAGCATTCATCTTGTCATTGCTCAAACATATCCGGAAAAAGGCCACAAAGGAATCAATGCTTTTATTGTGGAAACCAGCTGGCCGGGCGTAAACATTGGCGCCAAAGAAGACAAACTGGGCATCAGGGCTTCTGACACCCACACCATTATGTACACCGATGTGAAAGTACCTAAAGAAAACCGAATCGGAGAGGACGGCTTTGGTTTCAAATTTGCCATGAAGGTGTTGAGTGGGGGTAGAATAGGAATAGCTGCCCAGGCTTTGGGAATAGCCGCAGGGGCCTATGAGTTGGCTGTAAAATATGCCAAAGAAAGAGAGGCTTTTGGCAAACCCATTGGACAGCACCAGGCCATTGCCTTCAAATTGGCAGATATGGCTACCGAAATAGAAGCTGCCAGATTACTCGTATACAGATCGGCCATTATGAAGGATCAGGGCCTCGATTACACAACGGCAGCCAGCATGGCCAAGTTATTTGCTTCTGAAGTAGCTATGAGACATACAGTAGAGGCTGTACAGGTTCATGGAGGCTATGGTTATGTTAAAGAATACCATGTAGAAAGGTTGTTGAGAGATGCCAAAATTACCCAGATTTATGAAGGGACTTCAGAAATGCAAAGGGTCGTTATCAGCAGATCTGTTTTAGCAGGTCAACTATATGAGCCCGTATTTTTTCAGGAAGGATAAGCAGTCAATTTGGAAGGCACCATCACCATAGGGAGATTTTTCAATATCCCACTCAAATTACATTGGTCATTTGCATTGCTGCTTGCCTATGTTCTTTTTAACGTTGTCACCAATGACTCATTTGCCATCGTAGGCATTGTAGCTTTCTTGTTTTTATGCGTTGTCTTGCATGAATACGGGCACGCTCTGGTTGCCAGAAAATTCAAGGTCAACACCAAGGATATCATTTTATCACCAATAGGTGGTGTTGCCCGTTTGGAAAGATTGCCCGAAAAACCCACACAAGAACTTATTATTGCACTGGCAGGACCGGCAGTTAACCTCATTTTAGCATTGCTGCTCACCGCCGTATTGATCATGGTAGGCTTTGAATGGACCACAGTCTCTAATCCAGGAGTCCTCACCCCAGGGCTCACCGATTATCTGGTCATTGGACTCTACATCAATGTAATGTTGTTTGGATTTAACTTGGTGCCCGCATTTCCAATGGACGGTGGCAGGGTACTCAGATCATTGCTTGCCATCAAATTTGGCAGGAGTAAGGCTACCCAAATAGCAGGTTGGGTTGGCAGATTCATTGCATTGTTGTTTATAGCTTACGGACTTTATAATCGGGATTATTTATTTGCTTTTTTGGGTTTGTTTATCTTCATGATGGCCAGAGTCGAAATGAACGAAGTTGTCATGCTCGAAAAACTGGTCAATTTAAAAGTATCCGATTTTTGCAGATCTTCTTTGGTATCTTATCACCTGGGAGACAAAATGCAATGGGTGCTGGATAGAGCTAAGCGGGACGGAGTAATGTATGCGGTTGTCCTGGATAGTCTGGGTTATGTAGCAGGCATCATCACACCGATACAATTGATCCAGGCCCATTCGGGCGAAGTCGCCGATGAATCAGTAGCTGCCTTCATGGATCCTAATCTACATTATATCAGCATCCATGAAAATTTAAAATCCGCCTATGAGTATATGCAAAAAAATCAATGCGGTCTGCTTCTGGTAAGGAATGAAAACAATGAGTTGGTATCTATGATGGACAAAGAAGCGGTTACCAGAGCTATTGGCCTTTTTTCATAAGCTGGCCTTTGAGTAAATTGAAAATTATTACCGAAAGGATTAGTATAAAATAATAAGTGAAAAACCGCCAGGTTGACACGATTAGGTTGGGCAGATCTCCACTTAAATTACCTTTAAACAAAACCAGAAAAGCAGCTTCGGCACCACCGGATGCTCCTGGGGTGGGAATGACCAGCATACCCATCCATATAATCCACTGTTTAATATACATGTCAAACCAAGTGAAAGGAATATCAAGTGAAATCAAAATTATCGCCAGGATAGTAAACTTGGTAAACCACTGGTAAAATAAAATCACAATGCTGATGGCCAGTCTCCATTTTCCTGTCTTGACCACATCCAGATAGGTTTGACCAATATCTGAAAAATAATGACGCAAGCCTGCGTTGAATCGGCTTAGGCTATATTGCCATTTTTCAGGCAGTAAGGAAATCATACTTTTTATACCCGGCCTTATTCTTTTCCAACCCATAATCAGTGTAGCCACAACAATACACAAGCCAATGAGAATGGAGGAGTGCTTTAAAAGATATTGACCCAATTGCTCAATTACATCGTGCATATACAACAAAGTGAGAACAAGACCGGTACCATAAAATATGATATCTTCCGTGGCTGACAACAGCACCATGAATGTTGCTTTGGGTGCGGGCATGCCTTTGTTCACCAACAGACCTATTTTCACCGGACCGCCACCCACAGCAGTAGGCGTGATTGCGGCCCCTATATCGTTGGCCATTACAATGGCAATGGCAGATTTAAAATTAATGGGATAATCCAACCAACGACTCCACATGACAATTCTAATGGCATGTCCCAGCCAGGGAGAAACTGCCAAAAGAGTAATGAGCACCAGGTAATACCATTTGATTTTATACAAAAGTTCAAAGGACTTCGGATCAATGGTATAAGCCAGAAAAATGGCGTGTAATCCTAATCCAATGCCAATCAGCAGAAAAAGTCGGTTGATAATTTTGTTATAGTCTCTTTCTTTGTTCATTTGCGTTGCTGTCATTTAAAATTCACTGTATCGTTCGATTAATTCCCTGTCTTTCTCCACCACTTTAATGGAGTTGATGGCCTTAGAAATTTCATCGATGATTTGTTCGTGAGGTTTACCTTCTTCCAATTGTTGCGTCAGCAACAGATTTTTCAGGCTGAAAAGACTGGCGGTGGCGATGTATCTTTTGTATTTATTCTGATCGGCATCTTTTGCAATGTCTTTGTACAATTCAATGGATTGTTTTTTGGTCACATCGCTTTGGTTTAATAAATACAGATTGAAATAACTACAAAGTTCGTACATCTGATAGGGATTACTAATGGCTATTTTTTCTATAAACCAGGCGTAGTAAGCCTTATCCTGGCTTTCTGCATACAGCGCCGCAATTTTGGGTATCAGATAAGGTGTGTTTTCCTTCTCAAAGTTTTTGCTCAGTCGCAACGCCTCTTCCGGAGCCACAAAAAACAATTGTGATATGGCCTCACCAATTACATTGTACGCTTTGTCCTTTTCAATTACTTTTTTATAAATGGGCGAAAAATCAAGGTTGTTTAAACTTCCCAGTGCCCGGATGGCGCTTTCTCTCACCAGACTATGAGGGTCGTTTTCGGCCATAAATTTTATTTCGTTGGAAAATTCGGCGATCTTTCCTGACTGTGCCAATACATTGATGGCAAAGTCTCTGAAAAAATAATAGCCATCTTTAATTGCCAATGCAATCAATTCGTCTCTGTAGGGAGAGTCATCCGCCAGCATTTGGCAGGCTTTGTATTTATCTCCAAACAAAGGAGAAAATTTAAAGGTGTTCAGCCATTGCTCTTCGGTTTTGTTCTCTTCGATGATGCCCGGGATATGGCTTTCTCCATCGAAAACCCAGGCGACTACATCTTTTTGCTTTAGTTTCAGGGTGTGGTTGCTCTCACTTTCGGAAACGATGATTCGGTGCTTTTCAACTTTTCCATCGGCATAATAAATCGCCAGATCAACGGGAATCCGCCACACATTGGAGGCTTCCTGAAAAACAGAAACCTGAAAAGATGCTGAAGTTGCATCCCAATCACCATTCACTGTCAATTCCGGATGTCCTCTTTTGTAAAACCACTGGTCGAAAAACCAATTTAAGTCTTCACCGCTTATTTCTTCAAAAGCCAGGCGCAACTCATCTCCCTCCACATCGGTGAATTCATTTTTTTTGAGGTAATACTGAAGAGAAGTAAAAAAGACGTCGTCGCCAAGATACTTTCTGAGGTGGTGCAATACCAGGCCACCCTTGTTGTAGCTATGGGCATCAAACATATCTTCTTTATTGGCATATCGGTAGTGAATCAGTGGGTGCATGCCATTGAAGGTACTGTTGATATACCCGGCCAATTCATTCGACCGGTGTTCATCGGCTTTCATTCTGCCGTACTTGTGTTCCATCCACAAGTATTCGGAATAGTTGGCAAAGCCCTCGTTTAGCACAAGATTGGCCCAGCTTTCGAGGGTAACCAGATTGCCAAACCACTGATGAGATAATTCATGCGCTACAATATAATCATTGTCATTATCGATCAATTCCCTGTCTGTTTTTTGTACAAACTCCCCAAAAACCGATGCGGTGGTATTTTCCATGGCCCCCGAAACATAATCTCTGGTTACAATCTGGCTGTATTTTGACCAGGGATAATCATAGCCAAACAACCGTGTAAAAAAGGTCATCATTTCAGGTGTGTGGTTGAAAATGGCCTTGGCGTAAGGAGCATATTCTTTTTCTACAAAGTATTGAAGGGGAATATGGTTCCACATTTCAGATTCCACATGGTAATTACCCACAGCGATCATAAAAAGATAAGGTGCATGTGGCTTGTCCTGGATCCAGGTATCCGTCCTTGTGCCGTCGGCATTTACCTGACTTTTTGCAAGTCGTCCGTTGGAAAGTGTTACATAAGCTGTATCAACGGTCAGTGATATTTCTCCTGTACACCTTTCGTTGGGTTTGTCGATGGTAGGAAACCACTTTGAATTGTTTTCGGTCTCTCCCTGTGTCCAGATCTGCACGGGCTTTAAAGTATCCGTTTTTAACGGATTGATGAAAAACAGTCCTTTGTCAGAATGGATGGCATCGCTGCCACTTTCAACACCTTCATTGGGTTTGGCAGTATAGGAAATGCTCAACCGGATGGTATCTTTTTTGGTGAAGGCTGAGGTGCCTTTTATGATCAGAAATTCGCCGGTATTAACAAATGTATAAGGGAGTTGGCTGACCCTGTCTTTTACTTCATGGATGTCCATGCCTTTGGCATCCAGCACCAGAGAATCACGAGAGGCAAAATACGGTGTGAGATCGAGCTCTGCTTTCCCCATAACCCATTGTCTGTGATAATTGAATTTCAAATCCAGTTTGGTATGGATCAGGTCAAAATATCGGGAAGCCGAAGGACGGTAAGGTAGTTTGGGATCATCTTCTTCCATAAACCGGGGGTCGTTCCCATTTATGGTCAAGGTGTCGAGAATTTCAGTTTCCATCACATCATCGATGGGTACTACAAGTGGTTTTGATGTCTTGCAAGCCAATACAAAGCTCAGGGTTAAAAAAGCAAGAAGTTTGAATTTGTTCAATGTGGAGTTTTTAAGCAGGTGCAAAGATGCAAAATCATTTGTTGTCATTAGCGTATAGATGCAGATTGGTCGTTCTGAGAGGGTATATAATGTTGGTCAATTGCCTATAGATATTAACGATTTTACTGTTTTTTCGTTTGCAAAAACCCCGCCAAACATAAGGATTTGAAAATAATGTTGCTTTTATACCGATGGATAACCCAAAATAACCGGTCTGAATCCAATGTTATTTGGGCATTTGATCTATGCGGATGTAGTGTGGATTTAGGTTTTGATTCTTGGGTCGGCCCACCTGTAAATGAGATCCCCCAAAGCATAAAGTAGAATCGTAATGCACAGGGTCAACAGACAGATGCCATAAACTACGGCCCAGTCGCCGCTGTGGATGGAATCATTGAGCAATCTTCCCATGCCCGGAATGTTGAAAACAACTTCAAAAACCAGGCTTCCGGCTATGGATGCAGGCAGGCTGTTGAACAATAAGGTGATGAGCGGAAGCATGGCATTGGGCAGTGCGTGTGCGAAAATAAGTCGGTTTTCGGAAGTGCCTCTGGTGACAAGGGCGTCCATAAAGGGTTCCTGAAAAACCATTTCCAACTTTGAACGAATCAATCGGGTTAGCAGCGCCACATCCTGGAGGGTAAGACAAAATATTACCGGTGCAATCTTACCCAAAAACAGAAAGGTGAGCGTTAACCCACTTTCGGTTCCGTCTTCGATGTAAAGAGGGGTATAGAATATGGGCATACCATATTGCGGGCCTGTAAAAAAAATCAGGACAAGCGTTGCCAGCCAAAAACCTGGAACAGAATACAGGGCATGCAGCAGGGTTTGAAATATACGATCCAATATGCTGCCTTTTTTCTTCCACATAATGACTGCCAGGATAACAGAAATGGCCAACGCAAGAACCAGATTGAAAAACACAATGGAAAGGGTCCATTTAAGGGCATTCGCTATTTTGGTTACTGCAGGTAAGCCATCTTTGGCAGAGGAGCCCCAATCTCCTTTGATGATAGATGTCAGATAACGGTGGTACTGATTGTGAAAGCCATTCCAGTGCAGGACGGGATAAGAGAATGACTTTTTTGCAAGGGCAAGCGTATCGATGGGTTTTGTTGAAACCCTTATACCACTGCAGTCCAACCCCCTTTTTTCAGCATGTTCGATCCATTGCCTGTCCCTGAAATGAGCAAATTGCCTCTTATTGTGGCAATGGGTAGAAGGCAGGATTTCGAAATAAAATAAAGGCAGGTTTTCTTTCAGCTGGTAATACTTTTTCTCATAAAGCTGATTGTAATTGGGAGCTGTTTCAGGATTGATGCCTTCCAGCGCCAGTTGTTTTTCAACTTTGTCGACTTTTACATTTTTACTAATGAAAAATATAACTATACTGCCCAGCCATAGTGTTATTAGCAGACCGGTAAAACTTTTCAGCCATTTAACCGATGAATGGGTCATTTATTTGAAGGCATAAAAGTATTGGCCTGATAGCCGGGACGTTTTGAGTTGGTAGTGCCTTTCCATCGGTTGCTGATGATGATTCTTTCTGACGGTGAATACAAAAAGATGTAAGGCAGGGTCTCGTGCACTACAACCTGAAACTTTTTGTACAAATCATTCCTTTTGGCATCGTTCCTTTCTTTGTTAATGGCATCGATTAGTTGATCTGCATCCTTATTTTTATAGAAGCCATAATTGCCTTCACCGAGTTCAGCATTCTCAGAATGAAATCGAAGACTGAAATCATCGTTTACTACGTCCTGGACAGAAGAATTGAGCACCAAAGTATATTTTCCGGTTTCCAGATTTTCTTTTCTTACCAATCCAAATTCTTTTAACTCAATATCAAGGCCAATGCCTGCTTTTTTGGCATCTGATTGGAGTTGAAGCGCAATGTTTTTGCCCAGCTCGCCGGAGTATATCAAGCCCAACTTTAAATCGGTTTTCTTTCCCTTAATGACTTTATCCAAAATGCCATCATTATCTGAGTCCTTCCAGCCATCGTCTGTCAGTAATTTTTTGGCAGTTGCAGGATCAAACGGATAGGGTACAATACTTTTGTTGTAATATGCTTTATCCGGATTAACAGGCCCCACCGTTCTGACTGCTTTTCCGTTTTCAAAATTTTTAATAAAGGCATCTACATTGGTGAGATAAGCCAGCGCTTGTCTGACTGGCAGTGATGATAATATGGGGTGGTTGTGATTGACAAGGATGTTGTAGTATTTACTTAGCCTCGGAGCCTGAAAATTAAAGCCGTCTGCAGAATCCTTTTTCAGTTCTTCAAAATTGGAGGATGATACACCGGAGAGAACGTCGAGTTCTCCGTTTTTCAATCGCGTATAGGCAGCAGTTTCGTCCGGAATTATATGCATGATTATTTTATCGGCATGCTGTTGAAAGCTAAACCCTTTTTTGTCTTTGGCCCAGTAATTGGGTTTCTTTTCCAGCACAATGTACTCTCCTGCCTTCCATTCTCCCAGTTTATAGGGTCCACAGCCGACTACAATCTCCTTGGTATACTTTATGCCATTTACATCCCGGGCAAATTTCACGAGAGAGCTGTCTGAGGTTGCCATTTTTTCAGCAGCCTGCTCATCTTTAAAATCGTCGAATTTAAATTTATCAAGAATGCCGGCAGGATCGTAAATGTGTTTTGGCAGAACTTCTACATTCAAAGCAGCTTCACGGGCAATGATAAAATACTGATCGAAAAACACACTCACTTTTTTGGGATTGATGCTATCTACCACCACATCCGAAAACTTACTAACAAGACTTCTGAAAGAACTGGCAGACGTACCGGGATGCATCGCTGCTTTTAAAGTGAAGAGATAGTCATTGCCTGTGATAGGCGTGCCATCGTCCCACCTGGCTTCGTCCAGAATTTCAAAATCATACCTTACACCTCCTTTATGGGGGCCTGATGTAACCTCTATGGCATCGGGAATGGACTTTATCAACACTGGGGTAAATGCCAGACTAACAGGATCGAAGTCTGCCAGCGGTAAAAAAATGTTTTGACAAACTTCTCTCGCCAATGAATTGGGAAAAAATATGGGATTGAGTTTTTCCGGCTCTTTGGGCAATCTGATGTCAAGTACGGTATCGGTTTGACCTTGCTTATCTGTTCTGCAGGAAACAAAGTACACACTTCCCAAAAGGAAGCAGAAAAATGCCAGATTTCTTACAAACGCCATGTCAAAAATTTTAGCTAAGTTAGCAATTCCAAAGCAGTTAAGTTTGAATTACAGTGCATATTAAAAACGGGGAGTATAAAAAAAGTTAAAGATTACGCATAAAATATTTGTATTATATATATCTTTGTGATTTACACTGATTAATCAATGTCCCAGACCGGTTTTAACCCCAAATACCGCAGGCCTCAAAGAGGTGAATTCAGCACATCACAGTGTGTCGAAGGTATATTGTCTGGAGATAGGAACGCTTTGAGTTATGCCATAACCCTTACGGAAAGTCAGAATGCAACAGCTTCTCAGAAAGCATATGAAATATTAAAGTCCCTTGCCCAATCCGGCACTCAAGGCTATTCAAAAAGAATCACCATTACCGGGGCACCGGGTGCAGGTAAGAGCACGTTTATCGAACATTTCGGTAAATACCTCCTGGCAAAAGGACATACGCTGGCTGTATTGGCCGTCGATCCCAGCTCACAAATAAGTTATGGTTCCATCATGGGAGACAAAACCCGGATGGAAAGCCTCAGCACCAATCAACGCGCATTTATCCGGCCCTCGAGCGCCGGAAACATGCTGGGTGGGGTAACCCTGGGCACCAAAGAATCCATTTTTTTATGCGAAAAAGCAGGTTATGAGTGGATTTTTGTTGAAACGGTAGGGGTAGGTCAATCAGAATCCACTTCTTCAGCCATTACTGACATGACAATCCTGTTGGTACAGCCTGGAGCTGGTGATGATATCCAGGGTATAAAGAGGGGCATCCTGGAAATGACAGATATTATCGTAGTCAACAAAGCCGATGGACCTCAAAAGGATCTGGCTGATAACACTTGCAGGTCTTATCAATCGGTGTTGCAGTTGTTCCAAAATCGCATTGAAGGTTATATGCCTGTTGTATTGACAGCTTCGGCCATTGAAAACAGAGGGTTCGATGAAATCTACAATCAAATCATTCATTTCTTTCAGCACCTTGAGCAAAAACAATTGTTAGGTGAAAATCGCAAAGAGCAGGAAATCAGGTGGTTTGATTTTATGATCCGAGAACGGGTACTGGATTGGCTGGTTGCTGATTCTACCATTTCACAACAGCTAAAGGGATTGAAAAATGAGATTGCAGAAGGCCATGTTTTGGGCTTTGTAGCCCTGGAGTTGGCCATGAAAACCATAAAAAACCAAGTCGGCAAATGAGAATATTGTTACCGATATTAATGCTCTTGTTGGTGGGAAGATGGAGTCACTCGGCAACCCCTATCCATGAAACCCACTTTGTGTCTCCGGTCAAATACAAAGTGAGGCTTGCCGGTAGTTTTGGGGAATTGAGAGGCAGGCATTTTCATGCTGGATTGGATATTAAAAGCAACAGAGGTAGTAGCGGCGACAGTATTTTCAGTGCTGAAGAAGGATACATTTCCAGGATTCGCATCCAAAGGGCCGGATATGGCAAATCGGTTTACATCAATCATCCCAATGGGTATACTACTGTATATGCCCACCTCGACAGGTTTAACGTTGAATTGGAAGAATACATTCGCCAGAAGCAACTTGAAATGCGTTCTTATGAAGTAGACATTTTGCCTGAACAAGGTATGTTTGAGGTTGCTCTGGGATCCCATATTGCATTCCTGGGCAATACAGGTATTTCATTTGGGCCCCATCTTCATTTTGAAATCAGGGAAACAGAAACTGACCAGGCCATTAACCCATTTTTGTTTGGTATCTCGGCTCAGGACAAAGTTGCCCCGGTCATATCATCGGTAAGGATTACGGGCTTGCGTCCTGATTTCCATAAAATCTACGAGTACAAGGTACCTGTAACCGGAAGAAAGAAAAAAAACCTGAAACCGGTTTCCATCGAAGTGCCTGCGTGGCGAGCCGGTATTGGCATAGCTGCCCATGATCTGATCGAAGGAAGCCACAATAAACACGGTTTGTATAAATTGGAAATGTGGGTGGATGACACCTTGTATTATCAGGTTTCCTACGATCGGTTTTCGCTTAAAGAAACCCATTTGATTGATGCTCATACCCGTTTTGAAGTAGCCCGTAAAAACTACACAACCGAAGTTTTATGTTATCGCGTTCCGGGCAATCGACTGTCTATTGTACAAAATGACCGCCAACGCGGGCTTATTTCCCTATACAAAGATCAATGGCGAAAAGTGAAGTTGATAGCCAGTGATTTCAGTGGCAATGAGAGCACCTATGAGTTTCAATTGAAACGGGCTGCCAGTTTTGAACCTCCTGCAACCCGCATGCCCAATTTGAAGCATGGTGTTATGCAGGAATTTACCCACAAAAACCTCAAAGTGACCTTTTTCCCGGGCAGCCTTGCCAGAGATATTGCATTCGACATCAAGTCTCCAGCACAGGACTCAACAGTTAGTCAATTTGAAATAGGTGATTATAATGAACCGGTCCTCGATGGCATTCGTCTTTCGGTAAAGATCCCTGAGACACTAAAATCAAAAAGAGAAAAACTTTGTCTCGTCCGGCTCAGTGGCGGCCGACCCATGGATTTTGGCAATGAGCTCAAAAACGATAGCCTCATCACAATGGTTAATGATTTTGGAAGGTATGGCATTATAGCAGATGAAAAGGCACCGGATATCAATCCTGTGAATTTTTCCCGGATAGCAAAGGGCAGCCATTTTAAATTCAGAATACGCGACAATATCCAGACTTCTTCTGCTGCAAGGGCTTTTACTTACAATGTATGGGTTGATGACCAATGGATACCTTGTGAATTCAGGTCTTTGTCAGAAACCCTTACCATTCCCCTTCAAGGACTTACTCCCGGCCAACACAATCTGGTCATAGAAGCCAGAGATGCTTTTGACAACCTCAGCCGATGGTCTGCCGATTTCACTAAATAATAAAGGCCTGCAGCACGCTGCAAGCCTTTTAGCTGTGAGAGAAGGATTCGAACCTCCACAGGGTACTTAGCTAAAGTGCAAAACCTTATTGGATTAAGGATTAGTGGTCAACCCAAATTACACTCCGTTTGTCATATGATCCCCACCCCCGAGACAGGAGGGCATGTCTGCCAATTTCAACACCTCACATTATCAAGTACAACCGATACATTTATCGACCGTTTACATTGCAAATATATTATAAAACGGATCAAACGCAGAAATAAATTCATGAAAAATCAATAAATATTAGATAAAATTCAATAAAATAATTAAATGATGTATTTTATTTAATTTGAGCTTGTAATTTTTATTCTATGTTAGATATTATTTAACCTAAATCGGTTATTTATACATAAAATATCCCGTTAAATCCCCATTCAAAAGCAAAACCCTGCATAATTATGCTCAAAAGCTTGAATATTATATAAAAATCAATAGTTGAGCATAGTTTTTTATCTCTCTGCCCACTTAAAGGACTGGTATGACGTTTTAGTGAGGCAAATACCTTAGATTTGCGCGCTGATTTTCTGTTCCAATCCAAAATCATGACCAACGAATACTCTTTACTTTCCATATTGAATGTCTTAATGTCCTGGAAAAAAACCATCATTTTAACGGTGGTAGTAGTAGGACTTTTATCTGCTGTTTTTAGTTTTATGCAGCCCAACTATTATAAAGCGGAAACCGTGTTTTACCCTGCCAGTCCTACCCTGGCAGACCCGGCTCAGCTCGGATACAACAACACGCCCATGTATGTTTATGGAGGTTCCGACGATTTGGATCGATTGTTTTCCATTGTGACTTCCGAAAAAATGGTGAGTTACCTGATAAAAAAGTTTGACTTGTACAAACATTATGATCAGGACTCTACTACCAGGGAGGGGCAACACAAAATGAAAGAGTTATTTAAAGGCAATTACAAAGCTATTAAATCCAAATACGGGGCATTGATTCTTTCGGTTGAAGACAGGGACCCTGAATTGGCAGCTGAAATAGCTAACGAAGCCAGAACCAAAACAGAAGAATTTGCCCAGGCTTTTGTTAAAAATGCACAGCTCAAATCATTGGAGAGTTATCGTAAAAATGTAAAAGAACAATTCCGGATCATGGCTATTTTGGAGGATAGCATCCGACAGTTGAAATCAAGGTACAACCTAATTGAAGCCAATTACCAGCAACGTGTATTTGCAGACGAGTTGGTTACAGCAATCGCCAGCAAAACGGAAGCTGCCTCCAGAGCTGAGTACTTTAGCAAATACGAGTCAAAGAAAGACAGCACCATCAAATACCGTGCATTCGAAAAGGGGTACGGAAGTAAAATAGTTGTATTGCAGTCGAAAATTGACGAATTCAACAATCACATCTCACGACTTTTGTCGGTAGAACAGGCCTACAGCAGGGCTTCTGACCAATCATCCATTGTCAAAGAAAAGGAAAGACTGTTGCAGGCAGCCTATGATTCTCCCTTTACGGCTATTCACCTGGTAGATGAAGCCATAGTACCTGAGCATAAAAGCAGACCTAAACGGTCACTAATCATTTTATTGTCGATGTTGATTGCCTTTGTGGCTTCGGTTACGGGTGTATTGATGATCCATTCATACCGCCAGCGTTTGGCATGAAATCGGCAACACTGACCGGCAACTCTGGGTCAGAAAAAATCATTTTCACGGCCTGGATGGTTTTTTCGTCTGTTTTCATCCTGCTTGCACTATGGATGGAAAACTGGCTACCTGCCCTGGTTCCGGTGCTTACTCCCATTGCTCTATGGGTCATTGCTGATTACCGCAATCTGTTTTACTTGTTTTTTGCGGTAGTTCCATTTTCTATTGAATACAATTTTACACCCACATTGGGCATGGATATTCCATCGGAACCCATCATGATGTTGTTGTTTGGCATTGGTTTATTGTTGTTTTTTTCAAAGGCTTTTCATGGCAATTTTTCCAATTATAAACATCCGATAACAGCCATCCTCCTGCTCCATTTTACCTGGATTTTTCTGACTACACTCAACTCTCAATTTCCATTGATTTCGGCCAAGGTGACCCTGGCAAAGTTGTGGTATATCATACCTTTCTATTTCTTTAGTCTACACGTGCTGAAAGGCAATCAGGATATTATCAAAATGACAAAGTATGCAGTTTATATGCTTGCTTTGGCCATTATCATTGTTTTGCTTCGCCACGCCCAAAAAGACTTTGCTTTTGAAGAGGTGAATTTTGTGGTTTCTCCTCTGTTTAGAAATCATGTCAATTATGCTTGTATTGTTGTCATATTTCTTCCTTATTTATGGGCAATGGTCATGTGGGCCAAGGGCTGGGGCAATAAGGCCGTTTACCTTACCATGATGGTGTTGTATGCAGCCGGCATATATTTTTCCTATACACGCGCTGCCATTTTATCAATGCTGCTGGCCTTTGTCATTTACTATATCATTAAAAAAAGATGGATGGTCCATGCCCTGCTTACGGCATTTTTGGCTTTGATGATCGGCGTGGCTTACCTTATGTACAACAACAATTATTTAAGGTTCAACCCACAATATGAAAGGGCCATCAGCCATCAAAGATTTGATAAGCTTATTACCGCTACCTATAAAATGGAGGACATTTCAACCATGGAACGATTGTACCGATGGGTAGCAGGGGTGCAGATGATCCAGGATAAGCCGCTGATGGGTTTTGGGCCCGGCACTTTTTATTCTTCCTATGGTGCCTATACGGTTTCGAGTTTTCAAACTTATGTGAGCAACAACATTGATAATTCTACCGTCCACAATTACTTTTTGCTCGTATTTATTGAGCAGGGACTGGTGGGTTTTATAATTTTTATCCTAATGTGTATCATTGTATTGGTAACCGGTGAACGCACTTATCACCGCCTGCAGCGCAAAGAAGATAAGGTGGCGGTTATGGCCGCTTTATTAAGTTTCTGCATTATTCTGTTATTGAATACAATCAATGATATGATCGAAACAGACAAAGTTGGCCCATTCTTCTTTTTGGCAATGGCCATCGTAGTGGTTTACAGAAACAGGGCCCGAAATCAGGCTTTGGGAAATGAATACAATGCCGCTACCGGAAAATGATCTGAATAGTTTTCCCTGATTACATTAAATTTTACCACATTGAGTGCAGGATGCGCTAAGATGTAATCGATTCGCAAAAAGGGAATCTTGCCATTGAAAGTACTGCCGGTACCACTTCCTTTGGCTTTATAGGCATCCACCAGTCCTTCGCTGATGTGGTGATACGTATACGACATAGGCACATCATTGAAATCACCGCACACCAAGACCGGATAAGGGCTTAATGAAATGTGCTCCTTTACGGTTTTAGCCTGAATACTTCTCGTTTTGTGATGATGTCTGTAACGTTTTAAAATACCTAGGATACTTTCCCATGTCTTATCCTGATCAAATTTATCACTGTTGAGCATTTCTTTTGTTGCATCTGAAATGCGGTTGCTTTGTAAATGAAGGCTATACACCCTTAATGTATCTGTATCCATTTCCACATCAGCCCATAAACAGGAGTTGGTTTTGGTTCCAAATTCTATCAACCCTTTTTTAATAATTTTATGTTTGCTCAAAATAACGGCTCCCTTGCTGAATTTGTGGATATGATAGGATTTAAAATTTAGTTTTATAAGGTCAGAGGCGTAATCTCCCACTTCCTGCAGACATATGATGTCTTCATCGTTGAACCTTTTTAGGAAGGCTTCCATTTTTTCTTTCTTTTCTGCCTTTATGTCGGAACGGGTATCATAAGCTTCCAGTGCATTGCTGATGTTGAAACTAATCACAGAAAAATCATGCGGATCATTGACAACTGGCTTGGAATGAAAGGCAAAGTAGTGACCTATATTTTGATAGCCGACTGCAATCAGGGTTAAAGGAAGCAAACACATCTTGAGATCTGTAAACAACCAGATGCTCAGAAAAACAAGTTGTACAATGACCAGAAAGGGATATATCAATCCAAAAAATGAAAAGATCCAATACTGCTGTGGATCAATGTGCGGAGCCAGGTAAGACATAACCATAGCCGCACATACAAGGAGATTGAGAACCAAGAGTATTTTTACTTTGGTGCTCATTTTTTTTCACTCGCTTTTTTAAGGAAAGTTTTTTCTTCCTGGCTTAATTTTTCATAACCTTTTTCTTTTATCTTGTCCAATATCCGATCCAGCTCTTCCTGAAACGTAAGTCCTTCTTCATGGCTCTTACGGTTCAACATAGATCGGCTTCGGGAACTTCTGTGTTCTACCCTCATTTTGGCCCTTTGTTGAACGTATTTATCGGTTTTGGGTTGCATGGTAAATGCCGCTTGTAACTTTTCAAATGGCATGAGAACATCAACCCCTTTTTTATAGAGTACGATGAATAACAACCCGGCCAAAGCACCTCCCAAATGTGCAAAATGTCCACCGGTATTTTCTTCCGCTTGTGTTCCCAGGATGTCGAGAAAAATAAATGCGGCTACAATGTATTTGATTTTTACATCTCCGATCAGCAACAATCTCACTATGTAATCCGGAGCAATCAGTCCTGCCGTCATGGCAATAGCCATGATGGATCCTGATGCTCCCATTGCGAAAGAGTTGGGTGTTTGGAGAATCAGGTTGACTGACAACAGATAAATCAGGCCTGAGATGAGGCCTCCAAAAATGTAAAGGGGCAGAATTCTGCGGTCACCCAGAAGATCTCCGGTTATCCTGCCAAAAAGATTAAGGCCTACCATGTTCCACAGCAAATGAAAGATGCCGCCATGGATAAACAGATGACTGATAAATGTCCAGGGTCTGTATAGAAAAACAAAGGGTTTGGCAGAAAGGCATAGATATTGGTGAATCCAGATATCAAAGGGGTACAACTTTGAAAAGGCAAACAGCAGGGCAGTCACCACAAATACACCCACATTCACAATGATGAGTTTGGTCACCATGTTGCCTGTGTTGAAATTTTGTTTGATGTCGTCTGCTATGGACCTTAACATTCTCTTTTTTCTTTTATAACGAAGATAACATAAATATAAGCTTGCTCAATTTGACCTTTTGAGATTTTTTATTACGCATCACCGTCTGTTGACATTAATCAAGCCCCAGTAATACGTCAAAAATGCGCCCATCACCGCACCTCCCAAATGGGCAAAATGCGCTACACCCGTGGAAAAATTGCTGAGCCCTGAAAAAAGATCCCAGGCTACAAAGATACCGGCCAGCACAATAGCCCTGATTTCAAAGGGAATGGGGAAAACCATCATTTTTAAATTGGGATATACCAATGCCAGCGATATCAAAACGCCATACAAGGCACCGGAAGCACCAACGGCAGATCCATGAGAGAAAAACAATTGAAAGATCCCACTGAGAATACCGGCAGAAAGGTATAAAAACAAAAATCTTTTAGGTCCAAGACTTTGCTCCATTAACGGACCTATAAAATAGAGGGCCATCATATTGAAAAGGAGGTGTCCTATGCCATTTGGATCGTGATTAAACATGCTGGTTACAATCTGAAAAGGCCTGAAAGCCTCACTGCCAAACGGATACAATGTGAAGTAGGGCTGCAAATGAAACTGGGGCAGAAAAAAATTGAGGGTCAGATAGACCAGTACATTAATGATAAGAAGGTTTTTAACCACATCTGTCAATGGGACCATGGCATTTATTTAAATTGTTTTTTAATGTCATCCAGATCATAATGCACAAAGGTTTTATGACCGGAAGGGCTGGTAAAAGGCGTCTCGCAGGCAAAGAGTTTATCTATCAGGATCTTCATTTCCTGAACGCCCATGGCTTTACCTCTTTTCATACAAGCGCTGGCTGCCAAAGATCTGGCCATATTCATATCTGTACCCAACTGAAACTCCAAATTCTCCTGATAATTAACCACTGTGGAGCGTAGAAGTTCAACAGCGTTGGTGCCGGGTTCGAGTCCCGCCGGCAGGCCGTGAATAATAAAAGTGTTTTTTCCGAATTCGCCAATCTCAAAACCCAGGTCATTGAGCTTCGGAAGCAGGGAGGTTACCAGCGTGGATGTTGCTGCATCGAATTCTACCTGTTGGGCAAACAACTCTCTTTGCACAGATTTTTTATTGCCTTGCAGCGACCGCAGATTTTCCTCATAAAGAATTCTTTCGTGCGCAAATTGTTGGTCTACCAGAATAAAGCCATTTTTCATATGGCAGAGGATGTATGCGTTGTGGAGTTGGTAAGGATCCTTGCCACCATAATGCAAAAATCCTTCATTTTGTGGCGAACTCATGCCACTTTCCAGGGTTAGTTGTTGTGTGGTATTCGTCTCCTGCTGCGATCTTTCCATGCTCTTGTAGATTTCCTGCCAATGAGACAAATTGGTCGCTTCCAGACTTTTTTCAGGGTAGTATCTCTCGCTTTCTATGCGGGTATCTGCTTTATGCAATGAATTGGTATCGGCATCAAAATCCAGGGTGGGTGCAACCAGGTATTTTCCCAATGCATGTTTTATGCATACCCTCAGGTAATTGTAGATGAGTTTTTCTTCATCAAATTTGATCTCTGTTTTGGTGGGATGAACATTGACATCAATTGTTGATGGATCGAGTTCCAGGAAAATAAAATAAGCCGGGTACTGGTCTTGTGCCAACAATTGTTCATAGCCCATTCTAACAGCGTGATTGAGGTAATTGCTCTTGATGTATCTTTTATTGACAAACAAGTACTGATCACCGGGGCTTTTTTTGCAGGAGTCTGCTTTTAATATAAAACCTTCTATTCGAATGGTATCGGATGCTTCTCCAACAGGAATCAGTTTTTCATTCCACCCTTTTCCAAAAATGGAAATGATGCGTTGTTTGAGGCTTCCGGATGAAAGAAGGTAAAGTTCGTTGTTGTTGTGGTACACTTGAAAAACCACATCGGGGTGGGCCAGCGCGAGACGGTGGATTTCTTCGATAATGTGTCTTAGCTCAACAGGATCTGATTTTAGGAACTTGCGCCGGGCCGGCACATTGTAAAACAGGTTTTTTACAGCGAAGTTGGTACCAAAAGCGCCTTGAACATATTCCTGTTTTTCAATTTTTGAACCGTGAATAACGATGCGGTTGGCCAACTCTGCATCCTGTGGGCGGGTAATCATTTCCACATGGGCAATGGCCGCGATGGAGGCAAGTGCTTCACCCCTAAAACCCTTGGTAGTGATGTGGAAAAGATCATCTGTTTTGCGAATTTTGGAAGTAGCGTGTCTTTCGAAACAAAGCCTTGCATCGGTTTCCGTCATACCACAACCATTGTCGATCACCTGGATTAGTGTCTTTCCTGAATCTTTAAGGATGACTTTAACCTCAGTAGCGCCCGCATCGATGGCATTCTCCATCAGTTCTTTGATTACGGAGGCTGGTCGCTGGATGACCTCACCCGCAGCTATCTGGTTGGCAATATTGTCTGGAAGGAGCCGAATGATATCAGCCATAAATCTGTTTTTGGGGTTATTTATTTCCGCTCATAGCTTCTAAAAAGCCAATAAATGCTTCGGATCTCAGAAACAGGTAAAATACTGCCAGTAAAATGGCAAGGATAATTACCAATCTGATATTGGACTGCCGGGTTTGTGCGCGATAAGTATTCCGGGCTCCGGTTGATTTTGACCTCAAGCCCGCCTTGATTCTTTCCTTCATCCCTGCAGCCCCACCTGATTTGGCGGCACCCAAACGAGCTTCAAGCTCCTCCTTTTCAGGATCGTAGTACAAAGGTGTATAGTCAAACCCCATGGGTTTAGGCCGGTGACCAAATCCAAATAATGCCATGGAAATAATTTCCCACAAATTTACGCAATTTATAGCCACCATGCCAGACATTTAGACCAGACGATGGAAAGGAAAGATAAAAAAACGTTGTTAAAAGAAATCCGACTATCCCAGTTTGGACAACTCGCCTTTTAGGTGATCGATTACGTTGACTTCCAATGCATCTACATTTCTCTCTTGAGCAAGGTACCAGCTGATCCAGTCGCCCAGGTGAACAAAGTACATGGATTTCTCCACCAGACTTTGCCCTTTTGAATAGATTTCGATGATGGTATCGCAGTACTTTGAGATTACTTCTTTGTTGATATCCATGCGCACGGCATTTCTTCTGAAGTCATCTTTGTTTCTGAAGTAAATAACGGCCAGATTATCATAAACATCTCTCCATCCAACGAGCTCATTGTGGTTCATTTCCGGAATCACATGGTGCCAGGCAAGGTATTTGGAGTTTTCATTGATTTGCTGTCGGAATCTTACGGCTACTGCTTCCATACGATCGGTGGTATAAATTACCGGAATTTTCCCTTTAATCAGGGCAGCAATTTTTTCAGCTTTGTTTTTAATCTCATCCTGGTCGTATTTGATGAGGTCGATAGACGATTTGACCTGATCAATGACGGTTTTGCCTATGATGTTTAGCTTGTACAAAACATACAACTGTTGAACCAGGGAATAGCCCAGACAGGCTCTCGGAGATGGCCAGTCACCCGGCATCTGGATGTAGTCATATCCTTTTTCTTTGGCAAGTGCAATGAGTTTGCCACCTCCTGATATGCATACTATTTTGGCACCGGTATTGGCTACCTGAGAAATTGCAGACAATGTTTCTTCGGTATTACCGGAATAGGAAGAAGCAATGTAAAGCGTGTTTTCATCGATAAAAGCAGGACTGTCATATCCTTTGCCAATCAGGTAAGGAAGTTTGCATTCTCCTACAATGAATTCTGCCACAAAGTTGGCACCGATGCCGGAACCTCCCATGCCGGCAACATATATCTTATTGATTTCTTTACTGTGGGCTTTGATTGTAGCGTTTTCACCTATTTCCAATGCTTCTGTTAGTTGAGCCGGAAAGCGTTCGATCAGTTGATCCATCATGATGATTGAAGTTTTGTAACTTTATGAAAGTGCAAAAATAGACAATACCTGCGACAAGTCAACCAAATTTTATTCTGAAATGTTTAATTATTGCTATAATAACTGTTAATAAATGTTGAATATTTCTGATTTTCATATAAGATATTTTATTTTTTAGCCAAAGCAAAGAAAATATTAATTTTGCCGCATGATAGGCAATGATGTTTGGCAAGCAGCCCAGTACTTAAAGCGTGGTCAGCTGGTTGCCATTCCCACAGAAACGGTTTATGGCTTGGCCGGTAATGCTTTAGATGGAGAAGCAGTAGCGGCCATCTTTGAAACCAAAGGCAGGCCAAGTTTCAATCCACTGATTGTTCATATCAAAGGAGTGGAGGAGATAGAAAAATACTGTGAAACCATGCCCGAGCCTTTGCAGGTGCTGGCAAAGTGCTTTATGCCGGGCCCCCTCACCTTGTTGCTCAACAAAAAAAGCATCATCCCGGATTTGGTAACAGCAGGCAGCGAGAGGGTTGCCATCAGGGTACCCAATCACGAAATGACACTGCAACTGCTTTCTCAGTTGAATTTTCCGTTGGCGGCACCCAGTGCCAATCCCTTTGGATATATTAGTCCCACAACTGCACAACACGTGCAAAATCAGCTGGGTGACAAAATTCCCTACATTCTGGATGGCGGCCCTTGCACCGTGGGCCTGGAAAGCACCATTGTTGGTATGGGTGAAAATGGCATTACTGTTTTTCGCAAGGGAGGTTTAGCTATTGAAGATATTGAGGCTCTGGCAGGTCCTGTTTTTGTAATGGAACATTCAGTTTCCCGACCGGATGCACCCGGTATGTTGTCTTCGCACTATGCGCCCTCCCGTCCAATGTTGATAGGAGATCTGTCAACCCTGGTACAAAAATTTGGATCGCACAAAGTAGCCGTCATTTCGTTGACAAACCGCGGCATTGTTTTAAAGGATGGCTTTGTAAAGGTATTGTCTGCCAAAGGCGACTTAAAAGAAGCTGCACAAAATTTGTTTGGTGTTCTTAGAGAATGTGATGAATTACCGGTACAAATGATTCTGGCAGAATGGATGCCCGAGCGTGGTCTGGGTCGAGCGATCAACGACAGATTGCGAAGGGCATCGGTGGATATTTCAAATATATAGAAAAAATATTAATATATAAGGCTCGATTTTTGTTAATGTTTTCTTATAAATCTTACTTTTTTAAGCAAAGGCATTAACTTTGTAGTCCAAATACGTCATAGACTAAATAAAACACTCATAATTATATTCATGTCAAGATTTGTTTTAACCTTATTTGTTGTGAGCGGAATGATGTTCACTTCATCTGTATCTGCTCAATCCGGAGCAAGCGTTCCAGTTAACACCAATACTTATGAACCGGAAAATCCGGGATGGCTGACCAACCTCGATGAAGCTTATGCATTGTCTAAAAAAACAGGCAAACCGATCATGGCCAACTTCACAGGAAGCGACTGGTGTGGCTGGTGTAAAAAACTAACTGCAAGTGTTTTTTCTCAACCTGAGTTCAAGACATGGGCAGAAAAAAATGTTGTATTACTTGAGTTGGATTTTCCCAGAAGGAAAAATATTCCCGAGAATATTCGTCAACAGAATGCCAATTTACAGCAAGCTTTTCAGGTTATGGGATATCCAACGGTTTGGGTTTTTGACCTCGACAAAAACGAAAAAGACAACAACTACAGTGTGAGTGCTTTAGGCAAAACAGGTTATACCGCTACAGTCAACGAATTTACACAAGGTGTAGAACAAATGTTGGCCAACAGAAAACAATAATAGTTATTAATACAGATACAAAAGCAGGGTGATTTCATCCTGCTTTTTTTATGCCTGTTATTATGGAAAAAATGCTGATCTACGAAATATCCAATGGAGTCGGTATGAGAGCCCGCGTACTCAACTATGGGGCTTCACTTACCCATTTGTGGGTGCCCGATGCAAAGGGCCGGGTACACGATGTGCTATTGGGTTATGACCGGCCTCAAGACTACCTGAGGAAAGACAATCCTTATTTCAATTGTACCATTGGCAGGTATGCCAACAGAATTGCCAACAGCCGGTTCCATAGAAATGGAGGGAAATATGAGTTGGAGAACCCCGGACAAAAACACCTTCTGCACAGCGGCACTATGGGATTTGATAAAAAGTATTGGGAGCTGATCTCCGTTGAAGCAGATTCCATTGTTTTACAGCATACAAGCCCCGATGGCGAGGGTGGCTTCCCGGGAGAGCTTACAACACGACTTACTTATCGGCTCACAAAAGACAACACCCTTCAAATCCGATACCTTCATATTTGTGACCAGGATTGTCCCGTTGGTTTTACCTTTCACGGCTATTTCAATTTGGGCGGAGAGGATTTGCTTTCTCATCGATTGTGGGTCGATGCACCCCATTACCTCGAAGTCGACGATGAATTAATTCCAACGGGTGCATTAAAGGCTGTTGAGCATACAGCTTTTGACCTGAGAGCCGGAGTCAATTTAGGGGATTTATTCTCAAAAGGCATTTACCTCGACCATTGCTTTGCATCGGGTGTGGTCAACCAAATTCACAGAAAGGCCAGGTTGCAGGGAAGTTACCTTGGAATGGAAGTACACAGCAATATGCCGGGCGTGCAGGTCTATACGGGTAATGGCTTAAATACAGATATCAAAGAAGTTAAAAACCCCCATGGCTATTTGCCCTATACCGGTATCTGTCTGGAGGCACAATACTACCCGGACGCACCCAACCATAGTTCTTTCCCATCTCCATGGTTAGCTGCGCATACTGAGCGGGAAGACATTATTGAATACAGATTTTGCGCGCTGTAGTCTAGCCGTTGTTTTCTTTTCTTGATTGAATATATTTGATAAGGCCATCAATTTGCAGGGCTTCCTGCGATTGTTTGTCTTTGGCTGCTTCATAAGCTTTGTTGCAAACTTTTAGGGCAGCATCAAAATTGCCGGCATCAATCAAAGTGCGGCAGTAGAAATAAAGATTGTCGTAATTGGGTAGGATTTCATAAGCTTCCTCGGCCAGCTGACCTGCTTTTTTAATCACCTTTGGATCTTCCTTATAGTTTTTGCAAATATCTTCAGCCACAAATCTCAAGGTTTTGTAATCATCTTTCGGCGCTTTTTTTGCCAGCTGATCTGCTGCCTTCAGGTAAGCTTCTTTCTGATGGAAGGTTTGATAATACATCATTTCAGAGGAATGTCTGAATAAGGCAGCATCTGCTGTCAGCGTCTTATCCGACTTTTGCAGAGCTTCCTGAAACAGTTCCGGTGTGTCGTATTCAATGGATTTTTGAATGGTAGCTTTGCAAGCAGCCTTTATTTTTTCATTGAAAGCATCTTCACCTACCAGCTGGATAAGTTTACCCTTTTTCTGCATGATATTTTCGAAAAATTTGCTGTCGGCTTCTGAAGCAGCTTCAAACTGAAAAACCAGCCATTGTTCATCCGTTAGCTCGGGTTTGCTTTGGATGTAATCATTGGCAATCTTCAGGCCGGATTGTCCGGAATTGTTTAATGCCTTTATGTACTTGAGCATAAATTCGTAATCTCGATTACCACCCTCGTATTCTTTGGCCAGATCTTCGGTATTGTAACTTTTGGACAGGGCTTCTTTGGCAATTTTAATCAACCCTTCTGCTTGCTGGCCTCCGACCACTTTTTTGATTATTTTACCTTTTACATCGATAAAAAACAAGGTAGGGTAGGCACTGACCGTATACAAGGCTTCAAAATCTCTGCCATCCGGGGTTTCCATATCCAGCTTCAGGTTGATAAAGTTGGCATTAAAAAACTTACCCACCTCCTCTTTGGTAAATACATTTTTGGCCATAGCCTTGCAGGGGCCGCACCATTGTGCATAGGCATCAACAAAAAGGGGTTTATCTTCTGCTTTTGCTTTTTCCAGCGCAGCCTTCCAGGTGGATTCTTCAAATTTTATACCTTGGGCATAGTAGTTTGCCCAAAAAAGCATGATGAACAAGCAGGTAAAAATTGATTTCATGGATTTTTTATTAATAAATAATTGCAAAGATGCATTTTTGAAGGCAAAACCGCAACGTTGAGGTTTCAATAAGCTGATATTAAAACGATTGTCATCACAATATGTTTCAGTTCTGATTCCGTTTTTAAATCAAGTTTGATTTGCCAAAGAAGTTCAATAAATGGCACACTTATAGAATTCCAGAATGATACTCTTCTGACACCAGAGGTTATTTTTCTACACAAAGCGCATTGATGTGTGCGTTGGCTGGTTCATAGCCCAGCTTTGCAGCTTGTTTCATGGCTTCACAGGCCTCGGTTAGTTTTTCTTGTTTGGTCAAAACATTGGCCAGGTTGAAGAAAGCTTCAGGAAAAGCAGGCTTGATTTCTATGGCTGATTTAAAATCCTGGGCTGCATTGTCGAAAGCCTCACTTTGCAGGTATGCCAGGCCCCTGTTCATAAAATAATCTGCGTTATTGGGGTACTTTTTGAGCAGGTTCGAATAATCTACTATGGCCTCATCAAATTTTTTCATCTGTAAGCTTACCATGGCCTTATTGGTTAACGAGGCATCATGATCAGGTTGAATCTGCAAGGCCAGGGCAAAGTCGGTATTGGCTCCACCAAAATCTTCAACCTGCATTTTGCAATATCCGCGATAGTAATAATACTCTGCCATGGATGCATTGTTTTTTATAGCTGCTGTAAAATCGGCAATGGCTTCTTCGTATTTTTCCAGTTTGATGTAACTCTTTCCGCGGTTTTCATAAAGCTCGGCTTTGGCTGGCTGGTGGTTGATGCCTTCAGTAAAACTGGTAACAGCCTCCTGAAATTGGTTGAGTTTGTAGTAGCACAATCCCAGGTTGTACATGGCAGTGTATTGGGTGGGTTTGAGTTTTAATACTTCCTTATAATCGTCTATGGCCAACTCATAATTTTCAAGTTTTTGCTGGATTACACCCCGATTCAAAAATGCAGCATCTAAGGTTCGGTCATTGGCCAATGCTGTATTGAAAGATTTGAGTGCTGCTTTTGTTTCCCCGGTTTTCATCTCTGCGAAGCCTTTGTACAACCAGGCTTTGGCAAACTTTGCATCCAGTGAGATTACTTTGTTGTAGTCTACAATGGCACCTTTGTAATCCTCCAAATTGATGCGCGTATTGCCCCGGTTGTAGTAGGCTTTGGTATATGTTGGATCCAACTCAATGGCGTTGCTGTAGCTTACGATTGCTTTTTCATAGGCTTTGGCATTGAAATGAGCGATGGCTTCATTGAAAGCTGTAACCGCTTCCGGTACCTGGGACTGACCAAAAACAAGGGTTCCTGCCATTCCCAGTAAAAGGACTATGGAATTTTTCAGAGAAAGGAAAAAAGGAAATTGACAGCGATTTTGCATGAATAACACATTAAAAATATATTTAATACAACAAAAATTAAGCCAGTTGTGCTGTACTAAAATCATAGTAACGAAGAGAACGCCCTAAATACTATTAAACATAACTTAAAATGACCGCAAATAAGGTAAAAAGTTATTATTCAACTACTTTATTGATAGATAAGCGAAGTGAAGACAGGTCTTTGATGGTATCCATTCTCGTAAACTGGTGAAGGTTGATTTTGTAATCTCCTTTTATTGGAAACCGGAATTTTTGCTGTAATTGGATGGGCACTTTACAAGTTCCGGCAGAACACTTGCCGTGCCACTTACCCCCGGGTGTACCCATTTCCAGTGAAACGATGTCTTTTTCCAGCTTACCATCCGGAAATTGGGTGTGGATGTTGATATACAGGTTTTGGTATCGATATACATCCTTTGCCTCCACATCCAGCATCAATTCATAAAAAATGGAAGTATCCTGAATTTCAAATTCATAAGAAACAGGTTCATTTCTTGTCCAGCCCGATTCAGGCAGGGTCACTTCTTTTTGATACAGGGTATCAGACTGGCAGCCTGAGACAAGCCAGAGTAAGGGTATTAAAAAGAGTGCGTTTCTCATTGGAACATTTCTTTCATGCGCTCAAAAAACCCTTTATCTTCTTTGGTAGGCTTTGGCTGAAAATTGGGCGCATGACGAAGTTTTTCCAGAATGGCCTTTTCTTCTGCAGTCAGCTCTCTGGGTGTCCATATGTTGATGTTGATCAATTGGTCACCTCTGCCATATTCCTGTACAGAAGGTAGTCCCTTACCTTTGAGTCTTAGAATTTTACCTGCCTGGGTAGCGGGTGGTATTTTTACTTTTACCCTGCCATCCAGGGTTGGAACTTCAATGGAAGTGCCCAGGGCTGCATCTGCGAAATTGATATAACAGTCGTGAATAATGTTCATTCCATCGCGGGTAAATGACTCGTGAGCCAACTCTTCGATGGTAATGAGCAGATCGCCGGCCGGCCCTCCATTTTTGCCTGAATTGCCCTTGCCTCTCATAGAAAGCTGCATGCCCCCTTCTACTCCTGCCGGAATGTCGATGTCGATGGTTTCCGCATCGTGCGTTACCCCTTCTCCTTTACATACGTGGCAGGTAGCGGTCACTGTTTTTCCTGCCCCATGACAAGTGGGACACACTGCCGTAGTCTGCATTTGGCCTAAAAAGGTATTTCTCACCTGGCGAACATAACCGGAGCCCTGGCAAGTTCCACACGTTTTCACCGAGCTGGCATCTTTGGCACCGGTGCCGGCACAATTATGACACTTAACCTGTTTTTTAACTTTGATTTTTTTATTGACGCCGGTGGCGATTTCTTCCAGGGTTAGGGCTACTTTAATGCGAAGGTTCGTACCCTTTTGTCCGGTCTGACCGGTTCTTCGGCCGCCACCACCGCCTCCAAAGAAGCTGGAGAAAGGACCACCATCGTCGCCAAATATATCACCGAACTGAGAGAAAATATCATCCATGTTCATGGCCCCACCCTGGAAGCCGCGAGCATTACCGGAAACGGCATCATGGCCATATCTGTCGTATCTGGCACGTTTATCGGCATCGCTGAGCACCTCATAGGCTTCGGCTGCTTCCTTAAATTTATCCTCAGCCGCCTTGTCCCCCGGATTGCGGTCAGGGTGATATTTCATGGCAATTTTACGGTATGCTTTTTTGATGGTATCGGCATCCGCGTTTTTAGCCACTTCCAGGATTTCGTAATAATCTCTTTTTGTCATGGTGGTTATTTTCCAACTACTACTTTGGCGTATCGAATGATTTTATCGTGCAGGTAATAGCCTTTTTCTACGGTGTCTACTACTTTTCCAACCATATCCGGATTGGGCGCCGGAATTTCGGTAATGGCTTCGTGTTTTTCTGGGTCAAAGCTTTCTCCGTTGCTGGTCATGGCTTTGAGACCTTTCCCTTCCATAATGCCCATCAATTTGTGGTAAACCAGATTTACGCCTTCCGA
>WBZP01000457.1_pt1 | contig 30986 bp, 28 predicted proteins | sample 5204301 | NCBI WGS metagenome assembly WBZP01 (sample SAMN12412401, study PRJNA552823) | activated sludge metagenome | isolation source: activated sludge from nitrification reactor of wastewater treatment plant... | place: USA: Pennsylvania | collected 2017 | reverse complement strand
CCGTTTTACTATATAAAATGTTCATTCATGGAATCAGCAGTTATGAAATACGATTTTAAGAAATATAAGACACCTACCGGTTCTGTTTTGAATTGTAAGGGATGGATACAGGAAGCAGCGCTAAGGATGTTACTCAATAACCTTGACCCGGCTGTTGCCGAAAGGCCGGAAGAACTGATCGTTTATGGCGGAAGGGGGAAAGCAGCCCGTAATATTGAATCGCTTGACCTTATTATTAAAGCATTGAAAAACCTGGAAGATGATGAAACATTGCTGATCCAGAGCGGTAAACCGGTTGCGATGCTTAAAACACATAAAGATGCCCCGCGGGTATTGCTCAGTAATAGCCAGTTAGTACCCAATTGGGCAAACTGGAAACATTTTGATGAACTGGAAAAGAAAGGCCTCATGATGTATGGCCAGATGACAGCCGGTTCATGGATATATATCGGTAGCCAGGGCATTGTTCAGGGAACCTATGAAACATACGCAGCCCTTGCCAATAAACATTTTGCTGGCAGCCTGAAAGGAACACTGAACGTAACTGCCGGCCTCGGAGGCATGGGCGGCGCTCAACCGCTGGCCATTACCATGAACGAAGGCGTGGCATTGGTTGCCGAAGTGGAAGAATGGCGTATAGATAAAAGAATTGAAACAAAATACCTGGATGAAAAACATACCAGCATCGATGAAGCCATCAATGCAGCCGTAGAATACCGGAAAGAAGGTGCTGCAAAAAGTATCGGGGTTGTATGCAATGCGGTTCACCTGCTGGACAGGCTCATTCAAAGGGAGATTATTCCGGATACGCTTACTGATCAAACCAGTGCGCACGATCCGCTGATCGGTTATATTCCGCATACACTCAGTAATGAAGAAGCAAATGTGCTCCGAGAACAGGACCCGAATCATTATATTGAATTGAGTTATGAAAGCATGCACCTGCATGTTCAGCTTATGCTGCAATTGATGGATAAGGGAGCAATCACTTTTGATTATGGAAATAATATCCGGGCACGTGCACAGGAATATGAAAAACGCACGGCGCATATTCCGGAAGGCCAGGCTATGTTTAAATTAAATCGTTGTTTCGATTTTCCGGGATTTGTTCCCGCATATATTCGCCCGTTATTTTGCGAAGGGAAAGGGCCGTTCAGATGGGCTGCACTGAGTGGAGATCCGCATGATATTGCCGTTACCGATGAACTTATCATGGAAATGTTCCCGGATAATGCAGGTTTACTGCGATGGATGCAGATGGCAAAAGAAAAAATTGCTTTCCAGGGTTTACCAGCACGCATTTGCTGGCTTGGGCAGGGTGAACGGGAAAAAGCCGGGCTCGCTTTTAATGAATTAGTAAGAACAGGAAAAGTGAAAGCACCCATTGTAATTGGCCGCGACCACCTGGATACCGGTTCGGTTGCAAGCCCTAACAGGGAAACCGAATCCATGCTGGATGGCAGCGATGCCGTGGCAGACTGGCCAATTTTAAATGCATTGGTGAATACGGCTGGTGGCGCCAGTTGGGTGTCCCTGCACCATGGTGGAGGAGTTGGAATGGGTTATAGCATTCATGCCGGAATGGTGATTGTGGCAGACGGAACCGATGAGGCTGCCAACAGGTTGCAAAGGGTGTTACGCAACGACCCGGGAATGGGCGTTATCAGGCATGCCGATGCAGGGTATGATATTGCCTTGGAAACTTTAAGGAAAAACGGGCTTGATTTTACGGCCAGGCTTAAATAACAACCAGTATGGGTAGTATGCGTTTAATCATGATGATGGTTTAAATTTTGCATTATCTTTATCTGGCACCAGTCATTTTAATAATTAGATTTTGCATACATGTTCATTAAAAAATATAGTTTGAAAAAAATCTTTGTCTTTATGTTTGCCTGTTTGGCTTCTGCAACAGCTTTCAGCCAGGCGAACAACAATAATATTTCAAAACATGATCCCGAAAAAGAAATTAGGATCGTAGACGTTTCCTGTGGCGAGTGCAATTTCGGCCTGAAAGGAAAAAGTTGCGACCTGGCTATACGCATCAAAGGAAAAGCATACTTCGTTGATGGTACCAATATAAACGATCATGGCGATTCGCATGCACAGGATGGTTTCTGCAATGCAGTAAGGAAAGCGGAAGTGCAGGGCGAATTGGTTGAAGACCGGTTTAAAGTGACATATTTTAAACTGATTGAACCGGCAGATAAGAATGCTAAACCCTGACCAGCTGCTTATCCATTCGATTATTTCTCTTCCTTAGCCTCCCATAAGATAACGGATTCTGCATTCATAAATGGAATGCTGCTGAAAAGGCTGTAATTGCCTGTTTTTTCCTGATAGTATTTCCAATGCCATGAAGCGCTGGTAATTTTGATAAGTGGTATTATTTGATGATTGAATTACTGGTTCCTGGCATGATGTTGTTTACATTTAAACTTTCCTTGTAACGATTAAAATATACAATTATGAAAGTAAATGGTAAGTCTGCATGGCATACTTTTCTGTTGCCTGTAATATTTCTTTTAACTGTAACAGATGTTTCTGCGCAACTGATAACATTGCCTGATGCGGGAGTGAATTATAAATGTAAAACGAGCAGGCAAGTAGGCTTAACTGAGATCGGTATCAAATGGAATGCGCCCGGTGTAAAGGGGCGTGAAGGGAAAATCTGGGGTACTGATGTGGCCTATTATGGTTTTTCAGTTTTAGGGTATGGGTCAACCGTGCAATCTCCCTGGAGGGCCGGGGCCGATGAAAGCACCAACATCAGTTTTTCAACCGATGTTTCCATTAACGGACAGGCATTACCTGCGGGAACTTATGGTTTTTTTATTGCATTATACCCCGATTCCTGTGTGTTGATATTTAACAGCAACACAGCCGGATGGGGCAGTTATTTTTATAATCCGGCGCTTGACGTTTTACGCATAGGCACAAAGCAGCAGAAAGACCTGAAAGAAATTAAAGAACGGCTGGATTACACTTTCAGTAAGCAATCAAAAGAGTCTGTGGAAGTAGCGCTTGAATGGGAATATTGGCGTATACCGTTCACCGTTACAGTTGACCTCAAAAAAACGACTGTAGAATCATTGCGTAAGCAATTAAGCGGTGAAATGGGATTTGATCCCCCAAGCCTGGAAACGGCTGCCGGCTGGTGCCTCCAGAACAATGTGAACCTGGATGAAGCGCTGCAATGGATTAATGTGGCATTGGATCCTTCACTGGGCGCTGTGAAATCATTTAGGGCTTTAAACCTGAAATCAAGGTTGCTTGACAAACTTGGGCGCAAGGCAGAGTCTGATGCCATACTGCAATCGGCACTGGAAAATGCAACGGCTGCAGAAATGCATGGATATGGCAGGCAGTTGCTTACTCAGAATAAGCTGCAGGAAGCCATGCAGGTATTTGAAAAGAATTATGCAAAGAATAAGGGTGTATGGCCAACAACAGTGGGTATGATGCGGGGTTATGCTGCAAATGGGGATTATAAAAAGGCGCTGGATTATGCCAAAAAAGCACTGGCACAGGCGCCTGATGCAGAAAACAGGAAAGCAATTGAAAAATCAATAGAATTGTTGAAAGACGGCAAACCGCTGTAATCCGGTTACTTTCCATGTTATTATGATACGTTACTTATCTGTGGGTTGTATTTATAGCAAATAATTGTTATATTTTCATTCTAAAACTTATCAGTTATGAAAAAAACGTTCATTGCTTCCATCGTAGGTGGTATTATACTTTTTATCTGGCAATTTTTGTCGTGGGCGGCACTCAACCTGCACCAGGCATCCAATGCATATACTCCTAATCATGCCGCCATCATGGCTGCATTGGAAACAAACCTGCCGGAAGAAGGTGGTTATTTTATCCCGGGTGTTCCTGAAAATGCTTCCAGGGAAGATCAGGAAAAACTGATGAAGGAAAGTAACGGAAAACCCTGGGCCAGTATACAGTATCATAAATCGCAGGATACAACCCCGGAAAGGATGATACGGAATATACTTAGGTCCCTGCTGATTAATATACTTACTGTTTGGTTGTTCTGCTGGATACTTGGCAAGATGAACATGGCCGGGTTCACAACCATTCTAACAGCGAGTATCTGTACAGGGCTCATTGTTTTCTTCAATGCTGCATATAGTGGAAGTATATGGTACCAATGGTTCGATATCATGACTCATTTCACCGACGCTGTCGTAAGCTGGGGGGCTTGTGGTTTGTGGCTTGGCTGGTACCTGAAAAAATAAACTATATATTTTACAGGGTATAAAAAATAATTTGATGAGTAATTTCATAACAGTTACGGTTACTGCAAAAATCGGTTCACCAATAGTTAAGGTTTGGGAATGCTGGACAGAACCAGCGCATATCATACATTGGAACAATGCGTCTGCCGACTGGCATACCCCGCATGCAGAGAACGACCTTCGTACAGGAGGAAGATTCCTCTCCCGGATGGAAGCGAAAGATGGCAGTATGGGCTTTGATTTTTCCGGGATATATGACGAAGTAATATTGCATCAGAAAATTGCATATACAATGGAAGATGACAGAAAGGTAACAGTAACATTTAACGCCGATGGTAATAATACAGATATCATTGAAACCTTTGAAGCAGAACAGGTAAACCCGGTAGAGTTGCAGCAACAGGGATGGCAAAGCATACTCAATAACTTTAAAAACTATGCAGAATCATCCTGAATGCAGGGTATCATTAAGTTATTTGAATATTTTACAGTGCCGTTAACCGGCACTTTTTTTATGCATGATTGAAAAACAACCTTGAAATAATGTAATATTATCAACTTTTTTGTGCAAAAAATATTGGCTGTTACAATCTTGTTTTACTTAACTTACCTGCATTAATTGAAACAGTTATGCGCATAGAATCCGACATCAAACTGGGCTTTAAAGACGTGATGATCCGTCCGAAGCGATCTACATTAAGATCAAGGGCAGAGGTTTCGCTGCTCAGGAAATTTCATTTCCGGCATGGCAAATCAGGCTGGGAAGGTGTTCCTGTAATGGCGGCCAATATGGATACGGTTGGTACATTCAGCATGGCCAAAGTGCTGGCCGGGCATAAAATGATAACGGCTATACATAAACATTATCCGGTAGATCAATGGAAGTCGTTTATAAGCAGTTTGTCTGAAGAAGAAGCCGGATATATCAGCGTAAGTACAGGTACTTCCAAAGAAGATGATATGAAGCTGGAGCAGGTGATAAGAGCCTGCCCGGCGTTGAAATTCATTTGCATTGATGTGGCTAATGGTTATTCCGAACATTTTGTTGATTTTGTAAAAAAGACAAGGGAGAATTATCCTGAACTGAATATTATAGCCGGAAATGTGGTTACCGGTGAAATGGTGGAAGAATTGTTGCTGGCAGGTGCTGATATCATAAAAGTAGGGATTGGCCCGGGTTCTGTTTGTACCACGCGGGTAAAAACCGGTGTGGGATACCCGCAGTTATCTGCCATTATTGAATGTGCTGATGCCGCTCATGGCCTTGGCGGGCATATCATATCTGATGGCGGCTGCAAAGTACCCGGTGATATAGTAAAGGCATTTGGTGGTGGTGCCGATTTTGTAATGCTTGGCGGCATGCTGGCCGGCCATTCAGAAAGCGGGGGAGAATTGGTGGAAGAGCCAGATGGAAAAATATATAAGTTATTTTATGGAATGAGTTCTGAAACAGCCATGAATAAATATGCAGGTGGTGTGGCAGAATACAGGGCATCAGAAGGTAAGACCATCAAAATGCCTTTCAGGGGGCCGGTAAATGAAACCATTCTGGATATACTTGGTGGCATTCGGTCGGCATGTACTTATGTAGGCGCTTTGCAATTGAAAGAACTTACCAAACGAACAACCTTTATACGGGTACAGGAACAGCACAATGAATGGTTTGCTGAAAGCTGAGAAAAATAAATGGGACTGGGATTAGTTTTGAATAAAACGGAATAAAACTTATTGTTTCCTGACATATTTTGTAAGAATCACAATCAGTTGTCCTTCAATTTTTCCTTCTATCTGTTCCGTGTTATCATTTACAAGTCGTATATTTTTTACTACTGTTCCCATTTTTGCATTCAGGGTACTGCCTTTTACATCAAGCGATTTTATCAGAACAACAGCATCACCGTTTTGCAGCACATGGCCGTTACAATCCCTGTGTAAGTCAACCTTTGCATCATTTTCATGATCTCCGGTTGCTTTAGCCCATTGCAATCTTTCATCGTCCAAATACATCATATCCAGGCAATCAGCCGCCCAGCTCTGGTCTCTAAGCCTGTTTAGCATCCTCCAGGAAACAACCTGCACGCCTGCAACCTCACTCCACATGCTGTCTTTCAGGCATTCAAGCTGTTTGCTGTCTGGCTCCGCTTTCTTCTCCACCTGTAGCAGGCAGTGATTACATAAAATGATGCTGTTTTCATCATCATTTCCCCTGGCAAAAGGAACTTCATAAACGCTTAATGCTTCTGTTGATTTGCACAATTCGCAGGCATGCCCGCTTCTCGCTAATAGCCTTTCTTCCGGTTTCATATGTTTTATCTTATGTAAAATGCAAAGCTAACCAATATTTTCAAGCACATTGTGCTTTAAGAATTAGATCTGGTATAAAATATAAGATTACCAATGCAATCATGATAGATAAAAGAGGTATAATTTTACAGTGAAATAAATTACTTCACCTTTAACGGATTAGGGCTAATAATATCTTCTATGCAAAGCAAAAATTACTTTTATCTCTTTCTGGCACTAATCTGCGTTTTAGCTGGTTGCAACGGAAAATCAGATGGGAAGACCCCGGTAACGGTTAAGGATAGCCCGGATATGAACCGCCAAGCCCGGGATATCAGCCTCCCGGGAGGTTTCAGTTCCCAGACATCACTTACTTTTGATAGCACAGCCATACTTGCATTCCTGAAAAAATGGCCGGGCTTTAAAAGCTATGAGAACCGTATTCGTAAATTTTATAGTGCCAGGAAATATGCTTATGCCTGGTACGACCAGGATGGACTGATTGAACAGGCTGGTAACCTGTATAACAAGATTTGCAATATCAGGGAAGAAGGATTGCCCGGTAATGTACTATATGAGAATGAATTCAGGCAAATGATGGATGATTCTGCCGGTACCGGTTTGCTCAGGCCCGATACAAACTTAGAGCTCATGATAACTGCCCAGTATTTCTATTATGCAACAAATGTTTGGTCAGGCATAGGTACAGAAGCCATGAAGGCTGTTGAATGGGACCTGCCGCATAAAAAACTCTCATACGAAACGTTGCTCGATTCCTTACTAAAAGCGCCTTCGTCACAATTCTTGAGTACTGAACCTGTGTACCGCCAATACGCCCTGTTGAAAAAATACCTGAAAAAGTACCGGGAAATAGAAGCAGCCGGCGGCTGGCCGCAAGTTAAAGCCGATAAAAAACTATACCGGGCAGGAGATAGCAGTGATGTTATAACAGTTATGCGTAAACGCTTATATCTTTCCGGCGACCTGCAGAATGATAACCGGTCGCCTGTTTTTGACAAGGAACTTGAAACGGCTGTAAAGGTATTTCAACAGCGGTACGGACATGAAGATAACGGTGAAGTGAATAGTAAGCTGATAGCTGAATTCAATATCCCGGTTTCAGTTAAGATAGAACAGATCATGGTTAATATGGAACGGTGCCGTTGGTTGCCGGTAGCACTCAACAGGGATTACCTGGTGGTAAATATACCAGAATTCAGGTTTCATGCATATGAAAAAGACAGCCTGGCCTGGAGCATGAAGGTTGTTGTTGGTACCAGCATGAACAAAACGGCCATTTTCAACGGAATGATGTCCAGCGTGGTTTTCAGCCCATACTGGAATATTCCGTCCGGTATCATGAAGAAGGAAACGTTGCCAGCTATCAGGCGTAACCGTAATTATATGGCCAGAAACCACCTTGAATGGAACGGTAACAGCATCAGGCAGTTGCCGGGCCCCTGGAATGCACTGGGAAAAGTGAAATTCCTTTTTCCTAACAGCCATAGCATTTACCTGCACGATACACCTTCTAAAAGCCTTTTCAGTAAAGAACAAAGGGCATTCAGCCACGGGTGCATACGGGTGGAGGAACCACGGCGTCTGGCTATCTACGTATTAAGAAATCAACCGGAATGGACAACCGAAAGGATTGACAGTGCCATGAACGGCACAAAGGAACTTCATGTTCCGGTCAAAGACCCGATTCCTGTCTTCATCGCATACTTTACATCATGGGTTGATTCAAAAGGAAGGTTGAATTTCAGGAATGACATTTATAAACGCGATGGCAGGCTGGCCAGGATGATTATAGGGGATTCTAAATTATAGCAGTCCTTTCACATATTGAACCTTACCGTTCAATCAGGATATCTTTACCAATGGATTGTCATAGCCCGTATGTAGGTTTATGGCGATCAGTCACTGTTCTCCAGGTGAAAATGCTGGTGATGGGCACCTGCAGCTATATGCAAAGCAAAACCCATGATAGCTGTATCTTTTAGCAGGTTGATCAGGGCAAATCTCCGCATATCCACATCACCAGCATTCATATAATTAGGCAGGTGAATGGTAAGGATGAAAATAATCAGCAGGATTACCAGCAGGTAACTGCTGAATTTTACAAACTGGTTTGTGAGAAATGACAAGCCAACCAGTACGAAAGCGCCTCCAACTATATAGGCCCATTTGATTCCACCTACAAGAAATACTGGCACATATACCAGCAGGTCGCGGGGATAGAGGAAATGGAAAATCCCGAATATAACAAGCACAAGGGATAACAGGTATATGGCTATCCTCGATACAATATGATAATGTTTCATAACAGTATGATTTAATTGTCATCAAGGATAAAAATAGTTTTTAGGAAAAAGTATGATATCATACATACCTGTATATGATTCTGGTGATGTTTCTTACACTTGCTTCATGCGGAAAATAGTTAGCGGGGCTGATTGTAGGCAATTTTCAGGGTTAATTAGCAATCATGATTTAGGGGGTTTGGTTACAGGTATTTTATAGCCATTTTTATGCAAACGGGTATGGATGAATATCATGCTAAAGGATAATTTTTATCATATGTTCCTTTCCCGGTAATGCCGATTTTCGTGTTTTCAATCAATAAGTCAGTAATCAATTAATAATTAAACAATCATGAAAAGAGAATATTGGATCAATGTGAAACATGTAGACAACAGGCTTGTCATATTCTTAAATGGCGAAACAATATGGGACAGCGGTATTGTGCACGAAGATCCCGAAATGAACCATTTTATCAACATAACCAGCAATTTGCAGGAACATCCGGAGTATAAAAGCGAACTGATTTTTGAAGGGTTTAATGATACCTATTCATCCAATGGCGACACACCTGAATTTAATCCCTGGCATTTTCAGTACAGGGTTTTTGAAAGAACCACAGACGAGGCCGGCAAACTGGTAAGTGAAGAAGATATCCTGGAACCGTTCAACCAAAAACACTTTTCAAATCCTAATATAAGGGCCATCAATAACTGTTATGAAATAATCAATAAGGATAACAGGTTTAAAGTTGCATCCAATTCCTTATCGCAGCACTTCGTTAGCTGACTTATGAATGCCTGATGCTAGGATGCTTGCATATGGGTTCTGATTTCCTGGTTTTATGGATTTCGGGCCCATTTTTTTATGTAAGTGAGTGAGAACAGGTAAATCAATAGCTGTTCAATAGCTGTTTGTTATTTCAGGAATAATCCTTATTTTAGTTTTGATTATTTTTTGAATAACATCATACGATTGCCATGCCTGATTCATTAACCATCGATCAGGCTGCTATTCAGCAATGGATAGTTGCCAAACTTGATCCGCAAACCATTGAGGCAGATTTATTGTCTAAAGGTTTTGATATGGAATCTGTAAGAACCCATATCAGGGAATTCAGGAAACAACGTAATGCCAAAAAACAGATGAACGGTTTCATTTGCCTGGCCGTGGGAGCCTTCCTGGGTTTCCTGAGTTGCGTGTTGTCCATCATAAACCCGGTTCCTGCTTTATATGATGTAATTTTATACGGATTAACTTCCCTGGCCATTTGTATCATCATGGCTGGCTTGTATTTTGTTTTTGAGTAAGTTGTATGGCTTCATGTATACAGCCACTTGCATTCTGCAACCAGAAGCTAACTTAAATATCATGGTCCTAATGCAACTGATTTATTCCCGTATCACCTTGTTCTCCCTGTTTATATAAAACACTTTTGAACCTTTGATGATCCTGGCTTCATCGTTCTGGAAACAGTCTGCATAGTCGTATTGGGGCTTAATGACCCAGTCTCCATGCTTATCAATATATCCCCAGAACCCTTTTGCATTTGTTACGGGTGCCAGTCCTTCAGAAAAATTCCTGGCATTTTCAAACTGGCAGTTTATTACAATAGTTCCATGGTGGTTTATATATCCATACAAACCATCTTTGGCAACTACGGCTAAACCGTTTTCAAAACTGAGTGCATCCTCAAAAATGGCATCCGTAATGGCTTTGCCCGTACTGTCAATATACAGCCATTTGTTGCCTTTTTTAACTGCCACTAGTCCTTCATTGAAAGTTAGGCCATCATCATAAATCAACTTTATGATCTCATTGCCCGATTTATCTGCATATCCAACTTTGTTGTTCTTGCTAACCTTGGATAATCCGCACACACATTGGTCAACATAATCATAATTCTTTTCCCAATCCTGGGCCATTAGTCCCGCAAACGGAAACATGAAAAATAAGAAGAGTAAATTTTTCATAACCGGATTGTTTAATGTTCGTAATAATTTCCTGGCTAAAATTAATCGAGGTTTATCTCTTAAAAGATGACGGAACTTTGCCCTGCACATGATTTACCTTAGTTTTTGCAATAGCGGGTGTATTCATGTACCCTTTCATGTTAATATTGAAGCGATAAATTTCCCTGCCTTCTTCAGATATATGCTTACATTCGGTAATTGTTGATAAAATTTTAATCTCATGAGAAAGTTACGGTGCCTGCTATTGGTTACATGTTTTTTACCAGTGTTTATAGCTGTTGCACAGCAAAATGATTCACTGGTTATTGATGCGATAATCAAAGAGGCAAATAATGGAGGGATTTTGCAAAAAATGGCACATGAATTAATGGATGGAATAGGGCCAAGGCTTGTGGGTTCACCAAAAATGCAGCAGGCACATGATTGGGCGAAATCAACGTATGCTAACTGGGGTATTGAAGCACGAAATGAAAAATGGGGCGAATGGCGTGGATGGGAAAGAGGGATTTCGCATATTGATATGATACATCCCTGGGTGAAAAGCCTGGAAGGTACCCAATTGGCATGGAGTCCGGGTACAAAAGGTAAACCTGTAACAGCAGGGCTCATTATCATTCCCGATCTGAAAGATTCAATGGCTTTCCGGGAATGGCTTCCACAGGTTAAAGGGAAATTTGTGATGATTTCGATGTTGCAGCCAACCGGAAGGCCGGATTATAACTGGGAAGAATTTGGTACCAAAGAGTCGTTTGAAAAAATGAAAAAAGAACGTACGGCATCAACAGAAGCCTGGCGTAACCGGTTAAGTAAAACCGGGCTTAAATCAAAAGAACTGGCCCTGGAACTGGAAAAAGCAGGTGCTGCCGGTATCATTGGTTCATACTGGTCTTCAGGGTTTGGCGTAAACAAGATTTTCAGTGCACATACCAAATCCATTCCCACCGTAGATATCGCTTTGGAAGATTATGGATTACTTTACAGGCTGGTTGAATCAGGAAGAAACCCACGGGTAAGCATACAGGCAGATTCAAAAGAAACTGGCATAGTGCCAACTTACAATACCGTTGCGGAAATGAAATCTACTGTTAATCCCGGAGAGTACGTGATGCTCTCTGCCCATTTTGATTCATGGGATGGGGCAACCGGTGCTACCGATAACGGCACCGGAACATTGGTGATGATGGAAGCCATGCGTATTCTGAAAAAAGTATATCCTAATCCTAAACGTACCATACTGGCCGGCCATTGGGGCAGCGAGGAACAGGGTTTGAACGGATCAAGGGCCTTTGTGGAAGACCATCCGGAAATAGTAAATAATATGCAGGCAGTTTTTAACCAGGATAACGGTACCGGAAGGGTGGTGAATATCGGAGGCGCCGGTTTCCTGCATTCATATGACTATATTGGCAGATGGTTGTCTAAAGTACCATCAGATTTCAAAAAAGGCCTTGAAACAAAATTTCCAGGGTCGCCTGCCGGTGGCGGGTCCGATAATGCTTCATTTGTTGCTGCCGGAGTACCTGCATTTAGTTTAAGTTCCAATAGCTGGCTGTACGGAAGCTATACCTGGCATACAAACCGCGATACCTATGATAAGATCGTATTTGATGACCTACAAAATAATGCTGTACTTACAGCAATCCTGGTATATATGGCCTGCGAAGACCAGGCAAAAACTTCCCGGGAAAAAATAATTTTACCTGTTAATTCACGTACCGGTGAACCCGGTAAATGGCCCGAAGAACGTAAACCAACGAGAAAAGGTGGCGTTGACTAATGTAAATTTTATACTTAATAAATAAAGTTAGCGAACAGTTTTACGGTTAATGTTTCAGGGCACCCAAAATAACTGTCATACATATGACTGATAATAATCATTCAGTATAAATAACAACTGTATTTCCTTGCATCAATTTTAGTAGTATGAGTAAATTTCCTTCAGACATTGAAATAGCACAGGCTGCCAGTATCAGGCATATAAAGGAAGTAGCAGCCAGCCTTGGTTTATCTCCCGACGATATCGAATATTATGGAAAATATAAGGCTAAGATATTGCTGAGGCTTATTGATGAACAGAAAGTCAGGAAAAGCCACCTGGTACTGGTTACAGCTATAACGCCAACACCGGCAGGGGAAGGTAAAACCACAACTACCATCGGCCTTACAGACGGGCTGAACGCCATCAGTAAAAAAGCCATGGCTGTACTCAGGGAGCCTTCATTAGGCCCGGTGTTCGGCATGAAAGGGGGCGCTGCCGGCGGCGGGTACTCGCAGGTGATTCCGATGGAAGACATCAACCTCCATTTTACCGGTGATTTCTCGGCAATAGAAAAAGCCAATAACCTGTTAAGTGCCATGATAGACAACGACCTGCATAAGAAAGACGGCGGGTTGCACTTAGATCCCAGGTCAATAGTATGGAAACGGGTGGTAGACCTGAATGACAGGGCGCTCAGGAATATTGTAATCGGGCTTGGCGGGCCAAATGATGGTATGCCCAGGCAGGATGGGTTCAACATAACTCCGGCTTCAGAAATCATGGCTATTTTATGCCTTTGTACGGGCATCGATGACCTGAAAAGAAGGTTGGGCAATATCTATATTGGAAGTAACGTAAACGGGCAACCGGTTTTTGCCCGTGATTTGAAAGCGGTTGGAGCCATGGCTATTTTACTGAAAGATGCCATAAAACCAAATCTTGTTCAAACACTGGAAGGGAACCCGGCAATCCTGCATGGCGGACCATTTGCCAGTATTGCACAGGGAACCAATTCTGTGATTGCTACAAAAATGGGTTTATCGCTCAGCGAATATGTTGTAACCGAAGCCGGTTTTGGGGCAGACCTGGGAGCCGAAAAATTCTTCAACATAAAATGTGTGGCGGCAGGATTGAAACCGGAAGCCGTAGTGATAGTGGCTACCATCAGGGCGTTGAGGCATCACGGCGGAGCAAAAAAAGATATGCTGGGAACACCGGATCCTGATAAAGTACGTGCAGGATTTTCCAACCTGGAGAAACATATAGAGAATGTTATGAGCTTTGGCATGAAGCCGATTGTAGCCATTAATTTATTTCCGGGAGATAGCCCGGATGAGATTGCACTCGTTCAGGAACTTTGCCGGCAGGATGACATTGAGGCGGTTGTATGTAAAGGCTTTTCAGAGGGTGGAAAAGGTATGACCGATCTGGCAAAAGCAGTATCGCAGTCAGTTGATAACAAAGAAAATGCCTTTCATACTTTATATGAACATGATATCAGTATTGAAGATAAGATTCATACGATTGCAACCATCCTCTATGGCGCTAAAGACGTAGCCTATTCTGCCAGGGCAAGAACACAACTGAAACGCATAAATGAACTGGGCTTTAACAAAATGCCGGTTTGTATGGCGAAAACGCCCAAAAGCCTCTCAGATGATGAACGTAAAACAGGCAGACCAACTGATTTTGTTGTAACCGTAAGGGAGTTTGAAATAGCCAGCGGGGCTGGTTTCGTGATACCGATACTGGGCGATATGATGCGTATGCCCGGACTGCCTAATATTCCTGCTGCAGAAAACATGGATATTGATGAAAACGGAAAGATAACAGGATTGAGCTGATTTGAAAAAAATGCATAAATTACTTCCTCTGATTCCGGTTTTTGCATTACAACATTTGCGGAATTAAAAATTTAAAACAAACATACAGATGCCTGAAAAAAACGAAACCTTACAGGTGAAAGCAAACGATTTTTTGTTCAGCGTTTCCGAACAGGAAGCCGGGGAAGCCAACCTGGTAAAAAGAAATGACTGCGATTATCATATCATTAAGGATAATCGTTCTGTAAATGCGCGGGTATTGGAAACAGATGCTACCGGTAAGAAAATGACTGTTGAAGTGGAAGGTGCATCATATGAAGTGGAAATAAAGGATGAACTGGACCAGGTATTGCAGAAAATGGGATTTGGTTCCGTTTCACAGAAACATATAAAAAAGATTAAAGCACCAATGCCCGGACTGGTACTGGAAATTTCTGTGAAGGAAGGGCAGGAAGTGCTGGAGGGTGAAAAACTGCTGATACTGGAAGCTATGAAAATGGAAAACAGTATTGTGATACATGCCAATGCAACCATCAAGACAATCAACATTAAGAAAGGCCAGGCCGTTGAGAAAGGCCAGGTGTTGATTGAACTGGAATAACGGTTAGCAGTACATGGAAATAATGAAAAAAAATATTAATGGAGGAAAAAAGATTCAAATGAAAAAAATTCTGGTTGCCAACAGGGGAGAGATCGCACTTAGGATCATGAGAACCATCCGGAAGATGGGCATAAAATCTGTTGCCGTATATTCTGAAGCAGACAGGGATTCCCCGCATGTGCATTTTGCCGATGAAGCAGTTTGCCTGGGCGCACCGCCTTCAAACCAGTCGTACCTGCTGGGCGACAAGATTATCGATTTTTGCAGGCAGTTGGGCGTGGATGGCATACATCCCGGGTACGGATTTCTGAGTGAGAACGCAGATTTTGCACAAAAAGTAACAGATGCCGGCATCATTTTCATTGGCCCTGGGCCCGAAGCCATGAGGGTGATGGGTTCTAAACTGGCTGCAAAGGATTGTGTGAAAGCATACAATATACCGATGGTTCCCGGCATCGACCAGGCCATTGAAGATGTTGCGTATGCCATGAAAGTGGCTAACGATATCGGTTATCCGATATTGATCAAGGCTTCTGCCGGCGGGGGCGGCAAGGGGATGCGTATTGTTGAAAAAGAAGCAGAATTTGAAGAACAGATGAACAGGGCCATCAGCGAAGCGAAATCTTCATTTGGTGACGGTTCAGTCTTTATTGAGAAATATGTAACATCTCCCAGGCATGTGGAAATACAGGTGCTGGCAGATAATTTCGGGAATACGGTACACCTCTTTGAACGGGAATGCAGCATCCAGCGCAGGCACCAGAAAGTGGTGGAAGAATCCCCCTCTGCTGTGCTTACACCCGAATTGCGTAAGAAAATGGGAGAGGCGGCCGTGATGGTTGCAAAATCATGTAATTATACCAGTACCGGAACCGTTGAATTCCTGATGGACGATAAACTGAATTTTTATTTCCTGGAAATGAATACAAGGTTACAGGTAGAACACCCGGTAACAGAAATGATAACCGGCATAGACCTGGTGGAAGAGCAGATAAAAATTGCAAGGGGAGAAAAGCTGGGGTTCACACAGGATGATCTTAAGATTCATGGCCATGCCATTGAACTGCGCGTATATGCAGAAGACCCGCTGAATAATTTCCTTCCTTCAATTGGAACCCTGCAGAAATATGTTAAACCAGCAGGTGAAGGCATAAGGGTTGATGACGGGTATGAAGAAGGAATGTCAATTCCCATCTACTACGATCCTATGATTGCCAAACTGGCCGTATGGGGCAAGAACCGTACAGAGGCCATACAGAAGATGAAAGAAGCAATCCGTGATTACAGGATAGAAGGCGTTTCAACAACCATGCCGTTTGGAACATTCGTATTTGAACATGATGCATTTGTTTCAGGTCATTTTGATACGCATTTTGTTAAGAACCACTATACACCGGATATGATTAGGGAAAAACAAAAAGAACATGCCGCCATAGCAGCATTGGTAGCCGTACGGCACTGGATGGAAAAAAAGAAAGTGGTACATGCAGTTGAAAACCGGTCTACCAGTTGGAAACGCAGGCTGGCTAAATGATCATATTTAAAATGTAAATGAATGAAATCAAAAACAGATATATTAAAAGAGAAACTGGAACTGAGCAAAGCGGGTGGGGGTGCAGAACGAAACGCAAAGCAGCATCAGAAAGGTAAATTAACAGCCCGTGAGCGGGTTTGTTTGCTGATGGATCCCGGTAGTTTTGAAGAAATTGGCGGGTTGGTTATACACCGTACCAAAGATTTTGGTATGGAAAACCAGCAGTATTACGGTGACGGCGTAATTACAGGTTATGGTACCGTTAATGGCAAACTGGTTTATGTTTTTGCCCAGGATTTTACCGTATTTGGTGGCGCCCTTTCTGAAACGCATGCAGAAAAGATCTGCAGGATAATGGATATGGCGATGAAAACCGGGGCACCGCTTATCGGGCTTAACGACTCAGGAGGCGCCAGGATACAGGAAGGCGTGCGGTCGCTGGGAGGCTATGCAGATATATTCTTCCGAAATGTTCAGGCATCGGGTGTTATTCCACAGATTTCAGCTATCATGGGCCCCTGTGCCGGCGGTGCAGTGTATTCACCAGCCATGACAGATTTCACCATTATGGTGGAAAACAGCAGTTATATGTTTGTAACAGGGCCTAATGTTGTTAAGACAGTTACCAATGAGGAAGTAACATCCGAAGAGCTCGGAGGTGCGTCTACGCATTCCATTAAGTCGGGCGTAACACACCTTACTGCACCAAATGATATGGAGTGTATTGAACAGGTGAAGAAATTGTTAAGTTACATGCCGCAGAACTGCGAGGATGTGGTTCCTAAAATTCCGTACAAACCCGGAGATGAAACCAGGGAAGAACTGGAAGGTATAGTACCTGAAAGTGCCAATCAGCCGTATGATATGCGAAATGTAATCAATGGTATTTGTGATACCGATTCATTCTTTGAGATCCACAAGGATTTTGCAGATAACATGGTAGTAGGATTTGCAAGGATTGCAGGCCGGAGTATCGGTATTGTTGCTAATCAGCCCATGTGCCTGGCCGGTGTATTGGATATCAACAGTTCGGTGAAAGGCGCCAGGTTCACCCGTTTCTGCGATTGCTTCAATATACCGTTGATGGTACTCGTGGATGTGCCCGGTTTTCTGCCCGGCACCGACCAGGAATGGAATGGGATCATTACCAATGGTGCCAAATTATTGTACGCGTTGAGTGAAGCCACCGTGCCAAGGGTTACGGTTATCACCCGGAAAGCGTATGGCGGTGCTTACGATGTAATGAATTCTAAACACATTGGCGCCGATATGAACTATGCCTGGCCTACAGCGGAAATAGCCGTTATGGGAGCCAGAGGAGCCAGTGAGATCATATTCAAGAATGAAATAGCCGTTTCTCCCGACCCTGTAAAGAAACTGCAGGAGAAGGAAGCTGAATATGCAGCCTTGTTTGCCAATCCTTATACCGCGGCAGAACGCGGTTTCATTGATGAAGTGATAACGCCCAGGGAAACCAGGATAAAGATGATCAAAGCCTTTGCCATGCTGGAAAACAAGGTGGCTAAAAGGCCCAGGAAGAAACATGGGAATATTCCTTTATAAACCCCGCAGTTTAACTGAATAAAAGTATCAGCAACTGGGCTGCTATTATCCGCATGATCATGGTAAGCGGGTACACGGTAGCGTAAGTAACTGAAGGGATATCGCTACCGGCCAGTTTTGTTGCAAAAGCCAGTGCCGGCGGGTCGGTTGATGCGCCGGCCAGTAATCCGCAAATTTCAAAATAGGTTTTCTTGAAAAATTTCCTGGCAATGATGCCTCCGGTAATCAGCGGTATCACGGTTATGGCAATTCCCATCGCCATCCAGGTGAATCCCCGGCCATCGGCAAAGGCAACTGAAAGGTTTTTTCCACTGCTAAGCCCTACACTTGCCAGGAACAGGCTGATACCCAGTTCGCGTATCATGAGGTTGGCACTGTTGGTGGTGTAGTTGGTCAGGTAGAATATGTTCCCGAACCTGCTCAGGAGCAAAGCAATGATCAAAGGACCGCCGGCCATCCCTATTTTTACGGCCACAGGCATCCCCGGGAAATGGAATGGAATGCTGCCGGCAACAACCCCCAGCAGGATACCGAAAAAAATCGGTGCCAGGTCGGGCACTTCCAGCTTTTTTTCTGAGTTCCCGAATGCTTCAGCAACGGCATTGACGCCTTCCTCCGTACCTACCACTTTTATGACATCGCCTAATTGCAGGTATATATCACCGTGAGGTACCATCTCAAAACCGGCCCTTTTCAGGCGTGTTAGGGTGAAATTATGCTGGAACAGTTCAGGGAGGTCACCCAGGCGTTTATGCGTTACCGATTTTTTCGTTACAATGATAGACCTGGCAATCAGGTTACTCTCCGCCGATGTCTTCAGGTTAATGTCGCTTAAGGGGCCTATGATCAGCTTCAACTGTTCAACTTCCTTCCTGGAAGAAACAATCAGCAATACATCATGTTCAGCCAATACGGTATCAGTAGACGGTGTTATTATTTCTCCTTTGTGCAGCATGCGTGATACGATCACCTTTTCTTTCAGCATATCAAAAACTTTTCCAAGCGTTTGACCGGCCAGCATCTTATTCTCCAAATTATAATGGTTTGAAACCGGTTTGTCTGCCCTTATCACATTCAGTTTCCGGTGCATTTCCTGTTCACTTTCGATGTTAATTGAAAATATCCGTTTTAAAATAAGTAAGGAACCAATGATACCGAATACACCCAATGGGTATGTTACGGCATATGCCAGGGTGATCAGCGATTTGTCCGTTCCTGTTATATTCAGGTCGCTTACAGCCGCCTGTGCCGCAGCCAGTCCGGGCGTATTGGTTACCGCACCACTCATGATGCCTGCCATAACAGAAATATGGTTGTGGCTCAGGAAATATAGAATAACTGTGATGAAAATACCTGTAAATACGATGAATGCCGCCAGCAGGTTATTTTTCAGGGCATTCTTCTTTAAGCTGGCAAAAAATCCCGGGCCAACCTGTAACCCGATGGAGTAGACGAAGAGTATCAATCCGAATTCCTTCAGGAAATGGCCGGTATGTTCATCAATGGTAATTCCCAGGTAAGATAATAGCATACCTATGAATAAAACCCATGTTACACCCAAAGAAATGCCCATCAGTTTTATCCTCCCAAGCCAAATACCAGATGATATTACTAAGGCGAAAATCAGGATAGTCTGTGCTGTTGAAACCTGGGTAAATAGTTCAGTAATCCAGTTATACATCATGTAGGGTTTAAAAAAGGCAACAGGGGTTTTGCCTGTTGCCTCAATTACTTTTTATGTACAGGCATTGAAAAGCATATATGCCCGGTCAGTTATTTTCAGGTTCCAGCCTCCATTTTTCGGGAGAGCGCCACAACGCTGATAATAGCAATTCCCGCATGAAAAAGAATTCTTTTGGCAACTTATCGTATATGTTTTCAAAAAGCTCTTCATGAGATAATAGCTCCTGTTTGCCGGGTTCCCTTTCCACCGACATGATCTTGGTAAAATCTTCCCTGGAAAAATTTTCCATGCCTCTCCAGTCGATGTCTTCATAACGAGGCATCCATCCGATCGGGCTTTCCACGGATGAAGCGCGGCCACGGATACGCTGGATAATCCAGATCAGTACACGGGTGTTTTCACTGAATCCGGGCCAGAGGAATTTTCCGTTTTCATCTTTCTTGAACCAGTTTACACCAAATATCCTTGGTGCATTGGGAAGGTTTCTGCCAAACTGTAACCAGTGGTTCACATAATCTCCGATATGATATCCCATGAAAGGAAGCATGGCAAACGGATCGCGGCGAACTTTTCCTATTTCACCAAAAGCCGCTGCAGTGGTTTCACTGCCCATGGTTGTTGCAAGGTACACGCCAAAATTCCAGTTGAATGACTGGTAAACCAGTGGTACGCCGGTACTTCTTCTTCCTCCGAAAATGAAGCCGTCAATTGGTACACCTTTTACATCGTCCCACTTATCATCCAGCGCCGGGTTTTGATAAGCCGGTGCGGTAAACCTGGAATTGGGATGTGCGGCTGGTTTGCCACTTGCAGGGTCCCATGGTTTTCCATGCCAGTCGGTAAGCCCTTCAGGAGCTTCACATCTTTGTCTTTCGTTATGGCCACATTTGTGAAAATGGTATTGGCCCTGATGCTTTCCATCGCATTCGGGTTTGTTTTATAATTGGTGCCCGGCGCTACCCCAAAATACCCAGATTCAGGGTTTATGGCAAACAATTGCCCATCGCCGGCTTTATGAATCCATGCAATATCGTCCCCAACCGTAGTTAATTTCCAGCCTTCAAATTCTTTGGGCGGTATCAGCATGGCAAAATTCGTTTTCCCGCAGGCGCTTGGGAATGCCGCTGCCACATAGTTTTTTTTCTTGTCGGGTGACTCAACGCCCATAATCAGCATATGCTCGGCCAGCCAGCCTTCTTCGCGTCCCATTACAGATGCAATACGCAAAGCGAAACATTTTTTTCCCATCAATGCATTGCCGCCATACCCGCTGCCATATGAAATGATCATGCGTTCATCGGGGAAATGCGAAATATATTTCACATCCGGATTGCAGGGCCACTTGCTTTCTTCCATTCCGTTTTCTATTGGGGCGCCAACAGAGTGCATACATTTTACAAAACTGTTCTTTTGAATATAGGGAAGTACGTTTTCGCCCATCCTGGTCATGATGCGCATGTTAATAACAACATACTCCGAATCTGTTATTTCCACTCCATACCTGGCATAAGCTGAACCAACCGGCCCCATGCAAAAAGGTATCACATACATGGTGCGGCCTTTCATACAACCTTCCAGGTGTTTATCCAGAATCTTTTTCATTTCACCCGGCTCCATCCAGTTATTGGTAGGGCCAGCATCTTCTTTTAAACGGGAACAGATATAAGTCCTGTCTTCAACCCTTGCTACATCACTGGGATCGCTGAAACAGGCAAAACTATTGGGCCTTTTTTCAGGGTTAAGCTGTATGAATGTGCCTTTTTTTACCAGCAGGTGACAAAGACTGTCGTATTCACCCTGCGAGCCGTCTACCCAGTGTATCGACTTTGGCTGACAAAAAGCAGCCTGTTTGTTTACCCAGCTTTCAATTTCATCTTTCGCCGGCGTATTGTCCAGGATAAAAGCATTGGTGTGCGGAATCATATTATTTATTTTTCAGTTTAAAAATATACATGATTAATATGCAAATCTACCCATCTACAAATTCAGCAAAATGCCAACAATCATATTTGCACGTGATTTTAGTTTGCATATTTAAAGTAAATACTTTTTTTTCAATTATGGATTATACTTGTTTGTATAAAATATATACCGGTTGGCATCATTCATGTAAATGTTTAAACATTGAAGTTTTTGCCCGGACATTTGATAGTTATGGCTTCGTTCCTAATAGTTCCGGGGGAGTATGGCTTAAGAAACGGTAGAAATGAAGCGGTAAATATTCTTGTAATATATACTAAATGCCGGATTTGTATGCAGCGGGAACAGGAAATGGAATTGACATTTAGTGAATGAAACTACGTTTATTGCTTAACGTTATTGTTGTTCGTGCGTGAAGCGTATTCTGCATACAGGATTACGGCCTGGTACCAGGCAATTCATGGGGTTCAATCGGGCAATAGTATAAGATATCAGATCCGTTTTTCCTTTATTTCCTCAACAATTGATGGATCGAGCAGGGTAGTGGTATCACCAACATTTTCCATATCACCTTCTGCTATTTTCCTTAAAATACGCCGCATGATTTTTCCGCTTCTTGTTTTTGGAAGCCCATTTACGAACTGTATCTTATCCGGTTTGGCAATCGGGCCAATAATACGAGTAACGGTTTGAAGGATGTCCTGGCGGGTCATGTTTTCATCTCCGTGCATATGGTTACAGATGATGAAAGCATAGATACCCTGCCCTTTGATATCGTGAGGGTATCCAACTACGGCGCTTTCCACCACACCGGCATGCATATTGAGTGCGTTCTCTACTTCTGCCGTACCAATGCGGTGGCCACTTACATTCAATACATCGTCTACCCGTCCTGTTATCCGGTAATTGCCGTTTTCGTCTTTCAATGCGCCATCGCCGGTGAAATACAGGTTTTCATAGGTGGCAAAATAGTTTGTGCGGCACCGTTCATGGTCGCCGTAAGTGGTTCGTATGGTGGAAGGCCATGCCGATTTGATACAAAGGTTCCCTTTCAGCAGGCCGTTGCTGTCTTTTTCTGTTATCTCATGACCATTTTCGTCTACCAGTAACGGTTGTATGCCAGGTAAAGGCAATGTGGCCCAGCCGGGTTTTGAACCTGTAATGCCGGCCAGGTTTGAGATCATGATGCCTCCGGTTTCCGTTTGCCACCAGGTGTCTACTATCGGGCAATTCTTTTTGCCAACATGTTCGTTATACCAGTGCCATGCTTCTTCGTTGATGGGTTCTCCAACGGTTCCGAGTATACGCAAAGATGACAGGTTTTTTCCTTTTAAAGGGTCTAATCCATATCCCATGAGGCTCCTGATGGCGGTTGGCGCCGTGTACAGGATATTCACCCGGTGTTTGTCTACGATATCCCAGAACCTGCCTGCATCGGGCCAGGTAGGTACGCCTTCAAACATCAGTGAAGTGCCGCCGGCGCAGAGCGGGCCGTAAACGATATAGCTGTGGCCGGTTATCCAGCCAATATCTGCCGTGCAGAAATGGATTTCACCCGGCTGGTAATTGAATACATTCACGAATGTATAGGTTGTCCACAACATGTAACCGGCACATGTATGAACCACTCCTTTCGGTTTGCCCGTTGAGCCTGAAGTATATAGTATGAACAACGGGTCTTCCGCATCCATTTCAACAGCAGGAAAAGATACAATACCATCTTTTTCAATTTGCGTTTCCGCATGTTCCATTTCATCTTCCCACCAAAGGTCCCTTCCCTTTATCATTGATAAAGGAGTCCTGGTCCTGGTATAAACAATCACTTTCTTTACGGTTTTGTTGCCAATCAGCGCATCGTCAATGATGCTTTTCAGCGGGATGTCTTTATTTCCCCTGTATGCTCCGTCACAGGTGATGATATATTCGGCCTGTGCATCATCCAGCCTGTCTGCAATGCTTTGGGCGCTGAATCCGCCAAACACAACACTATGGATGGCACCGATACGGGCGCAGCCTAAAACAGCATACACCAGTTCGGGAACCATACCCATATAGATACAAACCCGGTCACCCTTTTTCACTCCGTTATTGGTAAGCATTTGGGCAACCTGGCATACCCGTTTGTGTAATCGGTTATACGTAACAATCCTTGTCCTTTCATCCGGGTTATTGGGTTCCCAGATGATGGCTGGTTTATCGCCCATGGCAGGCAGGTGGCGGTCAATGCAATTTTCAGTGATATTCAGTTTTGCTCCCTTGAACCATTCAATCTTCGGCTCTTTGAAATTCCAGTCCAGTACCTTATCCCATGATTTCCTCCATTTGAAATTACCCGCAACATCTGCCCAGAATTTTTCCGGGTTTTCAACGCTGGCTTTGTAGTCTTTTTCATATTGGTCAAGGGAATTAATCTGAAAGGGGTATGACATAGCCAATCTTTTTTGGTGTAAAAATAAGCAAACCCGTAAAGCTGCATTAAATATATTGCCTATTTGGAATATTTATGCTGAAAGGGAATACCTGGTTGTATAAATGTATATAAAGTAACAGATTACACAAAATGTAAACATGGATATATTACACAATATTTGGTACTTTTTACATAAGCCAGGTGACCGTTAAGGAGTTTCACATACTTCTGGCTTTCTTATAGATAATAACCAATTCGTGAATGAGATGAAACAAATATTTGGGAGAAAATTATATTTTTTCTAAAAACCGGGTATGGCTATTTACATTTTTATATAAATCAATTTCTTTCTTACGGGAATATCTTAAACCGCTCATGGCAATACTTTGTCAGGGCTTCCCTGTCATCCGGATGTGCAATATCAATCAGCGCTTTGGCACGCTGGCGCAGGTTTTTCCCAAATAAGAATGCACTTCCGTATTCTGTAACGATATAGTGTACATGCCCGCGGGTAGTAACAACGCCGGCACCTTCTTTCAAATGAGGAACAATACGCGGAACACCTTTATTGGTACGGCTGCTGAGGGCGATAATCGGTTTACCCCCGGTGCTCAGGGCGGCTCCCCGCATAAAATCCATCTGCCCGCCAATGCCGCTGTATTGCATCTCACCGATGCTGTCTGCACAAACCTGCCCGGTTATGTCAATTTCTATGGCGCTGTTGATGGCAATAACTTTCGGGTTGCGCCGTATAACGTGCGGGTCATTTACATAGTCAATATCAAGAAAAGCAAAAGAAGGGTTGTCGTTCACATAATTATACAACTTGCGCGTGCCAAGGGCAAAAGACGTAACACTCTTATTCGGGTGAATCAGTTTCTTTTTGTTATTGATCACATCCTTTTCCACCAGGTCAATGATACCATCACTGAGCATTTCGGTGTGTACGCCCAGATCTTTATGATTGGAAAGGTACCTTAATACAGCATCCGGTATGGTGCCGATGCCCATCTGTAAAGTACTGCCGTCCTCAATAAGTTCCGCAACATTCTTTCCGATGATCATTTCTGTTTCACCCACTTTTTTACTGTAATCTTCCTCAATAAGGTCTGATTGATGAAAAACCATTTTCGCAAACCGGTCGGTATGTATCATCCCGTCACCATGTGTGCGGGGCAATGATGGGTTTACCAGGGCAATTATTTTTTTGGCATTATCTACTGCAGACCGGGCTATGTCAATTGACAGGCTCAAAGAACAATATCCATGGATGTCTGGCTGAGAAACCTGTACGATGGCCACATCAATTTCCAGGAATTTCCGTTTAAACAGGTCGGGTATATCACTCAGGAAAACCGGTACGAAATCGGCCCTTCCTTCATTCACAGCTTTCCGTACCGGGTCTGATACGAACAGAGAATTGATTTTAAATGAAGATTGATATGCTGGTTTGTCCAGTTCAATATCTCCTTTCAGGCTGATGGATACCAGTTCAACATCTTGCAGCCTGTTAGCCTGTTTTGCCAGTTCATGCAACAGGAATGTTGGGGTGCAAACACCGCCATGTATATATATCCTTTGCCCGCTTTCAATGATAGATAACGCTTCAGCGGCAGGTATGTAATTATACGGATGTATCATAATGTGATTAAGATGATTTAGGGCAAAATAATGGCATTTTAAGGTAGATTTCAGCGAGATTGATCATTTTTTTATATGATTAAAACCATTTTTATTTTTCAATTGTTTTTGTATGAGCATTTGGAAACAAAGACAATGCATACAAAAATCAGGTTTGCCTGAAACATGGCCATACTAATTTATTTTGTGTATGATTATTCCGGTGAAGATTATTCGATGTAATTCAAAGTATGAATTATATCAACTCCTTCCTTTTTGAAGCCAGGAAACAAATACCCACCAGCAAGGCAGGAAGCCCGTAAACCATTGACATGGCCGGGTCGTTTCGTAAAAGGAAATAACTCATCAGTACAAAGCCGCCGCCAATCATTACCCAGCCTCCTGTTACAGGCCTGAATAGTGCGATAATAAACCCTGTAAATGCCGGTAAGGTATAAGGCAGAAAGTAAAGAAAGCTTTTCGCCCTGCCAGCAATGATATCCGGTAAACCTTCACCTATAAAAAAAGAAAGGAAAAAGATGGTTACAAACAACCCCGATATCCGGGCTGTGTTCAATAATATTTTGTGTGTATTGGCCATGCAGGATACAAAATTAATTTTGACTGAAATTGTCAGTAATGATTTCAGTCATCATGCCGGGTGATGTAAACCATACAGGCTTGTTATTTTTACATTAAGCCAAACAATGAGTATGATTTTTGATCATATATGCAGTATATTCACATCCATAATTATTCAGCATTTTAAAATATATGTTTATGAGTACCGCTTCATTATTTTGGCAGGAATTGGAACAGGAAGCTGCCAATACCAGGAAATTATTGCAATTGGTTCCCTTTGATAAAGCTGATTTTAAGCCGCATGAAAAATCAATGACACTGAAAAGGCTCGCCTGCCATGTGGCAGAGATTACCGGATGGTGGAAGGAATGCCTTGTTTATGATGAGTTGGATTTTGCCAAAGATTCAGGTCCGGCCAAAGAATACCATTCAACAGATGATATAGTAGCCTGGCATGATGAACTGCTGGCTAATGCGAAAAAAATCCTGGAAAATGTTTCTGAGGAAGAGTTTTCAAAACCATGGACCATGCGCCAGGGAGAACAGGTGTTTTTTACATTGCCCAAGCGGGTAGTGGTTAGAACCTGGTGCTTAAACCATTTATACCATCATCGCGGCCAGTTAACTGTGTACCTGCGCCTGCTGAATATCCCTTTAGTAGGTATGTACGGGCCAACGGCCGATGATCCGGGCATGTAATAGGATCTGCCGCTTTTTTATTTACAGGATTCCTTTTTCATAAGCCAGGTGAAGGGCTTGTGCACGGCTGTTTACATGAAGCTTTTGGTAAATATTAATCACATGCTTTTTAGCAGTATTGGGACTGATATTCAATGCAGCGCCAATCTCTTTATATAATAACCCCTGCACCAGCATTTGAAGGATTTCTTTTTCCCTTGTTGATAGGTCAAAAAAAGTCTTTTGAGGCTGTTGTGCCTGTTTACCAGGCAAGCTCAGTTCGTTTTTCTGAACCAGTTGAAGTATTTTATAAGCAATGCCGGGTGATATGGGCCCCACGGCATTTTCATGCATTTGCAGCAACATATCAGTAATATTCTCGGCCGTTTCATCCTTTAACAGGTAACCGTATGCACCTGCCTTGATGGCTTTGAAAATCTTTTCTTCATCATCAAAAATGGTTAGCACAACATATTTTACCGATGGGAAAAGACATGAACCCGCAGCAATGGCGTCAACGCCGTCCATATTTGGCATTTCAAGGTCCATCAGGGCAACATCAGGCCATTCACCTGCTTGAAGTGCTTTCATTTTATCTAAATATTCTTTACCGTCGCCGGCCACCAGGCTCACTTCAAAATGGCCATGCCGTTCCAGTTTATCCCTTAGGATATTCCGGTTGCTTGCCTTGTCATCTATGATCGCAATTTTTAAAGGCATATGGCTTATTTATACAAATATGGAATAAATTTCCTGCTATGTAAATAATCCAACTGGATAATTTTATAATCGAACCAGTATAGTTATAGATGTGCCTGCAACTCCGGCTGAATCAAGAATGATATCAAATCCTGCATCTTTGGCACGCTGTTTCATATTTCCCAGCCCGTTTCCACCGGCTTTTTCCATTTTACTTACAATAAAACCCGTGCCATTGTCGGTTACAATTATCTTCCATACATCTTCAAGCATTTCACTTGATACGTCAATATGTGTTGCATTGGCATGTTTAATAGCATTGGTAACAGCTTCCTGAACGATTCTCACCAGGTTAAGCGATTTGTTGTTGTTCAGTTTTTTTGAAGTATCCGCCGTTCCTTTTACTGAGAATTGGATATGCGGGTAATACCTGTTGAATGGCTGTATAAAATTGCGGATGCGCATGAGGCATTCCTCCGTGTTGTATTCCTCCTTTTGAAGTGCCCAGATGGTTTCCCTTAAGGAAGTAATTATGTCTTTGGAGGCGAACCGGAGGTCTTTCATCAGTTCATTCCGGTGTTCATTCATGGTTTCCTGTTGAAGCAAATCAGTTTTATATAATACTGCATTAGCATATGCGCCGATGCTGTCGTGCAGGTCACGCGAAATCCGTTCACGTTCCATCTGAATTTTATGTTCGCTTTGCAGTTCAGCCAGTTTTCTTTTATATTTCCTTGTGTTATATCGGTTAATGATAAAAGCCAATACCGTAATCAGTATAACGGCCATGCTTATCCTGAACCACCAGGTTTGCCAGAAAGGAGGTTTAATATGGATGAATATTTCCTTCAATGGTTTTGCACGGGCATCAAAATTTCGGGAGGCAAACAACTGCAGTTTATATTTACCAGGCGGAAGTATATACCTGATGGTTTGTAATTCCATATTCTGTATCCATTCTTCATCTATTCCTATCATCCTGTATTGGTATACATATTGATCGGGATTGTTATCCGCCATCGCTATGAAATCAAATGAAAGGCTGTTCCGGTTATGTGGCAGTTTAATAGTGTTTATATTCCAGGATGCGGTATCCGGGAAAGCATTTTCATTATTAACCTTGATGCCGGTAACCAGGATATTTATTTTTTCCTGGTAGCGGCCCAGGTTTTGCGGGTAAAAACTACTCACTCCGTTTATACCACCAAAATACAATTCCCCGTCTGCGGTTTTTGCCGATACATTCGTATTGAATTCATTTTCCTGCAGGCCATCGGCTTTGCGTAACTGGAAAATTTCCCCTTTGTCATTCAGGCTGAATAATCCCTTATTGCTGCTGCACCATAGTGTGGCGTTGCTGTCCGTTTCAATGGCATAAATGCATGCATCCGGCAAACCATCTGAAGTGGTTATATGCTTTATCTTTTTTCCTAAACTGTCTATTTCAAATATCCCATTATTGCTTCCCACATAGATCTTGTTAGCCGGGCCCTCATTAAAACAACGGACAAGGCTGGTATTTTCAAGGCGTACTCTTTTATATATGCTGCAGGCAGCGGTATCTATAAACAGCAGTTCATCATTAGTATGTGTGATTATATGGTCTTTATAAAAAAGGCCAGTCATGGTATATGTATCTGCAAAATGAATTTTTTTAAAATCCCTTTTCTCAATATTCAGTTTAAAAATATTGCCATCAGACAGTACATATGCCTTGTTATTATGTTGGGATAATATTTTGCTGAAATAATGTACATGGGATTTTTCAACTGGCAAAGAGGAACTAAAGGGTATTTCAGTAAGTGTTTTCAGGTTGCTGCTTACATGCCAGATACTGCGTTGCCCGATAATAAAAAGCAGGTATGCCCCCTCAGGCGTTTTTAAGATGCCGGAAAGCCCAAAAGGTTTATCATGATCCGGAAGATATTTAATATGTGCCTTTAATTGCTGCATCGTATCAAACACCAGCAAACCATTACCAGTGGTGCCAACTAATACACGGTTTTGTTCCTTATCAGGTAAGATACTGATGGTATAATTTGAATCCCTGGCCGGTGTTCCATAATATTTTACCTGGTAATTATTTTTTATCACTTTTATAAATCCAGAATTGATAGTAACCAGGTACAGGTTTCCAAAATGGTCACTTTTAATTTTTACAATAGTGTTATTGCCGGCAATTGGAAGGTTTTGCAGGTTTACCAGTTCATTAGTTAAGCCTGTAATGCGGCTGTCTGTTTCAAATAACCTGTTGCCTGCTGATAATAGAATTTTATTATTCCAGGCAGATGTAACGATCCTGGAAGATGATTGTACGAACCCATCCAATAATTTATGCCTGGCTGTTTCTCCTGTTCTGAAATCATAGCTGATAAAACTGCTAATCGAGTCGTAGAGGTAACATATCACTTCATGAGGAGAAAGCATTAGCATCGTAGCAGAAGAAAATTTTTTATTCCTGTCAGATTGGGCTATTTGTTCCTGTTTCTCCAGATCCCAGCTATATAAGGTATGGTCAACTATAAATGCTACCTTATGGTCAATGATATTTTCACTGAATTTGATTACCTGTGCAGTTAAGAATGGAAATACCGGGTATGTTTTTTTTGATTCGGAAATGATTTTGAAATGTATAGTATCAATACAGGCTATTTTCCCTTCTCCGGTAAAAAAATAGATTTTGCCATTGTCTTCACCAATGATTACCGGCCTTACAGGGTATTTGGGATTGTTTGTAAATACCTGGCTGAATTTGTTTGTGTTAATATCATATTTGCTGATGCCATACGGATGGGAGACAAGCAGATCGCCGTTTTTGCATGAAAAAAGACTAAGTCCCTTATCAACAGGTAATCCTTCCTGAACCGGTACCTGTGAAAAGGTTTTTCCGTTGAATTTCTGAAGACCTGTGGCGAAACTGATCCAGCAGAAATTATTCTTATCAAAATCAAGGTCGCCTATATTACTGTGAAGCAGTCCCTCGTTTACATTGTAATTAAAAGTATTGTAGCGTTCAATGTGCTGACACAGGGCATGATTATCCGATAATAATATGGCGATGGAAAATAATATCTGCAGGAGCCTTGTCAAAGTTACAAATGCTGGTTTGTTTTGTTCAAATTACGTAATACTTGATGGATAAAAGAATTATCCAAATGGATTATTTACGTTACTGATGCCATTTTTCTAATGTATACCCCGATAAATATATTAATACATGATTATACTGTTTGAAGCTAATATGGTGAGTGAAACGATTTTCAGTAATAGATTGAAATTTCATTCATTTACTATAATATGTGAATG
>WBZP01001312.1_pt1 | contig 31089 bp, 34 predicted proteins | sample 5204301 | NCBI WGS metagenome assembly WBZP01 (sample SAMN12412401, study PRJNA552823) | activated sludge metagenome | isolation source: activated sludge from nitrification reactor of wastewater treatment plant... | place: USA: Pennsylvania | collected 2017 | reverse complement strand
ATCCATCGCCTTGTTTTCCTGTGCTGCCTCCACCAATTTTAATAAGGATAAGGCCCTCTTTGATTCATCTGCCGTGCTAAGAAGTTTCAGGTCGGTTGCCGATATGAATGACTCGTATTTCGTGATCAAGGAAAATAATTTCTTTGAATTTTACCGGGTATTATTCGACAGTGTAAAAAACACCCGGTATCCGGGCCGTTTCCAAAAAAACGGGGATACCCTGGTATTACAATTTTATAACAGGAAGGGGTATGAGCTGTTGGGAAAAAAAATGCTGATAGATGATAAAAGCAACCAGGTGACTTTTTTTAAGTAATTCACCGGCAATAAAGGAATAGAACATTTACCCTTTTGCAAATTTCCGGTTGGCAACATATACGCCCGTCAATATCACCAGCAAACCAATCACCTGTTTCCAGCCAACCTGTTCACCATATATGATTCCCCAGATGATGGCTACAAAAGGAATACCATAGGTTACCATGGAAGAAAATACGGCACCTGCCCTTTTGATGAGAATATAAAAAATGACGGATGCCAGCGCTGTTCCCATGATGCCAAGGATTACTGAATATCCGGTTGAAAATAAAACGGACCGGTTTGAAAGGTCCATGCTGAAATAGCCGGTAAAATATAACACGACCAGGGCAGGTATCGCATTGGTGCTAAGGGCCAGGGCCGCAATCTGGAATGATGAAACATGCTGCAGGTACCGGTGAACCATATTCACATTCAATCCGTACATCATGGTTGCCAGCACCACCAGTAACACATATGCCAGGTTGCTGTTATGGGCAAACCCGGGCTGGCTGAAAAAAAGGAATATGCTTCCGCTAAATGCGATAAGGATCCCGATCACTTTATGTGCTGCTGTTTTCGATTTAAAGAAAACGGCTCCAATGATGATAACAAATATGGGTGTAAGGGAATTCAAAGTCCCTGCCAGCGAACTGTCGATGCCCTGTTCTGCGATACAAAACAAATAGGCAGGCAACAGGCTTCCCAGCACGCCAGACATGAAAATGACGAACAGCTTATTGGCCGGTATGTGACGGATGCTTTTGATGGCAACCGGTAGCAGCACCAGCCCCGATGATATGATACGGACGGAAGCCACCTGGAAAGCGGTTAAAGCCACCAGGCCTTCTTTCATCAATATGAAACTGCTTCCCCATATTACAGATAATGAGATAAAAATCAGCCAGTTGATGAGTTTGCTATTCAAGGCAGGTGTACATTTTTTGAACATGCAAAGTTGTGGTTTATTATCAAACGCCGCATTTTTTTATTTTTTTGCTCACGGGTGGGTTTCAATGTATTAAATATTATTACATATTTTTGTATCATATTTTTTAATCACTAAAACCTGTTATTATGGGGTTCATAAAAGAATTTAAGGATTTTGCCATGAAAGGCAACCTTGTAGACATGGCTATTGCTTTTGTTATGGGTGGTGCATTCGGAAAAGTGGTAACAGCCTTTGTAGAAAAAATGTTTGCCCCAATTACCGGACTGTTATTAGGAGGTATTGATCTGAACTCTAAAAAACTGGTGCTTAAAGACGCCGTAGCGGAAGTGAAAGATGCTGCTGGCGTGGTTACAACCAAAGCTGCTCCCGAACTGGCTATTAACTGGGGGGAATTTATTACTGCCTGCATTGATTTCATCATTGTTGCCTTTGTTATGTTCCTGATCATAAAAGCGATGAACAAGATGAAAAAGAAACAGGAAGAAGCTCCGGCCGGGCCGTCGTCTACAGATGCACTGCTAATGGAAATCAGGGATTCGCTGAAAAAATAATTACGAAATACATTTGAAAGCGGTTGTTACCAGTTAACAATCGCTTTTTTATGTTTATGTATGTGAACAATCATCAATCTGCCACATGATTGATATCACACTTTTAATTGTACACCCCTTTATAATTTTGCAAATAAAATATTACTTATGAAATATACATTGGCTGTTACCTGCCTGTTCATTTTACTTGGTATAAACAGTAACGCACAGGATGGAACCGTAAAGGACCTGAAAAAAGAATCAGAAAAATCTATAAAAAAAGACCCGAACGACACTACTGTTAAAACCTGGAAAACCGGTGGCCTGTTTAACCTGAACATCAACCAGGGATCATTGAGCAACTGGGCTGCGGGTGGAGATAAATTTTCTTTTTCATTAAATGCATACCTCAACCTGTATGCCTTTTACAAGAAAAATAAACATAGCTGGGATAACAGCCTCGACCTGGCTTATGGCATTGTGAACACAACCAGCCTGGGGTCAAGGAAAGCAAGCGACCGGATCGATTTTCTCTCCAAATATGGTTATGCCATTTCAAAAAAATGGAATGCATCGGCTTTACTCAACCTGCGTACCCAGTTTACAGAAGGGCTGGCTTATTCAAAAACCGCTGCCGGTGTTGATACGTCTTCACGCATATCAAATTTCTTTGCGCCGGCTTATATGCTGCTTTCCCTTGGATTTGACTATAAACCGGTGAATGATTTTTCGCTGTTCGTTTCTCCCATCACCGCACGCTATGTATTTGTAACCGATGATCTGCTGGCTGCACAGTACGGGCTTGATCCGGGCAAAAATGTTAAAAGCGAGTTCGGCGCCTTCCTGAGCGCCAACTATATGAAGAAAATAGGGGCGAAATTCACGTATAAAACCAGGCTCGACCTGTTTTCCAATTACCTGAAAACGCCCCAGAATATAGATGTATTCTGGTCGAATGTACTTACTGCAGCCATTACAAAACATATCAATTTTTCCTTTAACCTGGATATGATTTATGATGACGACACCAAAAATGTTAACCCGGCCAAGGGGCCAGCTCCGCAATGGCTGCAACTGATGGGTATCGGTTTTGCGTATAATTTTAAGTGATACCAGGAAGGCGGGAAGAATAAAGAATATTGAATAATGAACAAAGAATTTTGACATTTTATAACCATTCTACATTCCTTGTTCTTTGTTCGATATAATAAATTATACATTAAAAAGCTTCTTTGCTACCAGTAATACGGGAAGACATATAATAAAAAAAGACTTTTCAATTAAAACGTCTTCCCGGCAATAATATCGTGGATAACCTTTGTTTTTTAAATGGCCGAACTGTTTAACTTTGGCGTTCGTTTAAAAAGATACCATTGAGCAACAATACACCCAATTACCAGATCAAGCTGGAGCAGTTTGAAGGCCCGTTCGACCTGTTGCTGTTTTTTATTGAAAGGGATGAACTGGACATTTACAATATCCCGATCACCAAAATCACCAACGACTTCCTGCATCATATACACCAGTCGGAAAAACTGAATATCGAGTTAAGCAGCGAGTTCATCCTGTTTGTAAGCACACTGATGCGCATCAAGGCAAAAATGCTGCTGCCACGTAAAGAACTTGACGAGGCAGGTAATGAGATTGATCCGCGTAAAGAACTTATTGACAAGATTCTTGAATATAAAAAATTCAAAGAGGCATCCGCAAAGCTGGCTGAAATGGAAGCCATCCGGATGCTGATGATGAAAAGAGGCAACCTGCAGAAAGAGCTTGCCCAGATAGGCGAAGAAGCCGGCGAAGGAACAGAAATCCAAACGGTGACCTTGTTCAAGCTGATGAAGGCATTTGAAAAAGTTGCCAACCGCCTCAAAGAGAAAAACAACCGTCCGGTTCATACCGTGGTACAATACAATTACACCATGGAAGGCATCCGGGATTATATGTTAACCTTGTGCAGGAACGAGAAAACACTTTCTTTTGAAAAGATATTTGATGTGTGTGAAGACAGGATCCATGCCATTTTCATCTTCCTCAACATGCTGGAACTGGTTCAGCAAAAATTCCTGCATATACTTATCGGTGAAGGCCGCAACAATTTCATCATAGAATATAATGAGAACAGGGAAGAAGACCAGCATGTGTTCCTTTCAGAAGAGGATTTCAACCGGTTGAACTGATTTCAGTAACCACACTTTCAAGAAACAAAACCAGGCAGGCCGACAAAGTGGTAACTACCTGTTGAAGATACGATGCAAGCAGCCTCCCACATATTTACCGGAAGTTTTAACCGGTTGCTGGAAATGATGGATGTGAAAGCCGCCATATTTGACCTGGACGGCACATTGATTGACAACAACGCCTTTCACCTGCAAACATGGAAGCTGTATTTAAAAAAAGCGGGTATTGATATCAGTGAGGATAACTACCGGAAACATATCAACGGCCGTACCAATAAGGATGCGCTGGAATATATCTATAACCGTAAAATGACTGCTGATGAAGCCATGCATTATGCACTGGAAAAAGAAGCATTATACAGGGAAATATATCAGCCTCATATTAAACCCGTTGCCGGTTTAACCGCATTACTGCAATCGTTCCACAAACGAAATATCCCTATGGCCATCGCCACATCCGGCATACAGGTGAACATTGATTTCATGTTTGAGCACATCCCCATCAGGAATTATTTTTCAATTATTGTAAACTCATCGCATATCAGCAAAGGGAAGCCGGATCCCGAAATATATGAAAAGACCGCTTCCCTGCTGCAGGTGCCTCCCGGTAACTGCCTCGTGTTTGAAGACGCCGCCGTTGGTGTACAGGCAGCAATTGCCGCCGGCATGAAAGTGATAGGATTAACCACTACCCAATCTGCTGCCGAACTTAGCCAGGCCAACCTTATCATCCCCGATTTTAATGCCATCAATACGAACAGTTAGCCCGTGGTTCCCATGTAAATTTGGCAGGAACATGAATGGTACCAATTTTGATGTTTAAACATTAATTAAACAGTATTTATATGACTATTTCCATTCAAAAAGCTGCAGACCGTGGCTATGCAGATTATGGCTGGCTCAATGCCCGTTACTATTTCAGTTTCAGCAATTATCACAATCCGCAAAAAATTCACTTTGGTGCACTGAGGGTACTTAATGATGATATCATTGTCGGCGGCGGTGGTTTCCCTACTCATCCGCATGAAAACATGGAAATTGTAACCATCCCCTTTTCCGGTGCCCTGGCCCATCAGGATAACACCGGTGGTTCCGGAACCATCATGGCCGGAGATATTCAGATCATGAGTGCGGGCTCTGGCATCCAGCATGCTGAAAAAAATGCATCCGCTTCGGTTGCAGCCAATCTATTCCAGATATGGGTTTTCCCAAAAGTTAAAAACATAAAACCAAGATATGACCAGCGGACCTTTCATGTACAGGACCGCATTAATAAATGGCAGGCGGTTGTTTCCCCGCTGGATAAAGACCAGGCATTATGGATAAACCAGGATGCGGTGTTTTCACTGGCAAAACTGGAAGCCGGAAACTCCCTTACCTATGAATATGCATTTAAAGGAAACGGTGTTTACCTGGTTGTTATCAACGGAACGGTTACCATAAATGATACGGTATTGGAGAAAAGGGATGCAGCCGGTATAACCGGAACGGATCGTTTTATCATGACCGCTTCAACTGATGCAGCGTTGCTTGCAGTGGAAGTTCCGATGCAGTTACATTAATGGTAAATCCACAAAAGAATGGGTTGTGCTGAACCGGAAATATACCCTTTTAGAACGGTGAGGAAAGCCGGGGAAACTGTTGGGCATCCCCAGCTTTCGCATATAGGCAGCGGAAACACTTCCCGGTCCGGCACACAGTCATGTGCATGAAGTACCACAAATCTTTCAAAAGCCCTGCTGTTTGTTTTATCAAGGCCGTATAACTTGTATGCCAGGCCGAATTTTCCTGCATAGGGCTTTCCCACCCGGTACCTGCCCAATGAGGTACAATTGCTGCCAACGGTGTTTGAAAACTTTTGTTCACTGAACTTTGCTTCAGCACCACTGCCATGGGTCACCAAACCGGTAGCAACCACGGAATCTTTTAACAGGTTATAGATAAAAAACCGGTTACGCCCCGAATGGATGCGCATGTCTACCAGGAAACAATACTGCTTGTTAAAACTTCCCTGTTTAACATACTTCCTCAATACAGCTGCCTTGTTCTGGAGCCGTTCCAGTATGGTAAAACCAGTTTGCCTGTGTAGTGAACCGGATCGCCCTTTTACCGCATCACTGAATGCTGGTTTATACCAAAACAGGTAAAGCGATACCGCAACCGATATAAAAACCAGCATACCAAATGATAAGGCCTTCATCATAATTTAGAATAGCTGATGCCAATAGATGCTGAACGGGATGAAATCCATATTTATTTCAACTGTTCTGTTAAAGAAAATTTCCATGTTTTGCAGCAGCGTTTCTTTTGCAGGATACCAACATCATACAAGCAGGCACAACCGGAATATCCAATTACCCCGGATTGTACCTACCTTTCTATTATGATACCTGACATTTTTGCCTGGTTCTTCCGGTTTAAAGGCTGGAAAATTGAAGGGACAGGCATTCCACCGCAAATAAAGAAATGTGTGGTTATTGCCATGCCGCATACGTCCAACTGGGATTTTGTTTACGCCATGGGGGCCCTTCGCCTGTTCGGAATCCGTTTAAACTATCTCGCCAAAAAGGAGCTGTTCCGCTGGCCGATCAGAAGCATTTTCACCCGTACTGGAGGCATCCCGGTAGAAAGGCAGAAAAACACCCGCATGGTGGAAGCGATCACCAGGAAATTTTCAGAAGAGGATAAACTGATCCTGGCCATATCGGTGGAGGGTACACGAAAAAGAGTCGGGAAAATAAAGACGGGTTTCTATCATGTGGCCATATCTGCCGGTGTACCACTATGCATGGCTTATCTTGATTACAGGAAAAAGGTGGCAGGTTTCAGTGAACCGTTTTACCCCACAGGGAATGCGGAAACAGATGCAAAAATAATCCGTGAATTTTACAGGGATAAGGCAGGTAAATTCCCGGGTAATTTCAACCCGGATGCGATCATACTGGATTAACCGGTTACTGGAGGACCTTTACTTTTACGGAAGCCATTTCTGTGATGGCGTGCGCTATCCCGTTGGCATCAATACCTATTTCATCATATAGCTGTTTAGGCGTACCATGTTCAACCAGCCTGTCCGGGATGCCCATGATCCTCACATCGGCCTTATAGCCATATTCATTCATGAATTCCAGGATTGCTGAACCGAATCCACCAACCACGGTTCCATCTTCAACAGTAATCACTTTACTGAACTTACTGAAAACTTCATGAAGCATCTCTTCATCAAGCGGCTTAACGAACCGCATATCATAATGAGCCGGGTTAATTCCTTTAGCTTTCACATCCCGGATGGCAGCCGCAGCGAAATTTCCCGGGTGGCCGAAAGTGAGTATGGCGATTTCTTCCCCGTCTTTCAATTTCCTGCCCGTGCCGATCCGTATTTCCTGCATTTCCGTTTTCCATTCCGGCATAACGCCTTCTCCGCGGGGATAACGGATTACGAATGGCAGCTTGTTGCTGTCAAGCTGGGCCGTATACATCAGGTTTCGCAGTTCGCTTTCATTCATCGGCGAGCTTACAACCATATTTGGTATGCAGCGCATATAGGCGATATCGTAACATCCATGGTGTGTCGGGCCATCTTCGCCAACAAGCCCTGCCCTGTCTAAACAGAAAATAACCGGCAGTTTCTGAATGGCCACATCGTGTATAACCATATCGTATGCACGCTGCATGAAAGAGGAATAGATATTGCAGAAAACCCGCATGCCCTGTGTGGCAAGCCCGGCGCTTAATGTTACCGCATGCTGCTCACAGATGCCCACGTCAAAAGCACGGTCGGGCATCTTGTCCATCATGAATTTCAAAGAAGAGCCGCTGGGCATGGCCGGCGTGATGCCCATGATCAGTTTGTTCTTTTCGGCCAGTTCGATGATGGTATGCCCGAATACATCCTGGTATTTGGGCGGTTGCGGTATTTCAAATTTTTTCTTGACGATTTCACCGGTTACCTTGTCGAACAGGCCGGGTGCATGCCATTTGGTCTGATCCTTCTCTGCCAGGTGATAGCCCTTACCCTTGACTGTTTTTATATGCAGGATCTTGGGCCCTGAAATATCCTTTAAGTCATTCAGGGTATCTATCAGTTTGGTAATATTATGCCCGTCAATAGGGCCGAAATACCTGAGTTTTAACGCTTCAAAGAGGTTACTGCTCCTGCTAACCATCCCTTTCAGCCCGGCTTCCAGTTTACTGGCCATATCGCGGCTGAAGTTCTTGCCTACCGGCAATTTACCCAATGCCTTCCAGAGGTTATCCCTGATATCGTTATAGGTATGAGAAGTGGTGATATCGGTCAGGTATTCTTTCAATGCACCCACATTGGGGTCAATGCTCATGCAGTTATCATTCAGAATGATAAGTACATTGCTTTTTTCAATACCGGCATGGTTCATGGCTTCAAATGCCAGGCCTGCAGTCATGGCGCCATCGCCTATAACGGCCACATGCTGCCTGTCGGATTCCCCTTTGTAATGCGATGCCATGGCCATCCCTAAAGCGGCAGAAATGGATGTGGATGAATGCCCAACACCAAAAGTATCGTATTCGCTTTCGCTTCTTTTTGGAAAACCGCTAAGCCCGTTATACTTCCTGTTTGTTATGAAAATATCGCGCCGGCCGGTCAAAATCTTATGCCCGTATGCCTGGTGGCCTACATCCCAAACCAGCTGGTCGTAAGGCGTATTGAAAACATAGTGCAGGGCCACACTTAATTCAACCACGCCGAGGCTGGCCCCGAAATGCCCGCCATAAACGCTAACGACATCAATGATATACTGGCGCAATTCATCACACACCTGGTGCATCTGGTCCTTACTCAGTTTCTTGAGGTCAGCAGGGCTGTTGATGTGCTGTAACAATTCGCCGGCTTTGATATCCATTGTGATTTTTTATAATAAACGAGCAAAATTAGTGTATAATATACCATTACAGGCATAATTCAACAAAATTTTAAGCAGATTGTTCGTTATTGGTTGATTTTACCGGTATACCGGTTAAGATTCAGCAGGAGGTCGGGATTGGGACAGTTCTGAAAATATTTCTGCACTTCACTCAGTTTGCAAACACCGGGGTAATCGCCTTCATAATTCCCCATATCTGCTATTACCTGGAAATGCAGGTGTGCAGGCCAGTTACCGTTTTCTGCCGGAGGGCCGAAATGAGCAAACGGTTCACCTCTTGAAATGAACTGGCCGGTTCTTAACGAAGCGATATCCCTAACCGACAAGTGGCCATACAGCGTATAGAAATTGATTGTCTTCAACTGGTGCTGCAGGATGATGGTAGCCCCATAATCTCCGTGATTATTGTTAAAGGCAAAACTATGAACCATTCCGCCAAGCGGCGCATAAATGCTTGTTCCAACTGCTCCCCAGATATCTGTACCCAGGTGGATGCACCTCGGCTCTTCCGCTTTGCCGTTATCTGCAGAAAGGTTCCTGTCAAACAGGTTGCTGCGGCTATACATCATGCGGTGTTCGCGGTATCCGCCAATACCGTACAGCGCATCGCCGGCTTTCAATAAATTGTGTATGTATGCGGAAAAAATGTCTGTATCGCTGTATACGGATTCATTGAAGAGTTGATTATTCCTCGACAGGTCAAATGCGATGACCTTATCCACGCCGGGACGGAAGGGTACCACCGGGTAAAACTCCTCCCGGTGGCCTAGCAAAATATTTTCAAGCAGGAATTCCATGTAAGCAAGCCATTGAAATTTCAAACATCAGATAACCACATTAATCATCTTGTTCTTCACATAAATGATCTTTTTGGGCGGTTTTCCCTCAAGCCATTTTTGTACCACTTCATTGGCGAGCACCATTTTCTCCACTTCTTCGGTGGTCGCTTCCAGTGAAAGCAACAGGTTGCTCCTCAGTTTACCGTTTATGGAAACAGGGTAATCTTTTGTTGTTTCCACCAGGTATTTGCCGTCATACTGCGGAAAAGCTGCGTTAAGCACACTTCCGGTATTGCCTACACGATTCCAAAGCTCCTCTGCAATATGAGGTGCGTATGGAGCAATCAGTATCAGCACTTTCTCCAGCACTTCCTTTTTATGGCAGTGTAGTTCCGACAAGTCGTTGATACAAATCATGAACGTACTCACTGCCGTATTGAAGCTGAACTTTTCCGTATCTTCTTCAATCTTCCGGATGGTGCGGTGAAGCACTTTCAGTTCGGCGTTTGTGGCTTTTTCATCATTCCATACCTTACCCTTCATATCGTCGAAGAATAAACGCCAAAGCTTCCTCAGGAAACGATGAACGCCTTCGATACCTTTAGTGTCCCATGGTTTGCTTTGTTCAACCGGGCCGAGGAACATCTCATACATTCTGAACGTATCCGCACCATACTTCAACACCAGGTCATCCGGGTTAACGGTATTGTATTTGGACTTGGACATTTTTTCCACTTCCGAACCGCAGGTATAATTAAATTCTTCCGCCGGTTTGCCAGGCTTGATATCTTTTCCGCTGAATGTGCCTTTTGAAGTTATGAACCAGGCCGAATTATATTTTGTGTTCCTGCTGATATATTCAGCCAGGTTGAGCAGCACTCCGTCAACAATATTCACATCCACATGTATACCGCCGTAAGACACTTCATCGTAATGAAGCCCAGAAACATCCGGGAATCTTTCCCTCAGTATCCTGAGTATTTCCGCCTGTATCACCCCTGCTGCGGCGGGGTTTCCGGAATCTAACTTATCAACGATATCCTTTGAAAGGAATACCACCGGTATTTTTTCCTTATCCAGTTTATCGGAAGGCCCAAGGCCGGTCCACAATACTCGGTAAACAAATCGGCTGCTTCCCTGTATCATACCCTGGTTAACCAGTTTTTTGAACGGTTCATCAAATCCGATCAGGCCGAGGTCGAACAGGAATTTGGTCCACATGCGGCTATACAATAAATGCCCAACGGCGTGTTCGGTACCACCGATGTAGACATCTACCTGGTTCCAGTAATCGCTGGCCTGCCTGCTGCAAAACTGTTCTTTGTTATGCGGGTCCATATAACGGAGGAAATACCAGCTACTGCCTGCATATCCCGGCATGGTGCTGGTTTCCCTTCTGCCAGCGGGGGTATTTATCCAGTCAGCCAGGTTTGCCAGCGGGCCTTCGCCTTCGGGGCCGGGCCCGTATTTTTCAACAAAGGGCAGTTCCAGCGGAAGCTCTTTTTCATCCATCACGGAAGCGATTCCGTCTTTCCAGGTAACCGGGAAGGGTTCTCCCCAATAACGCTGGCGGCTAAAGCCTGCGTCACGCATCCGGTAATTCACTTTCCTTTTCCCGATACCAAGCGCTTCTATCTTATCAATGGCAACGCTGATAGCGTCTTTCATCTTCATGCCATCCAGGAAATCTGAGTTTTCCAAAACGGCTTCTTTAGTCGGGTTTGCCTCTTCTCCGTCAAAATGGTTTCCGATGATATTCGTAACCGGTATATTAAAATGCCTGGCAAAGAGGAAATCACGCTGGTCGCCACAGGGTACGGCCATGATAGCGCCAGTACCGTAACCGGCCAGTACATATTCAGCAACCCATACAGGTATCTGCCTGCCATCAAAAGGATTTACCGCATACGCTCCGGTGAAGCAGCCGGTAACCTGCTTCACTTCGGCTATGCGTTCCCGGTCGCTCCGGCTCTTTACATAATCCAGGTATTCATTAATGGCTGACTGCCGGGCTTTTGAGGTGATTTGCGGCACCAGTTCATGTTCGGGAGCCAGCACCAGGAAATCTGCGCCAAAGATGGTATCTGGCCTGGTAGTATATACTTCCATTTCAGCTTCGCTGCCCTGTATCCTGAATTTCAATTCGGCTCCTTCAGATTTACCGATCCAGTTCTTCTGCATTTCTTTCATGCTATCGCTGAATGCCACCCTGTCAAGCCCTTCCAGCAGGCGGTCGGCATACGCAGTGATACGCAGGTACCACTGGCGCATTTTTTTCTTCACTACCGGATGCCCTCCCCGTTCGCTCACCCCGTTAACCACTTCATCATTTGCCAGAACGGTCCCCAGCGCTTCGCACCAGTTTACTTCACCGTACGCACTATAGCAGAGGCGCCTTTTCATCAGGATGTCTTCCTGTTCTTTCCGGGTAAATCCGTTCCATTGATCGGCCGTGAAATGGATGCCTTCCACCGGGTTGCCTGATTTTGGCATGGCGCCTTTGGTAGCATATTTATTAACCAGTTCTGCAATGGGTTTTGCCTTCTGTTCGGTATTGCAGAAATAGCTATTGAACAGTTTAAGGAATATCCATTGCGTCCAGCGGTAATACGTTGCATCGCTGGTCTGCACTTCCCTGTTCCAGTCGTAGCAGAATCCGATCTTATCCAGTTGCGCCTTGAACGTTTCAATATTTTTCCGGGTTGTTTCAGCAGGATGCTGGCCGGTTTCCAGTGCATATTGTTCTGCCGGCAAACCAAAACTGTCGAACCCCATCGGGTGCAATACATTAAAACCCCGGAGGCGTTTGTACCGGCTGAAGATATCACTGGCTATATATCCAAGCGGATGACCCACGTGTAAACCAGCGCCGCTGGGATAAGGGAACATATCCAGCACATAAAATTTAGGCCTGGCGGTATCATTAGCCACATCATAAATATTGCCGGCTTTCCATTTTTGATGCCAATCCTGTTCTATTTTCCTGAAGTCGTATTCCATGTATTCTCAATTGCTGTTAATTGTTCTGGTTTTATTGAGGATAAACTGGATGATATTACCAAAAGCCTTTCCATTAAAGCAATGGCCATGAGCCATCATTTCAATACTGCAGGTTTATTTAATATGCGGATGCTTTTTTAACAAATAAATAGGCAATCCTAATCCAACAATAAAAATATATTTGGCAGGCAATCGTTTTTGCAGAGGGCAAAAATAAAACAAACCACTTAAAAACCTTTATTTTTGTGCGCCCTGAAAACGGAATATACATTCATCATCCTGTATTAAGAAAAATATTATGGCTCAGTTTGGAAAAGCAACCAGTAAAAGGGGTAAACCCAATTATACCGGTGCAATCATAGGTGTGGCGCTGGTATTGTTTTTATTCGGCATCGTAGGCTGGTTTTTCCTTAACCTGCGTAAAACAGGCGATTACCTGAAGGAAAACATACAGGTACATACCTGGCTGAACAGGGACGCTTCTAAAAAGCAGATTGACAGCCTGAAAAACTATATATCGGCCATCCCTTATGCCAACAGGGTGGAATATGTTACCAAGGAAATGGCCATCCAGAAATGGAATGCTGATAATGACACTACCTGGAAACAGTTCCTTACCAATAACCCGCTTCCCGAAAGCATTGATTTTTATGTAAAGGCCAATTATGTAGATTCAGACAGCCTGACAAGGTTAGCCCTGAATTTGCAGGAAGCGTACCCGGGTGTGATTTCGGAGTTTCAATTCCCAACAGAAACAATTTCAAAAGTGAGCAGTTATGTGAAAACGGCTGCCATCATCTTCCTGATAGCTGCCATCTTACTCACCATCCTGGTTGTTTTCTCCATAGACAATACCATCAGGCTGGCCATGTACAGCAACCGGTTCCTCATCAAGACCATGCAGATGGTTGGTGCCACCCGCTGGTTCATAGCCAGGCCGATCAATCAGCGTGCAGTCATCAACGGGTTTATAGCATCATTGATTGCCATTGCGGCTATTTGGGGAAGCGTGATGCTGATTGAGAACTTTTTGCCTGAATTCAAATCGCTGCGTGATACCAAAGGATTATTACTGCTTTTTACCGTGATTATCATACTGGGTGTAGCCATCACCCTGGTTAGTACGCACCGTTCGGTGATAAAATACCTGCGCATGAAACTGGATGACCTGTACTGACAGGAATATAAAAATTCCTTTATCTTGCAACTAAATTGCTTTTTATGTCAAAAGAGAAAAATCAACCTGTTACCAGGACAACCCTTTTTGGAAAAGAGAACTATATATTGATGCTGGCCGGACTGGCAATACTGGCGCTTGGTTTTTTTCTGATGAGCGGAGGAAAAAATACAGACCCGAATGTATTTGACCCGAATGTTGTTTATAGCAGCACCAGGATTACTGTAGCCCCCATACTCATCATCACCGGGTTTATCATTGAGATTGTGGCCATCATGAAAAAACCGAAATAACTGCCTGCCTGTACAACAGGCATGCTTGTATGATGAATCCTGATTTTGCGCTGTATATTACAGCGTTTTTTATTTTAAAGGAACTATATGGACATTTTACAGACAGTGATCATTGCCATTGTGGAAGGCATTACGGAGTACATACCCATTTCGTCTACAGGGCATATGATCATTACAGAGAAACTGCTGGGCATTCCCGATAATGAATACACGAAGATGTTCACCGTTGCCATTCAGCTAGGCGCCATACTGGCGGTAGTGGTATTATACTGGAAGAAATTCTTTGATTTTAAGAACCTGTCATTTTACCCAAAACTGGTTGTTGGTGTTTTGCCGGCGATCATACTTGGCTTATTGTTTTCCAAAAAGATAGACGCCATGCTGGAAAGCAGCACAACCGTAGCCGTGTCCTTGCTGCTGGGCGGCATCATCCTGATATTCATTGACAAGGCATTTAACAACCCGCGTATCCATTCTGAAAAAGAAACCTCATTCCTGAATGCATTTATGATCGGCACCTGGCAATGCCTGGCGATGATTCCCGGTGTAAGCCGCAGCGCAGCATCCATCATAGGCGGTATGCAGCAAAAGATGACACGCAGTGCGGCAGCGGAATTTTCATTCTTCCTGGCCGTACCCACCATGCTGGCGGCCTCCGGTTATAAGCTATATAAATATCATAGCGAAAACGGAGGTTTTACCGGGGATGAGATCAAACTGCTGGCCATTGGTAACCTGGTTGCGTTTATCGTTGCCATGCTTGCCATCAAATTCTTCATCGGGTTCCTGAAAAAACACGGCTTCCGTGTCTGGGGCATTTACAGGATCATCCTTGGATTGATATTGCTTCTCCTGATATGGAAAGGGGTGATATGATGAGTAAGGGCTTGTAATTTTCTGCCGCATTTCAATAATTAATCGCTAATTTTTCATCCTTAATTATCAAAATGCAGACTGCTCCCAAAAAAGTTATCAATGGCTGGGCCATGTACGACTGGGCCAATTCGGTTTACAACCTGGTTATCACCACCACTTTTTTCCCTGCCTATTATGCGGCAGTAACGGGAACGCATAACGAAGCATTTAAAGACGGGGTTCCTTTCCTGGGCCGCACTTATGTAAATACTGAACTGAAAGATTATGTTCTGTCATTCGGGTTCCTGGTGATTGCCTTATTGTCCCCAATCCTTTCCTCCATTGCAGATTATAAGGGCAACAAGAAGAATTTCATGCGGTTCTTCTGTTACCTGGGCGCTGCCAGTTGTTGTTTGATGTACTTTTTTGATGCCGGCCATGTTACACTGGGCCTGATGTGTTTCATGTTTGCAGGGATCGGGTTTTACGGCAGCCAGGTGTTTTACAATTCATACCTGCCGGACATCGCATCTGAAAAAGACATGGACAGGATCAGCGCCAAAGGCTATTCGATGGGTTATATAGGCAGCGTGATCATGCAGATGATCGGTTTCGCCCTTATACTACTGATGCCGGAAGGCGGCCTGCCATTAAAGATCACTTTCCTGCTTGTAGGCATCTGGTGGGTTGCATTTGCGCAAATCACGTTCAATGTGTTGCCCATCAGCCCTAAATCGGTGAGGCATTCCAGGACCCATGTACTTAAAAACGGATTCTTTGAACTTAAGAAAGTATGGGACCAACTGGTGCATATGCCCGTTTTGAAAAGGTTCCTCTCGGCTTTTTTCTTTTACAGCATGGGCGTTCAGACCGTGATGCTGGTGGCCATCGATTTCGGGATAAAGGAACTTAAACTGGAAGACAGCAAACTGATCATCACCGCCGTTATCATACAGCTTGTTGCCATTTTGGGAGCAATGGGCATGAGCAGGTTGTCGGCAACCTATGGCAATATCAGGATATTAATCTTTACGGTCATGTTATGGATCGGTGTGTGCATATCAGGTTATTTCATTTCCACTGAAATTCATTTTTACATCATCGCCTCACTCGTAGGGCTGGTTATGGGCGGCATCCAGTCGCTCAGCCGCTCTACCTACAGCAAATTCATCCCTGAAACAAAAGACACCGCTTCATTCTTCAGTTTCTATGATGTTACCGAAAAAATTGCCATTGTGATCGGCCTGTTCAGTTTCGGTTATATAGAAGGGCTAACAGGCAGCATGCGCAATTCCATCCTGGCGCTGATCATTTTCTTTATACTTGGATTGCTGTTCCTTTTATTAACCTGGCAAAAGCAGGGGAAACATGCTTTGCCGGCCACATCGCTTCATACTGATTAAATTGCACTTATTATGAAACTCTATTCCATTAACAGCGGATATTTTAAACTGGATGGCGGCGCCATGTTCGGTGTTGTTCCCAAAAGCATCTGGAATAACCTGAACAAGGCAGATGACAATAATATGTGCAGTTGGGCGCTGCGATGTTTACTCATAGAAGACGGCAACAGGCTTATACTGGTAGATAACGGCATGGGCGACAAGCAGGACGCAAAATTCTTTGGGCATTATTACCTGCATGGCGATGACACACTGGACAAGTCGCTGGCAAAACACGGATTTAACAGGGAAGACATCACGGACGTATTTCTTACCCATCTTCATTTTGACCATTGCGGCGGAAGCATTTCAAGGGATGGAGATAAACTGGTGCCCGCTTTTAAGCATGCCGTTTACTGGAGCAATGAAAGGCACTGGAAATGGGCAACGGAACCCAATGACCGGGAAAAAGCCTCTTTTTTAAAAGATAACATATTGCCTATTCAGCAAAGCGGCCGGTTAAGGTTTATTGAACAGGACAAGCAGGCTTTTCCGGAAAACATACAGGTGAGAATGGTATTTGGGCATACCGAAGCGATGATGCTGCCACAGGTAAACTATAAAGGAAAGACGGTCGTTTTTATGGCCGACCTGCTGCCATCCGCTGCACATATACCCATTCCGTATGTGATGGCCTATGATATGTTTCCCCTGACTACCTTACAGGAAAAGAAATCTTTCTTGTCGGAAGCCGTGGCAAATGATTATGTGCTTTTCTTTGAACATGACCCGGTGCTCGAATGCTGCTCCCTGCATATAACGGAAAAGGGTATACGCTTAAAAGAGGGATTCAGGCTGGATGAGCTGTAAGCAACCGGACGGCAAGATCACCTTATTCCCCTGAATGAAGACAGCGGGTAGCGGAGGTTGCGGTATGACATCATATCCACCTTGATGCTGCCGACCGAAATGGGGCTTTCTACCCGAAGTATGATATGGTTGGGATCGTCGCTTATCCATGCGGTCATGTTTTCACCACCTTCAAAAATGGTTCCTTTAACAAGCAGTGGCCTTATCTTGATGGAGTTGAACCTGCCATATCTTGTCTTTACTTTCTCTTTTCCCATATACCGGATATACAGGTGAAATATCTCATCATCCAGGAACATGTCGAATGGAATCTTATCGCCCACCTTGTACTTATTGAAATCTATATTCCTGGCGTAGTACACCGAACTCATCACATCCTGCATACAGTCGGTGATAGAGAAAACGCCATTGGTGCTAACAGCCGTATTGGCCTGCTGGTTGAACGTAACATTGTTGTATTTCTTATAGCTGCCTTCTTCAATATTCCGTATGAATTTGTAAGGCAGCAATGAGCCGGTATCCACGTAGCTTTCATACCTGTCACGCACTTTGAAGAAATTATCAAAAAAGGAATAGGTTTTGCCCTCACCTACATGGTGATAAACCGGTTTACCGTTAAACCGTTCAAGCGTTGTGGTGAATGTTGCTTCACCTGCACCTATATAAGCACCCAGCGTACTGTAATACACTTTAAATGTAACTACTTCCCCGTCTTTGTAGGCCGTATTCTTTATGCCACAAAAATCTCCCTGCCCGGTAGAATGGAAACTCAACAGGCTCAAAACAAGCAACATGGCCAATGCACCAGGAAAACGCTTCATTTTTCTTTCATAATTTTTATCCCCAAGATCAGTAAACTACCCAGTATTGCCGGCAACACCAGGTTAATAAGCCAGATACCCAATGCGGTTGCCTGGATACCGATCATGTTCGTACTGAATAAACCGAAAATCAGCCCGCTTGCCGATGCCCGCACAGGTAATTCTGTAAATCCCACCGTTGGGGCCATCACCATAAACATATAAAAAACCGTAAGCAATACAAAACTGATCATGTATGGCACTTCCACTCCCATCACCTGCAACAGCAGCATGTATTGCAAAATAAATACGATATATCTTAAAAAAGATAAAAATAAAATTCTTAACAATTGTTTACCGCTGAATGTGCCTGCCACTTCCACAAACTTTACCAGCCCTTTTAATAACCTGATCCGTGAAATGAGCGCTGCCAGTAAGCGTGCCCTGAAGTAGAGCAGCAGCAATATAACGGTAACGAACAAACTAGTATAAAAGAGGGTGTCGTTCAGCAACCAGGAAACAGGCCCGAAAAACTGTTGCTGCGTAACGAGGTCATTGCGCAGCATAAAGAGGCCCAGGGTGCCCATTACCATGGTGATGCCCAACTGGCTGGCACTGCCCAGGATGGTCAATGAAATGGCTTTCAGCCTGTTTTGCTCGCTCACATACATGATGCGCCCGCCGAATTCGCCGATCCGGTTTGGAGTAAGCATGGTGATGCTGCAACCAGCAAGCACAGATTTATAAGCACGCAGAAAAGAAAATCTTTCAAGCGGCTCCACAAGCCGCATCCATTTATACGATTCAATGCCCCAGTTTACAAACATGAGCAGGAACACCACCCAAAAACCAGCCTGTTTCCAGCTTACCTTAATGAACTGCCACCGGGCTTCCAGGTCTGGTTGCTGAACGATTTGCCGGTACAGGCTCCAGGATAATATAATAAACAGCAGCGGCCCGAGCAGGTAGTTGATTATTAATTTGATATTTTTGTTCAAGCAGGAAATTATTGGTAAAAATAAGTTGCACATTGCAAAAAGCATCAAAAATCATTTTAGGCATTGACCCCGGCACTATCATCATGGGATATGGCCTTGTTCAGATAAAAGGCTCTTCCATGCAGCTTGTAGACATGGATGTGCTTAAGCTGCCGGCCAAAGCCGATGCATATGAAAAGCTGGAAAAGATCCATCACCGGATACAACAACTGATCAGGCAACATAAACCCGACAGTTTTGCCATTGAAGCCCCTTTCTTCGGAAAGAATGTACAAAGCATGCTGAAACTGGGAAGGGCACAGGGCGTAGCAATTGCCGCCGCCATGCAGGCCGGCCTCACCGTGCATGAATACTCACCCAAAAAAATAAAACAATCCATCACCGGTAACGGGAATGCGGGCAAAGAGCAGGTGATGAAAATGTTACAGCATTTACTCCATTTCCATACAGATCCGGCCTATATGGATGCAACGGATGCGCTTGCTGTAGCCGTTTGCCATCATTTTCAGCAAGGCCAGGCTATTCAGGAAAAACAAAAAGGGCCACAGCGTAATGACTGGAAATCATTTTTAAAAAACAATCCTTCACGGGTTAAATAGAAATATCAGCACACGGCATGGTACTAAGTTCAAAAAATATCAGGTGGCTGATCATCATTAGTGTTTTACTCATTACACTTATTACTGCAGTTCAGCTTTTCTGGATACAGAAAGTGTACCGTTTTGAAGAAAAGCATTTCAATGCCAATGTAACTAAAAGCATCAAAGGGCTTTTCCGGAACATGAACCTGGTGGCCGGCAATCATTTCACATTTGAAAAAAATATTGAAAGGCCTGTTCCGGAAGCATACCTGGCCAGAATTGAAAAAATACCGGCCATAGATTCTGTAAGTTTCTTCCTGAGCAGGGAACTGACAGATTTTGACATACTTACTGATTGCAATGTGTCTTTATTCGATATATCGCAAAACAAATACATCGCATCCAAATATATTGACATACCAGATTCCTATGATGCAGCCAGCAACCCTTTTAAAACACCACAGTTTAAAAGAAACTATTCATACATTTCGCTTTACTTTCCGCACAGGGGAAATTATATTGTTAAACAGATGTTGTTCTGGATTGTTTCCAGCGGTATTTTACTGGTTGTGCTGGTTGGTTTTGGTTTCAGTATCTTTTACCTGTACCAGCAGCAGTTCCTGAATGAAACACAGAAAGGGTTTGTAAATAATTTCACCCATGAATTTAAAACGCCCTTATCGGTTATTAAGATAGCAGCAGATGTACTGCATCAGCCGTCCATACATGAAAAACCAGAAAAGCTTAGCAATTATGCCGGCATCATACAAAGCCAGGCAAGCCACCTGCAGAACCAGTTAAACAGGATGCTTGCCATTGCGTATACGGAGTACCGTAAACTGCCCCTGAAAAAGGAACGGTTTGATGCCAATCAACTGCTGGAACAGGCTATAAATAATATCCAGCCGCTTATAGAGGAAAAATCGGGCGAACTGGTATTCGTTGAAAAATGCGAACAGGCATTCATTTATGCAGACAAGGCATATATCCTGCTTGCTTTTACCAACCTGCTGGAAAATGCCGTTAAATATTCCATAAAACCTGATATCAATGTTTCAACATATATGCAGGGAAACGACTTTTGTACAGCTGTAAAAGACAATGGCATCGGCATAGACAAAAAACAACAACGAAGGATATTTGATAAATTTTACCGGGTGATGCATGGCGATCTGCACCAGGCAAAAGGGTTTGGATTGGGCCTCAATTTTGTTAAGAAAATCATGGATGCCCACAAGGGGAAAATAACTGTAATCAGTTCACCGGGAAAAGGAAGTACATTCATATTAAAAATACCCGCATTATAACCGCATGGCCACCATGAAAGCAACCATATTACTGGCAGAAGATGACACGGCTTTAAGCTTTGTCATAAAAGACAACTTACAGGAAGCCGGCTACGATGTTACTACCTGTAACAACGGTGAAACGGCCTGGCAGGCATTTCAAAAAAAGGGTTTCGACCTTTGCCTGCTGGATGTGAACATGCCTATACGCGACGGTTTCTCACTCGCCAAAAAGATAAGGCAGGCCAGCGACCTGGTGCCCATTATTTTCATCACTGCCAAAAGCCTGGAAGAAGACAAGATAAAGGGTTTTTCTGCCGGTGCAGATGATTATATTACAAAGCCTTTCAGCATGCAGGAACTGATTATGCGGATAGAAGTGTTCCTGAGGCGGACAAGAAAACTGAAATCAGATATAAAAGAAGAATACCAGATTGGCCGGATGCGTTTCAACTATAATGAACTGAAATTGTATTTCGGCGATGAGGTGATCGGGTTAACGCAAAAAGAAGCCGACCTGCTGAAGTTCCTGGCAGCAAACCCGAACAAAATCTTAAAAAGAGAAGAAGTGCTGATACATGTATGGGGTAAAGATGATTATTTCCTTGGCAGGAGCATGGATGTCTTTATAACAAAACTCCGCAAACATTTTAAAGCCGATCCGGGCATCGTACTGGAAACTGTTCATGGCGTAGGTTTCAGGCTCAACCAATGATCCGGCTGACTTAAGAAAGGTTACTCACTATGGTAAGCCTTACCATTTCCATTTCCGCATCGGTCATCTTCATTTTCGGCCTGGTAAAATTAAGGTCGTTGGCACTGTTTATCGGCACCAGGTGCATATGTGTATGCGGCACTTCTATCCCGATTACGCTTATGCCACAGCGTTTGCAATCAAATGATTTTTCAATGGCCTTTGCAATAGGTTGTGCAAAAAGCAGCATACCGGCCAGGTATTTTTCGGGCAGGTCATATATTTTGTCAACCTCAGTTTTAGGTACTACCAGCACATGGCCTTTTACCAGCGGGTCTATATCTAAAAACGCAATAAAATCTTCATTTTCCGCAATCTTATGGCAGGGCAATTCGCCGTTAATGATTTTTGTGAATACCGACATGGCTTTATATTTAAAAACTTAGCTTAGTAATGTTGCTGCAATCAGATTTCAATCTTATCAATACTGAATTTCAGTTTACCGGCAGGCACCGACACTTCCACTACATCACCAATCACCTTGCCTAAGATACCACTGCCAATGGGAGAGGTTACGGAAATCTTGCCCGCTTTAAGGTCGGCTTCATTTTCGGAAACGATTTTATAGGTTACCGTTTTTTTAGTAGCCTGGTTCGTTAAAGTAACTTTTGTAAGTATGCTTACCCTGCTTGTATCAATGTTTGTTTCATTCAATATCCTGGCTGTTGCCATTACCCCTTCCAGGTATTTTATTTTTGCTTCCAGCAGGCCCTGTGCTTCTTTGGCGGCATCATATTCTGCATTCTCTTTCAGGTCGCCTTTTTCCCTTGCTTCCGCAATGGCCTTGCTTGCCGCATATCTGTCAACCGTTTTTAGCGTATGCAGTTCTTCCTGCATCTTATCAAAAGTTTCCTGCGTTACATAATTAGTTTCTGCCATAATAATTGTATTGTAGATACGAAAAAAAATACAACGCCCCGGAAATACCAAAGCGTTGCATATGTACAAATGTACTAAAAATATTACGTGTTATGCTTTGGTATTATCTAATTTTTATTGATATCCCTTTATAATTGAATTTTGTTCCTTTTTGCTTGCCCAAAAAGGAACCAAAAAAGGCACCTGCAATCGATATACAGCCCGATTGCAGGAAGGAGCTTTATTCAGCTTTAGTTCTTCGGTAGCATCAACTGCAGTAATTCTACTCTTAGGGCAGTAATTTTAAACGTTTTATTGAAATATTATATTATTTGAAGTTTTTTTATAAAAATAACAGGTTTATAAATTTATGAATAAGCATTTCTTTAACAGCGTAAAAACCTTGCCAGTTATTTTACCCTGATGCCCAGTTTTTCCAGTAAAACCACACTCATCTTGTAAAACGCTTCATGGGAATATCCGGCTATATGTGGCGTTATGAGCACATCTTTCCGGTTTGCTAAAAATTCGAATTCCTGTTTCTCGGTTTCCGACATTTGTTGCAGGTTTTCATTCTCCAATACATCCAACGCAGCACCTTTTATGCGCTTTTCGTTTATAGCCTGCACCAAAGCACTTGTCTGTAGAACTTTTCCCCTGGACGTATTGATAATAAACGGCTGCCTTTCCAGCAAAGAAAAAAAATGCTCGTCAGCCATATACCTGGTTTCATCGGTAAGCGGCAGGTGAAAACTGATTACATCCGCATACCTGCATACCTGTTCCAGGTTGGCTTCCTTTACATATTTATCTCCAAAACCATATTTATACTTATCAAATGCAAGCACGGTAACATCAAAGGCCAGCAACAGTTTGGTAAACGCAGCACCGGTATTGCCATAGCCAATGATGCCGATGGTTTTTCCGCTCAGTTCCATACCCCTGTTCTCTTCACGCAACCATTGCCCCTTACGTACTTCTTCCTGGCTTTTTGAAATATGATTGGTTAGGTTTAACAGCATACCAAGTGCATGCTCGGCCACGGCATTCCGGTTACCTTCCGGAGAGCTAAGGCAGAGGATATTTTTAGAAGCGGCATAATCCAGGTCAATCAGTTCAAGTCCGCTGCCCAGCCGCCCGATCCATTGAAGCCCGGTGGCCTTATCCAGCAATCGCTTATCAATGCTGATCCTTGTAGTAACCACCAGCCCGGTGGCCTGTTCTGCTATATCATACAATTCCTCATACGTTATGTCAGGCGCATACAGCAACTCGTACCCCTTTTCCTGCAGGGTTTCTGTTAATATGGGATGAGCTTTGGCGGTTATGATAATCATGATAATGATGCGATCATACTTATTTCCACATTCACATTTTTAGGTAATCCCTTTACGGCAACTGTTTCCCTTGCCGGGTAATCTGATGTGAAATAGCTGCCATATATTTCATTCACTTCGGCAAAAAGGCTCATGTCGCTTAAAAAAATGGTCGTCTTTACCACATGGCTGAAATTGGCAGAAGTTGCGGTAAGGATGGCTTCCAGGTTCTCCATCACCTGCCGCGTTTCTGCACCCACACTGGCATTGTTCAATTCGCCGGTTGCCGGTACCAATGCAATCTGCCCTGAAATGAATAACAGGTTTCCCGCCACTGTTGCCTGGTTATAAGGGCCGATGGGCGCCGGCGCTTCGGCTGTATTTATGATCTTTTTTGCCATGATCGTACTTGTTTTTTAATCAAACACAAATATATCTTTTATCAACAACCTATTTTTGCAAAAATTGTTATTATGAAGATTGCAGTGCTGGCAAATGAAGAATCATGGAACGAATTGGTTACAGAAATAGATGGTATTGATTTTACCAGTTGCGAAGGGTTTTCCGACTTATTTCAAAACAATAATGCCGATGCCTGTTTTAACCTGTTAGACAATGCTGCTGATATGGATTATAGCGGTTTTGAAAACCCCGTTTTTATTAACAGTGTGCATACTGCTTTAGGGCAGATAAAAACCGGTAAAAACACATACCGCATCAATGGATGGCATGGATTTATTAAAAGGCCGATTTGGGAAATTGCCGGAAACCCTGATTCAAAAGCAACAGCAGTGCTTTCCGCCTTGCAAAAAAAAACAGTGACTGTACCTGACGAACCCGGCTTCATTGCCGCCCGCATCATTGCCATGATTATTAACGAAGCCTATTTTGCCAAAGAAGAACAGGTGAGTACAGAAAACGAAATAGATATTGCCATGAAGCTGGGGACCAATTATCCGTTCGGCCCGTTTGAATGGGGCAGACAGATTGGTATCCCGCAAATTTATTTTTTATTAAAAACATTAAGCATACACGACAAACGATACCTCCCTTGTTCATTAATGCAACAGGAAACAGAAAAATAATATGAGCTATATCTTACACATAGATACGGCAACAGAAACAGCCGGCGTTAGCATTGCAGAAGACGGTAACATACTCGCTGCTGCCCGTAACGATACCCGGAATGAACATGCCGGTTTCCTGCACATCTCCTTAAAAAAAATATTAGAGCAGGCAGCAATCAGCATAAATAAGATTGATGCTATTGCCGTAACAAATGGACCGGGCTCTTATACCGGGCTGCGAGTTGGTATGGCCAGCGCTAAAGGGCTTTGCTATGCCCTAAACAAGCCATTGATTACCATCGGCAGCCTGGCTGTATTGGCGAATGCATCTATGCAGGATAATAAAAATGGCTGGCCGGAAGGCACATTATTTTGCCCGATGATTGATGCCCGCAGAATGGAAGTGTTTACAGCTATGTACGATCTGCAAATGAATGAAATGAAAGCAGCTTCCACCATGATCCTGGATTCCAATTCATTTAGTACCCGGCTTGAAAACAACATGGTCGTTTTTTCAGGTAGCGGCGCTGTAAAGTTGAGCAGGCTGCTTAGTTCAAAAAATGCCCTTTATATTTTTGATACAGATACAACAACGGCCTTCTGCCAGTTGTCGTACCGGAAATTCGTTCAACAGGATTTTGCCGATTTAAAGTATAGCGAGCCATTATATGTGAAAGAATTTTTTTTCGCATCATAATACAAATCAATTATTTAGGCTCATATTATAAAATTTTAACAATACATAAATTAATAAATATTCATTCGTTTGTATATTTGCAGTTCAATACATTGTTTACGCATTATTAAAATTTATTTCCTATGATGGTTGCACCCCAGGCAAATGATCAGCTATCAACTGCCGAAACACCCGACACACTAAAGATCAATTTTCACAACCTGAAAAAAGCGGCGCTTGTACTGAGGGCACTGAACCACAAGTTGCGCCAGCAGATTCTGGCATTGATTGAAACAGAAAAAAAAATCACCGTAACCGAAATTTATGTGCGCATGCGCCTGGAGCAATCAGTTGCTTCGCAGCACCTGGCTATCTTAAGAAGGGCAGGCATTGTTACCACGCAACGGGACGGAAAGTTCATTTATTACACAGTGAATTACAAAAGGATTGAAGAGATCAACCAGTTTGTGCAAGACCTGATCGGATAATGTGCATCAAATGACACTGAAGCGGTTGATTATATCAGCCGCTTTTTTATTTTAACTTAGATCAAAAAAAATACGCAATGTTCATCAAACAATTTTATACCAATTGCCTCAGTGAAGCGGCTTATTATATTGAAAGTGATGGTGAAGTGGCCATCATTGACCCGTTAAGGGATATTGATGCATACCTTGCCCTGGCAGCAGAACGGAAAGCAGTTATCAAATATATTTTTGAAACCCATTTTCATGCCGATTTTGTAAGCGGCCACCTCGATTTAAGTAAACAAACCGGTGCGCCCATCATTTATGGCCCCGGTGCAACAACCAATTTCAAGGTTCATAACGCCCATGACGGCGAACAGTTCAGGCTGGGAAAACTAAATATAACGGTAATGCATACACCCGGGCATACGCTGGAGAGCTCCTGTTACCTGTTGCATGATGATACCGGTAAGCCACATGCGCTTTTTACTGGTGATACCTTGTTTGTGGGAGATGTTGGCCGGCCTGACCTGAGCAGCGGTAACATGAGCAGTGAAGAACTGGCAGGAATCATGTATGATACCATCCAGAAAAAAATTTTACCACTGGATGATGGCATTCTCGTTTACCCGGCTCATGGCCCCGGAAGCAGTTGCGGGAAAAATTTAGGACCCAGCACCCATAGTACCATCGGCGATGAAAAGAAAACCAACTATGCCTTGCAACCCCAAAGCAGGGAAGCGTTTATAGAAGCTGTTACAAAAGGGCTGAACCCGGCCCCGCGATATTTTGCCATCAATGCAAAAATTAACCAGCAGGGATATGAAGGCCTTACCGACATAAAAGCGAAAGGAACAAGGGCTTTATCTGTTGAAGCCTTTAAAGAAAAAATGGCAGATGATGTGATCATCCTGGATACCAGGCATGCAACCTTGTTCACACAGGGTTTCATTCCGGGTTCCCTGTTCATAGGGCTGGAAGGAAGGTTTGCCGAATGGGCAGGAAGCCTGCTGCCCTTTGATAAACCGATCCTGCTGGTAACCGAACCCGGTAAGGAAGAAGAAAGTATCATACGGTTAACCAGGGTCGGATTCGATAAGATAGAAGGCCATCTTGAAGCTGGTTTTGCGGCATGGGCAAATGCCGGTGAAAAAATTGACATGATCATTGATATTGAGCCGGATGAATTGCTGATGGATATCCCGCACGACCCAAACCTGCTGATTGTGGATGTACGCAAGGAGATGGAATTTGCAGATGGCCATCTGGCCGATGCGGTTAACCTGCCGCTGGATGAAATGACCGATGTGGCGCAAATGGCACAGTTTGAAGACAACCAGAACCTGTATATACATTGTGCCGGCGGTTACCGGAGTGTTATTGCGGCATCGCTGTTAAAAAAAGAAGGCATCCACAACCTGCGTAATGTACTCGGTGGATGGAATAAAATTAAAGAGCAGGAAAAAGTGAAAATAGTGAAAGAGGCGAATGTGTTGAATTGAGGGTTTGGGGTTTGAGGTTTGATGTTTGATGTTTGATGTTTGATGTTTGAAGTTTGAAGTTTATAGTTCACAGTTTATAGTTAATGCCTGTATTGGCGCAGGTCTCTGTTTTGGCGCAGGTCTCCTGACCTGATGCCTTTACGTCATTAAAAAGAAGAAACACAGGTAAGGAGACCTGCGTCAGAGGAGAAATATGAAAAAGATCAATAAAAATACCTTAATACTAATATTAGCTTTATTATCTTTAAATGTTTTGGGTCAAAATTCTATTAGTTTTACGGCAATTGTAAATAGTGAAATAAAATCAATTGAAGATGAATATGTCACTTTTAAAATTGTAAATAAATCAAAAAATGCATTATTGATACCTAGCATCCTTAAAATTGATAATTTTTTATATAAAGGGCCTGATTTAGATATAGGTGTTGAAACATATTTTTTTGATGCTAATGAATACAAACTAATAGATTCATGTTTTATTCTTTCACAACCAATTATTCCAGAAGAAGGAATTTTAATTCGTAAATATAAAAAGGGAGTAGAATTCATGTATACATCCTCATTACCTATGGCTTGTGTTTTTATGAAGGGTAAATATAAAATTAGATTTTCTTTTGTAGGAAAATTCGATAATGGGAGAACCAAAAGAGTTGTTTCTGGGTGGCACTATTTTTTGAAATTATGATTTTCTATAAATATAGTCTTTTCAAAATCTATTACCTCACTTAGTTTTATGATTTTTGAATCCCAAAATTCTAATCTGTTTTGGCGCAGGTCCTGTATTGGCGAAGGTCTCCTGACCTGATTCCTTTACGTCATTAAAACGAAGAAACACAGGTCAGGAAACCTGCGTCAGAGGGGATTATATATGGCATTTTAGATTTATCAACAATAATTGATACAGAAAACTCTATAAGTGAACTTATTGAGAATAAAATTAATAGTTACCCTTTAGGAGGTAGGAATTCATCTAATTTCCCCACACCTTTTTCAACTTATTATCTAGATTAAACAGTATGAAATTTTTTGAAAGAATTTTTGCTTGCTATTATTTTTTATTTGTTGAATTAAGGAAAAGAGTTAAGAATAGAGATGACGAAGACGTTTCTGCATTATTTTTATTTACCTTGAGTCAAGGTCTGCTATTTTTTGCGTTAGTTATATCATTAAAAAAATTAGGGGTAATTTATCAAATTGACATTTCACATCTCATGGTATTAGCAATAATTTGGGCCCCCTTTTTCTTATGGTATGTTTACTTTATCTCAAATAGGAGCAGAAGAAATAGAATAATTGATGATTATCGTTATCTGTCAAAACAAAAGAAATTAAAATGGAAAATCATAGCCTTTTTACTAATAGTAGTTCCTTTTGTTGTGATAATTAGTCTTTTAACTTGAGCAACTTTATATTCGAATATGATGAGTGTACCCCTTATTTTAGAAAGTTGTTAATTGTATAATTTCATTTGTTACTACCTTTGAATTTCATTCTTCAATTGGCAGATTGCCTTATGGCTTTATTTAAAACATTCAAATATTATACTTTTAAAGAGTACTAAGAATGAGGGGCTTGTAAGTTCCTAAGGTTTGCGTTGATAAAATATTTCCATCTATTAGCGGCTTATATATTTTTCTTATTACGGTTAAAGAAAAGAGATCTATAAAGTATAGTTTTTCTGGTAAAAACAATTTAATATTTCAATATACACTTAATGAATTTGTTTTCAAAGTTGTATAATTGAATCTCTATTTCATATCCTTGGCAACAGAAGACTAAATTAGGCGAAGTAAATCCTTGTATTGGCGCAGGTCTCCAAACCTGATGCCTTTACGTCATTAAAACGAAGAAACACAGGTCGGGAGACCTGCGTAAGAGGGGAAATATCGTTACTTGAATCAACGAACAATTTTAAATTTCCAGCTTACTGGTTTTGGAAATGTAACATCGTAATCCATGTAAGTACATTTTCGTCTGAAGGAATTAAGATAATAAGTTTATTTTGTACCGGTAATCAAAGGCAGTGTAAATCATACCTGCACTATCCCATTCTTAATAGAATACATAACCAGGCCAACTCTGGTTTTCAATTGTAATTTTTCAAACAAATTATCCCTGTAGCCATCAATAGTACGTGGGCTCACGCACATTTTATCAGCAATTTCCTTGTAAGTGAGTTCTGTGCAGGCGTATTTTAAAAACTCAATTTCTCTTTCACTAAGGTTATTCATAGTATGTACATCATTCCCTTCATCTTCCATCTTATTGATAGCATGAATGAGTTTTCCGCTAACCAGGTCTGAATAATAATAACCTTTACTCATGAGCGCTTCAATGGCTGATTTTAATTCAGCCGGTTCGCTATCTTTTAATATATAGCCCTTGGCGCCGCATTTAAGCATGCGGATGATGGAGTTCTCATTGTCGTACATGCTGAGGGCGAGTACTTTTATTTCTGGATAGTTAGATTTTATCCATTGTGCGGTTGCAAAACCATCCATTTCGGGCATATTGATGTCGAGTAAAACGATATCGGGCAATAAAGCCGGGTTTATTTTTTTTGTTAGCTCCAATCCATTATCGGCCTCAAACAATACATCATGTCCAAGGTTTTTTACGAGGGAAGCAAGGCCATTGCGAAGCAAAATATGATCATCTGTTAAAACGATATTTGCCATGTTCAGGAGGTTAAATTATGTCGTTTGAGTTCAATTATTATGGTTGTTCCATTCCCATTTTGAGAATTCAATGTAAATGCTGCGCCTATTAAAGCCGCCCTGTTCTGCATACTTTTCAAGCCAATACCAGTTTCTGCCGATTGCAGTGCTCCAGGGTCAAAACCAGATCCATCATCAGAAATGATCAGTGAAAACAATTCCGGCTGGTAAGATATTCTTATATCTATATTTTTTGCCTTTGCGTGTTTGATGGCATTATTCAGGCTTTCCTGAACAATGCGGAACAATACCATTTCTTTTTGTGGTTCCAATTTATAAATATTGCCAATGATATTTAAACCTGTTTGATACTGCCCGGTATTCTGCAGAATTTTTAATTCATTGGCAACAGATTCCTGTAATCCGAGTTCTGTTATTTTATCGCCATGCAGGCTCCTGCTCAAATCGCGGAGATCATTGATAGCCTTACTAACCAGTTGCTTGGTATCGTTGATCTTAACCTGGTTTGCTTCACTTTCCATTGATTCAAAAGTACCAAGATTTAATTTTGCAAGGCTCAATACCTGGCTTACATTATCGTGTATTTCCTGGCTGATGGTTTTAAGTGTTTGCTCCTGGATTTCTATTTGGGATTTAAGTATTTCATTCTCGAAAGTAATTTTCATTTCATTCTTCTCGCTAATATATTGTACTTGCCTTTTTTGATATATCAAAATAATTATAATAACACCAACAGCTACAGCAATAAAAAATACTGACGCTACTATAATCAATGTAATTTCCTGCGACAAATTATCCATAGTTGAAAAATGAGAACACAAATTGAACAAATGAATAGTAATAGATTCTGAATTGCCCATATATCAGCTAACAGAAATCTTTGCTCTTCT